>AMWB02129065.1_pt1 | contig 14747 bp, 22 predicted proteins | sample 200311 | NCBI WGS metagenome assembly AMWB02 (sample SAMN02737377, study PRJNA173069) | bioreactor metagenome | biome: anode biofilm in microbial fuel cells | place: USA: California | collected 2010-12-16 | reverse complement strand
TCCCCGGCTCTCTCTACGGCGGCGTCGGTCAACTCGGCGCGGCGGCGAAGGCTGCCTCCCCGTGGTGGCTGGCGGGCGGCATCAGCGCGGCTAATTGCGTTGCGGCCTACCAGCCGAAGGGGGCGGCGAGTTTGGCGGCATCATATACCAACCTCGCTAATCCGGGGACGTATAACGCTGCTCCGGGGGTTGCGCCCAATTTTGACTCCGCTGGCTGGGTGTTTACTGGCACACAATGGTTAACAACCGGCATAAACCCAAACGGAACCAAAAAACTATATTCAATATTTATACGAGTCAGCAACATAGGTGATACGGCATCGTCACAGGCCTTGTTAGGGTCGTACGATAATAACACAAACAGCTTATTGATATTTTTCTCGCTCAATAAATATTACTTTTACTCAAGCGGTCAATTTGTTAACGCCGCAGTTGTTTCTAGCGCCGGCGGTGTCATCGGCATATCTGGAGCAAATGGGTACTTGAACGGAATTAATGTTTGTACTATATCAGATGGTGTGAATTTAGCATCTGGTGTGATAACTATTGCCTCAACAAATGTTACCCGCATATTAAAAAGCGGAAAAGTACAGGCTGTTGCTATCTACAACACCCCCCTCTCCGCCGCCCAGGTCGCGGCACTCACCACAGCAATGCAGGCGCTCTAGGAGGGCGCTCATATAGCATCAACACACATCTATCCAACCACACAGACCCGGTTAGCCGGTCAGCTCAACAGCCTCGTTTCGCAGATGCAGCAGGTTCGGGCGGACGCCGAAAAGCTAAAACTTATTTTCGACCAGATCGCATCTGGAGGGGATTATGCCGCTCTGGCGACTGAGTTGGGCTATGCCACGGCAGCGGACGCCGAAACGGCGTACAACCTGCTCGGATCGGCGCTGACCGACGACATCAACGGATCGTTTTATACCCAGATGGTATCCCGCATGGGGTAAGGAGGTAGACGGTGGCGGACTATAAATTTTACGGATTTTTCGTTGCCAGCAAGGTCGGCAAAACCGGGCTTACCGTCACCGTTGACGTGTACGATTCGGCTGGCGTGGCTCAGGCAACCGGCGCGGCTGCTACGGAGGTCGGGGGCGGGTTGTATACCTACACTCACACCGATGCAACCGACGGAGATTATGTGGCCGTGTTCAAAACTTCCGACACATCGGTGGATGCGCAGCACATCCCGGCGTTGGCGGCAAAACAAATCAGCGCATACATCGACGCGGCGGTATCAACCCGCTCGACGCTGACAGCGGCGCAGGTGTGGGCTAATGCCACTCGGACGCTCACGCAAACGGCGGCGGCAGTCGCTAGCGTGTTATCCGGCTCAACGATTACGATCCAGCGCGGGGATACCCTCAGTGTTTCGTTGACCGGGTTAGGCAACATCACCGGAAACGCGAAGTTATGGTTTACCGCGAAGGAATCGGCGGGCTGGCCGGACAGCATGGCAATGGTGCAGATCGAGCGCACCTCCGGGTTGTTGTACCTCAACCGGGCCGCGCCTGTCTCGCCGGTCGTGGCCGGGGATGGCGTGATTACCGTGGATGACGCGGCGGGTGGAAATATCACCATCACCCTGACCGCGCGGGCGTCGTCGTTGCTGGCGGGCAGCGGGTCGTATGATGTGCAATGGCTTGACGCGAGTGGAAACGTGTACACCCTGACCAGCGGGATTGTTTTGGTGACGGATGACATGACGCGGGCGGTTGCATGATTATTATGGCTATGAAATAAAGGAGAGGGATAGATGAGTTTACCGACAGTTACGCCAACCTTGACGGTCGCCGGGGCATATCTCGCCGGGGATTACGTCGGCACTTCCGCGTCTTGCATGGAGTTCACGAAATGCGGGCCGCATATCAGCATTGACGGGATGGGCTGCAAGGGCTACATCTTGGGGGCGCGGTTGATCGACTATGCCGTTTTGCCGGATTAGGGCAATGACAGAAGCGATACGCTGGACTAACGAAACGCGGCGGCTGGATGAACTTCAGCCGTGGCCGCGCAACCCGCGCCAGATCAACAAAGATCAGGCGAAGCGGCTCGCGCAGTCGTTTGACGAATTCGGGCAGGTGGAAACTATCGCCATCGGGCCGGGCAACGAAGTGTATAACGGGCACCAGCGTTTGAGCGTGCTGATGGACAAGCACGGCGGCGCGTATGAGGTTGAGGTACGGGTATCGTCAAGGCCGCTGAGCGAGAAGGAGCGCGAGAAGTTGACCGTGTTCCTGCACAAGGGCGCGGCGGGCGAGTGGAACTTTGACGCGCTGGCGAATGGGTTCGAAGTGCCGGAGTTGCTGGAGTGGGGGTTTGACGAAAAGGAGTTGCAACTTGGCGGGTTTGAGCTTGACCAGCCGGAAGGCGAAGACCCCGGCGCACAGATTGACAAGGCTGAGGAGTTGCGCGTCAAGTGGGGCGTTGAAAGCGGGCAGTTGTGGAAGTTGGGCGAGCATCGCCTGATTTGCGGCGATTGCACGGATCGGGCGGTGGTGGATAGGGTGATGGGGGGAGAGAAGGCGCAATTGATGATTAGCGACCCCCCTTACAATGTTGGGTATGAATACGAGGACACGGTAGACGATAACAAACAGAGAGAGGAATACGCCGATTTTTGCAGTAATTATTTTTCTGTTGGTTCGTCTGTTTCGAAAATGCAGGTAATTACACCGGGAAAAGCGAACGAAAGACTTTATTCTCCCGTTGAATGGATGACTTGGTATAAGGGATTTGGTTTATCCCGCGGGCATTATTTCAAGGCGATGGTTACAGAGCCGATTTTATTGTTTGGTGAGAAGCCCACTGGAAAATTTTACGCGACAGATCATTTCGACATCTCAACAGACCGCGAACCCGGATTGCGCGAGTTGCATAGTTGCCCCAAGCCGGTTGCTTTATTTGATGCACTTATTGAACCAATGACAGAACGCGGCGATCTTGTATATGAGGCTTTCAGTGGTAGCGGAACAACAATTATTGTTTGCGAGCGTCTATCGCGCAAGTGCCGCGCCGTTGAAATCTCACCTGCTTACTGCGCGGTAGCAATCCAGCGATGGGTTGACATGACCGGCGGCGTGCCGGAGTTGATAAGTTAGGTACTGTGATCATACTGTGATGGCGAATAATCCGAACGCAACCGCAAACCTAAAACCCTTCAAGAAAGGGGATGTTCGGATTAACCGCAAGGGACGCCCGAAGTCGTTTGACGCCTTCCGGGAGTTAGCGCAGGCCATCTCGCACGAGGAGGCGAAATCAGGCGGCGGGCAACTGGTCATCAACAATCACGTCGTGACCGTGGCCGAGGCCATCTTGCGACAATGGGCGCAATCGAAAGACCCGCGCTTGCAAATGGCGTTCATCGAAGTGGCGTACGGTAAGGCCCCGGTACGCAACGAAATCACCGGCAAGGACGGCGGGGCAATCATCATTGACTGGGATGACCATGCAAGTAACGATTAGGGCATCACTTCACCCGGCGCAGACGGTGGTACACAGCGACCCCGCGCGTTTTCGCGTTGTCAATGCCGGGCGCAGGTGGGGCAAGACGCGGCTCGGCGTGATGGAGTGCCTTGACGTATCACTTGCATCAGGCCGCGCGTGGTGGGTTGCGCCGTCCTATAAAATCGCGCAGGTGGGCTGGCGTCCGTTGCAACGATTAGCGCGGCGCATCCCCGGCGCAAGCGTCAAGCTGGCCGATATGAGCGTGACCATGCCCGGCGGCGGTGAGGTTGCGATTCGCTCCGCTGAAAACCCGGATAGTCTGCGCGGTGAAGGGCTGGACTTCGTGGTGCTGGACGAGTGCGCACAAATCAAACCCGAAGCCTGGGGCGAGGCTTTACGTCCGGCGTTATCTGACAAGTTGGGCCGCGCGTTATTCATTGGTACGCCAAAGGGACGCAACTGGTTCTGGGATGTGTACCAGCGCGGGCTGCGCGGGGATGACGGGTACAGTTCGCACACCTACCCCACCAGCGCAAACCCGCACATTCAACAAAGCGAAATTGACGCGGCAAAGAAGGAACTGCCAGAACTCATTTTCAGGCAGGAATATCTGGCCGAGTTTATTGATGATTCAGGCGGCGTATTCCGGCGCGTGCAAGACGCCGCGCACGTGCAAGCGATTGACGCGCCGTTGCAAGACCGGCAGTACATCGCGGGCGTAGACGTGGCGGCGGCGGTGGATTACACCGTGGTGAGTGTCATGGATGTGGCGAGCGGGGAACTTGTCCACATCGACCGATTTAACCGCGTGGATTACAACGTGCTGGTGGACAGATTAGCCGCGATTTACAAGCGGTTCGGAATGAGCGCGATGAAGGTTGAAACGAACAGCATCGGCCAGCCGGTGATTGATTTACTCGTTGGACGCGGGCTGAATATCGTACCATTCACGACAACCAGCGCAACGAAACAGGCCATCATCCAGAACTTGCAAGCGGCGTTTGAAAACGGCGAGCTTGGGATTATTGATGACCCGGTACTCATTGGTGAGTTATTGAGTTTTGAAAGCAAGCGCAACGCATCCGGCAGTTTCAGTTATTCCGCGCCGGACGGGATGCACGATGATTGCGTGATGTCGCTGGCGATTGCGTGGGATGCGCTGACGCGCGGCAAAGTTGAAATTGTAGACGATCCTTTCGCGGGGTGGTGAACATGGGATTCATAAACTGGGTTGGTGAACGCATTGAAAATGGTGTAAGCCTCGCCTTTGGCGGAATCATGGGATTCAACAAGGGCGACAACGAAATTATCACCGCGCGGAATTATCGTCTTGGTAAACAGCCCGCGCAGTTGAAGGTCAAGCCTGGGCAGTACGATGACAATATCATCATCAACTTCACTGGATTGATTGCAGACCGCATCGTTTCGCAGATGGTTGGAAAGGGTATCGAACTAGACTTTGAGGGTGACGATAAAGTCGAAACAGAACAAGAAAAATGGGTGAAGGCGTGCCTCAACGCGAATAAGCAAGAGGAATTGTTTCACCGCGCGGCATTACAGGCGATTGAATCGGGTGATGGCTATTTCGATATTTCCGGCGGGAAAGTCTACGACTTGCGCGACAAGGAATACCCGCGCATCATCCTGCAGAAACCGGAACACGTGACGATTGAAACACTTCCAGAAGATTTTGAAATTATTGTCAAGTACATCATCCAATACACGTTTATCGACTTTGACGGCAAGGAAAAGGCGCGCAAGCGCGAGATTGTAAAGCTGGTTGATGCGGACGGCTGGGAAATCAAGGACTATATTGCAGACAACAGCGGACGCTGGCAGCCGGTTGGAACTACGCCGTGGCCCTACAAGTTTGCGCCGATCATCCACTGGAAGAATCTGCCATCCGTTGATTCAATCAAGGGCAGACCGGACATTACCAAAAACCTGCGCGATATTCAGGATCACATCAACAGCAACGATTCGAGTATCGGTAAGATCATCCGTTTGCAAGCGCATTTAATGCGTATCGGCAAGGGGTTGAAAGCCTCCGATTTGCAAACCTATGAAAGCGGCGCGGACAAGATGTTGCTCATTCCCGAAACATCGGACGTTGTGCAACTTGAACAGTTGGGCGATTTGGCCGGGGCTATGGCATACGTCAAATGGTTACGCCAAGCGATGTTCGATTGCGCCAGAACCATCGACCTTGACAGCCTGGGCGATAAGCTCGGCGCATTGACTAACTTCGCTTTGCGTGTGCTTTATCAAGACAATTTGAGCATGATTGACACACACCGCGAACTATTCGGAGATGCGATTGAGGAGTTAGTCATCCGCTTACAGCAGATCAGCGAAATGGAGCCGATTGAGGCAACGGTCGTCTGGCCTGACTTCTTGCCTGAGAACGACGCGGAAATCAGCGCGGCGTATCAGTCCGATTTGAACATGGGCATTGTGTCGAAGGAAACTATCAGCGGATTGCGCGGCTACGACTGGACACAGGAACAAGAGCGCATCGCAAACGACGCCGCGCAAACGGATAACATCGGCGCGGCGATATTGCGGAACTTTGAAAACGGAGGGATGACGCTTGGCGGATGACGTTCTAACCCTCGCAGAGCAATTCCGGCGCGCGCTCGTTGCCAACGACGTGGCAGCGGAGAAGCGGCTTATCGCGGCGTATCAAGGGCTTTACGCCCGCGTGCGCGATTTGGCTGACGCGCTGGTGCTTGAAATTGCGAAGGACGAGAACATGACGCCTGCGCAGGTGCGGCGCATGGAACGCTACGGAAGATTGCTCAAAACCGTCGAGGGTGAACTGACAGACTACGGCGCGTTCGTCAAAACGGAAATGAGCGTGGCGGCGCGTGAAGCGATTCGCATGGGTGAGGCCAACGCGCGGGCTTTGGTGGCGATTGCGTTCGGGGATAAGCAACTGGCCGCGCGGTTCAACGTGCTGAATACCGCCGTGATTGAGGAACTGTTAGGCTTCCTGTCACCGGAAGGCGAGTTATACAAGCGGTTGGGCGGGTTGCCAGCCTACACCGCCGACCAGGTTGCCAACGCGATTCTGGAAGGTGTTGGGTTAGGCAAAAACCCGAAAACGATTGCGCGCGGCCTGACAGATGCATTCGGGATGGGGCTGACCGATTCGATGCGGATGATGCGGACGGTGCAGATTTACAGCTACCGCGAGGCGAACCGCGCCAGCTACATCGCCAACGGTGACGTGGTGCAAAAGTGGATTTGGTACGCCGACCTCAAACAAGCCTGTCCGTCATGTATTGCGATGCACGGCACGGTTCACGAGTTGAGCGAAAAGTTGAACGATCACCACAACGGGCACTGCGCGATGCTCCCGCTTGTCATCGGCGCAAAGAACACAATCGCGCCGGGTGAGGACTGGTTCAACCAGCAGCCGGAGGCGTACCAACGGCAACTGCTGGGTAAGTCGAAATACGATGCGTGGAAGGAAGGCAAGTTCAAGTTCGGCGACCTTGTTGGCTCACATACAGATAAGGTCTATGGCGAGATGCGGACTACGAGAAGCCTGAAAGATTTGTTGGGGGGCGGAAGCAGCGAATTAACGGATCAAGAAAAACAATCCATTCACTCGTGGGGCATTTCTGGTAAAGATATGCGAAACGTTCAATCTGGAAACACAGCCGGGATGACCGCGCAAGAGATAAGAGACGCAGAGACAGAACTAAAGAACTTTAATTCTGCTATTGAAAAGCTGCCGGCATATGAAGGCGAAATATTGCGAGGATTACACGACATTCCAGACAACGTTATCGACAACTGGACAAAAGACGCGGTTATTGAATTGAATAATCACCAATCGGCAACGTCTCTTGGCGGCATTGGGTTTGATTTTGCCGGGACTTCCGGCGGCTCAAATAATCAAAGTGTTGTATGGATTGCCAACCAAACAACCGGAAGAAACCTAAAAGGATTAACCAACGTCACCTATGGCGGTAAGACCGTAAACGAAGCCGAAATACTAATGACAAAAGGCTCTAAGTACAAAATAGTTGACAGGCAGTTTTGGGTGAAAGACACGTTGTGGGATGACGCAAAAATAGACTGGTATTTTGAGGGAACTGAATATAACCACGCGAACATGCCAGCTGGATTTAGATTAGATCACGAATTTAGGGGATATTACAAATTATTTCTAGAGGAGGTGGAATGAGCGAGCTAAATATCAAATACAATCCGGCTGATTTTACTGTTATCAAAAAGCCGAAAGACAAAGATAAAAAGGGAAGCGAACCACCAGCGAGGACTAGATGACACTTCACGGGATGGAAAACGAATACAAGCTATTGAGCGAACAGTACGACACGCACATGCGCCGACATGGAAGTTGCTGGGCGCGGAGCCGCCGGTGAGGATGGGCAAATGACAGACGCCGAATTCTGGCTAATCGTGCGGCAGGCACTCCTGCTATTCGTTGATGCGATTGAGCGCAAGCTGGCACTACCGCGCACGGCTGAATTGAGGAAGGCGAGCAAACCACAGTAACAATCAAATATTAGGCAGTCCGTAACGGAACGCCGCGAGCTTGTGGGAATGTGACTATCCCCGCAATCTTGCGGCGTTTTTATTTCACTCACAGGAGATTGAGATGGCTGACGAAAAGGTCGAGATGACCAAAACCGAACAAGTTACCGAGATGGTAACTGACCAACAGCACAGCGAAACGCCCACCGAGAAGGTGGAAGTTTCAAAGGCTGAGTTTGAGAAGATGCAGGCCGCGCTGAAGGAAGCCAACAAGGAAGCCGCCGCGCGGCGCAAACGCTTAGAGGAACTGGAAGCCGCTGAGGCCAAACGGAAAGAGGCCGAGATGACCGAAACCGAGAAGGCCACCAAACGCGCACAGGAACTCGAAGCGAAGTTGAAAGCCTACGAGCTTGGCGAACTACAACGCGCCGCGGCTGAGAAAGCGGGCTTACCCGCGCAGCTTGCGAAGCGTTTGCAAGGCTCGACGGCTGAGGAGTTGGAGGCTGACGCGAAGGCGTTGGCTGAAACCCTCCCGAAACCAACCAAAACCACCGCCAACGTGACCAATCCGGGCGCGAATGGACAGCAAGGCGAAACCGACGCGCAACGCAAGGCGCGCATATTCGGAACTGACTTCGATCCGTTTGACCCGGAAACCGCAAAGCGAAAGGGCGGGGGCTTTTTCATAACCGGAGAATAAACAATGGCTAACGAATCGACTTACGACGGCATTAAGACCGTCATCAATGCAGTTTGGGAGGCCGCCTTTATGACGGCGCGCGAGATGAATGTCATTCAACCGTTGGTGACTAACTTCACCGACATGAATGGCAGCGGCCCGCGCCAGTGGACGAACTACTCTGGCGGAACCGTCCAGACCATCGCCGAAACCGACGATATGAGCGCGCAAGCGTTCACCCACGCGGTAGCTGGCACGCTGACCCCGGCCCAAAAGGGCGCGCAGTACTTCCTGACCGATCAGCGCATCGCCTCGGATTGGGAACCTGCTTCCCGCGCGGCTGGACGCGATTTGGGTGAAATCCTTTCTGTCCAGGTTGATACCGATCTGGCGGGAAACTTCGCGTCCTACACCGGCGGAACCGTCGGCACGGCTGGCGGAACTCTGACCTGGGCGAACGTCATGGGCGCTATGGCAAAGTTGCGCGCGAACTTGGCGCCCGCTCCGTATGCGTGCGTGCTGCGCCCGGAACAGTGGTACTACCTCGTTTCGGTCGCTTCCAACGTGCCGACCCTGTTCCAGTCCGATGAGTGGAAGAACAGCTTCACCCGAAATTACTACGTTGGCAGCTTTGGCCCAGTGAATTTCTTCATTGACGCGAATATCACCGCCGGAACTGCTTGCAAGGGCGCGATGTTCAGTCGTGAAGCGCAGGCGTTTGACCTGCGGCGTGCCATCCGTATTGAGGCACAGCGCGACGCATCGCGCGGCGGCGGCGGGTACGAACTCAACGCAACTATTGTCTACGCCGAGGGCATTTACCGCCCGACGTTCGGCGTGCAGATGATCGGCACTTCGACCATCGCGTAATGAACACACAGCGCGCGGATAGGCTGCTAGGGCTGACAAGGGGCGCATCCTCCCGCTCCTTCCGCGCGCTTAGTGGAGGGCGTAAAGAGGAATACGCAAAATGAAAATCAACTGGTTTTCAAATGGAATGCACTGCTCTACGGGATATGGAGTGCAAACGCGGTTATTCGTGCCGCGCATTCAGGCACTAGGCCACGAAATGAGTATATCGGCCTTCTATGGCTTGCAAGGCGGCAAGGTCAACTTTGGTTCTATTCCCGTTTACCCGGTCATCAAACACCCATACGGGCAGGATGTGATGAACGCCCACGCGATACACGCCGGGGCAGACGCGATTATCAGCCTGTTCGACATTTGGCCTATTACCGACAAACTGGATTTGCCGTGGTTCCCGTGGTTCCCAATTGACCACGAACCCATCCCGGCGGGCGTGCTGCGAGTAGCGCACGCCGCAACGAAGGGCATCACCATGAGCAAGTTCGGCCACAAGGCCGCGCTCGACGCTGGACTGGATACCTGGTACGTACCTCACGGCGTGGAAACGGACGTATTCAAGCGCGTTGACAGAGCAGAGGCACGCCAGCACTTAGGCTTGCCGCAGAACGCATTTATTGTCGGCATGGTCGCGGCTAACAAGGGCAATCCACCGCGCAAGGCGTTCTTTGAGCAAATCACCGCCTTCGCCGCGCTGAAGCGCAAGCACTCCGACGCGCTGCTCTACCTCCACACCGATGACGGCACGCACGGCGGCGAAGTGGTAAACCTGCCGCAATACTGCCAGCGGTTAGGACTGAGGCCGGGTCTGGACGTGATTTTCGTAGACCAGTACAGCTACGCGCTAGGTCTGCCAGACGCTTACATGGTTGACCTTTACAACGCGCTGGACGTGCTGAGCATCGTGTCGTTGGGCGAGGGTTTCGGCATCCCGCTGATTGAAGCGCAGGCGTGCGGTTGCCCGGTCATCACCGGCGACTGGACTGCGATGGGCGAGTTATGCCTGTCAGGGTGGAAGGTGAGCAAGGCCGAAGCCGAGCCGATTTATCACGATTACTTCGATGCTTTCCAATACACGCCGCACGTGAGCGCAATCGCGGAGCGCATGGAAGCGGCGTATGAGGTGCGCGGCAACCAGGATTATCGCAGCCGCGCGCGTGACGGTGCGCTGTACTACGACGCCGACAAAGTTTTAGAGCGCAATTGGAAGCCGGTGCTGGCTGGCATGGCTGAGATGATCGGGGCGGTGAAAGCATGAACGATGACAACACCGTAAAAAAACACAGTGAAATGACCGCCTCTGATTGGATTGTTTACCGCTGGGCTGAGGTCACATGGATGTCGGACAGCGAACCCAGGTATGCGCGCGGATTACCTCGCCCACTTGATGAGGCTATGAAGTTGGCCGGTGGATCGATCAAGGATTTGGAGCCGCATCTGGCGAAGTTGGGGGTGAAAGCATGAGCCTGTCCATAATCACGCCTTTCCACAACTACCCGGAACTCATCCCCGCTTACGAGGCGGCAGTGCGCGGCGCGGAAGTCATCATCATCGACAACGCCAGCGAACAGGATTGCGCCGCGCAACTTGTAAGTATGACTGAGCGATTGGGCGGCGTGTACATCCGCAACGATGAAAACGCCGGTTTCGCACGCGCCAACAATCAAGGGCTAATGAAAGCAACCGGCGACGTGGTTGTGTTCCTCAACTCGGACGTTGAAGCGACCGGCGACTGGCAAGCAATCGCGGCGCAGGTGAAGCGCGGCAACCTTTACGGCCCAACGATGAACTCGCAGTACGTTGACGGTATTCCCGTGATGTACCTCGAAGGATGGTGCTTGATTGCACACCGTGACGAACTGAACGCCATCGGCGGCTGGAACGACTTGGAGTTTCCGGGGCTGTACTGGGAGGACAACGAACTCTGTTGGCGCGCCCACATGAACGGGATTGGACTGAAACAGTTGTGGCTGCCCTTGCGCCACTTATCGAACTACACGACAAGCCGCACGCCGGGGGCATACGACGCGAGCGAACGCAACCGCGCGATTTACGAGGCGATTGTCAGGGAGGGACGCGAATGAAAAACAATCGTATCGGGTGTCGGATTCGCCTTGATGGTGAAGATTATTACTGCAGTTCATTCCGAACGCGTGCGGAAAATATGCGCGGCGCATGGTTGAAACTGTTTGTGGATTACGGCGGAGAAGTGCCAGCGTCAAAGGATGAGTTTCTCAAGCGTGGCGGGCGCGTGGACTGGTACAGGAACTACTAATGCACTTTGAAGCCTTCGCTTTCCTGAGTGACAAGATCAAGGACATGCCCGCCGGTTTACACGTGCTGGAATTCGGGGCGCATGACGTGAATGGATCTCCGCGCGCGCTGTTCAAGGACGTTGCTGAATACTTCGGGGTTGACCCGTGGCCTGGAAGGGGCGTTGACTGGATGGGAAAGGCGCAGGATTATGACGGGCAAGAACGATTTGACGTTGTGATTACGGCTGAGGCGATGGAACACGACCCGGACGCGCAAGGACAGATTGCGAGCGCGTGGCGGGCGTTGAAACCGGGAGGCACGCTGATCCTCACGGCGGCGGCAGACCCGCGCCTCCCGCACCGCTGCGATGGATTTCAGGGCGATTTGAGCGGCGAATACTACGGGAATATTCACCCGGATGAACTGCGCGATTGGTTGCGCGATTGGAGTGACGTGATTGTGACACATGACCGCAATCATGGCGACGTTTACGCGGTGGCGGTGAAACCATGAAAATCCGATTAGTGACTATTGAACCAAAAGACATGAAAAGGTTCGGCGTAACCATCACGGCGGGATATGCGTTTGCGCATCGTTATCACTGGCGCGTTCGGCTTGGAATGTTCCTTATTCGCCTCGCCGGATTAGTGGCTGGGGTTAGTGTTGAGGAAGAAGCCGAACCATGCAATTAGTTACCGGATGCAACGCTGGATACATGCCGCGCATGATGGGCTACTTTGAGAGCTTGCGCGAATATGCCGACTTCCCGGTCAACTTCGTAGGGGTCGGGTTTGAACCGCCGTTCCTGCCAGGCGCGACACGCTCGCTATTCCTTGATGGCACGCAGAACGCGGGCGCGCCCAACGAAACGCAGTGCATCCAGCATGGATCATTCCTTCACGTGGTGGAAAGCAAGCCTTCTGAGGTGCTGCTGTACACGGACGGCGATATGGTGATGCAGCGCAAGCTGGACGACGAGGAACGCGAATTCCTGACACTAGAGAACAACCAGGTGGTTGTCGGGCTAAATTTCGGCTGGCACTCGACGCTCATCAACGACGCCAAGCTGTTAGGACAACAGATTAGCGACGCCGAACTAGTGGAACGCTACGGCGAATACGTCAACACACACCAGGATTACAACGTCGGCTTTCTGGCGATGACGCGGCAGACGTGGGAGATGGTGTACGGCGCGTATATGCGCGACTGGGCGGACATTTGCGGCGTGTTCACCCACATGGCGCGGCAACAATGGCTGATTAGTTGGGAGATTGCGAAGTTAGGACTGACGGTGAAAATCGCGCCGTGGAGTTTGCACGCGCACGGTCACGGCGGGTTGAAGCCTGGGATGCACTACGGCGAAGGCGGCTTGTGGGCGGACGGGAAGCTGGCAGCGTGGAGGCATCACGCATGACAGACTTCCTGATTGTCGGCGCGGGGCTGTATGGCGCAACGTGCGCGCGGCTGCTGACGGACGCGGGCAAGCGCGTGCGCGTCATTGAGCGGCGTGATGAAGTCGGCGGCAACTGCCACGATAAGGTAATTGATGGCGTGCGGGTGTCCAGTTACGGCGGGCATATCTTCCACACGAACAGCGAGCGCATTTGGGAATTCGTTGGAAGGTTTGCGGACTGGTTGCCTTACATCCATCGCGTCAAGGCCAACCACGCCGGAAGATTGTACTCCTTCCCCCCCAACCGCGCCACGTTTGAACAATTGGGGATCGCGCACGACGCGCCGGAAGCTGAAAGTGTCATCCGGCGGGCGTTCTTTGAGGGCTACACGGCGAAACAATGGGGAAGGCCGATTGAGGACGTGCCAGCGGAAGTATTAGCAAGAATACCTATACGAAACAACGCGGATGACCGATATTTCACAGACACCTATCAAGGCTTACCTGCGCAAGGCTACACGGCGATGATTAGCGCGATGCTGGACGGCGTGGAAGTGCAAACCGGCGTGGACTATTTATCCGATGAGGAATACTGGAACACACAGGCCGAACAGGTGATTTACACCGGCGCGCTGGATGAATACTACGGGTACGACGCGGGGCGGCTGGAATACCGCTCGTTGACATTCGATACCATGCGCGTGGACGCCAAGCAGTTTCAGGGCGCGGCGACGGTGAACTATTGCGATTTAGATGTGCCTTATACGCGCATTTGCGATTGGGGCTATTTCTGGCCGCGTGAAGTGGCGCATACGGTGATTACAGCGGAATACCCGGCGGCGAAGGGTGAGCCGTACTACCCGGTGAATGACGCGGCGAATAACGCGCTGCACGCGGCTTACATGGCACGCGCTGAGAAAGCGGATTGGTTGCACATTGGCGGGCGGCTAGGGTCGTACCGCTATTGGAATATGGATCAAACAGCCGGGGCGGCGATGGCGAAGGTTGAGAAGCTGCTCGAAAGGGAGGTGGTTGCATGACAGTACGCGACACAATGGCGGAATTGATAGCAGACCTGCGCGCGCTGACCGACGCGGGAACGAGCGATTACACGGTCGGCGGCGTGAGCTATTGGAGCGACCAACAGTTGCAGGACGCGCTGGACGGACGGCGACAGGCGGTGCGGTTCATCGAGATGAGCGCACAACCGGACTACGCCAATGGCGCATTTAGCTACACGGATTACATCCTGCCCGCTGAAAACATGGAAGGCGGAACGCTGCTCCAGGTGCTGGACAACACCGGCGGAACGGTGGGCGGTTGGACATTTGACCGTAACCGCGGCGTGGTGACGTTCGCAACCGACCAGGCGGGCGCGTCAAGGTTCGTGACCGGGCGCAGTTACAACGTCAACCTGGCGGCTGCGGATGTATGGCGCAAGAAGGCCGCGCACTACGCCACGGCGTATGACGTGAGTACGGATAACCACAGTCTGAAACGCTCGCAGCTTATCCAGCATTGTCAGGTGATGGCGCGGGAATTTGAGGCACGCGGCGGGCCTGCCAGCGTGACGATGGAACGGGGGGATTGCTAATG
>AMWB02068581.1_pt4 | contig 14776 bp, 9 predicted proteins | sample 200311 | NCBI WGS metagenome assembly AMWB02 (sample SAMN02737377, study PRJNA173069) | bioreactor metagenome | biome: anode biofilm in microbial fuel cells | place: USA: California | collected 2010-12-16 | reverse complement strand
CCGGCGATGAAGAGCACGTCGCCGAAGCTGCCCTTGTGTCCGGCGGGGTCCCTGGGCGGGAGGGGCGGCGGTTCGTTTACGGCGATCGTCAGGTCGTCGGAGCCGTAGAGTTCGGGAGGAAACGAGATGTGGGAGACATGGAGCCGCCCTCCCCGGCCGCAGCCGGGATGGAGCAGGTTGCCGATCTTGGGAAGGCCGAAGGTCACCGTATGGTCCGCCCGGACCGCAACGCCCATGATCCGGCCGGTATCGCCCGCCACGCCCGAGGGAATGTCTATGCTCAGGACGGGTTTGCCGCTGCGGTTGATCCGCTCGATCACCCTCCGGTACCGTCCCTCCACCGGACGGGCGAGGCCGGTGCCGAAGATGGCGTCGACGATCGCGTCGCAGCCGCACAATTCGTCTTCGATCGCGTCTTCCGCGTCGTCCAGGATCCGAACGCTCAGCCCGAGCCGTGATACGATCCGGTAGTTGGTTTGTGCGGCGCCTTTGTATCCATCCGGATGGGAGAGGATGAGAAGACGGGGGGTGCCTCCGCCGGAGTGAATTTTTCGGGCGACCACCAGGCCGTCTCCCCCGTTATTTCCGGCGCCGCAGACGATCAGAAAGTGTTTTTTGGCAATTCCCACGGTTTCCGACAGAACCCGATAGGCTGCAAGACCCGCGTTTTCCATGAGCATTTCCTCGGCGATGCCGTAATCTTCAATGGCCCTTTGGTCCATCGTCCGCATTTCCTGCACGCTGCTGATTTTCATGGCTCCTCCCTTCCGATGTCCCGATGCGAGCGGGCGGTCATCTGGTTTTTGTTCACTTCAATTCAATTTCCGCAGCCAGTTTCGTTCCCTGAAGAATGGCGCGTTCGGCGTCGAGTTCGACGGCCCGGTCGGCGCCGCCGATGACATGGACGGGCACCTCCGCGGCTGCGAGCGGCGCCAGAAGGCTCCTTTCCGATTCCTGTCCCGCGCAGATGACGACCGTATCCACCTCGAGCAGGCGTTCTTCACCGCCAACGGTGATGTGCAGCCCCCGCTCGTCGATCTTCCGGTACGTGACGCCGCCGATCATCTGAACGCCCTTGCGCGCCAAGGCGGCCCGATGAATCCAGCCGGTGGTTTTTCCCAGATCCTTTCCCACCTTGCTGCTTTTTCGCTGCAAAAGGTAGATCTCCCGCCGCTTTTGGTCGGGTTCCGGCCTTTTCTCGAGAAGACCGCCACGGCGGGCAACCGCGGTGTCGACACCCCATTCCCGCAGAAAAGATTTCGGATCGTCTTCGGCCTCGTGGGTGAGAAATACGGCGACATCGAACCCAATGCCTCCCGCGCCGATGATGGCCACCCGCCGCCCCACCGGAGCCTCCTCCCCCAAAACGGCCATGTATCCGAAAACCTTCGTTCCGGTCGCTGCATCCGCGTTCGACTGAACGGCGCCGGGGATGTCGACCTTCCGGGGCGTCACGCCGGTCGCCAGGATCACCGCGTCATAGCCGTCGCCGATCAGATGGTTGGGTTCCGCCGGGGTGTTTAGGCGCACCTTGACCCCCGTCACCTCGAGCCGTCTTCTGAAATACCGCAGGCTTTCCGCGAATTCGGCCTTGCCGGGGATGCGCACCGAGATATTGAACAGGCCGCCGATGCGGTCCGATCGTTCAAAGAGGGTGACGTCGTGGCCCCTTTCCGCGGCAACGACGGCAAAAGAGAGGCCCGCCGGGCCGGCGCCGACCACGGCGAGCTTCTTTTTTTCACGGGCGGGGATGAAAACGAGTTCGGTTTCATGACAAGCCCTCGGATTGACCAGGCACGAACTCAGGCGCCCCTGGAAGATATGGTCGAGGCAGGCCTGGTTGCACGCGATACAGGTATTGATCTCATCGGCCCGGCATTCCGCCGCCTTCTTCACGAACGCCGGATCGGCGAGGAAGGGGCGGGCCATCGAGACGATGTCGGCGTCGCCCCGCGCCAGTACGGCTTCGGCGGTTTCGGGCATATTGATCCGGTTGCTCGTGACAAGCGGGATCGACACGGCGCTCCGGAGCCTTGCCGTCAACCAGGTGAAGGCGCCCCGCGGGACCATGGCGGCGATCGTGGGAATTCTCGCCTCATGCCACCCGATCCCGGTGTTGATCATCGTGGCGCCGGCATCCTGAGTCTCCCTTCCCAGAGCGACCACTTCATCCCAGGTGCTGCCGCCGTCGACGAGATCGATCATCGACAGCCGGTAGATAATGATAAAATCGGGGCCGACGGCCTCCCGCACCCCGCCGACGATGTCGACCGGGAAGCGTATCCGGTTGGCGAAGCCGCCGCCCCACCGGTCGGTGCGATGGTTGGTCCTGGGGGCGATGAACTGATTGATGAGATACCCCTCGGAACCCATGATTTCGACGCCGTCGTATCCGGCGGATTGCGCCAGGACCGCGCACCGGATGAAATCTTCGATCTGCTCCGCCACTTCCGCGTCGGTGAGGGCGTGGGGCGTCAACATGTTGATCGGCGCCCGGAGCGCGGAGGGGCCGACCAGCGCCTTGTGATAGGCATACCGGCCGGTGTGGAGAATCTGAAGGACGATTTTTCCCCCTGCCGCGTGGACGGCTTCGGGAATGACCCGATGCCGGCGCATGTCGGCGTCGGTGCTCAGCATGGCGGCCCCTTCATAGGTTCGGCCGGCGGCGTTTGGAGAGACGCCGCCGGTGACGATCAAGGCGGCGCCGCCGGCGGCCCGCTCCGCATAAAAGACCGCCATGCGGCGGAACCCGTCCGGCGCCTCTTCGAGGCCGGTGTGCATCGACCCCATGATCACCCGGTTTTCGAGCGTGGTAAATCCGAGATCGAGCGGCGAGAGCAGTGTCGGATAGAGGGGATGGGGCATCGGAATCTCCTTTGAAATATTCTCTATTTCTCAAAAAATCGTTTAATGTTTGCATTCTCTTGGAAAGATATAATATATTTCCGCCGTAAACGAAAACAGCTTTTTGCCTTGAGGAAAGGCAAGTTCTGCAACCGCGGCGACGCCGCCTGGCCGGGCCGTTATACGATTCAAGATAAACGAGCTGATGCATGATCCGATGTTTTCTGGCCGCGATACTGCTGATGGTGATGGTTCCCATGACGTGTTTTTCCGCAGGCGCAGGGGCGAAACCCGCGGACGGCGTAAAAGACGCCGACGTTGATTTTACCCAGTTCAGCCTGGAGGAGCTGAAAAGCGTCAGGATCACCTCGGCCTCCAGGATGCCCGAAAATCTGTCCGAGATTCCGGCGGCCGTATTCGTCATCACCCAGGACGATATCCGCCGTTCGGGCGCAACGAGCATCCCCGAAGTCCTCCGCATGGCGCCGGGCGTCGAGGTGGCCCGGGTCTCCGCCACGGAATGGGCGGTCAATATGAGGGATCTCAATCAGCTGTTCGCCAACAAGCTGCTCGTTCTCATGGACGGGCGCAGCATTTATTCCCATCTGGCCTCGGGCGTCTTCTGGGACATCCAGGATACCGTGCTCGAGGATATCGACCGGATCGAGGTCATCCGCGGCCCCGGCGCCGCCCTGTGGGGAGTCAACGCCGTCAACGGCGTGATCAATATCATCACCAAGAAAGCGGCCGATACCCAGGGCGGCGAGGTGACGGCGCTGGGCGGCACCGAAGAGGGCATCGGAACGGCCAGGTATGGCGATACCTTCGGGAATGACGGATATTACCGGGTGTACGCAAAATATTTCAACCGCGGCGGATTGTTTCAAAACGACGCGGATATCCGAAGCGATTCCTCCAAGAGCGACTGGCAGTCCGGCCGGGGCGGCGCGCGGATGGAATGGTCGCCCGACGGCGGCAGGGATAACGTTTTCCTGGAAGGCGAACTTTTCGCGAACCGCTATCTGTCCGAGGTGTCGGTCCTGACGGAGCAGGCCCCCTATGTGGGACAGGCGCGGGACACCTCCCGGGCCGCGGGGGGGCATCTGCTCGGTCGGTGGACGCGCACCTTCTCGGAGCGGTCCGAAAGCGTTCTGCAGTTCTACTATGACTACTACGACAAAGACATCGATTACGCCAATGTCCAGGCGAACATCCTCGATCTCGATTTCCAGCACCGGTTTCCTTTTTATGATCGGCATGAGCTGGTCTGGGGGCTCAATTACCGCCTGATTTCCGATCGGTTCCAGAATTCCCGGGAGCTCCTCCTCGATCCGGATGATGAGACCCTCTACTATTACAGCGCTTTTGCCCAGGACAAGATTCAGATTTTCGATCGGCTCAATCTGACCCTGGGTGCGAAATTCGAGCACAACGACTACACCGGCTGGGAGATTCAGCCGAGCGCGCGGCTTCTCTGGAGCTTGAGCGACCGCCATTCCTTCTGGGGCGCCGTATCGCGGGCCGCCAGAGTGCCCTCCAGGGTCGAGCACGACGGCCTCATGCGCGAAGTGGCTTTACCCGCGCCGGCTGCAAACGTCCGGATTCCCGCCGTCTTCGAGCGGATCGGCAACAACGATCTGTCGGCCGAAACCCTGATCGCGTATGAAATCGGATACCGGTTTCAGCCGGCGTCGAACATGTGGCTGGATACCACGGGGTTCTACAACGATTACAAAGACCTCATCGCCTACCGCTACAACAGGGACGTCCGGCCCGGCCCCGGTCCGATCCCCTATGTCGTGGTTCCGCTCTATTACGACAACAACCTGCGGGGGGAATCCTACGGCATCGAGATGGCGGCATACTGGCAGGCGACCGCCAACTGGCTGCTGCAGGCCTCCTATACCTTCCTCGAAACCAATCTGACTCAGGGTTTTCTGGATATGCGGGAGGTCGAGGCGTTTCTGGGACAGGCCGGAAATCCCCGCAACCAGGTCTCTTTGCGGTCGGCGCTCAACATCACCCGGCAGCTGGAGCTCGACCTGTGGTTTCGTTATGTCGACCGGCTCAGCGAAAACAACGTGGATGAATATACCTCGCTGGACGCCCGGCTTGCCTATCGGCCCACCGCACGGCTCGAACTCTCCGTCGTCGGCCAGAATCTTCTCGAGCCCCGGCATGCGGAGTTTTCCTCGATCGAGGTCGAGCGCAGCGTCTATATCAAGGCGGACTGGTGCTTCTAAGGGGGATTGCGTGACAGCGGCGGCGCATCGACGCATCACGGCGGGGATCTGGCTTTTTCTTTTCTGTCTGGTCATTCCGCTGCCGTCCGCCGTCCGCGGCGAGCCGCTTGCCGGATCGGAATATAAGGTGAAGGTGGGATTCATCTATCATTTTATCCGCTTCACCCAATGGCCTCCCGGGACCTTTCCGTCGCCCGAGAGCCCCATCAATTTCTGTGTCGCCTCGAAAAATCCCGCCGCCGATATCCTCTTCTCCCTCCAGGACAAAGAGGTGAAGGGCCGCAGGATCAATGTCAGAAAATATGTTCTGGGTGAAGATATCGGCATGTGCCAGGTGCTCTTTGTCGCATCGGACGACGAAACGTTCGTGTTGCCGCTTCTGGCGGCGGCGCAGGGCCGGCATATATTGAGCATTGGGGAACGCGATGATTTCACCCGCCTGGGGGGAATCATCAACTTCTTTGTCGCCATGGATCAGCTTCGCTTCGAGGTGAATCTCGACGCCGCGGAAGCCGCCGGTCTGAAATTCAGCTCCCAACTCCTGATGTCGGCCGACATCGTCAAGAAACGGGGGGAATGAATCGATGCGCGCCTTCAAGACCTCCATCAAGCAGAAGCTGATCCTCATTATTCTCTGCACGAGCGGCATTACACTGATCCTGGCGTCGGTGGCGTTTGTCGCGATCGGCGTCATCTCGTTTCGTGAAAATCTCATCAAGGATCTCTCGACCCTGGCAAAGGTGGTCGGCATCAACAGCGAGGGGGCGTTGGTCTTTGACGATCGTTTTACCGCCGAAAGGCACCTGTCGGCGTTCCGGGCCAATACCGGCATCATTTATGCCTGCATCTACCGCAACGACGGCACCGTCTTCGCCGGATATACGTCTCCCGTCCGGGGGACGGCCGTAACGCCGCCCAAAATACGCGGAACCGGACATTATTTCGAAGGAGACTACCTGTTTTTGTTCCAGGAGATCGTGATCGACAAGGAGAAGATCGGCACGGTCTTCATCCAGCACAGCCTGGATGAAATCCGCGGTCAGTTGGCCCGCTACATCGCCATTGTCTGTTTTGTCATCCTGGTGGCGTTTCTCGTTGCGTTGATGCTTTCCTCTTTGCTGCAGCGGATCATCTCGATTCCGATTCTCAACCTGGCCGGCACGGCGCGGTTGATTTCGCAGAAAAAAGACTATTCCGTGCGGGCGGAGAAATTCGAGCGGGATGACGAGATCGGCGAGCTCATCGACGGATTCAACGAGATGCTCACCGAAATCCAGTCCCAGCAGAGCGAATTGAAGGATCACCGGGAGCACCTGGAAGAGCTGGTCGTGAAGCGGACGCACGCCTTGAGGGAATCGGTAACGGCATTCAAGAAAGCCAAGGAGGCGGCCGAAACCGCGAGCCGGGCCAAAAGTGAGTTTCTGGCCAACATGTCGCACGAGATCCGCACCCCGATGAACGCGGTCCTTGGATTTACCGATCTGCTCTATTCCCTGATCGGCGACCCCAAACAGCGGAGTTACCTCGATGCCATCCGATCGTCCGGCAAGAGCCTGCTCACCCTCATCAACGACATTCTCGATCTCTCCAAGATCGAGGCGAGAAAGATGGAGCTTCAATACGAGCCGGTCAACATCGCCGCGATCTTCGAGGAGGTCAAGGACATCTTTTCCCTGAAAATCAAGGACAAAGGTCTCGTGTTCATCACCGAGATCGAACCGGACCTGCCCGACAACCTCCTGCTGGACGAGGTGCGGCTGCGGCAGATCCTCTTCAACCTGATGGGCAACGCCGTCAAATTCACCAGCGACGGCCACATCCGCCTGTTCGCGAAAAAGATGGCGCGTTTGGGGTCCGACGGAAAACTCGATCTGTTGATCGCCGTCGAGGATACGGGGATCGGCATTCCCCCTGAATCCCGGCAGACGATTTTCGAGGCGTTCAAGCAGCAGGACGGTCAAAGCACCAAGCAGTACGGCGGGACGGGCCTGGGGCTCACCATCACCAAGCGTCTGGTCGAGATGATGGGCGGGACGATCACCGTGACCTCGGAGGTCGGCCGCGGCAGCACATTCGCGGTCGTCTTTCACGGGGTCGTCCGCGAGGTTCGGGAGGCGGACCACGAGCTTTATAACGGAGACGACCAGAACGCGATCGTTTTCGAGCCGTCGACGATCCTCGTTGTCGACGACATCAAAGCCAACCGGAGCCTCGTGAAAGCCTATCTTCAGGACACGCCGATACGTTTTCTGGAGGCCGACAACGGTGAGGCGGCGGTCGCCCTGGCGAAAAAGGAGAAGCCCGATATCATCCTCATGGATATCCGCATGCCGGTGATGGACGGGTGCGACGCCACCGCGCTGATCCGGGGGGACGTGATCACCCGCAACATACCCATTATCGCCCTGACGGCCTCGAGCATGCGGTCGGATCAGGACAAGATCCGGCAGTGCGGTTTTGACGGTCTGCTGATCAAGCCGTTCAAAAAGGAAGATCTCGTGCGCCGGCTGTCGCATTTCATCCGATATGACAAGGCGGCCGGACCGCCTGAGGATTCCCTCCGGGAAGAGGCGATTGAAAGGCTGGACATGGAGGCGGATGAACCGGTCTCAGCGGAGGTGGCGGCCGGGCTGGGCGGATTGATTCAAAAGCTCGATGCCGAATATCGCGGGCTCTGGGAAAAAGCCAGGAGCAACGGCTTTTTTGAAGACATCGGCGCCTTTGCCAAAGAGATGCAGAAGGCCGGCGATGAATATCGCCTTGCGCTTCTCCGGCAGTTTGGTCAACATCTGGAGGCCCAGGTCAGCAGCTTCGACATCGAAAAAATCAATACGACCATGGACGTCTATCCCAAGCTCGTCCAAAGGATCAAGAACCTTTATCTGAGAAATGTCGGGGAGGCGGGAAATGCCTGAACACGCAAATGAAAAATTCAAGATACTGATCGTGGACGATGTTCCCAAAAACATTCAGGTCGTGGCCAATATTCTCCAGAACGAGGGATACAACATGGCATTTGCCCAAAGCGGCGCCACGGCCGTGGAATTGGTCCGGGCGAATCCGTTCGACCTGATTCTGCTCGATATCATGATGCCCGAGATGGACGGCTTCGAGGTGTGCCGAAGGCTTCAGGAAGACCCCAAAACCGCCGACATCCCCGTCTTGTTCCTGACCGCGAAGACGGATACGGAAAGCCTCGTCAAGGGATTCGAGACCGGGGCGGTCGATTACGTCACCAAGCCGGTCAAGGACGCCGAACTTCTGGCCCGCGTCAAGACGCAGCTCGAGCTTCATCGCTCCCGGCAGCGTCTGCTTTCCATCAACAAACAGCTGAACGAAGAGATCAAGGAGCGGAAAAAATCCGAGGCCCGATATCGCAGCATGGTCGGAAACGCGGTTCAGGGCATGTTCCAGAGCACGATAGACGGCCGGATTATCGATATCAATCCGGCATATGCACGTATCCTGGGGTATGATTCCCCCGAGGAGGTAATGGCCGCCGGGGACCTGTCCAGCACCTTTTACTTCCAGCCCGAAGATCGGTCCCGGATGGTCGACCAGCTCAAGAAAGAGGGGTTTCTCGCCAACTACGAGCTCAAGATCCGGCGGCGCGACGGCTCTCCGGCCTGGGTCATGCTCAATCTCCGGCTGACGGAGGACGAAAGCGGCCAGTCTCTCGTCGACGGCATCGTGATCGAGCATACCGCAACGAAGCTGGCCGAGGAAGAGCTCCGGCGGAGCCGGGAAAAATTCAGGTATCAGGCCGTCCACGACAACCTGACCGGGCTTTACAACACCCGGTATCTTTACCAGGCGCTCCAGAAGCTGGTGGAGGCGTGCAGCGCCCGCGCGAAGCCTTTCTCCCTCATCTTCATGGATGTGGACGATTTCAAGAAGGTCGTGGATACCTACGGCCATCTGAAAGGCAGCCAGACGCTTCAGGAGCTGGCCCGGACGATTCAGGATTCTCTCACCGAGCCGTCCTACGGGGTCGCCTACGGCGGAGACGAGTTCGTCGTGGTGCTGCCGGGATACGACAAGGAGCGGGCGCTCGCGAAAGCGGGTGAGATCCGGGCCCGGATCCGGGAAACCGCGTATCTTACCAGCCACGGGCATGACGTCCACATCCATGCCAGCTTCGGCATCGCCACGTTTCCGGAAGACGCAGGTGACGTCACCGGCCTTCTGGCGCTGGCGGACCAGGCCATGTTCGACGTGAAGGGCGGCGGAAAAGACGCCGTTCGCGCTTCTTCGGCGGGCAGAAGCTGATGTTGACGGCACCAACAGCCGGGGGAGGAACCGATGGAAAAACGATTGAACATCCTGCTGCTGATCGTATGGATCGCCGTTCAGCCCGCCGCGTCGCCTGCCGGTGCCGATGCCCCTTCCGTGGCGCCCTACCGCGGCCGGGAAATCCTCGTGAAGTTCAGGCCGGATATTCCCCGGCAGGACAAGCAGACGATCCGGGATCTTGTGGGCGCAACGGTCGAAAAGGAATTTTCGAGCATCGGCGCGGAATGCTGGCGGCTGCCCGAGGGCGCCGACGTCGCGGCGGCCGTCCGCAGGCTCTCCGCCCTCCCGGAGATCGAATACGCCGAGCCCGATTATCTCTATCGCCCGCAGTTGTTGCCCGATGATCCGGATTTCAGCCTGCTCTGGCATCTCCACAACACCGGCCAGTGGGTCAACGGATCGTCCGGAACCCCGGGCGCCGATATCTCCGCCGCCGCGGCCTGGGATATGGAAACCGGCGACCCCGGACTGATCATCGCGGTTGTCGATTCCGGTGTGGCCTATGAACACCCCGACCTGATTCAAAATGTCTGGACGAACGGCGCCGAAATTCCGGGTAACGGCATAGACGATGACCAAAACGGCTACATCGACGACATCCACGGATGGGATTTCGTCAACGATGACAACAATCCCTCGGACTATTCCGTCGACCTCTACGGCAACGGGCACGGCACCCATGTCGCAGGCATTATCGCGGCCGCGGGCAACAACGGCATCGGCACGACGGGCGTCATGTGGCGCGGACGGATCATGCCCCTTCAGGTCTTCGATCTGTTTCAGGTCACCGCCTTCGAAGGGATCCAAAACAGCCTGATCTTATCTGCCGTCGAATATGCGGTCGAAAACGGCGCCCGCATCATCAACTGCAGCTTCGGAGGATACGGCGACAGCCGGGCGCTGTACGACATTTTTGATTTCGCCGATCAAAACGGCGTGCTGGTGGTCGCCGCCGCCGGCAACGAAAGCGTCGACACCGACACGCTTCCCATCTATCCGGCCGGCTACGATCTGCCCAACATCATCTCTGTTGCCGCCGTCGACGAGGACGGACAGCTGGCCGATTATTCCAATTGGGGCCGAAGGAGCGTCGATGTGGCGGCGCCCGGCGGCAACGCTTTTTCGAACATCTACAGCACGACGCCGCCCGCCAGGGATCTGCTGTTTTCGGAGGATTTCGAAGCGGGGGCGGGCGATTGGGAGACGGGCTACCGGTTCGAAGCGTGGTCCATCGTTTTCGACAGCGATGTCGGATCGAACGTCATTCAGGATTCCCGAGCCGATTACCACGAAAACGAAGATTCGTTTATCCAGACGCGGTTGCCCATCGATACCGGTCGTTACCGGGGCCTGCACATCCAGTTCAAGACCCGGTATCTTCTGGAGCCCGATCATGATTTTCTCTATGTAGAAGGATCGACGGACGGCGTGAATTTTTCCGAGAATTTTCCGGTCACCGGCACCCTAACCGGGTACTCGGACGGCATCGCGTCCGTGAATGCCTGGGGAAGCGATGAGGAGATCGGACCGGCGTTTTACCTGCGGTTCAGGCTCTCGACGGACGGCGCTGTCAACGATGACGGCGTCTACATCGACGATATCCGGCTCTCGGGAATCCGCTGGGTCTTCACCGGCGATGAGTACGGCTATAAAAGCGGCACCTCGATCGCTACGCCGATGGTGTCGGGCGTGGCCGGACTGGTGTGGTCCCGCCGGCCTGCGCTTTCCCATCTGGCGGTGAAGCGGGCCATCCTCGTCTCCGTGGACCAGGATGCATCGATGGCGGACAAACTGGTGTCCGGCGGCTCGGTCAATGCCGCGGCCGCGCTCATGGTCGCGCCGGAGGCCGACGAAACCGGTGGAGAAGACGGCGGGGGCGGTGGATGTTTCATCGGGAGCCTGCCGCATTCCCTGGATCCTCGTCCCTGAGCTAGGGCTTTGGCGCAGGCCGTTGCGGCCTTGGACCGAAAAGAACGGTGCCCAGGCGGACCATGGTGCTCCCTTCCTCGACGGCAACCTTGTAAGAGTCCGACATGCCCATGGAAAGCACCGTAAAATCGATCCCGGGAACATTCAGGGATCGGATATAGTCGTAAATCTCGCGCGCTTTCCTGAAATACGGTCGGATCGCTTCGGGGTCTTCGTAAAAGGGGCCCATCGTCATCAGCCCCTCCAGGCGGAGATGGTCGAGTACGGCAATCTCTCGCGTCAGCTTCTCGACGGCGTCCCGTTCGGCGGTGACGCCCGACTTGGCCGATTCCTCCCCGATGTTGACCTCGATCAGGACCGACAGGTGTTTTCCGATGGTTTCGGCACGTTTTTGAATCTCCCGGGCCTGGTTGGCCGAATGAACGGTCTGCACCATATCGAAGAGCCTGAGGGCCTTGTTGATCTTGTTCTTCTGCAGGGGACCGATCATGTGCCACCGCACGTCCCGAGCGCGTCCGCCCAGGGCCGCCGTCATGCTTTCGGCCTCCTGGACGTAATTGTGTCCGAGGTCGGTTGCGCCGGCGTCGATGACCGCCCGGATTTCATCCGGGGTTCTCGTCTTGCACGCCGGCACGACGGCGACGTGCGGGGGCACCTGCTTCCGGATGGCCGCGTAGGTGTTCTGGATGCTCATAAGGGGATATCTTCCAATCTGCCGCCCGCTCTTCCCGAACGATCAAAACAGGCTTTTCATGTCATGCCGGTTGCGGGTCGGGCTTTTTCAGGGTCTGCCAGTAGGGATTGATGAGGTCTTCGAAGATCGCCATGGAGGATTCGGCCCCCTGGCCCGACGCGGTGACGATCTGTTTGTAGCCGCCTTCCACATCGCCCGCCGAGTATATGCCCGGCACGTTGGTCCGGTGGCGGTCATGGCGGATGTATCCCTCCGGCGTCAGCGCAACGCCGATCTTCTCGGCCAGTTCGACGGCCGGCCGGTATCCGATGGCCAGGAAAACGCCGTTCACGGGCATCGTCTCGGTGTCGCCGGTCCGGTTGTTGTAGAGCACCACCGATTCCACCGCATTTTCCCCCTGGATCTCCTTCACCTCCGTGTTCCAGAGGATGGGGATGCCCGCCTCCTCGAGGTGCCCGACCAGGACGTCCTGGGCCCGCAGGGCGTCGCGCCGGTGGACGAGGGTGACGTCTATGCCCATATGATGGAGATGAAGGGCCTCGGTCACGGCGCTGTTTCCGCCGCCGACCATGATGACCTTTTTGCCGACGAAGAGGGGGCCGTCACAGGTGCTGCAGTAGCTCACCCCCTTACCGGCCAGGCGCGACTCGCCTGGAACGCCCAGGTGCTGATGGGTGGCGCCGGTGGCCAGAAGAACCGCGCGGGTATGAAATTTCCGGCGGGTGGTCTGGACCACGATCGGATCTCCGGGCGTGATATCCAGCACCGCTTCGCCCTGAAAAATCTGGGTGTACTGAAGGGCATGGCTGACCATGATATCGACCAGGTTTTTTCCGCCGACCTGAGAAAATCCCGTGTAATTCTCGACGATGGGGGTGGTGGCGACCTGGCCGCCCAGGGCGTCGCGTTCGATGATGGCGGTTTTAAGACCGCTGCGGACCGCATAGATGCCCGCCGTCAGACCTGCGGGACCGCCGCCCACGATCACCACATCGTTTTCGACCAGCTCGGCCTCGATGTCCGGAATGAAAACCGTCTGGGGTTCGAGCTTCTGGAGGGAGGCGCAAAACAGCTCCTGGGCCTGTGCGCCCATGCCGATCAGGACCTCGTTGGCAAAGGTCTGGGGAACGCTGTGGGCCGAATATTGATCGGCAAGTCCGGGATTGGCCTGGATATCCACGATCTCGAGAGAGATGAGATCGGGCCGCTCGACGGCCGCCTGGACGCCGTTCAAGGCCTGCTGGGGGCAGTAGGGGCAGGTCGGGCTGACGAAAATCTTGACCGCCCGGGGACCGTCGATCTTTTTGAGTACATTTTTCGATTCATCGCTCAAATGGCTTCGGCCCATGCCGACCATCAGCATGGTTTCCAGAAAAATCCGCCCCTCCTCGCCCATCGGCGCGCCCAGCCACCGGATGTTGTATCGCTCGGGGGCGATCAGGAGCGTGGGGGAATGGGTGACATTCCACCGCCTGGCAAGATCATGATCCAGGGGATATTCCCGAAAGCTGATCTTCGATGTGAGTTCCCGGAAAATACGGACGATCTGGCGGTTGGTCTGGGCGAAGACGTCATCTTTATCCCGGCTGAAAAACATGTATATGGGAATATCGTTGGGCATCTGCGAAAATGCCGTCCGCAACTGCGCCATGAACTGGGCTTCGTTCATTGCCGCCTGCCGGTCATCCATGCCTCTGGTATCATCCATGGTAAACCTCCATTCAATATACTCATTACAGGGCAGTCGTGCGCCCTCGGTCTTGTGCGTTTTGGTCCATATTCTAAGAAATATAACGGCAGGTGTCAACCAAGGCCGCGCCGTTGGATCTTTCGACCCCTCCTCGGCCTTGCCGGACCCATGGTGACGGATCGGCGTGACCGGCGGCGATGCATCAACCGCGATTCAAGCGGCCCGGACGCCGGGGCATCGACGCCTGAGCGCCCAGATTCCAGACGGATCCGGTCCAATCATATATTGCATTTTTTTTGAGAAACGTTTATATTACGTTGAAAGGAAAGCGAAGAAACCCTTTGTGATGCCTGTATCTGAACCTGCAGCTGATCGGGATCTTACCGACGCCTCCATCCGTCACCGCCTTGTTTGTCCCTCCGCTCGACGAACCTCCCGTTTGAACAGGGATTTACGATATGACGATTGACCGCAGTCAGAACCATAATCGCTGAACGCCGCAGCATATCGAGAAAGGAGGGCGAGATGACCAGACAGAAAGTATTGGTGCCGTATAACTTTACCGAAAACGACCAGAAGGCGGTGGATTTCGTCATACGCATATTTGCGCCGCAGGAGGATGCCCAGGTGACCTTCTTCAACGCATATGCGCCGGCTCCTGAAATAGAAACCCGAAACAATCCCATCATGGAGAAGATGCGGCAGAACCTGTCCTATCTGAGGCAGAAGATCGGCGAGCAGGAAGACAAGATCAAGGCGGTTCGGGACAGCCTCTATCAAAAGGGATTTGCCAAAGACCGTGTCTCCTATCTCTTCAGGCCCATTAAAAAGGATATCTCACAGGATATCATCGATCTTGCCCATGCGGAAGGATACAACATCATCGTTCTCAACCGCACCTCCGGCCGGATCACCCGGTTTTTTACGGGCAACGTTTTCCAGAAGGTCGTGATGGGGGTCAGGAACGTAGCGGTGCTCATCGTCACCTGAGGCCTGCTCGCGGGCGATACGCCTCACGGCGGGCATGTGAGAAAACCTTGAAAAGCTTGCAGAGAGAGAGCAGCCCCCCGCGCGGCGGCTGCC
>AMWB02065951.1_pt1 | contig 14777 bp, 14 predicted proteins | sample 200311 | NCBI WGS metagenome assembly AMWB02 (sample SAMN02737377, study PRJNA173069) | bioreactor metagenome | biome: anode biofilm in microbial fuel cells | place: USA: California | collected 2010-12-16 | reverse complement strand
GGACTGCGCTGGATAAAAACTGTAAGGTGCTTGTCCTTGTTCGCTTACGCTCACAAGGGCTGCGTTAGATAAAACCTATAAGGTGCTTGATTTTATCCTTGACTATAACAAGGGGTTATGTTATATTTAAATTTCAATTAAAAAGGAGAATTAAAATGAGAAATAATTTCTTCAAATTCGCATTGGCCTTATTCATAACTTTAGGATTAGCTGGTTGCAGCTTTGTTTTTCAAAAAGGCAGACGCTCTGATGCCGAGAAGATTGAACAGCTGAACGCTCAACTGGATGAGCTTTCCCGTTCCAGGAGCATGCTTGAGCAGAAATTAAGCCAGGAGATAAATGATAAACAGATAAAGCTCCAAATGATGGAGAAGGGGCTGGTGATCACCGTCGTAGGAGACCTTTTGTTTGATTCCGGAAAATCCAAGATCCGGCCTGAGGCTTATTCTTTGCTGGGTAAGGTCTCGGATATATTAAAAGATAATATGGCGCAGTTTAACGTGGGGATTGAAGGCCATACTGATAATGTTCCGATTAAGCTTTCCGGATGGAAATCTAACTGGGAGCTTTCCACTGCCCGTGCCTTAAGTGTCCTGCATTATTTAGTTAATGACCAGGGAATTGCTCCGGAACGTTTATCCGCGATCGGTTACGGTGAATACCGGCCGGTAGATTCCAATGAAACCGCGGATGGCCGTAAGCAGAACCGCAGGGTAGAGATCGTTATTTTGCCTAATGTTACTAAAGTTAAAGGTGATGCCAGGGACAAGGATAAGCTTGATACGGGTTCACCCGAACTTAAAGAGCCTCAAGAGAATCTCAAGTAAGTTAAATTCAGCTTTTTAGCTGATGGGAATTTAGATTAAGAAAATGGAAGATGGTTTAAAGAATCGCTTAGTAATTATTTTAGCGGTATTATCGGCTGTATTTTTCTTCGGTACCCTTAGTTCATGCAACAGCGCGATGCGCCAGAAAGCCGGCCGTGATAAAGAAATGGCTGCCCGTCTTCAGTTAGAAGAGAAGATAAATAAATTTTCTCAGGAGAGATCAGCTTTAGAGGAAAGAGCTAAGGCAAGGGAGAAAGAGGCAGAAGAGGCAAAAGCAGCGTTTGAGGAGAGCAAGAAAATATTAGCCCAGGAACAACTTGTAAATCAAAGCCTCAGAGATGAGCTGCAAAAGGTAACTAAAAAATGAAATAAGGGGAGCTTGAATGAATGGTAAATAATTGTTTTAAGGAAAGGGGAGATAATCCCCTTTTTTATTAGAGGGAGGTGGGCTGATGAAGATATTAAATAGAATAAAGGATAAGTTAAAGAAAGTTATCCCTGTTAAACTTGGATCCTTAAAATTAAAGAAAAAGAAAACTTCTGTTTTTCGCCCGAAGGCTTCTACGGCAAAAGAGATTCCCGGCTTCCAGGAAACCATCGCCGTCAATACAAAATTTTCTCACCCGGAAGACATACGCCCCAGAAGTACGGCGCTGCAAGATCTTCCTTCTTGCTATGACCAGGACAAGATTATCCTGCAGGTACGCGACCCGCGCTGGCTGCATACTTACTGGGAGTTGAGGAACCAAACCGTTGAGGGGTTTAAAAGCAGGTTAGGGGATGATTTCTACCGCGCAAAAAAGATTTTAAGGGTTTATGATGTTACCAATATTATATTTAACGGTTTTAATGCCAATAGTTTCTTTGATATCCAGTATAATGATTTCGCCAATAGCTGGTATATTGATACAGCAGGCCCGGGTCGCTCATGGTGCGTGGACCTGGGGTTAATGTTGACCAACGGTACGTTCATTACGATCTTACGTTCGAATGTTGTTTCGACTCCTTTAGACGGCCCGTCATGGATTACCGATGAAGAGTGGATGATCCCCGAAGATATTTTTGCCAGGCTTTATGGAATGGGCTTTGGTTTAGGTAAAAGTTCCCCTGTAGGCCGTGCCTGGCAGCAACGTTTAAAACAAGGTTTGTTCAGTTCAGGAATATCCTCAAGCCCGGTAAAGAAAGCGGTTAAGGAAAGAAGTTTCTGGATGAAAGTGGATTGTGAGTTGATTGTTTATGGGGCGACTGAGCCTGACGCAAAAGTTACAGTACAGGGGCAGCCGATTAATTTAAGGCCTGATGGTACTTTTACCCTGCGTTATTATTTGCCTGATAGCAAGCAGATAATTCCGGTTAAAGCAACCTCCGCGGATAAATTAGAGGAACGTACAATTACGCCAATCGTAACCCGGGAAACCAGATAAACCTATGACTAAAGGATACCTTTGTTTAGTTTTACATGGACACCTGCCTTTTGTGCGCCATCCGGAACATGAAAACTTTCTGGAGGAGGATTGGCTTTATGAGGCAATCACCGAGACTTATGTCCCGCTGATTACTGTTTTTGAAGGCCTATCCGCAGATGGCATAGATTTCCGGATCACTATGACTTTAAGCCCCACGCTTATTTCCATGCTTTCAGATTCGCTGCTGCAGGAGCGTTATTTAAGGCATATAAATAAACTTATTGAATTATCCCAGAAAGAAATGGAGAGGACAAGGTGGCAGGAGCCGTTCAGGCGCCTGGCGGAGATGTATTTTATCAAATTCTCTCACGCCCGGGATACCTTTCAGAAGTATAATAACAATCTTGTGTATGCCTTTAAAAAATTCCAGGATTTAGGCAAACTTGAGATAATTACCTGCGGCGCTACGCATGGGTTTTTCCCGCTTATGGATGTTTGCCGGGATTCAGTACGCGCGCAGGTAAAGGTAGCGGCAGACCATTATGAAGGTGTATTTGGCAGAAGGCCAAGAGGTATCTGGCTGCCGGAATGCGGTTTCTTCCCGGGGCATGATGAAATACTTCGCGAGGCAGGGATTCGTTACTTTTTTACTGATTCTCATGGCCTTTTGCATGGTACGCCCCGGCCTAAATACGGAGTTTTTGCCCCAGTTTATTGTAAGGGTACCGGAGTTGCTGCTTTCGGCAGGGACCTGGAGTCTTCAAAACAGGTCTGGAGTTCCATAGAAGGATACCCCGGAGACTATAATTACCGTGAATTTTATCGCGATATTGGTTTTGACCTGGAGTTTGATTATATCAAACCTTACATCCATCCCGACGGAGTGCGCATTAATACGGGGATAAAGTATTACCGTATTACCGGCACGGGAAACCATAAGGAGCCTTATGTTGCGGAATGGGCAAGGGACCGGGCGGCGGAACATGCCGGTAATTTTATGTTTAACCGGCAAAAACAAGCTAACTATCTTAACGACCTTATGGGCAAGCCTCCGATTATCGTTTCGCCGTATGACGCTGAGCTTTTCGGGCATTGGTGGTATGAAGGCCCGATGTGGCTGGATTTCCTTTTTCGTAAAGTTGCCTGTGATCAGAACGAGATACGCATGATCACTCCTTCGGAATACTTAGTGGAGAACCCGCGCAATCAGGTGATCACCCCGTCACTTTCCAGCTGGGGATACAAGGGGTATTCGGAGATGTGGCTGCAAGGGACAAATGACTGGATCTACCGGCATTTACATGTAGCCTCGGAGCGGATGAGTGAATTAGTAAGAAGTTTCCCCCGGGCCCAGGGTTTACTGCGCCGGGCATTAAACCAGGCTTTGCGCGAATTACTGTTAGCGCAAAGTTCGGATTGGGCATTTATTCTGGGGACGGGCACGCATACAAGTTATGCGGTGCGCCGCACCAAGGATCATCTTTTAAGGTTTGGCCGGATTTACGAAGATATTAAATCCAATAATATTAACGAGAATTGGCTTTCAGATATTGAATATAAGGACAATCTCTTCCCTAATATAGATTATCAGGTACATCAGTAGCATGCAGGACAATCTAAAAATCCCTAAGCATATAGCTTTTATTATGGACGGTAATGGCCGTTGGGCAAAAGAAAAGGGCTTAAACCGTACTGCCGGCCACCGCGAGGGGATAAAACGCGTAAAAGAAATTATCCGCGGCGCAGGCCAATTAGGCATTAAGGTAGTTACTTTTTTTGCTTTTTCAACGGAGAATTGGTCCCGGCCAAAGAAAGAAGTCAGTGTGTTGATGCGTTATCTGGGTAATTTCCTGGATAGGGAGATCATTGAATTGCATAAGAATAACATGCGTTTTGTGGTTATCGGCAGAGGCGAGCCTATCCCTAAATATCTTCAGGCAAAGATTAAAAAGGCCCAGGATAAAACCAGCGCTAATACCGGATTAAATGTTGTTTTGGCTTTAAATTACGGAGGCAGGCAGGAGATTATGGATGCGGCAAAGCGATTTGCCAAAGATGTATTGGTTGGCAAGGCTGACCCCGGGAACCTGGAGGAAAAGCAATTCAGCCGTTATTTTTATGCCGCGGATATCCCCGATCCTGATCTTTTAATCCGGACCAGTGAAGAGATGCGCATCAGTAATTTTCTGCTCTGGCAGCTTTCGTATTCCGAGTTTTATTTTCCCAGGAAATACTGGCCGGATTTCGGCATAGATGATTTAAAAGAAGCGATCAGGGAATATCAAAAAAGAGAACGCAGGTTTGGAGGCTTAAATGCTTGCTAAAAGAATAATCAGCTCCGCCGTACTTATCAGTATTATTTCTGTAGTGGTATTCTTTGACTGGCTCTGCGGTTTAGTGGCTACAATTTTTATTATCGCCGGATTATATGAATATTTTGTGATGCTTGAGAAAAAAGGGATAAACATCTACAAATATTTCGGTATCGGGATGGGGACGATTATCCCCTTATCCATTATGTTCAGGTTTGAGCCGACTAAAAGCTGGGAGTTGCTTTTTATTGTCCTGGCCTTGTTTTTTATCCTGCTTATGCAATTTAAGCGCCGGGATTCAAGCGGGGTGATCGTGGATATATCAACTACGCTTTTTGGCATACTTTATGTTTCCTGGTTTTTTAGTTTTATTATAAAAATTCGATATCTATCCGGAGGGTTTGGTTTTCTGGTGGCTTTATTGTTAATTATCAAGCTGGGGGATATCGGGGCATATTTAGTGGGGAGCCGTTGGGGGAAAAGGCCCTTGATGCAGCATATCAGCCCAAAGAAAACCATTGAAGGAGCGCTTGGCGGATTGTTATTCAGTGTTTTAGGGGCATTAGCCAGTAAATCATTTTTGCCCTTTGGCTATGGGCAGCTGCTGTTAAGCGCGATTGCTTTAGGAGTGCTTGGCCAGTTAGGGGATCTTTCTGAATCGCTGCTTAAGAGGGACTGCCAGATCAAGGACTCAGGCAGTATTTTCCCGGGTATGGGAGGGGTGTTAGACCAGATTGACAGTTTATTATTTACCGCTCCGGTATTTTATTTCTATCTTAGCGTAATAGTAAAATGAACCCTGCGTCCTGGCTATGCTTAACAGTTAAAGAAGCAGGGTTTTTAACGAGAGTTAATAAGGGGAAGGTGATGGGGGATGAATCCCGCACCTTCTTAGTGATCAAGTAGTAAGCCTGGGTTTAAGTAAATTAATAGCGGGAAGGTGCGGGGTGAAGAGAATCGCGATTTTAGGCTCAAGTGGTTCAATAGGCCAGAGCACGCTTTCGGTGGTCAGAAGCTTGCCGAAGCAATTCAAGGTTGAGGCCTTAAGCGTTAATTCGGATATCATTAAGTTAAAACAACAGATAGCGGAATTTAAGCCGGGCCTTGTATGCGTAGGAGACGAACAGGCCGCCTGCAAACTTCGTGCTGGATTAGATTCCTCAATAAAGGTTTTCTGCACAGAAGAAGGTTTAAATGAAATGGTCAAAGACCGCAGGATTGACCTGGTGATGTTCGCTATTTCCGGTTCGGCAGCGCTTAAGCCGTTAATTGCCGCGATCAAGAGCGGCAAAGATATTGCCCTGGCTAATAAAGAGGCTTTGGTGATGGCCGGGCCTTTGATTATGCGCCTGGCAAAGAAATATAAAGTTAATATCCTGCCGGTTGATAGCGAACAATCAGCTATCTGGCAGAGCCTGGGGAGTTTCCGGCAGTCAGATGTCAGGCGGGTCTACCTTACCGCCTCCGGCGGGCCATTAAGAAATATGCCGGCCAGCCAGTTTAAAAAGGTAAGCCTGGAAAAAGTATTGCGGCACCCACGTTGGAAAATGGGCAGAAAGATTACCGTTGATTCGGCAACCTTGATGAATAAAGGGTTAGAGCTGCTTGAGGCGATGTTTTTGTTTGATTTAGGCTCGGAAAAGATCAGGGTACTGATTCATCCCGAGGCCCTGGTTCATTCCATGGTTGAATTTAATGACGGGGTAATCATGGCGCAGCTTTCAGCTGCGGACATGCGCATACCTATCCAGTATGCTTTATCGTATCCGGGAAGGCTGGTTAATAATCTTCCGGGAATAGATTTTTACCGTTTGGATAAAATACATTTTGAGAAACCGGATCTGGAAAAATTCCCCTGCCTGGCCCTGGCGTACCAGGCAGCCCGGCAGTTAGGGACAATGCCGGCGGTAATAAACGCGGCTAATGAGGTTAGCGTGAGCAATTTCTTAAACAGGAAGATCAGTTTTTTAACCATACCAAAAATAATCGAAAAGGTGATGCGGCGCCACGCAAGAATAGCTAATCCTGGGCTTGCGGAGATAATGGCAGCTGATTCCTGGGCCAGGAAAGAAGCCGCCCGCATAGGCTTAACTCTAAATTAAATATGATTGCCGTACTTATTTTTATCTTTATTTTAAGTTTGCTTATTATCGTGCATGAATTCGGGCATTTTATCGCCGCGCGAAGAAACGGGGTGCGCGTTGAGAATTTTTCTTTGGGATTTGGGCCGCAGATTTTCAAGAAAAAGAAAAATGATACTGAATACAGCGTAAGCCTGATCCCATTAGGCGGCTACGTAAAGATGGCAGGAGACAGCCGGTCAGAATATAAAGGCAAGAGCGATGAGTATCTTTCCAAGAGCATCGGCAGCCGCTTCCAGATTATTTTCTTCGGCCCGTTTTTAAATTACCTGCTCGGTTTTTTATTTTTCTGGTGTATTCTTTTTGCGGGTTACCCCAGCCTGACTACTAAAGTCGGCGGCTTGATTGATGGCTATGGGGCCAAAGAGGCAGGTTTGTCGGTAGGCGATAAGATTGTTGCTATAGACGGCAAGAAAGTTGACCTGTGGGATGACCTGCAGCGCCAGATCCAGAAAAGAAAAATAAAGGAAAGCGTGGAGCTTTCGGTTTTGCGTGACAACCAGGAGTTAAAATTCAACGTATCGATTAAGGATAAGGTTTTGGGGGATGAATTGGGGGAAAAACGTTCTTTGGGCATTATCGGCATTTCCCCCTTTGATGAAGTTATTGAAGTCAGGCATGGTTTCTTTGAGTCGGCATACCTCGGGATTAAGAAAACCATAGACCTGACTTTTATGACTTATAAAGGGCTATGGATGCTGGTTAGCGGCAAGATGTCCATGCGCGATTCAGTAACCGGTCCGCTGGGGATATTTTATATTACTTCCAAGACGGCAAAGTTGGGGATAATCGCGGTTATGCATTTGATCGCGGTTTTAAGCGTGAGCCTGGCGATATTTAATCTTCTGCCTCTGCCTATACTTGACGGCGGGCATATATTTCTTCTGGGTTTAGAGAAAATAAGAAAGAAGGCCCTGGGGGTTAAAATAGAAGGCATGGTGAATAACATCGGCTTTACCCTGATGATCGCGATAGCCTTATTAGTCACTTATAATGATATATTAAGGCTTTACGGTGACAAGATCAGCAAATTTATGGGAAAGTAATATGGATATTCTAAGAAGAAAATGCAGGGTTGTTAAGATCGGCAATGTTTTGATAGGGGGGCGGAATCCGGTAGCGATCCAATCAATGACCAAGACTAGGAGCTCCGACATAGAGAATACGGTTAAGCAGATTAACCAGTTGGAGAAGGCGGGCTGCCAGATTGTGCGCCTGGCAATTAATGATTTTAATGACGCCGCCTCTTTAAAACGGATTAAAGCAAAAGTGAGATTGCCTATTGTGGCGGATATCCATTTTGATTGGCGCCTGGCGATTGCCGCTATTGAGAATGGGGCGGATAAAATAAGATTGAATCCGGGAAATATTTACAGGAAACAGGAGGTAGGCTCAGTTGTTTCTGCGTTAAAGGCGGCCCGGGTCCCCCTGCGTATTGGGCTTAATTCCGGTTCGGTAAAAGAGGCGGGACTGAAGAAATCTTTGATGGGTGATAAACTGGTTTCTGCCTGCCTGAGTTATATAAAAATGGTTGAGGGGTTTAAATTTAACGATATCGTAATTTCACTTAAAGCAAACAATGTTCTGGATACGCTTGATGCCTATCGTAAGGTTTCCAGGGCCTGCAGTTATCCTTTGCATCTTGGTTTAACCGCTACCGGTCCTGTTTATAGCGGGATTATTAAGTCCAGTGTAGCTTTAGGGGCTTTGCTTCTGGAGGGAATTGGTGATACAATAAGGGTATCTTTGACTGAAAAGCCGACAGAAGAGGTTAGGGCGGCTAAATGCATATTAGAATCTTTGGCCCTGCGTAATTTCGGGCCGCTTGTTATCAGCTGTCCTACCTGCGGCCGTTGTAAAGTCAACCTGGTCAGCATAGTAAAAGAGCTGGAGGAGAAGCTGTCGGACATTGATTATAAGCAATCACCCCGGCCGGTGAAATTGGCCGTAATGGGCTGTGTGGTTAACGGGCCGGGAGAGGCTAAAGAAGCGGATATTGGAGTTGCTTTTGGTAAAAGCGAAGGAGTTTTGTTTAAACATGGCAAAATATCCAGGAAAATAGCTCCGGAAGATTGCGTGCGGGTTATATTAAAAGAACTTAAAACCAAGGAGAAGACGTGGCTCATCAAACACTGAAAACCAGGGTACGCGAAGATTTCATTGCTCGATACAGCAGTGTTTTATCTAAAAGTGCCGGCAATAAAATGGAGGTGGCGGCCACTGTCAGGCAGATCCTTGAGGGTATTCTCAGCCAGCCGCGCAGCGTGCTTAAAGAGCAGGACAGGGAAACTATTATCAATGAATTGGTTGATGAGTTTGTCGGATTTGGCCCTATCGAGAAAATGATGATGGATCGTGAAGTTACGGAAATCATGATCAACGGTACGCATAATGTATATGTAGAGAAGGGCGGAAAGAAGTTGATGACCGATATCAGGTTTGACAGTGACCAGCAGCTTATGTATGTTATCCAAAAGATCCTTGCGCCTACCAGAAGGAGGGTGGATGAAACCCAGCCCTATACGGATGTCTGCCTGCCGGATGGTTCGCGAGTTAATATTATTATTCCGCCATTGGCCCTGGATGGGCCGACAATAACTATCCGCAAGTTTCTTAAGGTAATCCAAAGAGCAGAGGACCTTATCGGCCTGGATACGCTGGATAAAAGGATGGCGGATTTCCTGGTTGCCTGCATAAAAGCCAAGGTGAATATGATATTTGCCGGCGCAACAGGAAGCGGTAAAACTACTACTGTTGGCGTGCTTTCCAGCTATATCGATAACGACGAACGCACTATTGTCATTGAGGACACGGCAGAGCTTCATCTGGCGCAGGACCATGTGGTCAGGCTTGAAACCAAGCCGCCTAATATTGAAGGAAAAGGCGAGATCAGTATCAGGGACCTTTTTAGAAACTCTTTGCGTATGCGGCCCCAGAGGATTATTTTAGGCGAGATTAGAGGCGTTGAGGCGCTGGATATGCTTCAGGCGATGTGTTCCGGGCATAGCGGAGCCCTCTCGGTAATCCACGCAAACTCTCCCCAGGAGGTTATGCATCGCATAGAGACGATGATCTTGATGTCGGGTATTCCGATATCCTTAGAGGCGATCCATCGCCAGATCGCCGCTTCTTTAAATTTAATTATTCAGCAGGATCAGCTTGCGGATGGCTCGCGTAAGATCACCCGGATTACCCAGGTAAACGGGATTAAAAATGGCTGGTCAAACCTGGAGGATATTTTTTATTACGAGATTAATGATGTTGTTGAGCATGGCAAGGTGAACGGCCGTTTCAGGGCCACCGGAGTGCAACCGGCATTCCAGCCGCTTTTTGCGAAAAGAGGCATATCTTTGCCAAAAGAAACTTTTAATAAGGATTAATATGCTGTGGAGTAAAAGTTTTATTCCTACATTAAAAGAGACGCCCCAGGAGGCAGAATCAATCAGCCACAAGCTATTGCTGCGCGCGGGAATGGTGCGCATGCTCATGGCCGGTGTGTATTCTTATTTACCTTTAGGGCTAAAGGTTTTGGGGAATATCCAGGAGATTATCAGGCAGGAGATGAATGCCTGCGGCGCAAATGAATTATTGCTTCCGGCTTTGCAGCCTCTTGAGCTTTGGCAGAAAACTGGCCGGGATAAAGATTTAGGGCAGGTGATGTTTGGTTTTAAAGACCGCCGCGGCAGGAGTATCTGCCTGGGGCCTACCCATGAAGAGGCGATTACGGATTTAGTAAGAAGCCATGTTTCAAGCTATAGGCAGCTACCTTTGGTTTTATACCAGATCCAGACTAAGTTCCGCGATGAGATCCGGCCGCGTTTTGGATTGATCCGCGCCTGTGAGTTTATTATGAAGGATGCTTATAGTTTTGACCAGGATGAGGCTGGCCTGGATAAAAATTATCAGGCGATGTTTGGCGCCTATAAGAATATATTCTTGCGCCTGGGTTTAAAAACCCTGATTACTGAAGCGGATTCGGGGGTTATGGGGGGCAAGGTCTCGCATGAATTTATGGTGCCCAGCCAGGACGGGGAAGATGTTGTTTTATCGTGCTCAAAGTGCGGCGGGGCCAGGACATTTAAGGATGAGGATAGCCAGGAGTGCCTGAAATGCAAAGTCAAAATGGATAAACTAAATTGCATTGAGGTCGGCCATATTTTTAAATTAGGGACAAAATATAGCCAGGCAATACAGGCTAATTTTACTGACGCCAAAGGCCAGCTTAAGCCGATAATCATGGGTTGTTACGGCATCGGTGTTTCAAGGTTGATTTCGGCGGTGATTGAACAAAATAATGACAGCGAGGGAGTTATCTGGCCGATTGAGGTAGCGCCTTTTAGCGTGATTATTCTACCCCTTGATGTAACGCATGCAGGGATTATGGATTTAGCCAAAGATATCTACCAGCAGGTTATTGATGCGGGTAAGGAAGCGCTTTTGGACGATCGGGATGAACGCGCGGGGATTAAATTCAAAGATGCCGACCTTTTAGGGATTCCTGTGCAGGTGGTCATTGGCCGCGCCTGCCTTAAGGATAATACTGTTGAAATAAAATTGCGAAGCAGCGCCAGCAAAGAGAAAGTTACCTGCCCGAAAGAGCAGGCATTGGCAGAGATAAAACGTTTAATTAAATTTTAAGGGAAGAAATGATACCGGAAAAGGCTGGAGCCGTAAACGAACAAAACAGTTTATTTGAACAGGTGCTGGTAAAATTAACTGACCCCCGGGGCGGGGTTAAGGTTGATTTTTCAAAAGGCAAAGACCCGGATTTTGTGATTTCTGTTGTCCGTGTTATTAAGGAAGTAGCCAGGGACAACAAGGCGCAATTATCCCGGCTTCAGGAAGAGGAACTTTTGAATGAGGTAGTCGCTTATTTTCTTGAACTCGGGCCAATCGGCACTCTACTTAGAGACGGCAGTATTTCGGAAATTATGATTAACGGCCCCGGGCAGGTTTATGTGGAGCGTAACGGAAAAATAGAATTGACTGAAATTACCTTTGCCGATGAGGCGCACCTTGCCTATTTTATTGAACGCATCCTTGATTATTCCGGAAGAAGGGTGAGCAGTTTAGAGCCATGCGTAGACGCCTGTTTTAAGGATGGCTCAAGGGTCAATATTGTTAAAAGCCCTGTTTCTACCATTGGTTCGTTGTTGACTATAAGAAAGATGTCTTACCGGTCTTTAACCCTTGATGACCAGGTACGTTTAAAGACGCTTAACCTTATGGTAGCGGATTTTCTGAAGGCCTGTGTTAGCTCCCGGCTGAATATTTTAATCTGCGGCGGAGCCGGTTCCGGAAAGACTACCATGTTGAATGCCCTGGCCGGGCATATTTCAGATAAAGAAAGGATCATTACCATTGAAGATACTCGGGAACTTAATTTTAATCATAAGCATTTTGTGCCGCTTGAGACACGCCTCCCGAATATTGAAGGCAAAGGCGAGATCTCCATGCGTACATTATTGAAGAATGCCCTGCATATGCGGCCTGACCGGATTGTTATCGGAGAGGTGCGTTCGGAGGAGCTTTGGGATATGATCCAGGCGATGAATACCGGCCATGATGGTTCCATGACTACTTTACATGCCAATTCAACTTATGATGCCATGGACCGCCTTGAGATGCTGGCGCTTTTAGGCAACCCGAATGTCTCAAGCGATGTAGCGCGCAGGCAGATCATATCCGCCGTGGACCTGGTTATACATATGGTCAGGTTGTCTGATGGTTCGCGCCGCCTGGTACAGGTCAGCGAGGTTAGAAAAGGCCAGGATTACGGGCTTGACGATATTTTTATTGTTGGCCAGGGCGATAACGGCCCTACTGAATTAAAGGCTACCGGCCAGTCATTACGCTGCTATAATAAGATTAAGGCGAAAACGAGCTATACTAATAAACAGCTCGAAGGGTAATTGCTTTATATAAATAGTTTTGTACGGGTAACTATGGACCGAGAGAGGCTGAAACAGGAAATAACTTTTTTAATTAAGGACATATTCACTGCGCAAGGTTTTGTCTTAGTGGATATTATTTTCAGGCAGGATGGAGCTGGATTATCATTGGGGCTGCTTGCGGACAGGCCGCAGGGAGGTATTAGTTTAGAGCAGTGCGGTTTACTTAACCGCCTGGTCCGTCAAGCGCTGGATGAGAAGAATATACTCGGTGAATACAGCTTAGAGGTTTCTTCTCCCGGACTGGACAGGCCGCTGAAGATAAAAGAAGATTTTACGCGTTGTTTGAATAAGCAGGCGGTATTTTTTCTTAATGATTCAGTAAACGGAAAAATCGAGTGGAAAGGGGTAATTAGCAGGGTTGATGAGGCAGCCGTATCTATCGAACAGGCAGGGGAAGTTTTGGAGATCCCCTTAATTAAAATAAACAAGGCAAAACTGGTTTTTTAAAATAACGGAGAATTAAAATGAGTCATGAGCTTTTGGCAATTATTGAACAGATTGAACGTGAAAAAGGGATAAAAAAAGAGATTATGCTTGAGGCAGTGGAAAGCGCTATGCTTAGCGCTGCCAAGAGGGTGATTGATTTAAAGCCGGATGAGGAGTTTAAGGTTGAGATTGACCGTTCTACGGGAGAGATCCGTGCTTTTCGCAACAACGAAAAAGTGACTAATATTGATTTTGGGCGCATTGCCGCGTCTACCGCCCGTCAGGTAATTATCCAGAAGATGCGCGAGGCGGAAAAAGACGTGGTTTTCGGTGAATTCCAAAGCCGGGTAGGAGAGATTGTCAGCGGCACGGTTTACCGTTTTGAAAAGGGCAATGTAATTGTTGACCTGCTGGGTAAGGCAGAGGGTATCCTGCTTAAGCGTGAGCAGTCCCCCAAGGAGGAATTTAAACAAGGCCAGCGTATCCGCGCCTATGTTGTTGAGGTAAAAAAGGATGTTAAGGGGCCGCAGATTATATTGTCGCGCGCGCATCCTAATCTGGTTAAAGAACTGTTTGAATTAGAGGTCCCTGAGATTTATGAGGGGATCGTTGAAATAAAAGCTATATCCCGCCAGGCAGGCGAGCGCACTAAAATCTCGGTCAACTCAAAGAATGATAAAGTTGATTCAGTAGGGGCTTGTGTAGGCATGCGCGGAAACCGCGTAAGAAATATTGTCAATGAGCTGCAAGGGGAAAAAATTGATATAGTGCGTTTTAATGATGATGTGCGTGAGTATATTAAGGCCGCGCTTTCTCCGGCCAAGGTTTCCGAAATAAAATTGGACAGGGAAAAGATGAAGGCCGAGGTTGTTGTTGATGATGACCAGCTTTCTTTGAGTATCGGTAAACATGGGCAGAATGTGCGTCTGGCTTCCAGGCTCGTAGGCTGGGAATTGGATATCCGGACCAAGAGCATGATTGCCGCTGAGGCGCTGGGAGGAAAAGAAGAAGTTAAGGCTGCCCAACCGGAAGCAGGGGGAGCCCCGCAGGATGAGGCTAAAGTAAAGAAAGCCAGGAAGGCAGTTAAAAAAGAAGCCAAAAAAGAAACTAAAAAAGAAGCCAAGAAAATATCCAGAAAAGAAGCTGTTTCTTTGGAAGATCTCTCTGGTGTCGGAGACAAGATTATTGAAAGCTTAAAAGAGGCCGGGGTTAAGAGTATTGATGATATCATAAATATTAAAGAAGAGGGGTTGGTGAAGATTAAAGGCATTGGAGAAAAGAAGGCCCAAAAGATATTCACAGAGGCAAAGAAGTTAGCTTAGTTTTTAATATAAAAGCCTGCCCGCAGGTTTACCTGCCGTAGACAGGCAGTTAGGGAGAGAGATATTATGCCCAAGGTAAAGAAAGAAAAAACAGCGGTAAAGAAAACAGCTACAGCGCAGCGGCGCGTACCGATTCATCCGGTAGAGACGGGTAAGCCTAAGGTTAGTGCGCAGAAAAAGGTTGAGGCAAAAATCCGGAAACCTGTTTCCAGAGCCCATGCCTTGAAGCCCAAGACTGTAACTAAGGCGCTTAAAACCAAGGTTGCCGTAAAAAACAAGAAAGAGGATATTCTCCCGGTAATTAAACCCGCGGTAAAACATGAGGTAAAAGCCGAGGTAAAAATAGAGATTAAGCCAGCAGCGCAAAAGCGCGTACCGATTCATCCGGT
>AMWB02075423.1_pt1 | contig 14779 bp, 19 predicted proteins | sample 200311 | NCBI WGS metagenome assembly AMWB02 (sample SAMN02737377, study PRJNA173069) | bioreactor metagenome | biome: anode biofilm in microbial fuel cells | place: USA: California | collected 2010-12-16 | reverse complement strand
CAGACGCGGCCCATCACGGCGGGCAGCGGGTTGGCCTCGGTCAGGCGGCGCCAGGCGTATTCCTGCCAGGTCAGCGGCTTGCCGTCGGCGCCCATTGCACCCGTGGGCGGCTTCTCGATGCCACGCACGATGTTGAGGTAGCCGCGGATGTCTTCGCCCGAGGGGCAGGAGCCTTGGCAGGGAGGAGTCGACTGGATGTAGGTCGGGCACTTGTAGGTCCAGCTGGCCTGGAAGATCTGATCCTGCAGCCGCTTGTACGTGGGAGTTTCGCCATCCTTGTAGCGGCGGAAGCTCAACTTTTCGGTTTGGGTTTCAGGGGTCGCTGACATCGTCGTCTCCGTAGTAATTGTGTTGTTACTGCTCATCGCCGAGGCGAATGGCGGTGCTGACCAACTGGTGAACTCCTCCGACCAGTCGCATGTTGAAACCGTAATAAGGCAGAACCTTGGTGAACTGGGCCTTGCAGATCGCGCAGATGGTGGCCATGAAATTCACGCCGTGCCTGTCGACCACCTGCTGCAGCGCCTCCATGCGCGGGAAGGCGCCCTTGACGCGGGTCTCGATCAGTTCGTCGGTCAGCACGCCGCCGCCGCCGCCGCAGCAGAACGTGACCTCGCGGATGGTGGCCTCGTCCATGTCGACGAACTTGTTCGCCACCGTCCTGATGATGTTGCGGGGGATGTCGAACTGGCCGCCCGGGTAATCGCCCATGCGCGAGGCGCGGGCGACGTTGCAGGAATCGTGGAAGGTGATGACGCGATTGTCGTTGGCTTCCTTGTCGAACTTGAGGCGGCCCTGCTGGATCAGATCCCAGGTGAATTCGCAGATGTGCGAGGGCTGCTTGTAGCGCGGGTCGAGCTGCTTCTGCAGTTCGACGGCGAACGGATCGTCGCCGCCGGCGCCGAGGCCGGTCAGCGTGTTCCAGAAGGCGTAGGCGACGCGCCAGGCGTGACCGCACTCGCCGACGACGATGCGCTTGACGCCCAGTTCGAGCGCCTGTTCGCGGATGCGCATCGCCACCTTGCGCATCATCTGGTAGTCGCCGTCGAACAGGCCGAAGTTGCCGGCCTCCGAGGCGTAGGACGAGAGTGTCCAGGAAATGCCGGCGGCGTGGAACACCTTGCCGTAGCCGATCAGCGATTCGATGTGCGGCTCGGCGAAGAAGTCGGCCGAGGGGGTGACCAGCAGCACCTCGGCGCCGGCCACGTCGAGCGGATACTTGACGTCGATGCCGGTGTCGTCCTTGACGTCCTCCTCAAGGCCCTGCAGCGTGTCTTCGAGGGCCGGACCGGGCAGACCGAGGTTGTTGCCGATCTTGTTGACCTTGCCGAGAATCTCGTTCGAGTACTTCTGGCCGTAGCCGACGGTGTCGAGAATGTGGCGCGCGGCCATCGTCACCTCGGCGGTATCGATGCCGTAGGGACAGAACACCGAGCAGCGGCGGCATTCGGAACATTGCCAGAAGTAGGTGTACCACTCGTCGAGCACATCCCTGGTGAGGTCGCGCGCGCCGACGAGTTTCGGGAACACCTTGCCCGGCAGGGTGAAGTAGCGGCGATAGACGCTGCGCATCAGCTCCTGGCGGGCCACCGGCATGTTCTTCGGGTCGTTGGTGCCGATGAAGTAATGGCATTTGTCGGTGCAGGAGCCGCAATGGACACAGCTGTCCATGAACACCTTGAGCGACCGGTATTTGCCCAGCAGGTTGCCGAATTCTTCGATCGCTTTTTCCTGCCAGTCATCGACGAGAGCGCCGGGGTAACCGAGGGCGGACTGGATCTTCTCGTTAGCTACGTGCGGGCGGACGCGCGCCATGCTGTCCGGCACCATGGCCGGTACGGTCGGGAACTCGCGGTATTTGGGGATTTCGAATTCGGGTGCGGCCATGTCAGTTCTTCTCGATCTGGGCGGCCCACGGCGCCAAGTGGCGCGTTTCGCGCGGATTGTCGGCCATGTTGCGGGTCGGGCTGAAGAAGACCCCCGGCGCGTGCAGCAGCTTGCTGAAGGGGAAGAGGATCATCAGCAGGGCGACGAGGAGCAGATGGATGAACAGGCCCGGATGCGCCGGCAACGGCTGGATGTCGAAGCGCATCAGGCCGAGGAAGAACGCCTTGACCGCGACGACGTCGGTATGCATCAGGAAGGTCATGGCGGTCCCGCTCATGCCGATGACCAGCAGCAGCACCAGCCAGAGGTGATCCGACGGGGTCGAGATGTAGCGGATGCGCTCGACGAAGAGGCGGCGTGCCCACAGGCCGGCGAGGCCGGCCACCATCATGAAGGCGGCGTACTTGCCGAAGGGCTGGATGAACAGCAGCCAGGCGGGCACATCGCTGACGAAGTAGCGCAGGTGGCGGACGAGCACCAGAAACAGGCCCATGTGGAACAGCCAGCCGAACAGCCAGATCCACAGGTTGCCCTTGAACAGGCTTTCGAACAGCACGACCTCGCGCGCCAGGCGGAATGCCACGCCGGGCTTCGTCGTGGGCGCGGGCGTCGTCGGAATCGACAGCGGGGCCGGCGTACGGGCGAAATCGTAAATTTTGTAGGCCAGGCCGGCGACGAGGGCGGCAGTGGCGAGATAGAACAGGATCGTGAAGAACAATGTCATGGACGATGCACCACGGCGAGCACAGCAGACAATCCCACTACGACCCCCTCAGGGCCGGGCGGCCGCTGCGGGGTAAACTCGGTGCTGGCGGGGCGGCGCCGGGCGCGCCCCGCCCTCGGACTGGCCGATCAGACGCAGCCGGTCGGCTTCGGCAGGCCGGCGATCTTGCACGCCTGCTTGGCCGGGCCATAGGGGAACAGCTCGTACAGGTACTGGCTGTTGCCCTTCTCCGGACCGAGCTTCTTGCCGATCGCCTTGGTCAGCACGCGCACGGCCGGGGCGATCTGGAATTCGTTGTAGTAGTCGCGCAGGAAGTTGATGACTTCCCAGTGCTGGTCGGTCATGGTCACGCCTTCGGTTTGCGCCAGATAGGCGCCAACTTCCTCGTTCCAGTCGGCGAGGTTGATCAGGTAGCCTTCTTCGTCGGTTTCGTAGCTCTTGCCATTCACTTCGATGGAAGCCATTGCAGTGTCTCCTTGATTGAGAGTTAAAACGGTGGATCCGGTTGGGTTACAGCCAGGACTGGTTGGTCTTGTGCTCGGCCACAAGATCGACGAAGCCGCCGTAATCCACGACGCTCACGCCATCGGTGACGCGATCGGCGATGCCGCGCGCCTCGAGATCCGCCAGCAGCGCGTACACTTTGAACTTGCCCTGGGCGGCCTTGATCCTGGCCTCGGCCGCGCCGCCCTTGGCGGCGGCGTAGACGCCGTCCTCGATGAGCAGGATCGCGCCTTCGCCGGTGTTGAGCGCCGAGTCCAGCGCCGGACGATCGTAGGGGGACTTGTTGATGATGTGCAGCATGTCGGGTTCCTCAGAACGAGAGCAGGACGTCCTGCTCTTCCATCAGCTTGCCGATCTCGGCGCGGGACAGCACTTCGACGGGGATGGCGAGATCGTCGGCGCTCAGCCCGCGCTGCTTGAGGGAGTCGCCATCGACGTAGAGCTTGGTGATGTCGTAGTCCTCGAGGGCACCCCAGGTCTTCTCGAACGCCTTGACCTCGATGCCCTTGGTCTGGTGGCCTTTCTTGAGCTGGAACACGCCATCGTCGAGGAAGGCGAGCGAGACGTCCTGCTCGAAGGCGGCGGCGATCAGCACGACCTCGAGGGCTTCCCAGGCGTAGATCGTGCCGTAGGGAGCCTTGCGGTTGACGAACATGAATTTCTTGGTGGTCATCGCGTGGTCTCCCTCAATCGCCGAACACGACCAGACGGTCGGCCTGGATGCCGGCTTCGATCAGCTGGCCGAGGCCGGAGATGCGGAAGCCGGGTGCCAGGTTGGTGGCGTCCTTGCCGTTGCGCTTCATTTCGCCCTCGTCGACGATGCCGCGGCGCTGGGCCGCGGCCACGCAGACGACCATGTCGAGGTTGTGCTCCTCGGCCAGTTTCGACCAGCGGTTGACGATGTTGCGGTCGTCCTGCGGCGGCGTGGTGAGGCGCGTGGCGTTGTTCACGCCGTCGTGATAGAAGAACACGCGGAAGATCTCGTGGCCCTTGGCCAGCACCGCCTTGGCGAACTGGAAGGCAGTGTCGGAGGCCTGGTGCGTGTAGGGGCCTTCGTTAACCAGAATGGCGAACTTCATCTCGATGCGATCCTCAGAAGCGGACGTGGGCCGAGGCGTTCAGGTTGTAGCGGCTGCCGCGCCAGTCGTCGATCATGTACTTGGTGAAGGGCAGGCCGGTCTTCTCGAAGAAGCGGGGCCAGCCGATGCGCTCGATCCAGTCGGCCATGCGCTCCCAAGGGCGGGCGTCGGCCTTGTAGGTCATGAGGATCTTCTTGACGATCTCGTTGACCTCGGGCCAGCGCGGCGCGTTGTTGGGCAGGCCGGCGGCGACCATCTTGTGGAAGGTCGGCTTGCTGCGCGCATTCGAGTTCTTGCCGCCGACCCAGATGGCCAGCTTGGAGTGCTCCGGATCGTTGATCTGCATCGGGGGGCAGGGGGGGTAGCAGGCGCCGCAGCAGACGCACTTCTTCTCGTCGATCTCGAGGGTGGGCTTGCCGTTGACCAGGGCGGGGCGGATCGCCGCGACCGGGCAGCGCGCGACGACGGCCGGACGCTCGCAGACGTTGGCGACGAGGTCGTGGTTGATCTTCGGCGGCTTGGTGTGCTGGATGATCACGGCGATGTCGGCCTGGCCGCCGCAGTTGATCTCGCAGCAGGAGGTGGACAGACGCACGCGGTTCGGCATCTCTTCGTTCTTGAAGTCGTCGTAGAGCGCATCCATCATCGACTTGACCACGCCGGAGGCGTCGGTGCCGGGGATGTCGCAGTGCAGCCAGCCTTGCGTGTGGGCGACCATCGAGACCGAGTTGCCGGTGCCGCCGACGGGGAAGCCGTTCTTCTCGAGTTCGGCGATCAGCGGGGCAACCTTCTTTTCATCGGAAACGATGTACTCGATGTTGGAGCGGATCGTGAAACGGACGCGGCCTTCGGCGAACTGGTCGGCGATGTCGCACAGCTTGCGGATGGTGTACACGTCCATCTGGCGCTGCGTGCCGGCGCGCACCGACCACACTTCGTCGCCGCTGTTCGACACGTGATGGAGGACGCCGGGACGCGGGCGGTCGTGGTATTTCCAGTTGCCGTAGTTGACGGCGAGCTTCGGGTGGAGGAACTTCTTGTTGTCGAGGAAGTGCTCGACTGGCTTGCGCATCTGAGGTTGAGCCATGAATCGTCTCCGGAAATGTCGTTTTTTGAGTAGGGGTATCCGCCTGGCCGGCGGCCGGCCCTGGACGGGCCGGCGTCGGTCAGCATGGAAAAACGGTGATTAAGCCGCTGCCTTCTTGGCGTTGTACTTGGCGACTTCCTCGTCCCAGCCGTCGGTGCGGACGTAGGGGTTCATGCGCGGATTGTTGATCATGTTCGGATCGACATCCAGGCCGATACCCTCAAGGAAGTTCACCAGGCCGATGCGCTCGATCGTCTCGCCGATGCGCTCGTGCTCCAGCGCGTTCTCGGCGAAGAAGTCGACCATGGTGCCGGCCAGTTCGACCAGGTTCTCGTAGTCCTCGTCCTTCTTGAGATCGAAGAACGGAACGACGACGGTGCCCATCGTCGCGCCGATCTTGAGGTGGCTGTGGCCGCCGACCAGGATGGTGGCGCCCTTGTCCTTGCCCGGGCCGAGGGCGCCGGTCATGACGTTGATGCAGTGCATGCAGCGCACGCAGTCCTTGTTGTCGATCTCGAGCGACTGGCTGTCGTTCAGCGCGACGGCGGAGACATGGGCGTCCTTGCGCACATCCTTGCTGTCCTTGAGCTGGATGGCGCGGGTCGGGCACATGTTGATCACGTCGTTGATCAGCTCGTTCAGGCCGTGCTTGGCGAACCACTTCTTGGCGAGCGCCTCGTCGGTGCGCATGTTGTCGCGCCAGGTGCCGATGATCGCCATGTCCGAACGCTGGATCGCGTTCATGCAGTCGTTGCCGCAGCCGGAGAACTTGAACTTGAACTTGTAGGGCAGGGCCGGACGGTGGATGTCGTCGAGGAAGCGGTTGATGATCATCTGGTGGGCCTTGGCTTCGTCGTAGCAGGACTGTTCGCAGCGTGCCGCGCCGACGCAGGACATGCCGGTGCGCACGGCCGGGCCGGCACCGCCCATGTCGAAGCCCATCTCGTTGATCTCGTCCCAGGCCTTCTGCACGTTCTCAGTGGTGCAGCCCTGCATCATGATGTCGCCGGTCTGGCCATGCAGGGCGATCAGGCCGGAGCCGTATTTCTCCCAGATGTCGCAGAACTTGCGCAAGGTGTCCGTATCGTAGTGCCAGCCGGCCGGCGGCATGATGCGGATGGTGTGGAACTCGGCCGCGTCCTTGAAGACGGGTTCGCCGGTCTTTTCGTCCTTGATCTCGGTGAAGCGGGGGATGACGCCGCCGCCGTAACCGAACACACCGACCGTGCCCCCCTTCCAGTAGCCCTTGCGGGTCTTGTAGGAGTGCTCGAGGTGGCCGAGCAGGTCGACGACGTAATCCTTGTCCTTGGCGAGACGCTTGAGACCCGTTACAAAGCTGGGCCAGGGGCCGGTCTCGAGTTCGTCAAGCATGGGGGTAGCGTGAGGCTGTTTGGCCATGTTGTCTCCTCTTTCGTGGCTGTTGGGGAACCGTTCGCGTGGCACGCGACCAATCCCGAATCTCTGCGAATTATCTGGTCGGCGCCATCCGGCGCGCCATACCTCCGGCAGGTAGAATAACTGCATTCGAGGGCTTATGGGAACCTACCCGAAAGGGGTAGGCCGCCCCCCCCGTACCGGATGATGGCTCGAAAGCATCTTGCGATGCGATAGTCCGGCCCCAGATTTGCGAACAGTACGCAACCTTCTTTTTACGGGCGATGCCGTGGACAAGATTACCAGCCTCGACAAATTCCGGGTGCCGATCGGCAATCAGGAAATCGAATTGCAGCAGATCGAGTTCGCCGCCGGCGGCATGCCGATGCTGCGCCTGCGCATCCGCGAGCACCGGCGCTTCACGATTTTCGACATCGATGCGGTCACCGCCGGGCGCTGGGCCGAGGTGATGGCTGCCTGGTCGCAGCGGCAGCTCGACGCCGAACAGCTTTCTTCGCCGGAAGGTGGTGGCGGCTGTGACGAACCCTGAAGTCGTCGATCTCCATTTTTCCCTGCGGGGCCGCGCGATCCCGCAGGATTACGCCGATGCCTTGTGGGGAGCGTTGCAGGCTTTCCTGCCCTGGCTGGCGCTGGACGAGCAGGCGGGCGTCCATCCGCTCTACGGGCTCAGCCACGGCGGCGACGAGAGCTACCTGTCGCGTCGTTCGCGTCTGGTCCTGCGCCTGCCCCGCCAGCGTCTCGCTGCGGCCATGGAGTTGGTCGGCGCGCAATTGCAACTGGGCGGACACCAGATCGAGGTGGGCGAGGCGTTCGCGAAGGAACTGGCGGAGATGCCAGTCATCTACGCCAGGTTCGTCACCTTTGCCGCGCCGGATCCGGCCGGCGTGCCGATCGACGAAGAAGCATTCTCCGCGGTCTGCCAAGCGCAGTTCGCGACGCTCGGCATCCGCCCCAAGTTTATTTTCGGCAAGCCGCAGCGCGCGCTGACCGAGACCGGGCTGCTGAGCGGTTTCAGCCTGCTGCTCAGCGGCCTCGACGCGGCGGCGAACCTGCGCTTGCAGGAGCGGGGGCTGGGTCTCGAACGCAAGCGCGGTTGCGGCATTTTCGTCCCCCACAAATCATTTGCGGCCGCGGCGCTAGAATAAATTCAACATTGATTCGATCCAACCAACCCATTCAAGGAGGAACCCCCATGAGCATCGTCATCAACGGCGTCGAGAAGGAAACCGACGACTACGGCTATCTTCTGGAGCCCGATCTCAGCGAGGAGGCGGTGCACGCCTTCGCCGAAGCGGAGAAGCTCGCGCTGACCGACCAGCACTGGAAAATCATCAATTACCTGCGCGAGAAGTTCAAGGAGGACGGCCACACCCCCAACGCGCGTAACCTGATCAAGGGCCTGCAGGACGAGGCCGACATGCCGGAGGCCGACAACAAGCTGATGTTCGACCTGTTCCCGGACGGCGGCGCGGCCAAGCAGGGCTGCCGCCTCGCCGGTCTGCCGCAGCCGAAGGGCAAGGGTGGCTACTGACCAGCGGAAACTCGGCGCTGGCGAAGCGGCGCTGACCTAGCATGGCGATCCGGATCAAGTCCAAGTTCCACGCCGCCGGCCAGCGCTCTCCCAAGACGCTGGCCTCGGTGATCGCCGTGCTGGCCTGGAAGCTCGCCATCGAGTCGATCAAGCGCATGCGCAAGGCCGATTACGACATCGACGCCGGCCGGCCTTATTTCGATTTCGTCTGCGAGTTCCTGGCCTTCCTGGCGGTGTGCGCCGACCGGATCGCCTATCGCGAGCTCGACGAGGTGCAGCGCATCGAGTTCACCACCTCCCTGGCGCAGAACATCGCCCGCTTCGTCGAGGAGAACAACATCATGCTGCTCGGCGCGGCGCAGCCCGGCGAGTCGCAGCGGCATTTCATTGACCTGTTCAATCGTCGTGCCGCCGACTATGCCGAGTTCGACTATGGCGAGCAGGGTCCCGATTTCGGCTTCAAGCGCTATTTCGCCGCCTGCTTGCGCGAAATCCTGCCGGCGAAGGACCAGCTCTGGGTGATCGACCAGGCGATGGACATCGAGGCGCCGGAAGCGCTGCGCGCGCTCGAAAAGACCCTGCACGGCCTGTTCCACCCCGAAGCCGCCGAGAGCCAGACCCGGGTCGACCAGCGCGGTTCGATCGACTGAAGCCCGCGCCGATGCCACAGCTCAACTCCGATCTCGAGCGCCGGCTGACCATGGCCGTCGAGCGCATGCCCGCCTTTCCCAAGAGCGTGCAGACGATCCTCGAGATGACGCGCAACATCAACTGCCTGCCCAAGGAACTGGTCGGCGTCATCGAGAAGGATCCGGTGATGACGATGAAGATCCTGCGCGTCATCAATTCCGCCTACTACGGCCTGCCGAACAAGATCGCCTCGGTTGGCCAGTCGGTGGTCTATCTGGGCATCAATACGCTCAAGAATCTTGCGCTGTCGATCGCGGCGGTAGGGATCCTGCCGCGTTTCAACACGCCGGGCTTCGACATCCAGCGCTACCTGCTGCACTCGCTGACGGTCGCAGCCATCGCCCGTCTGCTCTGCGAGAAATACGCGCGCGGCGAGACCGACCCGGGCGACTGCTACATCGCCGGCCTGCTGCACGATTTCGGCAAGGTCGTCTTCGCCCAGTTCATGCCAGGCGAATTCATCAAGGCGCTGGCGATCACCGTCGACGAGGCCAAGCCGATGTTCATCGCGGAAAGCGAGGTGATCGGTGCCGACCATGCCTTCGTCGGGGCGTTGCTGGCGCAGAAGTGGCAGTTCGCCGCGCCGCTGGTCCAGTGCATTCGCGACCATCATGCCGTCGAGGCTGCGCCCAGTGCCATGCTCGACTGCCTGCGCATGGCCGACGCCGTCTGCCGCAAGCTCGCCTTCGGCGATTCCGGCAATCCGTGGCACGAGGAGGAACTGGCAGATCTGCCGCAGCGTTTCGGCGGCGACATTGCGGCGGTCGTGGCGGCGCTGGGCGATCTGCAGAAGATCGTCGACGACGCCCAGGCCTTCGCGCAGATTGGGACAGAAAGGTAGCGGATGAAAGTCAGAATGTGGGGCGTGCGCGGCTCGATTCCCACGCCGGGGCCGCGCACCGTGCGTTACGGCGGCAACACCACCTGCATCGAGGTGCGCGCCGACGACGGCGGCCTGATCATCCTCGATGCCGGCACCGGCATCTTTCCGCTGGCCCAGAGCCTGCTCGGTGCGCTGCCGGTGACCGCCAGCGTCTTCATCACCCATACCCATTGGGACCACATCCAGGGACTGCCGTTCTTCGTGCCGATCTACATTCCCGGCAACACGCTGCGCATCCACGGCGCCTACGACATCGTCAGCATGCAGGGCATCGAGCAGGTCATGGACGTGCAGCTGCAGTACAGCTACTTCCCGATCCGCGAGGCCGAACTGAAGGCCAAGATCGAGTACCGGACGCTGACGGTCGGGGAGCCGCTGCCGGTCGGCGACGCGACGGTGACGCCGGTGCTGATGAACCATCCGGTCACCGATCTCGGCTACCGCATCGAATGCAACGGCAAGTCCGCCTTCTTCACGGGCGATCACGAGCCGTGGCGCAACATCTACGCGCCGGACGATCCCGAGCATGCCGACTACCAGGCGATGGTCGACCAGCGCCAGGCGGAGCTCGATGCCGCCATCGGCCCGGTGGACCTGCTGATCGTCGACGCCGCCTACACCCAGGCCGAGTATCCGCAGAAGATCGGCTGGGGGCACGGCACCTACGACATGGCGATCGCCATGGCCCGGCGCGTCGGCGCCAAGCGGCTGTTGTGCACCCATCACGAGCCGACGCGCAGCGACGACGACCTGGAACAGGCGTTCGCCGAGGCGCTCGGTCGCCATCCCGCACCCGGCTGCGAAGTGCTGCTGGCCTACGAGGGAATGGAGCTGGTGCTCTAATCCGCGCGGCAGTCAGGGGCGCGCCAGCAGTTCCAGCCGCCGCGCCACGGCGCGCAGGCGGTCGCCGATGCCGCTGCCTTCGTCGCGCAGCGCGGCGAGTTGCTGATGGGTGCGCTGCGCCATGTCGGCGAGGGCCTTCTCCTGGTCTTCGGTCAGACCGAGGTGCACGAAGGCGTCAGTCAGCTGCTCGAGATATTCCTCGTCGATCTGCGAAGCGCGCCAGCGGTGCTCCGCCTGCAGGCGATCGATCTCTTCCAGGGTGCCGGTCAGTTGGGCGATCGCATCGCTGATGCCGTGTGCCTGCGCCTGCTGCCGCTGGGCGGTTTCGATCGCCTGCAGGCGGGTATCGGCGCCTTCGGCGAGGACGGCCAGATGGTCACGCAGGCGGCCAACCTGCTCGGCGTCGAGGTGCGGCGGCAGGTGGGCGAGCAGCGTGACCCCCGGATGGTTGATGACGAGGCGATTGCGGAACTGGAAGATGCGCTCGAGGCCGGCGGCGTGCTCGAGGATCGAGTGCTCGAGCGGCGAACAGGCGCCGCGCGGAGAGAAGCAGAGCCGCCCGCCGGTGCCGCGGACGCCGACCAGGCCGTCGAGTTCGAACTGACGCAGCGTGTCGAGGAGCGCGGTGGCCAGCGCTTCCGGGCTGCCGCAGGCGAAGGAATTGCGCAGGAAGTCGAGCACCAGGCCCATTTCCGCCATCGACGACATCGCCGTGAAGGCGGTTTTCTGGGCGTAATGGAACTGCGCGACCAGGTTGCGCCGGTTCTCGGCAAGGCGCCCGGCGACGCGCGCCTTGCGCGCCAGTTCGTCGGGCGGATAGGGTTTGACGATGAAGTCGTCGCCGCCCGCCTCGTAGGCGATCAGGCGCGTCTCGAGATCGTTGTGGGCCGAGACGAACATCACCAGCACGGCGTCGTTGCCGCCCGCGCGCAGGGTGCGGCAGGCTTCGATGCCGTCCATGCCGGGCATATCGACGTCGAGCAGGATCAGGTCGGGCGTTTCCGCATCGAAATCGTCCAGCGTCGCCAGCAAGGCGGCTGCGTCGGGGAATTCGCGTACGGCGAAATCCGGGGCGTCCAGCGCCGTCGCGGCGATGGTGCGTGCCGTCGGCTCGTCGTCGACGATCCAGACCTGCAGTGGCTTGTCCATCGGCTTCCCCTCCCCTCGCCGGCGCGGCCAGCGAATACATCCGCATATCCGCGGAATATACCACCCCAGTGTCAGGGCAGGCGGGGTCAGAGGGCGGCGAGGATGTCCGCCGTGGCGGCGATCTGCAGGTCGAGCCGCTCGGCCATTTCCGCCAGCAGGTCGCGCCCCTGGCGCTCGGCGACGCGCGCCGCGGCGAAGAGTTCGTAGAGCTTCGAGCCGTAGATCCGGTCGAGTTCCGCCGCGATCGCCGCGATGCGGCTGCGCATGCGCGCGATCTGGGCGGTGAGTTGCGCGGTATCCGCCGTGGCGCGGAAACTCGGCGCTGGCGGGGCGGCGGCTGAAGAAGCGTCCTGCGGCCCGGCAAGCCAGCACGCGAGCACTTCGTCCAAGGCGGCGGCATCGCCGGCCCGGTAGGCGCGGTTGGCTTCGCTCATCAGCTCGGTACGCCAGGCGCGATCGGCTTCGTCGCAGGCGCGATCGGGGTGGATCTTCTGCGCGAGCAGGCGGAAGCGTTTCTTCAGGTCATCGCCGGGAGCGAAGCGTTTTGCTTCGGGTTCTTCCGCATGGCTCCGGAAGGCATCCTGTTCGCGGCGCGACCGGGCGGCACGGGCTTCGGCCTCCTGCGTGGCGGACTGAAGCGCGCCGTCGTCGGGCGTCTGCCGCATCCGGTGCTGCGCCAGTTCGGCGTGCAGGCGGTCGAGTTCGGCCATGCGTCCCGCGATCTCGGCGTGATAGCGCCGGGTGAAGGCGCCGAGTTCCGCTTGGGCGGTGGCGAACTCGAGTTCCATCTCGGCCAGTTCCTGGCCGAGCACTTCCAGTTCGGCCCGCAACTGGAGCGCGGCGTCGAGCAGGGTGAGGCCGGTCGCCTTGCCGAAGAACTCCGGCGCCAGCATCAGCGTGCGCCGGGCGCCGGGCCAGGGGGCGCGCAATTCCTCCGGCAACTGGGCGGACTGGATCAGCATGACCCAGTCGGCTGGCGCGGCGCTTTGCTGCGCGATCCGCCACGGTCCGACGCGTACCGGAAACAGGTCGTGGATTCCCGCTGGCGGCGCTTCCTGGTCGAGGCCGCGCGCGCTCCAGACAAGGCAGGCGCGCCAGAGAACATCGTCGTGCTGAAGGCGGGCACGCTGCGCGGTCCAGGCCGGACCGGCGCTGTCTTCGGCCGACCTGGCGAGACGGCTCTTCAGCAGCGAGAGGGTCGCGCGCAGCGCGATCCGGCCGGCGTAGTCCGCGCCCGGCAGCACGAGGCAGAGCGGGCGCAGGCGCAGATCGAGGGCATTGGAAAGCTCCGGCAGCAGGCTGTCGTCGGCGGTGACGATCCACAAGGTGCGATCCCGTGCCAGGGCCTCGGCGGCGAACGCGGCGAGGGCGGGGGCGAGCGTCAGCGGTTCCGCGGGCGGCGCTATCTCCCAGAATCCCGCCGCCTTGCCGTCGAAATGCTTCAGCCAGGCGGCGAGTGTCGTGGCGATATCGGGAGCGGAGTCCATGCGTCATTGTATTCGGCGTACTGCGCACGGCATGGCGCGGCAAGCCGTGACAATGCGGCGGAAAGTGGCGCATTTCGGCTTTTTGGCGCGGCAAAGGCCGCGTAGAGTTCGTAGTAAAGTGCAGGCTCCCTATTCGAGCATCACCGCGGAGGTCATCTTGTTCTCGATCATTCAGGCTGCCGGCTGGCCGATCTGGTTTCTGCTGCTGGCTTCCGTCATCGCCGTCGCGCTGATCATCGAACGCGGCGTCGCCCTGCGGCGCGCCAAGGTCGTGCCGGCCGGATTGCTGCAGAGCGTCGTCGCCGAGTATCGCCGCAGTGGCGTCACGGAGGATCTGCTCAAGCGCCTCGACGCTCATTCTCCCCTTGGCAGGGTGTTCGCCGCCGGCCTGCGCAACGACAAGAGTTCGCGCGAGGTGATGAAGGAGTCGATCGAGGAGGCCGGTCGGGGCGTCGCGCACGAGCTGGAGCGCTTCCTCACCACGCTCGGCACGATCGCCTCGATGAGCCCGCTGATGGGGCTGTTCGGTACCGTCGTCGGCATGATCGAGATCTTCGGTTCGGGCACCGGCGCCGGCCACGATCCGCAGCAGCTTGCCCACGGCATCTCGATTGCCCTCTACAACACCGGCTTCGGCCTGCTGATCGCGATCCCCGCGATGATTTTCTATCGGCATTTCCGCGCCTTCGTCGATAGCTGCGTGATCGAAATGGAGCAGCAGGCACTCAAGCTGATCGAGCAACTGCATGGAGAACGCCGATGAACTTCCAGCGTGGCCGTTATCGCGAGGAGCCCGAGATCAATCTGATCCCGATGATCGATGTCCTGCTCGTCATCCTGATCTTCCTGATGGTGACGACGACTTACTCCAAGTTCGCCGGCCTCGAGATCAATCTGCCGACGGCCGACGCGCAGTCGCAGCAGGACAAGAGCAAAGAAGTCGATGTGGTCGTCATGGCCAACGGCAACGTGCTGGTCAACAAGGCACCGGTGCTGGGCGGCGTCGCGGCGATCGGCGCGGCCCTGCGCGGCGCCACCCAGGGCGGCCAGGATCCGGTGGTGGTCATCAATGCCGACGCGAAGGCGGCGCATCAGAACGTCATCGACGTCATGCAGGCAGCGCGCAGCGCCGGCCTGTCCCACATCTCCTTTGCCACCCAGCAGCCGCAGCAATAGCGGACTGCCCGGCGTCTGGTGCCGGCGCGGCCTGCGCGCCTGGCTGCTGTTGCCGCTCGGCGCAATCTTCTTCCTGTTGGCCGCCTTGCGTCGCTGGGCCTACCGGCGCGGCCTGCTGCCCAGCGAACGTCTGCCGGTACCGGTCGTGGTGATCGGCAACCTCGTCGCCGGCGGTGCGGGCAAGACGCCGCTGACCTTGTGGCTGGCACAGCGTCTGGCCGCGGCGGCCCGCAAGCCTGGCATCGTCAGCCGCGGTTACGGGCGCAGCGGCGGGGCGGTTCTGGAAGTCGGCGCTGGCGAGGCGGCGGCGCAAGTCGGCGACGAGCCGCTCCTGCTGGCGCGCC
>AMWB02121536.1_pt1 | contig 14793 bp, 11 predicted proteins | sample 200311 | NCBI WGS metagenome assembly AMWB02 (sample SAMN02737377, study PRJNA173069) | bioreactor metagenome | biome: anode biofilm in microbial fuel cells | place: USA: California | collected 2010-12-16 | reverse complement strand
ACCGCACCTTCGTCTTCTCTAACGGCAGGATCACCTCGCGGCGGGAACAAGACCCTGCCGCCGCGGCCGACGCCGACGCCGTCATGATCTTCAGGGACGCCGGCTGCGCCGTCCGGCTCATGGCCGCCTCCGGCGACGCGCTCAAACAGATCAACGCCATGAAGAATTTCCAGGTCGAGGTCGAAGGGTCCGATCCGGCGGTCATCTGGTTCATGCAGACCCTCAATATGATGCGGCGCGTCCGGATGACGCCGACATACGGCGTTTGCCTGGGCAACGGCGTCACGCGGTACACCAACAACACCAACGGCGGCCCGGTCTTCGTCCATGTGAAAGACGGAAAGATCATCCGCATCACTCCCATCGAATTCGACGAGACCGATGCAGGCCCCTGGACCATCACCGCCCGGGGCAAACGTTTCACCCCGCCCCGGAAGGGCACGGTCAACCCATACGTCTTCGCCCTCAAATCCCTGATCTACAGCCCCGACCGCCTGCTCTATCCCATGCGGCGGGTCGATTTCGATCCCCGCGGCGAGCGCAATTGCGGCAACCGGGGAACCTCCGGATACGTGCGCATCAGCTGGGACGAGGCCCTGGACATCGTGGCCGGCGAGATCCGGCGGGTCAAGCGGGACTACGGGCCCGGCGCCATCATGAACAGCTGCGGCTCCCACCACACCTGGGGGAATCTGGGCTACTGGCTGAGCGCCCGGAACCGGTTCATGAACTCGATCGGCTCGGGCCACAACAGCCACAACCCCGACAGCTGGGAGGGATGGTACTGGGGGGCCATGCACCACTGGGGCAACAGCATGCGCAACGGCGCCGCCGACACCTACGGCACCATCGAGGATTGCCTCAAGGAATGCGAGATGATCGTGTTCTGGTCGAGCGACCCGGAGAGCACCAGCGGGGTGTACGGCGCCTTCGAGGGAACGGTCCGGCGGCAGTGGGCCAAGGCGCTGGGCATCAAGATGGTCCACATCGACCCTTATTTCAACCACACCGCGGCGCTCATGGGCGGCAAATGGATCGCCCCGCGGCCGGACACCGGAAACGCCATGGCGCTTGCCGTCGCCTACGTCTGGATCACCGAGGAGCTCTATGACAAGGCTTACGTCTCGGCCCGGACCGTGGGGTTCGAACGATGGCGGGACTACATCCTCGGCGCGGCGGACGGCGTCGCCAAGACCCCCGAATGGCAGGCGGCCGAAACCAACGTGCCGGCCCGGGACGTCCGGGCCCTGGCCCGGGAGTGGGGGCGGAAAAAGACCTATCTTTCGCCGGGCGGCCTCGTCGGCTTCGGCGGCGCCTGCCGGTGCGCCACGGGCATCGAGTGGGCCCGGTCGATGGTCTGCCTCATGGCGATGCAGGGGCTGGGCAAGCCGGGCGTCAACATGGGATGCCTCCAGCAGGGCGCGCCGGTCGACACGAGCTTCTATTTTCCGGGCTACGCCGAAGGCGGGCTCTCGGGGGATCTCGACTTCACCGGCCTTAGGGTCAGCCTCTACCAGCGCATGCCGCAGCTGCCGACCATGAACACGGTCTCCCAGGTCATCCCCCGCCTCCGGATCCCCGAGGCGATCCTCTACGGCGAATGCGAAGGCTACCCGACCGACCCCAAGAGCATCGAGGGCCAGTTCCGGAAGATCACCTATCCGGCGCCGGGGCATTCCCCCGCCAGGCTCTACTACAAATACGGCGGCTCCCATTTCGGAACCATGGCCGATTCGAACCGGTATGCCCGGGCCTACCAGAGCGACAACCTCGAGTTCGTGGTCAACCAGTCGATCTGGTTCGAAGGCGAGGCAAAATTCGCGGACGTCATCTTGCCGGCCTGCACCAATTTCGAGCGGTGGGACATCGGCGAGACGGCCAATTCCGGCGGGTACAGCCATCACCAGTTCATCCAGTGGAACCACCGGATCATCACCATGCAGCACCGGTGCATCGCACCGCTGGGGGAATCGAAGTCCGACTACCGGATCTTTCTCGAGCTGGCCGAACGGCTGGGCCTGGGGGCGCCCTATTCGGAGGGGATGACCGAGCTGGAGTGGTGCCGGCGCCTCTTCGACGCAAGCGACCTGCCCGGCGTCATATCGTGGCGGCGGTTTTTGCAGAAAGGCTATTACGTCGTCCCGGCCCCCGACGAGGCGCTGCGGGCGCCCGTCTCGTTCCGGTGGTTCGCCGAGGGCCGCAAAAAAGACGTCCCCGAGCTGGCCCCGCTGCCGGCCGACTACACCGAGGAGTGGCGTTCGGGCCTCCAGACCCAATCGGGCAAGCTCGAATTCGAGTCCTCGAGCCTCAAGCGCTTCGCCGCCGACGACCCCGAGCGGCCGCCGCTTCCGACCTACATCCCGTCGTGGGAGGGGCATCACACCACGGCGCTCTATGAACGATACCCGCTCCAGATGATCTCGCCCCACCCGCGGTACAGCTTCCACACCATGTTCGACGCCAAGGACGGGTTCGTCAACGACGTCAAGGACCACCGCGTCCTCATCGACGGCTACTATTACTGGATCGTGAGGATCAACCCCGCCGACGCCGGGGCCAGGGGCATCCGGACGAACGATCTCGTCAGGGTCTTCAACGACCGGGGCGCGGTCATCTGCGCGGCGCAGGCGACCGGGCGGATCGCGCCGGGGACGGTCCACTCGTGCGAGGGCTCGGCCGCCTACGATCCCGTCGGCGCGCCCGGCGCATCGGCGGACCGGGGCGGGTGCATCAATCTTCTGACGCCCAGCCGCAACATCATCACAAGGTCCCATTCGACGGCATCCAATTCGTGTCTGGTGCAGGTCGAACGGTGGACGGGGGAAAACCAGTCATGAAACAGCGGCATCTCATCATCGATGTGGAACAATGCGAAAACTGCAACAACTGCTTCCTGGCCTGCAAGGACGAGCACTGCGGCAACGACTGGCCGGGCTATGCGGCGGCCCAGCCCCGGCACGGCCACCGGTGGATCAACATCCACCGGAAGGAGCGGGGAAGCTTTCCCGTAGTCGACGCGGCTTACCTTCCCATGCCGTGCATGCACTGCGCGGACGCCCCGTGCATCCGGGCGGCCGAGGGCGGCGCCGTCTACCGGCGGCCCGACGGCATCGTCCTCATCGATCCGGAAAAAGCGCGGGGACAAAAAGCCGTCGTGCAGGCCTGCCCCTACGGCGCCGTCTGGTGGAACGCGGAAAAAGATCTGCCCCAGAAATGCACCTTCTGCGCCCATCTGATCGATGACGGATGGAAAACGCCCCGGTGCGTCCAGGCCTGCCCGACCGGAGCACTCACCGCCGTTTACATCGACCAGGCGGCCATGGCCGAAAAGGTGCGGACCGAGGGACTCGAAACCCTGGACAGGGAAAACCGGATCACCCGGCCCGGGGTCTACTACAAAAACCTCTACCGCTTCAACCGCTGCTTCATCGCCGGCAGCGTCGCCACGACAAAGGACGGTACGGAGGACTGCGTTGCCGGGGCGGCGGTCACCCTGACCCTGGCCCCCACCCTCGTCCGGCATACCGAAACCGACGCCTTCGGCGACTTCAAATTTGACGGCCTCGCGAAAGAGAGCGGGGAGTATTGCATCGCGATCGCCTGCACCGACGGCCGGCGTGCGGAACGTTTTGTCAACCTCGTGGAGAGCGTTTCCATCGGAACCGTCTGGATATGAACATTTCAGAGAAATATCAATGTAAGAATAGACTTCCAGATAAAGATTTTGAACTGCGTTATCGCCCGTTGACGGTTGTCTTTTACGACAGCCTCGCCCCATCTTGCCAAAACCTTTATCTGAAAATCCATATCATCTTGAAAACCAAGAGAGTTCTTCCCGCCTGAGTTCGCCGCTGTTCAAAAGGTTTGTCTCTTTTTTGAAAAACCGATACGATACGGTTTTCAGCGGGTTGATCGATCCCAAACAACCGCGTCTCCAAAGCACGAAACAGATTTGACATGACAAAGCCTTTACCCGGGGCCCCACGCCCTATCATGAAAACCGCTCCAGGCCTTGGCGAATCGATCACGCTCATGGCGCTGATGATCTCACTTGTGGCGCTGTCCATGGACATCATGCTGCCGGCGCTGCCTGACATCGGCAGGGATCTCGGCGTCGGACATCCCAATGACGCTCAATTGATCATCTCCGTCCTGATTCTCGGATTGTCGCTGGGTCAGATGATCTACGGTCCGCTCTCGGACAGTACCGGCCGAAAACCGCCGATCTTCGCCGGTGTTGTCATATTCATCATCGGCTGCCTGGTGTCGATCTTCGCCACCCGCTTTGCGGTCATGCTCGTCGGCCGTTTCATCCAGGGAGTAGGCGCGGCGGGTCCGCGCTCCGTGATCGTTGCGCTGATCAGGGATCAGTACGAAGGCCGCGCCATGGCCCGACTGATGTCCGCAGTCATGGCTGTTTTCATTCTTGTCCCCGCCGTCGCTCCGGCTCTGGGTCAGGGCGTGCTTCTGGTGGCAAACTGGCGGCTGATCTTCGTCGCTCTGGTCGCTCTGGCGTTCGTTGTCCTGATCTGGTTCATGATCCGGCAGCCGGAAAGCCTTCCCCGGGAACGTAGAATCTCCTTCTCCGTCAAGCGTATCGGAAAAGGTGTCGTCGAGGTATGCACGAACCGTATCGCGCTCGGGTATACCCTTGCCGCGGCGATGATCATGGGTGCATTCCTCGGATACCTGAACTCCGCGCAGCAGATTTTTCAGGAAATCTATGGCCTGGGCCGGCAGTTTCCGGCCTTTACCGCCATTTTGACGCTTTCCTTCGGCTGCGCTTCAATATTTAATTCCCGCTTCGTCATGCAGTGGGGCATGCGGTTCTTGTCCCGGCGGGCTTTGCAGGCGCTCATCGCACTTTCGCTCCTCTACCTGATCGTGGTCTATCATATGGGTGGATACTCTCCCCTGTGGATGCTGATGATCTGCCTGATGTCGACGTTTTTCTGCATCGGCATCCTCTTCGGCAACCTCAACGCCATCGCCATGGGGCCACTGGGACACATTGCAGGGGTGGGTGCTGCCGTGGTGGGATCATTATCGAGCCTGGTCGCGGTACCGCTGGCCATCACCATCGGCCGGTGCTACGACGGCACGACGCTGCCGCTGATCGGCGGATTTGCGATTCTCAGCATCTTCTCGGCAGCCATCATGCGGTGGGCCGAACACGGATAACATAACGCCGGTGCGTCTCGACAGCCCGGCATATAAAAGTCACTTCCCTTTTTTAGACAAGAGAGGCTTTCCGGCGCCGGTATGATCAAAGTACTCTACACACCCCATGGACAATATGTTCGTATTCTGACCAGATGCAACCTGATGGATACAATCCGCTCCTTTCGGGGCAAAAGAGATGTGATACAGGCAATCCCTGAGCGAAGGACGGTGAAATGAACGCCAAAGAGCGCGTGGCGCGGACGATTCGACATGAGCCGATCGACCGCGTTCCTTTAGGCGAGTTGTGTATCGATGATGCGCTGATCGCCGAATCATTGAACGTCCGCGAAGTTCGATTCCCTCAGCGGCAGGAATTTCTTGATCTGCTGGGACAGGATTTGATCTGCCTCTCGCCGGACAACGGCACCGATCCCCGACCGCGCAAACTGCCTGCGCCTGCCGATATAGCGTGGAAAGATATCGAATGCTGGACGCGCAACACCGACCTGGCTGTTTTTGTTCTGCTCGACGGCGCTTTTTCCCGGGGTGTCAAACTTCTGGGCTTCGAGAAATTAATTGTATCGATATCGCGGGATTCGGCGGAGATTGCCGCACTCTTTCATGACGTGGAACGATTGAATGCGGCACTGGTTGCAAGAGCGGCGGCGACGGGGGCCGACGGTGTGGTGATCGCGGACGATATCGCTTATGGATCAGGCCCTTTTGTATCGCCCGGCATGCTGCGCGACATCTTTTTCCCATCGCTTGCCAGGCAGACCGAGGCTTGCCGCCGAGAGGGACTGGCTGTTTTTTTCCACTCGGACGGCAACCTCGTGTCGATTCTGGATGACATCGCCGGCTGCGGGGTGGACGGGCTGCAATGCATCGAAGCCTCGGCAGGAATGGACCTTGCCACCATAAACCAGGCCTGGGGTCGGCGGCTCTGCCTGTGGGGAAACCTGGATCCGGCTGTTATGGTCGATCCCTTCGACCGCTTGAAAATCGAAGCGGAGGTGAGTTCGGTCCTGCATGCGGGCGCCCCCGGAGGAGGGTTTATTTTTGGCACCAGCAGCGGCCTTTTTGCCGGCATGCGTCTTCAGAATATCACGTTCGCCTGCCGGCACGCACGGGAAATCGCCGGCCGGCCCGGCGGCACATTTGACATCGGGCACGAAGAGGCCTGAACAGCCAGGACGAAAAGGAGAGATGACATGCTTTACAGAACGATGCCGAAGACTGGAGACCGGCTTTCCATACTGGGGTTCGGGTGCATGCGCCTGCCCGTCACGGATGGAAAGATCGATGAAAAAAGGGCGATCAGCCAGATTCGCCATGCCGTCGACAACGGCGTCAATTATATCGATACGGCCTGGCCGTACCATAACGGTGAGAGCGAGATCCTTCTCGGCCGGGCCTTGAAGGACGGATACCGGGACAAGGTCAAGGTCGCCACCAAACTGCCCTCCTGGATGATCAAAACGCGCGGGGATATGGACCGGTACCTGGCCGCCCAGATGAAAAAAATAGGCACCGACCACATCGACTACTACCTCCTGCATGCCCTCAACGGCATCGCTTGGGACGCGCTCGATGCGCTGGGCGTCATCGATTTTCTCGACCGTGCAAAAGAAGACGGCCGCATCGCGAGCGCCGGCTTCTCCTTCCACGGGACGGCGGACGATTTCAAGCGGATCGTCGACGCATACCCCTCCTGGATATTCTGCCAGATCCAGTACAACTTCCTGGACCAGGAGAACCAGGCCGGCACCGACGGCCTGAAGCATGCCGCCGCCAAAAACCTGGGTGTGATCGTCATGGAACCGCTGCGCGGCGGAAACCTGGGCCTTGCCGCGCCGCCGCCGGCCGTCCGCGAAATCTGGAACGAGGCGGCAACCCGGCGCACGCCGGTGGAATGGGCGCTGCGCTGGGTATGGAATCACCCGGAGGTCACGGTGGTTCTCTCCGGCATGAACGAGGAGGCCCATATCGCCGAAAACCTTGCCGTCGCCGATACGGCCCATGCCGATGCCCTCACCGAAGCGGAGCTGGCGCTGGTCGAGCGGGCCTGCCGGAAATACCGGGAACTGATGAAGGTCGACTGCACCGGCTGCGGATACTGCATGCCCTGCCCTTCGGGGGTGGCGATCCCCACCTGTTTCGAGATCTACAACAAAATGCACATGTTCGGCAACACCGAAGAGGCAAAGATCTCCTACGCCACCAGAACGGGCGGCGATCTGACCGGCGGCGAGACGGGTTACGCTTCCCAGTGCATCGAATGCGGCGAATGCCTCGACAAATGCCCGCAGCGGATCAAGATCCCCGAGATTCTTCCCGATGTCGCCGCCGCGCTGGAAGGACCCGGCCTGGAGGAGCGGTTGGCCGTGATCCGGCAGCGGTTGAGGGCCGAGCCGAAATAGCTCCCGGAAATCTCGCCGGAGGAATCCGGAGGAATAAGGATGAAGATACTTTTCTATGACTGCTTTTCCGGGATCAGCGGCGACATGAACCTGGCCGCGATGATCGACCTGGGGGTGGAACCCGGATACCTGAAGGCGGAACTCTCCAGGCTGGGCCTGGACCACGAATTTGAACTGAAAATCACGGCCGGCGCCCGGAAAGGGATCTCGGGCACCCGGGTGGACGTGATCCTGAAAGGCGAGGGCTTCCACAGCCATGATCCCGATCATTCGGCGCAACAGCATCACCGTCACTCCCCTTCCCACCGCAATCTCAGGGACATCGAGGCGATCATCGGCACGAGTTCCCTGAGTGGGGAGGTCCAAAAAACCAGTCTCGCGATATTCCGCAGAGTCGCCGAGGCCGAGGCCCGGGTCCACGGCAAGGAGCTCTACGACGTCTATTTTCATGAAGTCGGGGCGACCGATTCCATCGTCGATATCGTGGGGGCGGCGATCTGTTTTCACCAGCTGGGCGTCGACGCCGTCTGGTCGTCCCCAATCGAGCTGGGCGGCGGCTTCGTCCGGTGCGTTCATGGCCTCATTCCGGTGCCGACGCCGGCCACGGTCGAGATCCTTGCGGGCATCCCCACCACCCGCGGCAGGGTCGACAAGGAGACCACCACACCCACGGGCGCCGCCATCCTGGCCGCCCTGGTGGACGAATTCACCCAAACCCCCCGGATGACGGTCGAAAAAACCGCCTACGGCATCGGCCACCGCGACACCGAGATCCCCAATGTCCTGCGGGTCCACCTGGCCCGGCCGCTGACATCCGCCGCCGGCGGCACGGTGCAGCCGGCGCGCCTTCTGCAGTGCAATATCGACGACATGACCCCCGAAATGCTGGGGACGGTCATGGACCTGCTGCTGGAAAAGGATGTTATGGACGTGCACTTCACCCCGATCCTCATGAAAAAAAACCGTCCGGCCGTCTCCGTTTCCGTGCTCTGTTCCACGGCGGACGAGGAAAGTTTCAAACGGCTCCTGTTCCGGCACACGACCACGCTGGGAATCAAGAGCTTCACGCTGGAAAAGACGGTGCTCGAAACGCGCTTCGAACATCTGGACACGCCGCTCGGGAGCGTCACCATGAAAAACGCCCTGGTGGAAGGAGAGGTGGTCCGGTCGAAGCCGGAGCTGGAGGATTGCGTGAAGATCGCGCGCCGTCACGACATTCCGCTGGGGGAGGTCTACTATCAGATCGGGAAAATCCGGAAACAGTGAAATACCCTGCGGCTGCCGCAGGAAAAGCCTCCCCCCCGCAGGAAAGCACAGGATCGGAAACCATGGGTCAAATGAATCATATTCACGTGGATCAACTATGGATCAGCGAGAAATTCTGAAAAAGCTGCTGAACGGCATCAAGAATGGCAGCCTGGATGTGGAACAGGGGATGGAGCGGCTTCGCGATCTTCCTTTTCTGGACATCGGCCACACAAAGATCGACCTGCACCGGTCTTTCAGGAACGGGTTTCCAGAGGTGATCTACGCCGAAGGCAAGACCCCGGAACAGGTGGCCGAGATTTTTCTACGGATGAAGGCCCACAGCCATATTCTGGCCACCCGGGTGTCGGCCGACATGGCACGGCACGTCCGGTCCGCCTGCCCGGAGGCGCGGTATAACCCCCTGGGCCGGACCCTCTGCCATGTCAACGGCGTCATGACCTACCGGGAAGGCGAAATCGGCATCATCACCGCCGGAACATCCGACCTCCCGGTGGCCGAGGAAGCCCGGACGACCTGTGAGATGCTGGGCAGCCGGGCCCGGATCGTCTCCGATGTGGGGGTGGCCGGCGTCCACCGGCTTTTCGACCGGCTGGAAGAGATCCGGAAGCTTCGGGTCATCATCGTGGCGGCCGGCATGGAAGGTGCCCTGGCGAGCGTTGTCGGGGGACTCGTGGCGCAGCCGATCATCGCGGTCCCTACCTCGGTGGGATACGGCGCAAGCTTTTCCGGCCTTTCCGCTCTCCTCGGCATGCTCACCTCCTGCGCCGGCGGCGTGACGGTGGTCAATATCGACAACGGTTTCGGCGCGGCCTGCGCCGCCTGCAGGATCAACAATCTGTTTCCGGCATAGAAAGATCAAAATCCTGACATGAAATCCCTCGAGGCACAAACTCCGGTAGAGAGATACCTGCCCACCCCGCAAGGAAAAATTCATTATCTCGAATGGGAATCGTCGGGGACCCCGGCCCATTTACTTCATGCCAACGGCTTCTGCGCCGGAACGTATGCGCCTTTCATACAATTGCTGATCAGGGATCTTCATCTTGTCGCAAGCGATGTCCGGGGGCACGGAGGCTCCGATCTGCCCGCGCCCTCCAGGCTCCGCGGCTGGGAGATCTTTGCGGACGATCTGAGGCTCCTCATCGAAAAGACCTTGAAGATGCCCGTGATCGGCATCGGCCACTCCCTCGGAGCCGTCACCACCTTTATCGCCGCCGCCAGGTATCCGCACCTGTTCACGGGCATCGTGCTGATCGATCCGGTGATTCTGCCAAGGCGGCGGTTGCTGTTCAACGCCGTCTTGAGGAGTTTTGGGCTTTCAGGCCGTCAGTCGCTGGCAAAAGGCGCCAGACGCCGGCGAAGCGTTTTCCGCGGCAAACAGGCGGCCTTGAAGCGTTTTCTTTCCGGCCGCGGGATCTTCCATAGCTGGCATCCGGAATTCATAGAAGCCTATCTGGAGTGCGGTCTGCTGGAAAAAGACGCCGAAACGGCGATTCTGCGGTGTGATCCCGAGTTGGAAGCCCGGATCTATGAATCCGTACCGACAAACATATGGCGCTATGCCGGACGGATATCCTGCCCGGTTCTGTCGATCCGGGGAGAACACTCCACTACCTTCCTGCCGGATGCCGCCGCGGCGCTCGACGCGGCGGTTGCCGACTGCCAAACGGTGACCATACCCGATGCCGGCCACTTCATTCCCATGGAACAACCCGAAGACTGCGCCCGGGCGATCCATGACTTCATTGAACACAAATTGTCCTGATCCATTCCGGCGCATCTCTTTTTGGCTCCTGTCTGCCCGGGATCATCGCCATCCTTCAATCGATTTACGTCCTTGCAAGCCGCCGCCGATCCGGTTAAGATATTCGTCGCTGAAACATAGGGCCTCGGGTGACGGTTCAATAGGGATAAGGAAAAATGGACAACGACATCATCATTCTGATCATCGAGGCGATGGTCGTTTATTTTCTGGTTCTCTGGGCCCATTCGCTTCGTCACCGCTACGGTCCGATCCATTTCTACGCCCTTATCGGCGGCCTGACGGCGATCATGTCGTGGGTGACCGATGCGGGGGTATCCGTTCAGGCGGCGGGCATCACCTTCGTGGTCGGATCGACCGTCTTTTACACCTCCCTGCTCTTAGGCATGTTCGTCGTCTATGTCTTCGACGGCCCCCGTGCCACCCGGATCGCCATTTCCACCGTGATCGGCGTGTCGGTCATGGTTCCCCTCATTGCCCTGGCCATCCATGTGCAGATGAACTTCATCGGCGCTGCGCCGCTGGGCTATGTACCGCCGCCCAGCTTCAGGATCAATGCCGCCTCGGTGACGACGACGTTTCTCGACCTCATTTTTCTGGCCATCGTCTGGGAATTTCTCGGCAAGCCCCGGCTGAATCTTCAACTCTGGTTTCGGGCCTTTGCCACCCTGCTCGGGGTCATGTGGCTGGATGTGTTTCTTTTTGCCACCCTTGCATTCGCCGGACGGCCGGACTATTTCAACATCATGGAAGGCACCCTGGTCAGCCGGTTCGTCATCTCGGTTTTCGCCCTGCCGTTTCTGTACGGCTATCTCCAGTGGCAGAACGCGAGGCGGGGGATCGCCATCGAGAACCGTCCGGTTCTGGCCATTTTGAGACAGGTCGCCGAAATCGAGATGGAGCTTTCCATGGCGCAGCAGGAGATCCGGCGGCGCGAGGCGGCCGAAAAAGAGCGGGACAAGGTGATCTGCGAGCTTCAAAAAGCCCTGTCGGAGGTCAAGACGCTGAGGGGACTCATTCCCATCTGCGCCCAATGCAAGAGCATCCGGGACGACAAGGGATACTGGAACCAAATCGAGGCCTACCTTCAGGCCCATTCGGAGGCGGAATTCAGCCACGGCATCTGCCCCGACTGCGTCCGGAAGCTCTACCCCGACATGGAATTCGCCGGGAAGGAACCTGCCGGAAGGAAACCCGATTGACCCCCGCGGACGTCCGTCCTCCGACAACGAAAATGGTGTGATATGAACGCCGGCGTATGGATCATGGGGAACCTCGGCAGGCCAACCCCGTTCAATCGGCGTGGAGAATGACGGCAAAGGCATCGAACGACACCCAGAGGGTCTCTTTTTCCTGAATATCCATATCGCGCCTGCTTTTTTCGGTGATGATGGCGCACAACTCTGTTCCATCAAGAAGGCGCACCACGACCTCGGCCGTGATCCGGCCGCTCGTGATCCGGCAGACCGTTCCCTCGAGCCTGTTTTCAGCCGAGCAGCGGGGGACGATTTTTCCTTTGCAGAGCTGAACCCATGGGGCTTTCACTTCCGCCGTGACAAATATGCCCGGTTTGAGGCCGATGCGCTCGAGGCTGTCGTTGGTAATGACAGCGGTGATCATGTTTCTCCCGGGGGAGGCCATCTCTACTACGGCCTGAACATCTCCTTTCCGGATTTTGCTGATTTTACAGAAAAATGCGTTGCGGGCGCTCGTTTTGCGGCGGTTTTCCCGGTCGGCGAAATATCTGGCGACCTGGCGGATCTCTTCATCGGAGAATTCCACATAGGATGCGGCAAGGTTCGGGGTGGAGTGCCCCAGGATCTTCTGAACGACCGGCAGGGGCACGCTGCTTTGCATCAGCTCCACCGCCCTGGATTTCCGGATGGACTCGGGCGCCCCCAGCGCCTGCGGTATTCCGGCAGCCGCGGCCTGTTCATAAAATTTCCGGCGGATATGGGCGGGGTCGATCCGAAAAAGGTCTGTGCCCCGCCGCCCGAAGTCCGGATCACCGGTGATCGTCCGGATATCTGCGGAAATTGCTTCGGGGATCTGCACCTCGCGGCAGGAAGCATCCTGTTCGCCGCGTTCCCTGCAGAAACGGACGGTATTGTTGTCGAGGTCGAAGTCCTTTTCAGGATCGAGGTGCAGCACTTCATTCAGCCGGGCGCCGGTGTATCGGATCAGCAGGAATATCATGAGAATCCGATTCCTGGAATACCGGTGATCCGGCCGCCGGGAGGACTGTACCCACCGGCGGAACGATTGTTCGAGGTCCTGAAGCCGATCCGTATCGAGGCAGCGTTCTGCATCCACAACCGGCAGGAGCTGCCCATGGCCGGGAAGGGAAGGTGTGGTTTTCGATTTTTTCATGAGGTCTGTTCCGGAAATCCCGCGTTTTATATCTTCTGGATATCTTCCGAATATGAATTCCTTTTAGCATCACCGTATTTTTTTGCAAACCGGTCCATGAAAAACTTGACATGATCACCAGAAAAATATTAGACATTGCTATCACGAATTTTTTAATTTTCGTGCCTTTGAATTTTTTACGATATTTTTAAGATATTATGATCGTCATGATCCACCGGCCGATGTTATGAAGAACAGATTTCAAGGAAAGCGAGGCGCTGTGATGGAAAACAAAGCCGAAAACGGGATGCTTCATTCCAACGTCGAAGCGGCAGCATCCGACTTTTCCGAACCAACGGCGGCTCCTGTCCACGACGAACGCCTCCGGTTCGACCGGGTCGAGCTTGCCGGCGCCTTCGGGGATCTGGGCACGCTCCTGCCCATTGTCATTGCCATGATCCTGATCAACGGCTTGAGCCCCTCCACCGTTTTTCTGGGCTTCGGAATTTTCTATCTTCTGACGGGAATCTACTATGGCCTGCCGGTGCCGGTGCAGCCGCTCAAGGCGGTGGGCGCCATCGCCATCGCCTACCCGGCGACGATAACCGAATCGGTGATCGGCGCCGCGGGCATCATATTCGGCCTGCTGCTGCTCGTGCTCGCCGTCACCGGCCTCGTCGACCGGATCGCGCGGCTGTTTTCCCAGGCGGTGGTCCGGGGAATCCAACTGACCCTGGGCCTCATCTTTCTGAAAAAGGGGATCGAGCTGATCGTGTCGGAAAAACTGTTCATGACCGGCATCCCGGGGAGATTCGCCGGATATCCGGTCAACCTGATCATCGGCGTTGCCGTGTTTGCGCTCATTCTCCTGCTTTTAGACAACCGCCGGGTTCCCGCCGCCCTGGCCGCCCTGGCCGTCGGCATCACCGCGGGAATCGCCCTCGGCGGGCTTGGAGACCATTCTCTTTCCATCGGCCCGACACCCATGCATCCCGTCATACCCACCGCCGCGGATTTCTGGACCGCCCTCATCATGCTGATCCTGCCCCAGATGCCCCTGACCATCGGCAATGCCTGCGTGGGGACGGCGGACACCTGCGCCGTGCTCTTTCCGGCAAGTCCGCAACTTGCCAAGTCGAGGGCCGGAAAATTCGCCCTGACGATGGGCCTCGTCAACTTCCCGGCCGGTTTTTTCGGTGCCGTTCCCATGTGCCACGGCACCGGCGGGCTCGCGGCCCACTACCGCTTCGGGGCCCGGACCGGCGGCGCCCCGGTCATGATCGGAATCTTCCTGGTCGTCGTGGCTCTCGTTTTAGGCGAGTTGGGATTCACCCTTCTTGCCGCCATCCCCAATGCGGTTCTGGGGGTGCTCCTGGTGTTCGCCGGGCTCGAGCTCTGCCCCCTCATGCGGAGCCTCAAAACCAACGAGGAGTATTTTGTCGCCCTGCTGATCGCGGGCATCGCCCTGGCCGTCCCCAACATGGCATGGGCCTTCGGCGCCGGCATCCTGGTCGATCTTTTCATCCGGAGGCTCAAGGTGCGGATTTAATGCGTCGCAGGTTGACACGATCGTCATGTTCTGTCGTCGATCACGCTCCGATCCTCTTTCCCGTGCCAGATTCTGAGAATATAGATAGATTGCTGTCTGAGCGCATAGCGAACCACATATCTACCGAATATCAATTCCCGGATTTCACCAGGCATATCCGCTGCAGGTCGACCAATCTGAGGTGTGTCCATCAGTCCTTGAACGGCGCCGCCTAATCTTTGGGCCGCCCGCTGGGCGGCCTCTGGGTTATGCCTGGGGTGATGAAAATCCATTCTGGAATG
>AMWB02165315.1_pt1 | contig 14837 bp, 12 predicted proteins | sample 200311 | NCBI WGS metagenome assembly AMWB02 (sample SAMN02737377, study PRJNA173069) | bioreactor metagenome | biome: anode biofilm in microbial fuel cells | place: USA: California | collected 2010-12-16 | reverse complement strand
GCCGTATTATCAGCGGCTCCGCTATCTGGTCCATTTTTATAGCCGACAGTATGCGAGTGTAGATGCCCTTTTTTTCGAGAGCGTTCTGCAGCGCGAGGGAATTTATTACTGTAGCCAGCATTCCCATCATGTCGCCTGTCAGCCTGTCGACCCCCTGCTGTGAAGCGGAGAGCCCTCTATAAATGTTGCCCCCGCCGATTACGATGCCGATTTCAATTTTCAGTTTCACCGCGTCGGCGACGTCATCCGCTATGCGTCCGACGATTTCCGAATCAATGCCGAAACTCTTCGCGCCCATCAGTGATTCGCCGCTGAGTTTCAGCAAAATCCTCTTGAATTTTGCAGGCATTATTTTATGATTAATTTATCCTAATTGGAACCTTGACATCTCTGTTACGTCGAGAGGCTCGCCCGTTCTCTTAGTGTATTCTTTCAGAAGGTCGCCCACCGACTTATTCGCTTCCTGAATGAATTCCTGCTCGAGCAGGCAGTTCTCCTGGAAGAACTTCTCCAGTTTGTTCATCGTGATTTTTTCGATAATGTGCTCGGGCTTCTTTTCGTTCCTCGCCTGTGTCTGGTAAATTTCGAGTTCCTTCTCTATGACGTCGGGAGATACTTCGTCTCTTCTCACCGCTATAGGCGTCATCGCCACCGTCTGCATCGCGAGTTTCTGTCCGAGAGAATTCGCCTCTTCGGTGAACTTTCCCTTGAGACCGACTATGGCTCCGACCTTGCTTCCGAAGTGAATGTAAGTAGATACAAATCCGCCTTCAACGCTAATAATTTTCACCCTTTTCATTTCAATCTTCTCGCCAACGCTCGCCATCATGCTGTCTATCGATTCCTGAACCGTCAGTCCGTCCTTGCCTTTCGCTCCGAGCAGTTTAATAACGTCCTCGACGTTGTTAGCCAGAGCCGTATCGGCTATGTTCTGCGCGAAGTTCTGGAATCCGTCGCCCTTCGCCACGAAGTCGGTTTCACAGTTGATTTCAATTATCGCGCCTTTCGTCCTGTCTTCGCTGATGCTCGATTTAACAGCGCCTTCCTTCGCGATTTTATCCGCTCTCTTTGTAGCCATCGCAGCGCCTTTCTTGCGCAGGTATTCAATAGCCTTGGGAATGTCGCCATTGGTCTCGGTCAGGGCAGTCTTGCAGTCGCCCATCCCCGCTCCGGATTTTTCCCTCAACTCTTTTATTAATTCTATTGTGATTGCCATATTATTATGATTTAATTTTATTTGCTTCCATTTTTTCTTTCATTTCGTCCATCTCGTCTTCTTTTCTCGTCTTTGCCATCTGGTTTCCATCAACAATCGCGTCGGCGAACGCCTTCGTGATTATCTCAATCGACTTCACCGCGTCGTCATTCGCGGGCACGGGATAATCGATAAGTTCGGGGTCGCAGTTAGTATCAACGATAGCGTAAATCGGGATGTTGAGTTTCCGCGCTTCGTCAATCGCGATGTGCTCTTTCTTAATGTCCACGAGGAATAACGCGCCCGGAAGTTTTGTCATTGAAGAGATGCCGTTGAGAACCTTTTCAAGTTTTTCCTTTTCGCGCATCATTATGAGCCTTTCTTTCTTGACGAATTTTTCGAGCGAGCCGTCGGTTTCCATTTTCTGAAGCGACATCAGTTTCTTAATGCTCTTCCTGACGGTGTTGAAGTTCGTGAGCATTCCGCCGAGCCATCTTTCCGAAACGTAGAATGAATCGCATCTCTCCGCCTGCTCTTTTATAATCGCCTTCGCCTGTTTCTTCGTACCGACGAAAAGAATTTTCTTGCCTTCGGCGGCTATTCTCGCGGCTGAATTGCAGGCCTCCTCGAGAAGTCCGAGACTCTTCTTTAAATCAATGATGTGGATTCCGTTTCTTTCCATGAAGATGTATTTCTTCATTTTAGGATTCCATCTTCTTGTAAGGTGTCCGAAATGTGAGCCCGCCAAAAGCAGGTCTTCGATTTGTACTTTACCCATTTGTTTTTATCTCCTGATTAAAAGCCGGTGTGTAACCTGAAAAGCAAGTTGTATGCAGTTTATAAACCTTCCCGGTTTATGCGGCTTTTGTTTTTCTTCTATTCCCGTCATCTTTCTCGGCACATCCCTCGCGGGACACAGGTGCTCCGAAATCGGAGAATATGTATTATTAAAAAATAGTTTATTAAAAAATCGTTCTTTATCTCTTCGAGAACTGGAATCTCTTGCGCGCTTTGGGTCTTCCGTATTTCTTTCTTTCGACCATTCTCGGGTCTCTCGTCACGAATCCGCTCTTGCGAAGCGCGGGTTTAAGTTCCTCGTTGTTAACGATTAGCGAGCGTGCAATCGCGAGTTTAATCGCGTCAATCTGCCCTCTGAATCCGCCGCCGACAACCTTTATGTTCGTGTTGAACGCGCCTTCCGTTCCCGTAACGACGAACGGCTGCATTATGTTCTTTACGTGCTCTTCCTTTTTAAGGAAATCAAGCGCGCTCTTTCCGTTAATAGTCACGGTACCGTTGCCTGCAACTAACTGCGCGCGGGCGACTGCCGTCTTTCTTCTTCCTACTTTTATTGGTGTGCTTACTGTCATTAAATATTCTTTCTAATTATTTTATGTTTAATGCGACGGGCTTCTGAGCCGAATGCGGATGCTCGCTGCCCTTGTAAACTTTCAGTTTGTGGATTAAAACGCTTCCGAGTTTAGTCTTCGGCAGCATTCTTTTTACCGCAAGCGTTATTATCCTTTCGGGATGCGTCGCTGACACTTCCTTAAAACTTCTTATCCTCTGACCGCCCGGATACCTCGAGTGCGTTTTGTATTCCTTTAACTCGGATCTCTTGCCGGTGAGTTTCACTTTGTCGGCATTTATTACTACTACCCAGTCTCCGACGTCGGAGTTGGGCGTGAACTGAGGATTGTATTTTCCTCTGATTCTTTTTGCAACTTCACTTGCAAGACGACCGAGGACTTTTCCATCGGCATCAACTACGTACCAATTGTTGGGATTTTCTTCCCTCTTGGCGAATTTGGTAATCCTTACAGATTTTTTTATCGTTTCTTTCATCTCGATTTTCGTTAAAACATTAAAATTAACTGATTTACTCTAAATTGTCAATGTAAAGTGTTTTCAACCTCTGATTTTATTCGTATTTTTCTAAAATTGTGAAGAAGTCAATTATTTAATACGCCTTTAATGCTCACTTGAACGTGAATTTTGTGTATTAATCCGATAATTCATTTATTGCGAGTTAAAAATTTGATTTTACATTACGATAGATGGATATTAACACTGACGGTTATATCATTATCGGGAGATAAAAAAGAGTCCGCCGAAGCGGACTCTTTTTTTATGTATCTTTGGAAACAACAACTAAATGACGTAACTAATTATCCTGAATTACTAATCGATTAGAGAACTCCTTTTATTCTCTTTATCGCTTCCTTTATATTCTCTCTCGAGTTCGCGTATGAGAACCTGAGATAACCTTCGCCGTACTCTCCGAACGCCGTGCCCGAAAGCGCCGCGACGTTAGCCTTGTAAAGCAGATGGTCGTTCAGGTCTCTTGACTTGTAACCCGTCTTTGTAATGTTCGGGAACGCGTAGAACGCTCCGTCGGGAACTATGCAGGAGAATCCCGGTATGGAATTCAAGCCGTCAACTATAATGTCCCTGCGTGCGAGGAATTCCGCTTTCATTTTATCGACTGATTCCTGCGGACCTTCGAGCGCTTCGATGCAGCCTTTCTGAACGAACGTGTTCGTGCAGGACGCGCTGTTAGTGACGAGTTTCGCAATCATCGGCGCTATTTCTTTGTTCATCACGCCGAATCCGGCTCTCCATCCCGTCATGGCGTAATATTTCGAGAACCCGTCGAGGATTATCGTTCTTTCCTTGAATCCCGGTATCTGTGTTATGCTGAAATGTTCGCCTGTAAATATAAGCCTACTGTATATTTCGTCGCTGAGAATCCAGATGTCCTTGTCCTTGATTATATCCGCAATCTTAATAATGTCTTCTTTCTTCAGAATGCCGCCTGTCGGATTCTGCGGAGTGTTGATGATTAAAAGTTTTGTCTTGTCTGTTATGAGTTTCCTCAAATCTTCGGGGTCGAACGCGAAACCTTTATCTTCCTTTAAAGGAATCGGAACGGGCTTTCCGCCCATGAACTTAATCATCGATTCGTAAATCGGAAATCCCGGATTCGGATAAATAACCTCGTCGCCTTCGTCAACGAGCGCGATAATCGAGTAGAACATCACCGGTTTTCCGCCCGGCATCATGACGACTTCGTCGGCGTCGAAGTTCACGCCGCGCGTGCGCGTCATGTATTTCGCAATCGATTCCCTCAATGGCAGTATTCCTGCCGACGGCGTGTAGTGCGTATCGCCCGCCTGAATCGATTTTATCGCAGCCTGACAAATGTTGTCGGGCGTGTCGAAATCGGGTTCGCCGATTTCAAGATGAATGATGTGCTTACCTTCGGCTTCGAGTTTCTTCGCTTTAGCCAGTACCTCGAATGCTGTTTCAGTGCCGAGGTTCGACATTCTTTTTGCATATTTGAAATTCATAAGACTAATATTTAAATTATTATTCCGGTTATTTTGAGGTTATGTAAGATAGCAAAAATAATTCGATTATTCGCCCAAATAAGCTTTCCTCACCTCGGGGTTCTCTGCAAGTGTTTTCGCTTCGCCCTCGAGTTTAATCGTGCCCGTCTCGAGAACGTATCCGTAATCCGATACCGACAGAGCGATGTTCGCGTTCTGCTCAACGAGGAGTATCGTAACTCCAGTCGCTTTATTCAAAGCGACTATCTTTTCGAAAATCTGTTTCACGAGAATCGGCGCTATTCCGAGCGACGGCTCATCCAGAAGCAGCAGTTTCGGCTTCGACATTATCGCGCGCGATATTGCCAGCATCTGCTGTTCGCCTCCGCTCAAAGTCCCGCCCGGCTGTTTCAGCCTTTCCTTCAGCCTCGGGAAAAGCGAGAACACGAATTCGAGGTCGTACTTTATGTTGTCCTTATCCTTCCTCGTGTAAGCGCCCATCTCGAGATTCTCCTGAACGGTAAGGTTCGCGAAAATCATCCTGCCCTCGGGCGTCTGGCTTATTCCAAGTTCGACTATCCTGTGCGCCGGCATTCCGGTAATTTCATTGCCGAGAAATTTTATCGAACCCGACGCGGGTTTAATAAGAGATGAAACGGTGCGCAGTATAGTTGATTTACCCGCTCCGTTCGCGCCGATTAAGGTGACGATTGTTCCTTCCTTGACGTTCACGTTGATTCCCTTAATCGCCTGAATCGCGCCGTAGTTCACTATTAAATTTTCTATCTTAAGCATCGTGTTTCGTATCTCCGAGATATGCTTCGATGACCTTCGGGTCATTCTGAATTTCCGACGGCTTGCCGTCGGCTATCTTCTTTCCGTATTCAAGCACGAATATTCTTTCACATACACCCATTACAACCCTCATATCGTGCTCAATCAGAAGTATCGAAATCTTGAACTTGTCCTTTACGTCTTTTATAAGTTTCATCAAATCCGATTTCTCTTTCGGATTCATTCCCGCGGCGGGCTCGTCGAGAAGAAGGAGTTTCGGCGATGTCGCTAACGCGCGGACAATCTCCACCTTCCTCTGGTCGCCGTACGGAAGCGATGCCGCGTACTCGTCCTTCACGCCCTGCAGGTTGAACATTTCGAGAAGTTCGTCAATGCTTCCGTCAATTTCCTTCTCTTCCTTAGCGAATTTTCCTATCTGCGCTATTGAAGAAAAGAAACCTGATTTCAGACGCACTCCGCAGGATACGCGAATGTTGTCCTTGACGCTTAAACTTCTGAACAGGCGTATGTTTTGGAACGTCCTGCAAATACCGAGATGCGCTATCCTGCTCGTGGGCACGTTTACGAGACTCCTGCCCTCGAAAACAATGTCGCCTTCCGTAGGCTTGTAAACGCTCGTGATTATGTTGAAGACAGTCGTCTTACCCGCTCCGTTCGGACCTATCATTCCGACGAGTTCGTTTTCGTCAACGAAAGCGTTGAGTTTGTCGATGCAGAGGAGGCCTCCGAACTTCATCGTAACGTTATTTATCTGCAGTACGCTCAATGTCCTTTTTCTTTTTGCTAATTTTAAGTTTGACTCCGAATATTCCCTGCGGACGCGTGAGCATCATTATTATGAGCAGCAGTGAATAAACGACCATTCTGTATTCCGATATGCCCCTCAGCAGTTCGGGGAGAATCGTGAGTATAACCGCGGCGATTATAACGCCCGGTATGCTTCCCATTCCGCCGAGTATCACCATAACAACTATTTCAACCGATTTCAGGAAATTGAAATCCTCGGGATTGAGATAAAGGTTGAAATGACCGTAAAGCGAACCCGCTATTCCGGCGAAGAACGCGCCGCTCACGAACGCCGAAACCTTGAACTTGGTTGTATTGATTCCCATCGACTCCGCCGCTACCTCGTCGTCCTTCACGGCTATGAATCCCCTGCCGTAAGTCGAGTTTATCAGATTGTATGTAAAATAAATCAGGAAAGCCGCGATGAAGAAGACCCAGAAGAAATTCGCGTACTTCGGCACGCCGTAAAATACGAAATTCGTAGTCGTGTCCTCCAGCATCGACAGGCTCTTCACGCCGTCTTCGTATATGTAAACTCCCCTGAATCCCTGCGATCCGCCGATGAAATCAAGCCCCTGAATGACGACGCGGATTATTTCCGCGAAACCGAGAGTCACGATTGCAAGATAATCGCCCTTGAGCCTGAGCGACGGAACGCCGACAAGAAGTCCGACGATAGCAGCCGCTATTCCGCTGACGAGCATAAGAATAACGAAAGTCATATTCATTCCGAAATCGCCCGTCCCGAAAACGCTGTTGAAAAAGGGAGCGAAATATGTCGACAGCGTTATCGAAAGATAACCGCCGATCGCCATGAAACCCGCGTGACCGAGCGAGAACTGTCCCGTGAAACCGTTGATTAGATTTAAACTCGATGCGAGTATGATGTTAATGCCTATGTAAATAAGAATTGTATAATAGTAAGGGTCGATGCTGTCTTTGATAAGATTGACAAGGAAGAGAACCAGTATTGTAGCAATGAAATAGACCTTACTTTTCATCAGTCGGTTTAGTTTTCAAAGGCTATTGCTTAAATGTCATTCCTTTTACTCAGTCATTACTTTTTCTTGTCATTCCGGTACTCGTGAAGAAGAAACGCGTAGTGTCCGGAGTCAAGTTCTTCGCTCTTAATTGAACATTAAAGATTGAAGATTGAACATTGAAAATTGCTCTTTCCGCTCTTCATTGAACATTGCTCGTTCTTTGAGTCCCGATTTATCGGGAAAGACTGAACATTGAACATTGAAAAGCCGCTTTGCGGCTTTTGGCAGTGGGCGATTAAGGATTCGAACCTCAGACCCCTTCGGTGTAAACGAAGTGCTCTAACCAGCTGAGCTAATCGCCCGTAAAGTTGGTAAAAATATGCTAAAACCGTCAAACAATCAAACCAATTCAATGTCAGAAATCGGAATCCGGAAGTTTGAAGTTAGTAGTTAGACTTCTGAAATATATAATTCGTTCCCTGGAGTCTCCCCTTTTTTAGCGTCAATTCGCGGCAGAACGCTCCCGCTCTTCTATCTGAAAAATCTCTGCTCTTCTCTGTGCCCTCTGTGTGCTCTGTGGTGAGAAGATCTTTCTCCAATTGTTATCTGCTAATTGCTAACCGTTAATTGTTTGACCCGCTCTTTCCTTCCGTGATTTCTTAAGTAATGGTTTTCCGCTGATGCAATGAGTATATTTTATTATCGGGACACGAATAAAACCCCGGAATATTATTATGGAAACAACAAATGACCTTAAACTTGCCGTGTTAATCGACGCGGACAACGTTTCGTATTCATACGTGAAAGAGATGTTCGAGGAAATCGCGAAGTACGGCACGCCTACTTTCAAGAGAATTTACGCCGACTGGACGAAGCCCGCTGTATCGGGCTGGAAGAATGTCCTGCTCGAAAACGCGATAACGCCGATTCAGCAGTACAGTTATTCTACGGGAAAGAATTCCACGGACAGTTCGCTCATCATAGACGCCATGGACATTCTATATACGGGCAAGGTTGACGGGTTCTGCATTGTTTCCAGCGACAGTGATTTCACGAGACTCGCAACGCGTCTACGCGAAGCGGGAATGAAAGTTATCGGCATCGGCGAAAAGAAGACACTCAATCCGTTTATCACTGCCTGTGACAAATTCATCTACATCGAAATACTTAAACCCCAGTCGGAAAGCCGTGAAATACCGGCAGGCGAAAAGTCGTCGAAGCGGCAGGGGCAGCACGGCAAGAAGACGCTTAGCAAAATCGACCCGAAAATAATAAAACTATTCGCGGACAGTATAACGGATCTCGCCGACGAGAACGGCTGGGCTTTCCTCGGAGAACTCGGTAATCTGATACTTAAGAAAAAGCCCGACTTCGACCCGAGAAATTACGGTTATCCGAAAATGCTCCAGTTAATCCGTGCAATGAACAAATTCAGAATCGATGAGCGCGCTACGAGCAATGTCAACGTGAAGCATATTTACATAAAATTGAAATAGATTCAATAGGACTTTAGTCCTTAAATATATAAACTTGAGGTCTGAAGCCCATTTATTGGGGATTCGTTTTTTAAAGAGACAATTTTGTCAAACACCGGTACGGATAATTTTAAACCGTTAAAACGGTTGTTGGCTTTTGTTTTACGTACCCACGGCTAAAGCCGTGGGCTAAGTCGAAGAGATCAAGAGTTTAACATGATGCAAATCCGCGTTCTTGGCATCCCGACTTGTCGGGATAACTGCTTACTTCCGCGTTCTTGGCGTCCCGACTTGTCGGGATAACTACCAACTACTATCTTCTATTTTCATGCTTTGAAAATGCTTTTTATTAGTGGTATATTCATAAAATTTAACAATTAAGGAGATTACAGATGTTTAAACCCATGTATAAAAATCTTATTTATGTTGTATTAATTATGGCCATAGCCCTTGCCGTTACGTCATGCGGTAAAAAAGACGGTCCTGACGGCAAGAAAAACGAATCGTCGGAATTTGTTAAAACCGACGCTTCAGGTCAGAAAGTCACGCTTAAAATGGTCCCTAAAGTAGGCGATAAATTCCATTATAAGATGACCGCGAAGACTTTCTCCACGGAACAAAGCCCCGCAACGGGCAACGAAGAAATCACGAGCGAGCAGGTAATGACATATTACTACACTCAGGAAGCAGCTGAAATCAGCCCGTCGGGTTACATAACTTTCAAGATGAAATACGACAGCATCCTCATCGTCGAAAAAGCGATGTCGAAGGATTCGACGCTCTCGCAGACTTACAATTCGAACGTGAAGGATTCGGTTTCCAATAAACTCGAATACGTACAGTACAACGCCCTCGCGGGAATGGAATTCAAATTCAGGGTATCTCCCAAGGGAGAAATAGCCGAAGTTATAGAACTCGAACAAATTCACGAGAAGATTTTCAAGGCGCTCGGCGACACGCTGAACGCTGAAGACAAGGCGAAGATAAAGGAATCGATGGGCTCCGAAGCGCTCAAATCGATTATTCAGAACCAGTACCAGAAATTCCCCGAGAACGACGTTTACAAGGATTCGTCCTGGACGTTCGCGAGCGAGACAACCCTTTCCGTATTTCCCATTAAGAACATTCTCGGATATAAACTGAAAGACATAAAGACGGACAAGACCACACAGATTGAGATTGAAGCGACGCTTGGAATCGAGTTTATCGAGAAGGAAGCGAAGCAGATGGGAATGACGATAAAACTGATGAACGAGGAAGCGGGCGGAAAGGGGACGGTGTTCTTCGACCTTTCAAGAGGCTGCGTCGTTAAGAAGGAAACAAACACGAACATCAACATGGAACTTAAACTCACGGCGAAAGGCCAGACAGCGAATTCAAAACAAACATTAAAAACCAACTTGATAGTAGAGTTGTTATAATTTATCAGATGAAAAATGTAGCAGTTATCGAGCATCCGCTCGTCGCGCATTACCTTACGATACTCCGCGACAGGCAGACGCCGAGTTCGGAGTTCAAGCAGAGCATAGACAGGCTGTCGTATCTTCTGGCGGCTATTTTCTATGCCGAACTTAAATCGGAAAAAGTAAGCGTAATAACTCCCTTGAAAACCGCCGCGGGCGAGAAGGTAAAGCAGAGCGTAGTTCTTCTGCCGATACTTCGCGCGGGTCTCGGACTCACGAGGGGTTTCATCGACCTCTTTCCCGAGGCGAAGATAAGCCACATGGGGCTTTACAGGGATGAAGAATCGCTTAAGCCTATTAAATATTATTTCAAGTTTCCCGCTCTCAAGGACAAGAAGACCGCGAAGGTGATAGTTCTCGACCCGATGATAGCGACCGGAGGAAGCGTAATTTTCACGCTGGAATACCTGATGAACATGGGCTTCAGGGACATCAACGTGGTATCGCTTCTCTGCGCGCCCGAGGGGCTTAAGGCTATAGACAACAGGTTCGACGCTAAAGAGAAAAAATATTTCCGCATGCTTACGTGCAGCATCGACGAGAAACTCAACGACAGGGGTTACATCGTTCCGGGTCTCGGCGACGCGGGTGACAGAATATTCGGCACCATATAATTTTTAAGGACACGAATGCTGAGCAATTTCTATAAGAAAAAACTTGACGAACTAATCGGAAGCGCCAGGATAAGCCTGTCGGCGAAACGCGTAAACGACAAGTTGATTTCAAACGCTTTCCGTTTCGCGCTCGACGCGCACAAAAACGACAAGCGCGAGTCAGGCGAACCTTATTTCACGCACCCTTATGAAGTCGCTCTCATTCTCGCGAAGGAAATCCCGATTGACGACACAACGATAGCCGCCGCGCTTCTTCACGACGTTGTCGAAGACACAATGTTCACCATAAAGGACATCAAAGCGGAGTTCGGCGATACTGTCGCTGAAATTGTCGACGGCGCGACGCAGATTGAAGGTCTTACCGAAAATTACGAACTAAAACAGATAGAGTCGTACAAGAAGATGCTTCTCTCGATGACATCCGACCTGAGAGTTATGCTAATAAAGTTCGCGGACAGGCTTCACAACCTGAGAACACTCGAATTCCTTTCGAGCGCGAGACAATTGCGGATGGCTCAGGAGACCCTCGACATCTACGCGCCCCTTGCTCACAGGTTCGGGCTGTCGATATTAAAAAGCGAACTCGAGGACCTTTCCTTCAAATACCTCAACAGGAAGGAATACGACAGAGTCGCCGCGCACATCAAGGAAAAGAAACGCGAGCGCGAGAGGTTCCTGAAGAAATTCATAGAGCCCATTAAAGCAGACCTTGATAAGGAGGACTTCAAGTACGAAATCTATTCGCGCGCAAAACACATATACAGCATCTATCAGAAACTTCAGAAACGGGAAAAAGGATTCGAGGAGATTTACGACCTGCTCGCCGTGCGCGTGATACTCGACACGACAAACAAGTATGACTGTTACCTAGTTTATGGAATTGTCTCTCAGATTTACGTTCCGATTCCCGAAAGATTCAGAAATTTCATCTCCGTACCAAAGCAGAACGGTTATCAGTCCATTCATACGACAGTAATGAGCAAGGAAGGACACCGCGTCGAAGTTCAGATTCGAACGAAGGAAATGCACGAGATTGCCGAGAAGGGCGTCGCAGCTCACTGGAAGTACAAGGAGAACTTCAACATAAACGACAGGAAAATCGAAGAGTGGATGAAGAACATACGCGAGACATTCGAGAACGCGGCTAAGGACGAACTCACGACGGGTCAGTTAATCGAGAACTTCAAACTCGAACTTTTCCAGAATGAAATTTACTGCTTCACTCCGAAGGGAGACCTGAAGATACTTCCTTCAGGCGCTACGCCTGTCGATTTCGCATTCGAGATTCACACCGAAGTCGGAATGAGGTGCATCGGCGCTAAGGTGAACGGAAAAATCGTACCGCTCGACACGCGTCTTAAGAGCGGCAATCAGGTTGAAATTATTACATCGAAGACTCAGAAACCGAAACGCGATTGGGAAAAGTTCGTCGTGACGCCAAAGGCGCGCTCTGACATAAAGCGTTACTTCAATTCCGAAAGAAGAAAACTAATCGCGGACGGCCGCGAACACTTCGAGAAGAAACTCAAGAAGCACAAACTTCACGTTAACGAAGATTCACTCCTGAAAGTCGTGCAGAGGATAAAATACAGAGACCTCCAGAAATTTTATTTTGAGATTGGCGCGGAACCTGATAAAGCCGACGAGGTTATTGAATTCCTCACGGACAAGACGAAACTTCAGCAGATCGAAGCGGCGTCTATGGAAGAAAGCGCCGCCGCCGCGGAAGCCCGCGAGCAGGAATCCGTTGACAGGTTCAGGAGAGAGACTCACGACACGACGAAGGAAATAACAATCGGTACGAACGGCGCGAAGACGAGCATTCAGGGAATCAAGTACAGTTACGCGAAGTGCTGCAACCCGATTCCGGGCGACGACGTTATCGGATACGTCACGCAGACCGAAGGAATTAAAATTCACAGGAAAAACTGCAACAATATTATTAATCTTTACCTTCTCGAACCCGACAGGATAATCGAAATTAACTGGAGCGAAACGCAGGGCGGAGAGTTCATGGGCGGAATAAAGATAATCGGCGAGGACAAACCCGGTATTCTGAACGACGTAACTGAAACTCTCTCAAGAAACTTCAAACTCAACATAAAGAGCGTCAACATACTGACGAAAGGCTCGATGTTCGAAGGCACGCTTATAGTGGTTGTCGAAAATCTGTCTCAATTGAACGCGGTAATCGATAAAATAAACGCGCATGAAGGGATATTCAGCGCGGCGCGCGTCAATTAGTCTCGCAAATGACTACAGCCGACGCGTATTCGTCGGTGTGCGAAATTGAAATGTGAAACCTGTACTTCGAATATTCGTTCTCAGCCAGATGATGTATGTACGGCTTGCCTCTTTCATCGTTCAGAATTTCAATATCTTTCCACCTGAAATCTTTCGAGATACCTGTTCCAATTGATTTCGAGTATGCTTCTTTCGACGCGAAGCGTCCCGCGAAATGCGGTTCCGGCTTTGCTTTGAAGGATTTGCAATAAGCGATTTCCTTTTCGGTAAGTATCTTTTCGTAAAACTTATCGCCGAACTTTTCCATTATCGACTTGATTCTCTTAATGTCTATTATGTCTATGCCGACTCCGATTATCATAAAATTTGATTCTCCTTTTTCACGATGTTTATTAATTCGGTTATTGAGTTTATGTCGTAATCCGACCCGGGATGAACCGTGTCGAACGTGTCGCCGTATCTTGCGAACACGGTCTTCATTCCAACCGCTTTCGCTCCGACGACGTCGCGTTCCGCCCAGTCCCCTATCATCAGGCATTCAGCCGCTTTCAGGTTCAGGCGTTCGAGCGCGAGGTTGAACGGAACGGGAGACGGCTTTCTTTCACCCGTATCGTCGAACGTAACAATGACGTCGAACAGGTGATGGAAATTAAGGTAAGAAAGCCTCAGCCATGCTTCTTTCGAAGGAGCGTCCGATACCACGGCGAGTTTAATTCCCATCTTTATAAGTTCAATCAACGTAGGAAATACTCCGGGATAAGGCTTGAGAGCCGCTTCGCGAGCCGTCCTGTAAGCAACTATTCCCGCCGATATCATCTTGTTGTCAATCGATCCGAACTCGTCAATCAGGAATTCATCGAACACCTGCTGGTATTCAATTCCTTCACGCTTGTATATGGCTTCGATTTTCGACTTCGCTTCATCTTGCGAGAGTTTCAGCCCCGAATCTACCATCGCGATAACCGCCGCGTCTATCGCGCGCTCTTTCATCAGCATGAAATCAACAAGCGTGTTATCGAGATCAAATATTATTGCCTTAATCATTTTCCGAATTTTTTCTTTTTCAAAATATCGCTTAACAGGAAAAACGAACCCGTCACGAGTATCATATCATTCGCTTCCGCCTGCGACGAGGCGTATTGGTACGCTTCAGACGCGTTTTTCTTTATTACGGCGCGGGATTTATTCTTTACCGCTTTCATCAGCATTTCGGGTTCGGCGGAGCGTTTGTAACCGGGTTTAGTCAATATTAGAAATCCGTTCAACTTTTCCAATTCATTTATGCACTTTCTGTATTCCTTGTCAGACATCATCCCGAATATTATGAAGAGTTTACGGTACCTGTATGCGTCGAGTGTTCTTCTTAAAAATCTAATGCCTTCGGTATTGTGTGATACGTCTAATACAACGAGCGGATTCGCTCCGAGCATTTTAAATCTATAATCGAATCCGGTGTTTTCTGCAATTCTCTCAAACCCGCGCCGGAGTTCATTTTCCGTGAATCGTATTTTATGACTTGTGAAGAGCGCGTCGAATACTCCGAACGCGGTCGCAAGATTGATTCTCTGGTAATCACCCGAAAGAGGAAGACGCAAGTTTCGGAGCGAATAGTATTCAGACTTCACGTCAAAAATCCTGGCGTCCGATATAGTTTCTCCAGCTCTAATTCTGACTTTCTTCTGTGTCTCCGTCAGCGGGGATTTCCTTTCTCTGCAGTACATCCTTATTTGTTTTATTGTTTCCGGTTTTATTTTTCCGGCAACGCAGGGAATGTTCTTCTTGATTATGCCCGATTTTTCAAACGCAATGTCTTTCAATGTGCCGCCGAGGTATTCCGTATGGTCAATCGATACACTTGTGATTACGGAGACGAGAGGAGTGATGATGTTGGTCGAGTCGAGCCTTCCACCGAGACCGCATTCGATAACCGCTATATCGACGCCGTTATCGGAG
>AMWB02095713.1_pt2 | contig 14841 bp, 13 predicted proteins | sample 200311 | NCBI WGS metagenome assembly AMWB02 (sample SAMN02737377, study PRJNA173069) | bioreactor metagenome | biome: anode biofilm in microbial fuel cells | place: USA: California | collected 2010-12-16 | reverse complement strand
GAGTTTATTGCTTATTAAGCAACTTAATAATAAATTTTATAATATTGATATTCAATATATTAACAAATATTCAATATTGCACCCTAAAAATTATGCATAAAATTACTTGACAAATCATTTTTTCATCGTATCTTTGTGCGGTAAAGAAATTATGTACCATATTCTATGAAGTACCAAAGATACAAATTGAAAGAACTCGCCAACATAAATAGTGGCTATTCATTCAGGACGAAAATACAAAATAATCCGGAAGGAAATACGTACGCTATTCAAATGCGGGATGTCTCGAATGACAGATCTGGTTTTATCGGCGAGCCGTATAAAGTCGATGTAGAAAAAATTAATAAGGTACACTTCCTCCAAAGTGGGGACATTCTCTTCATGTCAAAAGGAGCTAATAATTTCGGGATATGTTATGATGTTAGCTTCAAACCAGCAGTGGCGGCATCCGCATTCTTTGTCATAAGAATTAAGAATCAAAATCTTACATCATCTTATTTATGCTGGTACCTCAATAGCTCTAAAGTTCAAGTTATAATCGAAGGTAACAGGGCAGGTACATACATACCTAATGTTAATAAATCCGTCTTGGAAGAGCTCGAAATAATCATTCCACCTATCCGGATACAGGAATTAATTGCAGGGATCTATAGGTTATCCAATGAGGAGGCCCTTTTGATCGAAAAGATCAAAGAAAGGAAGGCCTTATTAATGAATTCAATATTGTCAGACATAATATTTAAACAAAATGGCTAGTTCGAAACAGACAATTAAAACAGAGATTAAGGATCACATTAATAAATGTGGATGGGGGTCGTACGGTTGGTACATTGGCATTGCTGAAGACCCGAAACAGAGACTTTTTACTGATCACAATGTTGACCAGCAAAACGATGCCTGGATATATCGTGAAGCTGAATCTTCCTACATTGCTCGTGATATAGAGGTCGAGCTAATAGATGAACTTAAAGCTAAAGGTGACAGCGGTGGTGGATCGTACCTTACAAAATACGTTTATGGATATAAAATAACCTCAAAAAGTAAAGAATAAACTATGGAAACCAATGGTAAACGTCCTACCCAGGACCAAATCAACAAAACCCTATGGGAAGCATGCGATACATTTCGTGGTGCATTTGATTCATCCGAGTATAAAAATTACATCCTCGTATTTATGTTCATTAAGTACTTGAGCGATGTGTGGAAGGATACATACGAGGAGTACAAAAGAAAGTACGGAGATGATGAGGAATTGATCCAGCGAAAGATGAAACGGGAACGGTTTTTATTACCTGAGAACTGCAACTTCGATTACATTTATGAGCACCGGAACGATCCGGATATTGGGGAAAAGATTGATAAAATCCTGGCCAGGATCGAAGATGAAAACCTGGCGAAGCTTGAAGGAGTGTTCCGTAACATTAGCTTCAATTCTGAAAAACTGGGCCAGACAAAAGACCGTAACCGGAGATTACAATACCTAATTAACGATTTTGCAAAGGCAATTCTGGATTTTCGTCCTTCTGTTTTAGGTAACAAAGAGGATATTATAGGGAATGCTTATATGTACCTAATTGAACGATTTGCTTCTGGTGCAGGTAAAAAAGGAGGTGAATTTTACACTCCGCATGAAATTTCAGTTGTTCTGGCTAAATTGATGAGTCCAAAACCAGGAAGCCGTATCTGTGATCCGGCATGTGGTTCGGGATCGCTGCTGATAACTGTGTCAGAAGAGGTGAAAGAGGCAGATGGTACACCATCCCATAATTATGCCCTATATGGACAGGAAAGTAATGGTGAAACCTGGGCATTGAGCAAGATGAACATGTTCCTACACTCGATTAATGCTGCCCAGATTGAATGGGGAGACACAATCAATAATCCTAAATTACTAGAAGGTGATCATCTTATGAAGTTTGATATTGTGGTCGCAAACCCTCCATTTTCTTTGGAAAAATGGGGCCATGAGAACGCAGAATCAGATCGTTTTAAAAGATTTCTACGTGGAATACCTCCACGCACAAAAGGGGATTATGCATTTATTCTGCATATGATTGAAACCGCTGAACCAAATGATGGTAAGGTTGGTGTTATTGTGCCAAACGGAGTACTTTTCAGGGGAGGTACGGAAGGGGCAATACGTAAAAGAATTATAGACGAAAACTTGCTTGAAGCAGTTATTGGACTACCATCAAATTTATTTTACGGTGTTGGAATACCAGCGGCAATCCTGGTTTTCAATCGTGGAAAGGGTAAAAATACTGATGTGCTTTTTATAGATGCAAGTAAGGATTACGAAGAAGGTAAAAAGCAGAACAAGCTTCGGAGTGAGGACATCGAACGCATCATTCGAACTTACAAGAAGTTTAATTATGAAGATAAATATGCTTATAGGGCAACTATTGAGGAGATTAGGAGAAATGATTATAACCTTAATATACCCAGGTATGTGGATACATTTGAAGAGGAGGATGAAATCGATATTCAAGCAGTTCAAAAGGAAATCGAGCTACTTGAGATGGATTTATCAAAGGTAAGGGCTGAAATGACATATTATTTAAAAGAATTGGGATATTAGCATGAAAATGAATAAAGATGACAATGGATATAAATTAACCGTCTTAGGTAAGGTTCCAAAGGAATGGAAGGTGGTTAAGTTCGAAGACGCTGTTCAAATCCATGTAGGTAAGGATTTAAAGCTAAATTGGTTTTCTGAGAAAAGAAGTAATGAATATTGTTATCCGGTTTATTCAAATACAGTAGAGAATAATGGACTTTACGGCTATTATAACAAGCATGAATATTCAGGTGATTCATTTACGATAGTTGGAAGGGGTGTTGGTCTTGGAACAGCATTTTACAAATCTGGCGGATATGGAGCCATTGGGAGGTTATTAGTATTATTCCCAAAAGACAGAACCGATGCTCAGTTTCTTACTTATTATACAAATTTTAAAGTCCGATTTTTCACAGAAAGTAGTGGTATTCCTCAACTAACCGGATTACAACTCGCAAGTTATAGTATTGCCTTACCCCCTTTATTTGAGCAAAAAAAAATCGCCCAGATCCTTTCCATCTGGGACAAAGCTATCGGAAAGACTGAACAACTCATCCAGTGCAAAAACCAGCTTAAAAAAGGCATGATGCAGCAGCTCCTTACCAGGAAGAGGAGTTTTAAGGAGTTTGAGAGGGAGGAGTGGATTAATATTGAACTTGGGAAAATTGGTTTTTTTAAAACTAGTAGCGTTGATAAAAAATTTGTCCCTGGTGAAAAGGTTGTAAAACTGGTTAATTACATGGATGTCTATAGAAATAAATTCATTTCATCTGAATTAGTTTTATCCACGACCTCAGTAAAGGATAGAGAAATCGAAACAAACGGTTTAGTTAAAGGTGATATATTATTTACTCCTTCGTCTGAAACACCTGATGATATTGGGCATTCAGCTGTTGTAACTGAAGACTTACCTGAAACCGTATATAGTTACCATTTAGTCAGATTCAGGCCAAAAGATGATAACACTCTCGAATATAATTTTCGTGGATATGTTTTTAATAATTCATTGATTCTAAAAGAGTTTTCGACTAAAGCTACAGGTAGTACAAGGTTTACCTTATCCAAAAAGGATTTTGAAGAAACAAAGGCTTTCATTCCAAGATCGCCAAAAGAACAGCTAAAAATCGCTTCTGTTCTATTAAAATTGGATCAAGAAATAGATACTATCCAAAAGCAGCACAAATTATTAATTAAACAAAAGAAAGGTTTAATGCAGAAGTTATTGACTGGTGAGGTTAGAGTTAAAATTGAATTTTAAATGTAAAAATTTTACAAAGATGATTGGAGATATACCGAGTTGGCTTATATGGGCCAGCAATTTAAGTGCAGTAATAGCTATTCCAGGAGCAATTGCTGCTTTTATAACACTTTTTCGAAAGGACAGGAGTAAACAACTACAAATTAGTAAGTTGACAGATATTTCTTTAAGCCTTGACTCACAAAATTCCATACTAAAGGAAACGCTTAATTATTATCGTGAACAACTTCAAATATTGACAAATCTTTATAATCTGACCGAAAATCATGCTGCCGTACAAGATAATATGATAAAGCTTGAGAAGGATATAAAACTTGCTCAATCAAAGCCGGTTCTTAAGTATACTGGGGGTCCTATTTCACCTAAAGAAATGAAAGTCAGGCTTATGATTACAAATGCTGATGCGTTTGAGGTAAAATCGGAAGTAATAGAAAATGACAATATCATAATTCTTAATAAGGGGCCATACGATTTCGAAAAAGATTCAACATACGGATTAGTAATGCATGCAAGGGGATCGGATAATGCAAAGCGATTTAGTGGAAAGATAATGATAAGCTACAAAGATCAATTATCAAATGAATATAAATTGTTTTTAAGTATTGAAAATGGTAATATTATGCTTGAAAAGCCAACTTTAGTTGATAATTAATAAACAAGAATATGCAAAATCATCCATTTAATGAAGACTGGGTAAAGAACTTCTTTATCATTAAAGATTCGATTTTACAACAAGATGAATCAATGACAATTGAATTTAAAGGCACCTTTGATTGGGAGACTAAAGAAGCGAGAAGTAAATACGCTAAAACATCCGCTGCTTTTGCCAATAATAGAGGAGGTTATTTAATTTTCGGAATAGATAATAAAACTCATCAGTTAACCACGGTTGAAAATTTCATTGATGTAACTGATGCTCAAGTAGCTACATTTTTAAATAACCATTTTATACCTCACATTGAGTTTGAATCGAAACTTTTTGATCTGGGTGGGTATAAAATCGGGGTATTCTATTTTTATGAAAGCACAAAAAAACCAATCATTTGTTACCGGGACACTGAAGCTACTTCAGTATCTGATATTTACTATCGTTACGAGGAACAATCGGAAAAAATTAAACCTGGGGAATTATTGAGAATTATTGATGATGTAAGACAACAAGAATCGAATAAGTGGGCTCAAATAATACAAAATATAGCTAAAATTGGCATTGACAACGTAGGCTTGTTAAATACCATCGACGGTATGATAAAGTCGAAAAATAATAAATTCATTCTTGATGAAAGGTTGTTAAAGCAAGTAAAAATTGTTGATAGGTATTCTGAAAAAGATGATGGGGCTCCAGCTTTAAAAATTATCGGTGAAATACCTGAAGTTGGGAGAGTTATTACTCAAGCAAAAGCTATATTTGAAGGAGATATTATAAATGCCTTCATATCACAAGATACACAAGGATCACCAGATAATTTCTTGAAAGCTGTTTTGCACCAGAACTCTGAAATTTACCCGATATACTTCTTTATTAATGAATTGAAGCTATCACATTCAGAAGCAATTGATTTCATTTCTACTACTAAGGCTAGGACAGCGACTTCAGATGGTGTAATTAGAAGATTAAAGAAAGAAGGAAAATTAGCAATAAAGGGGAGATTTTATCCTTTTACTGACACACCGGCAGGTAAATTAAGGCAAAAATACTATGATGATATACAACATGAAAATCAAATAGTATTTGAAAATATTGATCAAATTCAGAGGTTTCTGGAAACACTTTTTAGTTTAAAAAAGGGAGAATTTAATATTAAATACCTTTTAATCATTATTAATGAAATATTTACCAATTATTATCCATTTGATAAGTCTGGTTTGAATCACATATTTAGATGGTCGATATCTTATATAGATTTTATTCATTTCAGGAGGGAATAATAATGCAACAAATTAATTATAACGAATTTGCGGATTCACAGTTTCCATCCTTAACCTTGCTTCAAAAGATGGGTTACAAATGGATAAATCAGGATGAATGCATCCAGAAAAGAGAAAATATCCTTTCTAATGTCATTATTGAAGACATCCTTTTCGCACAATTAAAAAAAATCAACTTATTCGAATTCAAAGGAGAGAAATTTCATTTTTCAGAGAGCAATATTTGGGCTGCCATTAATGCTTTAAAAAATGTCCAGGATGAAGGCTTGGTGAAAACGAATGAAAAAGTATATGACCTACTCACACTCGGTAAAAGCTTTATGGAGAACATTTACGGTGACCAGAAAAGCTTTACTATCAAATATATCGATTGGGAAAACCTTGATAATAACGTCTTCCATATAACGGAAGAGTTTGTCGTTGAAGGGCCAAAAGAAACAAGAAGGCCCGATATAGTCCTGTTTGTTAACGGAATTCCTTTCGTGGTCATTGAAAACAAGCGCAGAGATAAAAACTTCTCTATTAATGAAGGCATATCCCAGCATATCCGCAACCAAACCAAAAACGAAGGCACTCCACGGTTGTTTCATTATGCACAAATACTTTTATCCGTTCTACCTAATGAGGTGAAGTATGCGGTAACAGGCACAGGTGCAAAGTTCTGGTCGGTTTGGAAAGAAAAAGTTGAACCGGAGGTCGAAAAAATCATCAGGAAAGAAATTCAAGGTATTGAAGCTGAAGACCGGTTAGCCACAGAGCAAGATTGTGGCCTTTTTTCACTTTGCAGGCCGGAACGATTGATGGATTTGGTATATAAGTATATTGTTTACGATGGCCCGGTTAAAAAGATTGCAAGGTATCAGCAGTATTTTGCTGTACAAGACACGTTGAAGAGAATCAGCCAATTTGAAAGAGAAAGCAAAAGAAAAGGTGGCGTTATCTGGCATACACAAGGAAGTGGTAAATCCCTGACAATGGTAATGCTTTCAAAAGCACTTGCATTGGATAAGGCTATTAAAGATCCAAGAATTATCATCGTAACTGACAGGATCAACCTTGATAAGCAAATTTATAAGACCTTCAATAACTGCGGTAAGAATGTCCGTAAGGCTCGCTCAGGCAGTCATCTGATAACCTTACTCGAAGATAAAGGCAATGAAATTATTACAACAATCATTGATAAGTTTGAAACAGCCTTAAAACGAAATGACTTCATAGAAGATTCGCAAAACCTTTTTGTGTTAGTGGATGAAAGCCATCGGAGTCAATTCGGAGTAGCACATGCAAAAATGAAAAAAATGCTGCCCAATGCCTGTTATATTGGATTTACCGGCACGCCTTTAATGAAGAAGGAAAAGAGCACAGCGAAAAAATTCGGCGGTTTCATACATACCTATACAATTGATCAAGCAGTAGCAGATAAGGCAGTTGTACCATTATTATATGAAGGCAGGGCAGCCAAGCTGAACATTAATAAATACCAAATCGATAAAGGCTTTGACCGTCTGGCAGAACCTTTATCGGAATATGCCACAAAAGACCTTAAAAAAAAGTTCTCGACAATTACACAGATTTACGAATCACAGCAGGTAGTTGAGGAAATCGCTTACGATATATCGAAGCATTTTTCAAAGAACTGGCAAGGCACTGGTTTTAAGGCACAACTTGCTGTACCAAAAATCGAAACAGCTATTCGATATCAGAGATATTTTGAAGGTCAAACCAACCCCGACTTAAGGATCAATACGGCAGTGGTTTTTACTCCACCGGATTCAAGACAAGGCCATGATGATGTTTGGGAAGATCCCCATGGAGAAGGAATGAAATACTGGAAGATGTTGCTTGAAAAATATCATTCTCAGGATGAATATGAAGATTACATCATATCAAAATTCAAGGATGAAGACGATGAAGTGGAGGTCATTATTGTGGTTAGTAAGTTACTTGTAGGTTTTGATGCCCCACGTAACACAATCTTATACCTTGCCAAGCCCTTACGGGAACACGGTTTATTGCAAGCTATTGCAAGGGTGAATAGGGTTTTCGAAGGCAAAGAATTCGGATATATAATTGATTATGTGGGTATACTCGGTAAACTGGACGAGGCATTGAATGAATACAGCGCATTGGAAGGTTATGAAGAAGAAGATTTAATCCTTACTGTAATAGATGTCAGGGATGAAATAAAGAAAGTACCAATCCGACATGCAGAAGTTTGGGCTGTTTTTGACAATGTAAACCGGAAAGACATTGAAGCACTGGAAAGACATTTAGTGGATAAGGATATAAGGGATAAATTCTATGAATCACTTTCGGTATTTGCTCGTACACTTCAAACAGCTCTTGCCGCGGATGAATTTTATGAAATGTTCAGTGATGACAAAATAGAATTCTATAAGAAGGAGTTAAAGCTTCTCCAATCCTTACGTATTAGCGTTCAACAACGTTATGCGGAGGTTATTAGCTACAAGGAATACGAATCCAGGGTAAGAAAACTATTGGATACTCACATTCAAGCTGAAGGAGTTGAGAAAATTACGAAGACGGTGAACGTTTTTGATAAGCAACTTCGCCGTGAAGAACTATTAAATACAGGTAAGACTCCAGCTTCGGTTGCTGATCAGATTGCTCATGAGATGAAGAGAACCATTACTGAAAGTATGGAGAAGGATGAAGCATTCTTCAAGAAATTTTCGGATTTAATTGAGGAAACGATCCGGCTTTTCAATGAAGGTCGCATGGATGAGAAAGCATACCTAGAAAATATCATGGGAATTCAAAAGGATTTTGCTACAGGCCATCAAGAAGGTATTCCCGATAGTGTAAAAGATGATCCCAAAGCAAGAGCGTTTTATGGAGCAGTCAAGACCATTATTGAAAGTAAAATCGGAAAAGAGAATGCACTTGAACATAATGAAATGATGGCACAGGCTGGTAAAGACATTGCCTCCATTATCGAAAGCTTGGTTATTCGTGACTGGAAGAAGAACATGGACGTGCAAAAAGAGATGGAAAATGCCATTGAGGATTATCTATATGGTCATCGAAATCTCTTCGGATATGAAATGACCTTTAACGATATTGATCAAATTCTTCCTAAATGCATGAAGGTGGCAATCAATAACTATTGATGGAACACAAAGTAAAATACGGTAGGACTACCATTGTTTTCGATCTTCAAAGGACAAACAGGAAGACACTGGCAATAGAAGTTCATCCTGATCTTACTGTGAATGTGGTTGCTCCTATGCACGCATCAATCGAAATCATTGAGGAGAAAGTGGTTAAAAGGGGATCATGGATCGTCAAGCAATGGCAATATTTCGAATCTTTTCTACCCAGGACACCAATTCGTGAGTATGTTTCGGGTGAAACTCATCTTTTCCTGGGAAGAAGATATATTTTAAAGGTACGTAAAGGAGATGAAAATGATGTAAAATTGAAAGGCAGTGAATTGATCATTGTTATTCGGAAGAACGCTATTAATACAACTGCCCGGCACATGTTAGCTCGCTGGTACAAATCCCGCTCGGAGAATCTCTTTGCGAAACATCTGCAGGACAATTTTAAATCTTTTAAAGATTATAGCTTTCAACAACCTTGCCTTGAAATAAAGAGGATGAAAAAAAGATGGGGCAGCCTTACACCTACTAAGAAACTGTTACTTAATCCGGAACTGATTAAAACCCCACTCAAATGCATCGACTATGTAATCATCCATGAACTCTGCCATCTTGTGCACCCAAACCATGGGAAAGAATTTTACAAACTTCAGGAAAAGATGATGCCTGACTGGAAGCGGTGGAAGGATAAGCTGGAGAGTATTTCGGCTTAAAAGGCAGTTCTGCATATTGTTGTATATTAATATATTATGAAAATATTGATAAAAAAATTATCGCGATTCAATCTTTAAATTTAAATTTGCACCATCATTCAACGATTTGACAATTAGATAGACCTGTAGGATAAAACCTACCAGATACCTCCCTTTGATAAATCCCTAGATAAACCTGTGTTAACGGGTTTTTTTATTGATTTTTTTTGATAAACATTCCCGTTACATGAATCATTATTAATATTAAATGCTTGAATAGCAAGCAATTAATATCATAATCTATTCGTGGATCGAAATGTCGGAAAGCATTGATTTCATATTGCGTGAAGATAAATTAAACGATAAGGGCTTATGTCCCATTTATTTACGACTCATTAAAGAGCGTAAGGTGGCGTATATATCTCTTGGAGGCATCTTTTATATCCGCAATAGTGATTGGGACAGTGCCTTGCAAAAGGTGAAAAAAGGTCATCCCAATGCAGCTAGGATGAACAATCAACTAGCAAGACTTCTTGCCGAAGCAACAGACATTATCCTAGATTTGAATAGGGCTGGAAACCAATATAGTGTCCAGGATATTAAAAAGAACCTGATTGGAGAAAAACGACATGACAGCTTTATCGATTATTTCAAGGGCTACCTGGAAAGATTAACGCACGAAGAAAAAGTCGGAACGCTTACCAAAGCAAAGACGGTACTCAATAACCTTCAAAAATACCTTGATGGAAACGATTTACGTTTCGATCAGCTTGATATCCATTTTCTGGAAAAGTATGAGGAGTATCACAGAACTAAGAATCCTCCCTCAGCAATTAATACCATTCACAGTAACTTAAAGTTGATCAGGAAATTGGTCAATGATGCTATAAGGGAAGGTATCATTCCTGTCGATAGAAATCCTTTTTCAAAATATAAACTGAAGCGAGAAGAGAAGGAGAAGAATATTTACCTGGAACCAGATGAGCTGAAAAGGCTTGAAGACGCTGACCTGGATCATGATCATCGGTTAAAGCTGATACGGGACATGTTTGTTTTTTCGGTTTATGCTGCTGGAATCCGTATTTCAGATGTACTGACGCTAAGGAAAGCTGATTTTAATGGATCGCATATCAGGTATAAGTGCCGGAAGACAAAGCGATGGTTGGCGACCAAACTACCTAAAAAAGCTTTAAGCATCTTAAAATCTTATAGTCAATTTTCGAAAAATCCTGATGACCTGATCTTTCCATTTTTAAACAATGACATCGACTGGAAGGACAAGGAAGATGTTTTTAAGGTAATAGGCACAGGAACAGCCACTTACAACTTAGGCTTAAAAAAGGTTGCACTTAAAGCCAAGATTAAGAAGAAGTTACATTCACATATAGCAAGGCATACTTTCGCCACTCTGGGCCTTTCAAAAGGAATACCATCAGAGCATGTTCAAAAAATGCTCGGCCACAAAGACATCAAAACAACCTTCGGCTATGCTAAATTTCTCGACAAGGATTTAGATCGATCGATGGAAAAATTTGATAATTAATCACTAAGTACTAACCACCTAAATTTATTAATCATGAAAAAGCAACACTCACCAGAATTGCAAGCTGCATTATTCGAACTTTTTTATCGGGCTCAGTTTCTTAAACGCAAAAAAAGTTACGGCATTAGAAAAGCACTTGAATTCACAAGTGGAATGCTATACTTTGTGGAATTTGATGAAGCCAAAGCGGTTGAAATGTTTAGATTAAAGCTACCCGCTAAGTATCATCAAGTAATAGAAGATTGCATTAAGAAAAGCTACTCCGAAAATAAAGAGATACTTGATAAAATTGGCATACACACCACTCCGTTGATTTAGTTTTTCGACCGATACAAGAATAAGAAGATTGGTCGGTCTTATTGCTGATCTATTATGACCGATTGAAATGTAAAGTTTCATTTTTAATAATAATGAAACAATGTATCTAAGCTTATATTATTAATATCCAATACGATAAGCCAATCTTCTTATTGGCAGGAATGAATATTATTTCATTTATGTTAAGATCATACTATTCCTGAAATACCGGTTGAACCGATATATTATATTTACCCTAACTACATACTAATAATAATATATATGAATTCAACACGAACAACATCAGGTCTTGATTGGAATGAAATGCTTGGACTGGTATCCAGGTTAAAAAGCGATGGTCATTATCGGGACTGTCTGTTAATTGCATGCGGTTCTTATCTGGGACTCAGGGCAAGCGACCTTTTAAATTTAAAGTGGAAGGATGTTATTGATAAAGATGAACTTCTGATCGCAGAAAAGAAAACCGGGAAGCACAGGACAATAAGTATCAATCAGAACCTTCAAAAGCTGCTTAGAGAGTTAAAAGCGAAGGCAACAACAGTAAAGCCGATTCGTGAAGAGGATTTCCTTTTTTCTAATCGATGGGGTAGTAAGATATCGGTTCAATATGTGAACAGGAGGTTGCACGAAATTTTCCGAAGGTATCAGGTTAAAGCCAAAAATCCTTCTACACATACTCTGAGAAAGACTTTCGGTAAGCGTGTATGGGAAATGGATGGGAAGAGCGAAAGGGCACTGATATACCTGGCTCAAATATTCAATCATTCATCGGTACAAATAACCCGACGGTATATCGGAATTGTCCAGGAAGATATCGACAACATTTACATGAATTTGTAACCTTCTTTTTATGAATTATCGGATGTTTCGACTACCTGATTGCCAATCGAAAACTATTTATTGATACTAAAAAAATATTCAGGTCCCTAACTCTAATACATTCTATATCTATTGTATAAGCCCATTTCTATACTGCATCAAATTTTTTAAAAAAAATTAACGCCCACCCAAAAAACTGCACTATGCCTCAGATATATACTTTGAACTGCGCAGTGAAGTTTTAAACTTAAAAAATATAATCGAATGAAGTACAATTACTTAGTAACAGAAACAGACCTGGATGATCTGAAAAAGCAACTGTCGACAATTAGTTCGCAGGTAAACGAAATGAAGAATAAGTCGGAAGTGAAAAGATGGTTAAGTGAGGAGCAGGCTCAAAGTATAACCGGCATGTGCGATAAGACCCTTAGAAAATATCGTCAAAATGGTGTCCTGCCATACTCCAAAATTGGAAGAAAGATATTCTACTCCGGTGAAGATCTTGACAAGTTCATCTCTACGGGATATCAAAAATCCGGCTTATCCGAATTTTTATCACGTAGAAAACAAACTATTTGAAAGATTAAGTAAAATCCAGCCAAGCCAAGCGCAGGCTCTGCTTGAGTATGGGGCAAAAAAATAAACATTATGGAAATAGACATTTATAAAGAGATATATGAAATGGCTCGCTTGCGTACTGCCGAGCTATTAATGCATGATAAAGCAGGAAAAGAAAAATTTATCCCTCTTCTTGCATACGAAACCTGCATCGCAGGACTACCATTAGATGATTTTAAAGGATTCATTTCTAAGGATAGCAACTTTGAGCACTGGCCTGAAAATGAGCAAATAATAGAAGAAATTTACGCTGGCCAAGAATCCACCGAGCTAATCAAAATGAGCAAACCATCTAATTATGAGTTGATTGAACATTTTTTACGAAGGAGGTTCGACTTCCGGTTTAATATGGTTAAAATTCGTGCTGAAGTCAAACCAAAAGGTGCTAAATATTTTAAACCAATCGGTTCATATGAGTTGTACTCTCTTCATAGAGCACTTAAACTCAACCATATTCCCGTACATCAATCAATAATCCCAGCAATAATTACTTCTGATTTTATACCATTATACGATCCATTTGAGGAATATTTTCTCGGATTGCCAAAATGGGATGGAAAAACAGATCATATTGAAAAACTGGCCAATACGGTAAAAACTGATGATGATGAATTATGGAAATCTTTGTTTAAGAAGTGGATAGTTGCCCTGGTCGCATCTGCGATAAATGAAAAAATTATCAACCACACCTTGATCGTCTTTTCCGGTGCTCAAGGTATAGGCAAAACGAGGTGGATGGAGAGATTAGTCCCAGATTCCTTGAAAGACTATTATTTCTCCGGGGTCATTGATCCAAAAAGCAAGGATTCGCTTACTAACTTATCTGAGTGTTTTTTAATAAACCTGGATGATTTTGGCACTCTTAACCGGGCAGAGTTGAGCGAACTTAAACAAATAATCACAACCTCAATCATCAGGATAAGAAGACCATATGAACGTTTTCACGACACTTTTCCAAGAAGGGCCTCATTTATGTGCTCCGTTAATACGCAGCAATTTCTGAATGATACAACCGGATCAAGGAGGTTTTTGGTATTTGAAATCGGAAGCATTGATTATCAGCATAAAATAAATATTGATGAAGTCTATGCACAGGCTCTGGCATTATACAAAAGCGGATTTATATCTTACCTTGAAGCTGATGATATTAAAGAAGTTACAAAACATAATGAAAAGTTCCAGCTAAAAACATATGAAGAAGAACTACTTCTTGAAAATTTCCAACCGATTGATAAGAGTGCTGCCATTGATTTCATGACTTCCACGAATATCTTCCAGTTTTTAAGTGAGAAATACGGGAAGTTAACCATCAACAACATTTCTGTGTACACTATAGGAAAACTCATGAGTAAGTATGGCTTTGAAAGGAAAAAGCATAAAGACCTATATATGTATGCCGTCAAAAACATTTTCAGAGGTGTTGATATCCTGGAGGTTGTAAATGAGGCAAGAACATTCTTGAATAACACCCTGGTTGGGATACCTGAACATGAAAATAAAGACCTGATAGATAAGGGTTTATTGAAACAAGCAGTGTTGGTTGAGAAATCGTTTTTTGATCTTTTTATAATCGATGGTACTAAAGAAACCGAACACATAGACTATGAAGACTTATGTAATACCCTGGAGAAAGAACTTGGGATTAAATGGAATATAAACGCAGATGCTATTCTGCACGGTATATTAAAAGCGCACGGAGTGAAGGAAGTCAACATTAAAGAAGGAGAAGGAACTGCTTTGATAGCGAAAAGGTACGTTTTAAAAAGATCGGATTACACTATTAAAACACATGTATATCATGGCTAATATGAATTGTAAAAATCTTAAAGTGATTTATTATTATAATTTGATTTTCCCCTTACCCAGGTTACCTACCATACCCAAAGGTTGTGGAACACGATGAAGGTGATATTCCATAATGCTAGGCAGGTCTATATGTCATGCGTAAGTAAAGTAAAATAATGCATGCATTATTTTAATTAACC
>AMWB02012088.1_pt1 | contig 14862 bp, 16 predicted proteins | sample 200311 | NCBI WGS metagenome assembly AMWB02 (sample SAMN02737377, study PRJNA173069) | bioreactor metagenome | biome: anode biofilm in microbial fuel cells | place: USA: California | collected 2010-12-16 | reverse complement strand
AAAATATAATTGGCTTAAAAAAAGAAAATTTTTTAGATAGAAAAGTTTAGAGCTATAAAATGGCATTAACAAAAATATTTGACATATCATCAAGAAGTTTATCTGTATATAGAAAAGCGCTTGAAGTAACTTCGCATAACATTGTAAATTCAGCTAACCCGAATTATTCAAGACAACGGGTAATGTTTGAAACAGAAACTTCAAATTTTACAGCAGGATTAGTTTGGGGTAACGGTGTAAAAATTGCGGATGTATCACGTGTTAGAGATCGGTTGGTTGATGCACATATTCTTGGAACAAATCAAAAATTTTCTGATAGTAACAAGCAAAGCCAGTTAGTTGGTGATATTGAAAAGATTTTTTCAGAACCTTCTGATCTTGGTATTTCAAACCTGATGACAACTTTTTTTAACAGCTTTAATGAGCTTGCTGTAACTCCTAATTCTGTTCCATTAAGAACAAATGTGTTAAATGCTGCAAACAATCTTTCAGCAAAAGTAACCACAGTAAATCAATCATTAACAACTCTTAAAGGAGATATTAAACAAGAGTTTCAACAAAAAGTAACTTCTGTTAATTCTTTATTAAAACAAATTCATCAAATAAATTATGAGCAATATTCAAACTCATACAATGGCGTTCCCGTTAATGATTTGCTTGATAAAAGAGATGCATTGGTTGATGAGCTTAGTAATTTAGTAAACGTTAGTGTCGTTTATGATGACAACAATTCTGCTGTAGTTTCTATTGGTGGAGCTTTGGCTGTGGATAGAATGCATGCTGCTGAGTTTGTTGCAGAAGAAGTAAATGGAAAATTAAATCTAAAAGTTAAAGATGGAGCCTATCCTGTTGTACTTACAGGAGGTGAGTTAAATGCTTTATCTCAAGTTTATTCAAAAAAGATTCCTGATTATCAGGAAAAACTTGATGCTGTAATTAATAATCTTGTAAAAGCAGTAAATAGTGAACATGCTAATGGCTATACAATTACTGATCCGCAGGAAACCGGGCTTAACTTTTTTGATGGTTATGAAAACGGAGAATTAAAAGTTAATGCTGAGCTTAATGATGATCCAAATAAAATTGCAATTTCTTCAGATGGCACCGAAGGTAACGGAGAAATAGCATTACGAATAGCGCAGCTTACAGATACAAAATTAATAAACGGCAATACTTTGCAGGAAAGTTATTCGTCTTTAATAAACGGGCTTGGCAATGATGGAATGCTTCAGGATAATTACACGCAGGCAAATCAAATGGTTTTGGATGAACTGGGACAATTAAAAGCTTCGCAGTCAGGTGTTTCCGTTGATGAAGAAATGACGAACGTTTTAAAATTTCAGAGAACTTACGAAGCCTCAGCTAAACTTATCACAATTGCTGATGAGATGTTGCAAACAATTTTAAATATGGTGTAAAATGCGTATAAGTGATTTAATGATTTCCGATAATTATCTCGGGAATACAAATAAGATTAAGGATAGAATTTCCGTTTTGAATAAACAAATTCTTAGTGGAAATAAAATTGAAAAACCTTCTGATTCACCTGTTGGAACATCAAGATTATTTAGGATTTCAGACCAGATGGGGCAGGTTGAAACTTATCAGAAAAATATTCAGAACAGTTTAGCTTTTCTTGATGAAACTGTCTTCGCAATGGAATCAATACAATCTGAAACGCAAAATCTTATTAGCAAACTAACTGAGCTTCAAAATCCTATTAACCAGAATAATTTAGATTTATATGCCGGGATGATTGATAATTCATTAAAAATAATGCTTGAAACAGCTAATTCAAAAGTTGATGGGAAATATGTTTTTGGTGGTACTGATTATTCAGATGAACCTTATGGAATTTCTGCTGACAATCAATCTTATCAAGTTAATACCGATACAAGCGGAAAAATAAATGTAAAGTTTTCTCAAAGTGTAGTTCAAAGCATCAACCTTCCTGGTCTTGAATTATTTGGAACAGTAGTTTCTGCACGTGGACTTTTTAACCGGGCTGATGCAGTTGGAACAATAACTAATAGTACATCCACAATTTATGATAATTTGGGAAACGAATACCAGCTTCAAACAAATTATCAAAAAACTGCTGCAAATACTTATCAAATGACTTATGACATTGTTGATGGAACTAATACATCAGTTCTTACTGTTCCTCCTGCAGCAAAGTTACTTGAGTTTAATCCATTAAACGGTAACCTTGTTTCTGTTGACGGATCAACTTCAAAATTATCTTTTGAAGTAAATCTTCCTGCAAACAGGATTCAGTTTACTATGGACTTTAAAACATTATCAGAAAGTGATTCCACAACTTCTTTAACTACAACAGCAAATCAATCAACTGATATTTTTAATGCGCTTAAACAGATAAGCGATGATTTAAAAAACGGAATCGTTCCAGATAACGACAAGATAGCTTTAGTAGAAAATTTTAATTCACGGCTTACATCAAAACAATCAGAAGTTGGAAATACAATTAACCAGATTTCATCACTTGAGAATATGTTAACTCAGCAAAGTTATAATTTGCAGGAATTGGCACAAAATGAAAACGGTGTTGATGTAGCAAAAGCAATTGTTGATTTACAAAACCAGGATTATTTATTGCAGGTTTCGCAAAAACTTGGCTCTATACTTTTGCCTAAAACGTTGCTTGATTACTTATGATAAAAAAATACAGTGCATTTAATGGTTTTATTCTAGGAATTCTTTCAATCTTCGGAGCCTTTTTGCTCGAAGGTGGAACCGTTAATGCTTTGTTTTTGCTATCTCCAATTATTATTGTTTTTGGCGGAACTTTTGCAGCGGTAATTATTGGATTTGGATATGAAAATTTTAAAAATATGTTCAAACTTGTTAAGCTTGCATATCTTCCGCAAAAGTTTGAACCTAAGAAAATAATATATCAGATTGTTCAGTTTTCATATAAAGCAAGAAAAGAAGGATTACTTTCACTTGATAAAGATATAAATAGGGTGGATTATTTTTTTTGTAAAAAGCTTTTACGTAATGCTGTTGATGGAACTGATCCCGATTCATTACAAGATCTTGCAGAACTTGAGATGAAATCTGTACAGGAAAGACATTATTCTAATATTTTTATTTTTACAAAAATGGGTGGATACGCACCTACAATGGGAATTTTAGGAACTGTTATGGGATTAATTATGGCTCTATCTCATGCCGGCGCTGATCCTAATTCATTAATTAAAAGTATTGCCACTGCATTCATCGCAACACTTTGGGGTGTTTTTAGTGCAAACTTAATTTGGTTACCAATTGCAGATAAATTAAAAAAATGTCATCAAGAAGAGAAACAAATGATGGAACTCTCTTTACAGGGAGTTTTGGCTTTGCAGAGTGGGGAAATTCCGGCAATGGTCAAGACAAGATTAGTAAGCATGCTGCCACAAAAAGATCAAGAGAGCATGCTTCTTCAAAGAGAGTTAGACAGAAAATTAAGGTAAATGAATTTGAAGAATCACCTTTTACAGAAGGCGGTGAAAAAGATCGTTACCTTATTACTTATGCAGATTTAATAACTCTGTTGTTAGGGCTTTTTATTTTACTTTATACTGCCTCAAATCTTGATGCTAAGAAGTATGAAAAAATGGTTAATGCTATTGATAATGTTTTTGGTGGAGATCATAAAACAGTAAAAGTATTTCCGGATTCTAAACCTGTAATTGCTTCTGTTTTTGGTGATTTAAAAACAGATATTAATAATTTAATCGAAAAACATAATTATTCAAGCTCTATCAAACTTGAAGAAAATACACGCGGGGTTACAATACATATTCTTGAAGATATTGTTTTTCCTTCAGGTAGTGCAGAGTTGAAAAAAAGTTCAAAAATTGTGCTGCAACAATTGGCTGAAATTATCAGGAAACTGCCAAATGATATAAGGATTGAGGGACACACAGATAATGTCCCAATTCATACAGAGCAATTTCCATCTAATTGGCATTTATCCGTTGCCCGTGCATTAAGTACAGCTTATTTTTTAATGACAGAGGAAAGCCTGGATCCAGAAAAATTATCCATTGTTGGATATGCCGAGTACAAGCCTATGGATTCAAATGTTTCGGATGCAGGAAGAGCAGCAAACAGAAGAGTTGACATAGTAATAATTAAATAGAAAAATGATATGAAAATAAATACACATCAATTTGGCGAAATAGAATTTACAGAAGACTTCATTATAAGTTTTGAAGATGGATTGTTCGGATTTGAACATCTTCATAAGTATCTTTTTATTAAAACTGATGATGACCTTTTTTACTGGCTTAATTCCATTGAGCAGCCAGATATTGCTTTCCCGCTTATCGGGACAAGAGTTATTGATGAAAAGTTTCCGGCAGAAATTGAAAATGAATCTTTCGGGATTGTTATCTTAAGTAAAAATCCCGCTGATATAAAAGTTAATCTTAAAGCACCTGTTTACATCAACCATGATAAAAAAACGGGTTTTCAAAAAATCATAGATAATGATAAGTATCCTATTGATTACAGCCTATTTGTTGAAGAAAAACAAGATAAATAAAATGCTAATACTTACAAGAAAATTAAACGAGGAAATTAAAATTGGAAATGGGATTACTTTAAAAATAATTTCTATCTCCGATAATACAGTAAAGCTGGGAATTGAAGCTCCTAAGAATATTCAAATTGTTAGAACTGAACTTTATGAAAAGGTAAAAGAAAGTTCTGTTAAAGCAGTTAAATCAATTAAAGATAAACCTATTGGTTTATCAAATCTTAAAATTAAAAAGATTAATTAATGTTCAAAGTAAAAACACCATTAATTCTTATTGTTGATGATTCTGATATTACGCGGGATTCATTAACAAGAATATTTGATGATTATAATTGTAAAACTGAAACCTGTGAAGATGGCTTATACGGCATTCAGAAAGCAATTACTCACAAACCCGATGTTATAATACTTGATATTCTTATGCCGAATCTTGATGGAATAAAAACACTTCAAATAAAAAAAGTGATTGATGATCTTAAAAATATTCCTGTGATAATTCTTAGTGGCAATGTAAACAAAAGCAATATGATCGCGGCAATTGAAAATGGAGCGGATAAAGTTTTATTAAAACCATTTAATGTTGATGAATTAATTAATACAATTAATGAAATGCTCGGTTATAATTTAGAAAAGAAAAAAAAATCAGAACTGCAAAAAGTTGATTATAAAGACGATGTTGTTACTGATCTTCAAAAAATATTTATCGAATCATTTCCATCACAAAAAAAGATTATTGTTGAATCTGTAAATCTTAGGGATAAAAACAGGCTTAAAACTGTTTTCCATCAAATTAAAGGTGTTGGTAATACTGTTGGTTTACCTCAAGTAAGTGATATTTGCCGAAATTTAGAATTTAATTTATCATCTGAAAAAATCGACTGGAATTTTGTAATTAATCAATGCGAAAAAATGTTTTCTCTTATTCCTGATAATTTTATTGAATTAGACTCAGGTAAGTAAATGTTTGTAATATTCGGAATAGTGGTGGTAACTTTAGCAGTTGTTGGTGGATTTATATTTGCCGGCGGCGATGTTGTACTGCTAATACAGCCTGCTGAATTTGTTGTTATAATTGGTGCCGCATTTGGTAGTTTATTAATTTCTGCTCCTCCGGCGGTTATGAAAAAAATTATTAAAACATTACCGGGAATATTTAAATCACACGCATATTCTAAAAAAGATTACCTTGACCTCTTAAAAGCATTTAATGACCTTTTTTTACTCGCACAAAGAGATGGTTTGCTTGCAATTGAAAAACATGTTGAAACACCTGAAGAAAGTGATATCCTTTCAAAAAATCAAAAGTTTTTACACAACGAGTTAGCTAAAACTTTTTTTTGTGATACAATGAAAGTTATGCTTACGGGCGGTGTACCACCCCACGAATTAGAAAATCTTATTGATGCTGAAATTACAACGCTTGAAGCCGAGACAAAACCAGCTATAAATTCTATTACAAAAATGGGTGACGCATTCCCAGGACTTGGTATTGTTGCTGCCGTTATGGGAATCATAATTACAATGGGTTCAATAGATGAAGGAGCTGCTGCTGTTGGTCATCACGTGGCTGCTGCGCTTGTCGGTACTTTTTTGGGTGTACTTTTAGCTTATGGGTTTGTCGGTCCAATTGCTTCAAACCTGGAGGTAGGACTGGAAGAAAAAATGAGATACCTTGAAACGATAAAAGCTTGTGTTATTGCTTATGCAAAAGGTAATCCTCCTATTATTGCTGTTGAAATTGCAAGAAGAACAATCTTTTCCGATGTCCGTCCAACTTTTAGTGAACTTGAAAATTATATGCGCGGAAAAACCGAATAAATGAAAAACGGTGATGAAAATATAATTATTGTAAAAAAAATTAATAAGCATGGCGGGCATCATGGAGGCGCCTGGAAAGTTGCTTATGCTGATTTTGTTACCGCTATGATGGCTTTGTTTATTGTTCTTTGGGTTTTAGGGCAGGATGAAGAAGTCGTTAAAAGTGTTGCGGGTTATTTTAAAGACCCGGTTGGTTTTTCTGAAAAGATGAAAGCTATTTCTGTTATTGGGGCTGGTGTTTCATTACCTTCGGATAGTGCTAATTCTGTTATTGAAAAAATTAACCAGCGTAAAATGGAAATGGAAAGATTGAATGCAATGAAAGATTCTATTGTAAGCAGCCTTTCAGCAAATAAAGAGTTTTCAAATTTACTTGATCAAATTAAAATGGAAATTGTGGATGAAGGATTAAGAATTGAAATGGTTGAATCTAATGATGATGTTTTTTTTGAGATTGGAACCGCTGAACTTAGACCCGAAGCAAAAAAACTTTTAGCTATTATTGGAAAAAACTTAGTTAATATACCCAATAAGATAATTATTGAAGGTCATACAGACGCAAGACCTTATTCTAATAATGGAGGAGGCTATTCAAATTTTGAATTGAGCGTGGATAGAGCAAATGCTGCAAGAAGAACGCTTGTTGAAGATGGGCTTAGCACTGGAAGGATTGATGAAGTCCGTGGATATGCATCCACAAGGTTGCTGGATAAAAACGATCCCTTTAATCTTGTTAATAGAAGAGTAAGCATTATAATAAAATTTGCAACAGAGGTGCCCAAATGAAAAAGTTAATTATAGTTGAAGATGATAGAATAACTCAGCAATTTTACTCAATGTTTTTTAATAAAAATGGATTTGAAACTATTATAACCGATGATGGCGATAAGGTTCTAAAAACATTAGGGGTTGAAGATATTGGATTGATCCTTATGGATATAAATCTAAGTAATACTTATCTTAAGGGGCAAAAAATTGATGGTATTCAATTATCATACAAAATTAAGACTGAAGAATTACATAAAAATGTTCCGGTAATTTTAGTAACTGCTTATTCTTTATCTACCCAGTTGAAGCAATTACTAAAGGATAGTAAAGCAGAAGATATAATTACAAAACCAATTTTGGATTATAATCGTTTTTTAAATAAAATAAATACATACATAGCAAATTGACAGAAAAAGATAAAATATTAATTGTTGAAGATGAACGCGATACCCGGTTTATTCTTGACAAACTTTTAACAAAAAATAATTTTGAAGTTTTAGCCGTAAATAATGGCAAAGAAGCACTTAAAGCTCTTGAAACATACACTCCCAAAGTTATTTTAGCTGATTGGACTATGCCTGTAATGGATGGGCTGGAATTATGTAATCAGGTTAAAAGTGATGAGAGGTTTAAAACCCTTTATTTTATTATCCTTACTGCCAGAACTTCTTTAAGAGATCGTGTTACAGGGCTGGATGTTGGTGCTGATGACTTCCTGATGAAACCAATTGAAAACCAGGAATTGGTAGCAAGGATCAGGTCCGGGATCAGGATTTATAATTTACAACGTGAACTTAAAACAATTGAACACTCAAAAGCTGTAGTAGAACTTGCTTGTTCAATTGGACATAATATTAATAATCCGCTAAGCAGTCTTAAACTTGCAGTTTCTGATCTTAAAGATATTGTAGCAGCAAAAAATAATAATCAAACCGAAGAAGATTTTCAGATAATTCAACAGTCTATTGAAAGAATTCAAACATTCGTTCAACAGTTGATTCATCTGGAAAACCCGCAAATAATTAATTACAGCGATAATAGCAAAATGATTAAATTTGATTAAGAATTTAGGCTAAATATTTTCCTTTTCTTTTCGATAATAAGATGGAGAACTGGGAAAATGCTAAAAAAAATCGAAAATATCGCTTCACCAACTGAATTTAAGAACAACACTCGTTTTGCGCCTGGTGTTCATTCTTTACCTAATATTTCTGGTGGCACATCAAACAGCTCAGATTCATTAAGTTTTTCTTCAGCTTTTAGATATTTATCCCAATTAAAATGGCAGCTCAAATCATTTGAGCAAACTGAAGCTGATGTGTTTAATATTGAATTTTTAGTGGATAATCTATTATTCGTTACAAAAGTTAGTATTAACAATTCTAAATCATCAGATATTAATTATAAAATATCTGATCAGAAAATTACCGGATTATCGGAACATAAATATCAAACAATAATTTCTTTCGATTTCGATCCCGAAGTTTACTCACAGTCAGCATTTGCATCTTCAGTTGAGTACATTAAAAGATTATTTGAAAAGTTTGCTTTATATGATAGCATTTTACTTAAGAGTTCTAATAACCCGGAAGTAAATTCGTTTTTTATTGATGGTGATGAGAAGAAATTAAGATTAGAATTGTCGCTAATCCATAGGAACATAATATTTTTTGTTGAAAAGGTAACGGGTGAAGTTTTATCCAACAATCTTCGCACAAAACCTTTTAGTGATGATTATGAAAAACTTATAAAGATACTTAATATCAATGTTAAGTTATAAAGAAATTTTTCTTCAAGATTCAATTCCCGATCAGGATAACTCTTTTCCTATTAACACACCGGTTGAAAGTAAACCGCTGATTATTTTAGACCAGAATAACTTATTGGTTTACTCAAATCAGGCAGCACAATTTACATTCGGGTTAGATGGAATCCGTAACATTAGTGAACTTCAAACTAATATTAATTTTGCTGCACTTTTATTGGATTTCTTACAAAATACTTACCGCGATGTATGTATAAATCTTAAAATTAAAAATGCAAGTGAAGCATCTTTTGAAGAATATAAAGCTGAAATTGAAAAAATAGAAATAGGTAATGTTCCTTATTTGCTTGTAGTCTTTCATCATACAGAAAGCGAAGTTAATCTTGAAAACAGAATAAATTCCATTCACGCAGCGATTGAATTTGCCAATTTGCCCATAATGACTATTGATGGCAGCGGTAAGATAACTTTTCTGTCTCAATCTATGGAAAAAATACTTGGGTATAGAATTGATGAAGTTTATGGGAATTTTTTTTGTGTCCCGTTAGAAAATTTCTTATCTAAAGCAGATATATTAACAGCAGAAAGAGCTTTTTTCTTAAAACAAAACTGGGTTAAAAGTATTTCTTTTAAGGACAAAGGCAACCTTCTCTACAAAGAATTACAGCTAATTCCTTTTTCAAGTACAAATACTGCCAATAATGCTTTTATGCTAATTGCTCATGATATCACTGATTATGTTCAAAAAAATATTATTATAAAAGAATCTGAGGATAAACTAAAATCAATTATAGATAATATTTATGACCCGCTGTTTATACTTAAGAGAAAAGATGGTAATTTATTTTTTGAGGTTGGGAATAATAGTTTTTTCAAGATATTTGATTTTGATAAAGAGTTATTATTAAACAAAGAAGTTAAATCAGTTTTTAAAGAAAAAATTTTAAAGCAGATAATAGAAAACAGTGAAATATTATTAAACGATTCCCTGCCATCTATAGAAGTAATTTCAACACATAATTTTATCCATTATAAATGCAATATTTCCTTAATGAATAACCAAACCGGGGATGAATTATTTGTAATGGTTAGTTTTAACAATATTACAGATCAACAAAATTATCAGTCAATATTAAGTGTCGCTTATAAAAAAGAAGTTCAGTTAAATAAACTTAAATCAACATTTATAGAAAATATATCTCATGAAATACGCACTCCATTTAATGCTATATCGGGATACGCAGAAATTATGGAAGAAAGTATTAGAGCTAATGATCAAAAAACATTTACTGAATTGGTTGTACTTGTTAAAGAAGTTTTATCAAGGGTCTCTCATCTATTTAATAATATAATTGATATGTCTGAAATAGAATCCGGCGAAATGGTTATTGAATATACTGATCTTAATTGTAACCAGGTTATTAAATCTATACATAACAAATATGAATATCTGGCAAAAAGAAAAAATATTGATTTTCAACTTAATCTTGCACAGGAAGATTTAATTATTAAAGCAGATTTAGTAAAGCTGGAAAAAATTATTTATGCTATTACTGAAAATGCGATTAAATATACAGAACAAGGGAAAATAGTTATAAGAACTTATAAGCTTAATCAGTTTGCTTATATAACTATTATGGATACCGGAGTTGGAATGAATCAAAAAGATATTGATAATTTGCTTGAACCATTTTCTCAGGAAGAACAGGGTTATACAAGGGAATATCAAGGCGCCGGTTTGGGTTTAGCTATCGCAAGTAAACTTACTGAAATAATGGGCGGATTGTTTAAAATTGTAAGTCGTAAAGAAATAGGGACTAAGGTAACATTAATTTTCCCTCTTATCAGCATTTATCGCTAAAAAAGTAATATAAACATTATCATATTGTTTTGGTTAATATTAGCCCAAAGGATTTATTTATACAGGAATGTATTTTAATAAAATTGAAATTTTAATTTATAAGCAGAACTTTACTTGAATGTATCATTTTAGCAAGAAATAAATATTTATTTGAGAAAGAAATTATTTTTTGCTGGCATTTAACTTGTTAAATAACTAAGGCTTTTATTGATAATAATTATAATTAATAGCTTTATAGCTTTTAAAGTCAGTTGTTCAGGGTGCATGCTATTTCTAATAAAATCAGATCAATTAAACTGATGTACACAACTAAAAAGCTTTTAAACGAAGAAAATATTTTATCAGATTTTCAGGCAAGTCCTCATTTTGCATTTTACAGAATTTCTTTAACCGGTATTCCTGTTTATGCAAATCAAACATTTTTGCGCATGCTTGGTTTTAATACCTTTGAAGAGATGATGGAAACTTATGATAAAGAAGAATCCTTTCGTGAAAATTTTTTAACTTCAAAATACCATCAACATCTCCTGAAGATAAACAATACTGAAGGTATAGAATCTCGCTGGCGAAATAAAAAGGGGCGAATTGTATATGTTAATGAATATGTTCAAAAATACTATAACTCAACAGATGATAATGTTTATTATGATTGTATCGCTGAAGATATAACTGAAAGAAAAATTGTTGATGAACTTATTAGTGATGTAATAGGACGTGACTATGCAATAATAAAGGCTTTGCCGGATATACTATTTATTTTATCTGCAGATGGAAAGTTTACAGATATTAAAGCAGGCAACAACTCTGAATTTCCAATCCCTCCATCATATACAATCGGTAAAAAAATATCGGATATTTTCCCTTCCGAAATAGCTGAAAATCTTTTTGCTTCGGTTAAAGAAGCATATTTTTCAGGACAACTAAAAACGTATGATTTTAAATTGCAAAGTGCCGGAAATGAAAAACATTATGAAGCCCGTATTGTAAAGAGCCATAATAATGAAATATTGATGTTGTTAAGAGATGTAACTCATCAAAAGCAAAATGAATCCCAGATAATTAAAATTGCTGAAGATCTCAAACAGATAAATGATGCTAAAGATAAATTTGTATCGATAATTGCCCACGATGTAAGAACGCCTATCATTGCATTAATTGGTTACGCAGAAATTCTTGCTGAAGATATTGATGATCTGCAGAAAGCAGAGATAAAAGAATTTGCATCAAGCATTGTTGATATTTCAAAACAAACCATTGGCTTATTAACTAACTTATTAGAATGGAGCCGGCTTCAGACCGGACGAATGGAATTTCAACCTATAAAGGTAAATGCGTACTCAATTTGTGAAAACACATTGGCACTTTTAAACTCTAATGCTAAACAAAAAAATATTACCATTACTAATACGCTGGAAAAAGAAACTTTTGTTTATGCGGATGAAAATATGATGCAATCCATTTTTAATAACTTAATTTCAAACGCAATTAAATTTACTAATCGTAATGGAAAAATTATTATTTCATCTTCACAAAAAGAAAATATGATTTGTTTTTCGGTAAAAGATAACGGTGTTGGAATGAATGAAAATCAAAAATCTATGCTTTTTGAGATGAATAAAAGTTTTACAACACCGGGTACCACAAATGAAAAAGGTTCTGGTTTAGGTATGATATTATGTAAAGATTTTGTTGAAAAGCATGATGGAAAAATCCGGGTAGAAAGTACCAGTGGAAGTGGCTCGGAATTTTTCTTTACAATTCCTGCCCCTTTAAAAGTAAATTCAGGAATAGAGATTCATTAAAAATCCGCTAAGTGTATCTTAAAATTAACCAATGCCACCTGAAAGTCTTTAAATAGCATATAAATAGGCAAAGCCATCCCTTTGGGAAAAGTTTGTATATGTACCGTAAATAAATTTTCCATCTGAATTACTAATAAAAAATCCCGTAATTCTTCCTTCTTTGTTTGCATACATAAAATTAAAGATAAAGGACTTTTTAGTTTTTTCACAACTTTCGGGCAATTATGGTTTTTAATACAAATATGCTTACCTCTTTTAGCATATATACTTTTTTGTTACAGATTAAAAGGTAATAAACTGCTAAAACTTACACGATTTCTAATAACAAAATTTGGCTGAATTTAAATACTATGTATATTCCATAGCTGACGGGACTTGCGATTAAATATATTACTATAATATATAATAAATATGTAATTCTTAACAAAGCTAAAACGGATTATATTCAGTTTGATAAATATTATTGATACATTAGAAATAAAATATTTTTTTAATAAAATAACGATCCATAATTCCTTATGGATGAAAAAATATTTTATAAATTTATAAATTTGAAAATAAACAATAAGGATTAATGTTATGAAGTTCGGTCTTAATAAATACACCTTGGATGTTTTTTTTGATCGGGTAATTGAAAAATATGCAGAGCGTCCTGCCCTTGCAATAGTAGGGGAAACTCCATTTACTTACTATGAATTTGGTGAGCGGGTAAATTCTCTTAGAAGCAAATTGATAGAATTGGGATTTAAGAAGAATGACAAAATTATTTTGCTTGGAAATTCTTCACCCAATTGGGCAATAGCTTTTATGGCAATTACAACTATGGGCGCTGTAGCTGTGCCTGTGCTTGAAGAATTCCCGGAATCAGATATTGATCATATCATAAAGCATTCCGATGCAAAGGGAATTTTTATTTCCGAAAGTCTTTATGAAAACCTTAATCTTGTTTCTTTATCATTACTGAAAAATATTTTTAAATTAAATGATTTTTCATTGCTAACTGAAATTTCAAAAAATGAACCAAGTTTGTGGACGCAGATTTTTGATTTGCCTGGAAAAATAATTAAGAGCTTTGACAGGTCTTTTTCAAATGTAAATGCTGAGGGAATACAGGAAGAAGATTTAGCCGAGATTTTATATACTTCCGGTACTACAGGGCATTCAAAGGGTGTAATGCTAACACATAAAAATTTAGTAAGTAATCTTTTTGAAGGTCCTGACCTTTTGAGGGTGATTAATGAAAAGAGCGTAATACTTTCTATTTTGCCGTTGGCTCATGCTTTTGGTTCAACATCAGCTTTCCTTTCAATAATCAGATGTGGAGCAAGTATTTATTACTTAAACAAACCACCTTCTCCCAAAATATTAATTGATGCAATGCAGCAAGTTAAGCCAACAATAATGGGCGCAGTTCCGCTTGTGTTTGAAAAAATATATCACAAACAGGTTGTACCGATTATCAATAAAAGCAGTACTCTTCGCTTACTTTCAAAAACAAAAATTAGTAAAAAGCTTCTTTATAAAATCATTGGTAAAAAAATTAATAAGCTGCTTGGCGGAAGATTAGACTGCGTTATTATTGGCGGTGCAAGTTTTTCGCGGGAAGTTGAGATATTTATGCAGCAGGGAAATATTCCTTATTGTTGTGGTTATGGATTAAGTGAATGTTCTCCGTTAGTTACTTTCTCGTCAATGCAAGAACAAAAAATTGGTTCTCCCGGTCATGCCATCACAGACGTTTCAATAAAAATAGTTGCCCCAGATCCGGAAAACGGAATAGGTGAAATCTGCGTTAAAGGACCTAATGTTATGAAAGGTTATTACAAAAATGAAGAGTTAACAAAAAAGAGTTTTACTAATGATGGTTGGTTTATAACAGGCGATAGGGGCTACCTGGATAAAGATGGTTTTATTTTTATAACCGGGCGTTCTAAAAATGTTATAGTTGGTTCCTCCGGTGAAAATATTTATCCGGAGTTAATTGAGGCTAAGTTGGAAGAATCAATTTTTGTTGAAGAAACAATAGTCTATCAATCAGATAATCAGATTGTTGCACGCATCTATCCTGATTATAGTTATATCGATTCATTAAAGATCTCAAAAGATGAAAATATTATTGCATCAGATATTTTAGATATTCTGGAAAATGTTAGGCGCGAGGTAAATGATAATCTTCCCAAATATTCCAAAATTTCAAAGGTGATTGAACAGACTTCTCCATTTATAAAAACTCCAACAAACAAAATTAAACGTGCAGAATATATTTCAGGTTACCTGGAAAAAAGTTTATAATAAATTGAAG
>AMWB02089415.1_pt1 | contig 14871 bp, 13 predicted proteins | sample 200311 | NCBI WGS metagenome assembly AMWB02 (sample SAMN02737377, study PRJNA173069) | bioreactor metagenome | biome: anode biofilm in microbial fuel cells | place: USA: California | collected 2010-12-16 | reverse complement strand
TGGCGCCATTAGTGATAAAAATGGCTTGAACGGGGCCGTTGCTGCGGATAAACTGACCTTAACCACTGCGGTCATGTGTGAGGATGTTCTGGAGCGCCAGCCGATATACGAAGGGGTTGTGTTTTCCATCGGTACCGGCAGAGTTGTCTGCTATACCCTGTTCGACCCTGTGCCCGAAAAGACTTTCATTACACACAACTGGTACAATCGGGACAATTTAAGTACAAAAATCAAGCTTCCGCTTCAGCCGCCCCGTTGGACCACTTACAGTGCCATTCAGCTAAGGGAATCGGATAAGGGTCCCTGGCGGGTGGAAATCACCGATTCGGATGGTCAAATTCTGCAAATTCTTCGATTCAGCGTTACGGAATAAGGATAATGGACGGTTTTCTGATTTTTATTCAAAGTATTCGATGGCAGGATGTCGTGGATATAACCTTGTGCAGCTATATCCTGTTCCGCTGTTACGTTATTTTCAGAATTACCAATGCATTTCGAATACTTATCGGTCTGGCTTTCTTGTGGATCTTTCAACGAATTGCCGTTTCAATCGGCCTGATTGTGACCAGCTGGGTCATTCAGGGCATTACGGCAGTTGCAGCGTTAATCATCATTGTTGTTTTTAGAAACGAAATCCGGAGTGTTCTTCAGGTCAAGAACATCAAGACGTTGTTTTGGGGGGTACCTCAGCAGCTTTTTCATACCCCCGTCCAGATCATTGCGGACAGCGTCATGGACCTGGCCAGAAAGCGAATCGGCGCATTGATTGTTTTTCCCGGCAAGGAAGACATCAACGAGAAGATTCAAAGCGGCATTCTCTGGGATGGGACTATTTCCAAGGAAATGATCACCAGTATTTTCTGGGAGGGCAACCCAGTTCATGATGGGGCCATCATCATCGAAGGAGATCGCATTCATGAAGTCGGGGTCATACTTCCCCTGTCTCACCGCCAGGAACTGCCATCCTATTATGGAACGCGTCACCGGGCTGCTGTGGGCCTGGCGGAATCCACGGATTCCCTGGTCGTTGTGGTTTCCGAGGAACGCGGCACCATTCAGGTCGTGAAAGATTCCACGATAACACCGGTGTTGAAAAAAGACGATCTGGAATATCATCTTAAACAGCATCTGGGGCTGGTCGTCAAGGATACGTCATGCCAGAAAAAGGAAAAAATCGAGATTCGCATTGCCGCAATGGTTGCCGTTATTTTGATCACCAGTGTATGGTTATCGATTACCAGGGGACTGGATTCCCTGGTCACATTTGAAATACCGATAGAATACATGAACCGTAATCCCGGCTTGGAAATCCTGGATGCTTCCGTTAACAGCATCAAGATTCAACTTGGCGGCTCGGGTCCGTTGATGAGAGCCCTTCGGCCGGATCATGTGCGGGTAAAAATTGATTTGGGCAAATCGGTTGTCGGGCAGAATATTTATACCATTACCAATGAAAATATTTCACTGCCGCCCGGCATAACGATAAAAAGCTTTGATCCTGCGGTTGTGGATGTCACCCTGGATGTTCTGGATAAAAAAGATCTGCCGGTTCAGGTGGACTGGACCGGAAAACTGCCGGAAAACCTGAGAATGGAGAAAGTCAAAATCGATCCGAGCATCATCCAGATTATCGGCGGCAGACAGATCATAAAAAATATCACCACCGTCTATACCGAAAAAATCCCGCTGGAATCGATTCAGTCTTCCAGAACCATCGTTGTCAATCTGGCGTTAAGCCCTGCATCACTGAAGGTGGCGCCGGGATTCAAGGACAAAATCACCGTTGAATGCACCGTTAAGGATCAGCCCAAAAACGGCCAATAAGTTTATAATAAAGGAAAAAGACGATTCATCAATTCACAAAAATACCCTATCAACTTATTACGACCCCTCAGGATCTTGAAAAAACAGCCGGCATCCTGGAACGCGAAGAAACCAGAGGTATTGACCTTGAAGCCGACTCCCTGTTTCACTATCAGGAAAAGGTCTGTCTGGTGCAGATTGCAACCCCTCGCGCCTGTTTTCTGGTGGATCCGCTTCTTACCGGTGATCTTTCTTCTCTGAAGCCGTTTTTCGCCAATCCGGTTATCCGAAAAGTGTTTCATGGGTCGGATTATGATATACGGTGTCTGTATAAAGATTTTTCCATTGAGGTGAAGAATCTTTTTGATACCCAACTGGCATGCCGTTTTCTGGGAATGCAGTTTACCGGGCTGGATGCTGTTTTGAATCTATTTTACAATATCCGCCTTGAAAAGAAATTTCAGAAAAAGGACTGGTCCCAAAGACCCCTTCCCGACGATATGCTGGGTTATGCCTCCCAGGATGCCGTTTATCTGAATGCATTATCCAAAGAGCTTGAAGCAAAACTGATCGAAACCGGCCACCTGGACTGGTTTCTTCAGGAATGCGAAATTCAGAGTCTAGTCCGGTCGCTTGCGGCCAATGGTGATCCGCGTTATTTGAAATTCAAGGGGGCGGGACGCCTGGGTCGAAGATCGCTTGCGGTTCTGGAAGCCCTTCTGGAATTTCGGGAATCGATCGCCCAAAGAATTGACAGGCCGCTTTATCAGATCATCCACAACGAAGTGTTGCTGAAACTGGCAATTGAAAAACCCCGGGACATGAACCATCTGAAAGGACTTGAGGCATTAAGCGCCAAACAGCTCAATCGTTACGGCCGGCAGGTGCTGGATACCATACAAACAGCTATGGACCTGGATCCGTCCGTCCTGCCGGTCTATCCCCGAAGCCATGAATCAATTCCGGATGCGCTGATTTCCGCCCGCATCTCGGCACTAAAAAAATGGCGCGAATCCGCGGCCGCTTACCTGGAGATCGAACCGGGTCTGTTGTGCAACAATGCGCTCATTTCGGCCATTTCCCTGAAAAATCCGCAGGATGCCGAGGCACTGCGAGGTATTGAGGGAATCAAACCCTGGCAGATCGATGCGGTTGGAAAACAGATCGTTGCCGTATTGCAGGAATGTGCAACGGCAGGATGATGCCGGTCATATAAAAGAGGACAATGTAAAGAAGTATTTACGCTTCTGCTTGACTTTTTCCGAACGAATGGGTAAGCATCACGATTCAGAAGCCTTATTAACATGGGGCATTTTGGAGGATGTTATGTACGAACCGATTAACTGATTTCAAAGGAGGAATGAGTATGACTAAACGCTTGTTGGTTGTTTTATCGTTACTGATCGCTGCAGGTATGCTCATCAGCGGTCCTGTCGCCGCTGCCGATCAGATCATCAAGATCGCCACCCAGTCACCGCTTTCAGGAGACAATTCAGCCGTTGGCGTGGACATCAAACGCGGCGCCGAGATGGCTCTCGAGCAGATGAGCGCACCTCTTGCCAAAATGGGATTCAAGGTTGAACTGGCTCCCTTCGATGACCAGGCCAATCCGGACACCGGCGTTGCCAATGCCAAGCGTATCGTCTCCGATCCCGCGATACTGGCTGTCGTCGGACACTACAATTCCGGTGTTCAGATCCCGTCTTCCGAAGTTTATCATACATCCGGTCTGGCAAACGTCTCTCCTGCCAATACCAACCCGAAGGTCACCACCCGGGGATACCTGGAAGTCAACCGTATCGTGGGACGTGACGACGTTCAGGGTGTCGTCGGCGCGGACTTCGCCGCCAGTCATAAGGTAAAGAGCGTATTTGTTGTTCATGACAAGACTGCTTACGGACAGGGCATTGCCGAGTTCTTCAAAAAAAGAGCTGAAGAAAAGGGCCTGAAAGTTCTGGGTTTTGAAGGCACCGAGGAAAAGGCGAATTTTGATTCCCTGCTATCCCCGATCATCGCCGGAAACCCCGATCTGGTATATTTCGGCGGTATGTACGGACAGGCTGCTGTTCTGTTCAAACAGGCCCGTGAAAAAGGGTATATGGGCATGTACTTGAGCGATGATGGTTTTGACTCTACCGATGCAGTCAAAATCGGCGGCCAGACCCTGCTGGACGGTACGGGGACATTTTACTCCACCGTATCCGGCCCTGCCACCATTTACCCCGGCACCGCCAAGTTCATCACGGATTTCAAAGCCAAATTCAATGCAGCTCCGCAGCCTTTTGCAGCGCAAGGCTTTGATTCAATGGGCATTTGCCTGAAGGCCATTGAAGCCGCAGCCAAGGCTAACGGCAACAAGATGCCAACCCGTGAGGCCGTCGCCAAGGCGATCCGCGCTTTGAAGGATTATCCCGGTATTACCGGTACATTTACCTTCAACAGTATCGGTGATCCGACAATAGCCAAGTATTTCGTGATCAAAGTCGTCTCTGCTGATCCCGCAAAATGGAACGATAACCCGGTTGTCGAAACCCTCGACATCGCTCCGCCGAAATAATCCTCCTCGCAGGGTTCATCTCTCCCGGGTGCTTTCATGAAACGCCCGGGAGTTTTTTTATCGGGTTCACATATGAAACGGTTTTTTAAATCAATCAACATCCAGGAGTTGCTGCGTCCACTGGGCCAACTGGTCTTTTTCTCATTGGGCACCACGGTCGTTCTGTCCGCCGTTGTCCTATCGCTGGCTCTGATTCTGGACAGAACCGTGATCGGACAGACACTTTTCGAACGGCTGAATGTGTCGCTTTATACCTATACCCTTATCAACCTGCCCCAGGTGGCCATTGATGGTTTGACGATCGGTTTTGTCTATGCGGCCATTGCCCTGGGTTACACCATGGTTTACGGCGTCCTGGAATTTATCAACTTTGCTCACAGTGAAATTTTTGCAGTGGGCGCGTTTGTCGGGGTCGAGATCCTGATTGCACTGGATAAATTCGGAATTCTGGCAGGTTCCTCTCTGGTGATGGCCTATATTTATCTGATCCTGGCCATTGTCGGGGGCATGTTGGTGGCCGGGGGACTGGCTGTTGCCGTGGAGCGTGTGGCCTATCGCCCGCTGCGCCATGCATCCCGCCTGGTACCGCTGATCTCGGCGATCGGAGTCTCTTTTCTGCTCCAGGACGTCATCCGCCTCGTGGAAAGTCTGACAACCGGACAGTTCAACCGGATTTTTCCCACATTCGGAAATTTCGACCGCCGCGTCATCCTCGGCAAAATGGAATTGGGTGCAACCAACATCACCCTTGGCGTGTCCATAAAATCGATGATCGTCATTCTTTCGGCAGTCCTGATGCTGGTGGCTCTGAACTATCTGGTCAACGCGACCAAGATCGGCAAGGCCATCCGTGCCGTTGCCCAGGACCACCCCACCGCCAGTCTGATGGGAATTGATGTGAACCGGATCATCTCGCTGACCTTTCTGGTCGGCGGCATGCTGGGCGGGGCCGCGGGTGTTTTATATGCCTTGAAATTCACCCGGATCGATGCGTTCGTCGGTTTCTTTCCGGGCCTGAAGGCCTTTACCGCCGCTGTCCTGGGGGGTATCGGCAACATGACGGGAGCCCTTCTCGGGGGCATTGTTCTGGGGATGCTGGAAACCTATGCCGGCTCCTATATGGGCGTTTTTACCATGGGCGCGGCCGGCACCGAATACAAGGACATCTTTGCCTTCAGCATCCTGATTCTGGTGCTCATCTTCCGCCCCCAGGGACTCATGGGCGCAAACGTGGCCCAGAAGGCCTAAGGAGAAAGCAGATGATCCCGTTTTTCTTAAAAGACATGATCAAGAGACTGGAACAGGGAATCTATCCGCATATCATCATTCTGGCCCATATGGTTCTGGGTACCGCCCTGGTATATACCAGTCCCCGCTCGAATCTGGCCTTTCTGGTGCTGATCACCTCGTTTTTCACACTGTATCATTTCAAGACGGATCGCCGCTTCAAGCTGATCGTCGGCGTGGTCCTGACCCTGTTTATTTTCCCGGTGGTGGGTGTCCGGAATATCTTCTACCTGGAGGTGATTTTTCAGATCAGCGTGTTTGCGGCCCTGGCGCTCGGTCTCAATATCGTGGTCGGTTTTGCCGGCCTTCTTGATCTGGGATATGTGGCGTTTTATGCTGTCGGAGCCTATCTGTGGGCTTTTTTCGGTTCCCAGCAGTTTTATATGCTTCACTTTGCCCCGGGAACCCAGCCGTCCAATCTGCCGTTCCTACTGCCGGGCGATGCCTTTTATCTGTTCATGTTCGCCGCGATCCTTGTTGCGGCCCTGACCGGCATTCTGCTCGGCACGCCGGTCCTGCGGCTGCGCGGCGACTATCTGGCCATTGTGACCCTGGGCTTCGGAGAGGTGATCCGCGTACTGGCAAACAATCTGGATAAACCGCTCAATTTTACCAACGGCCCCCAGGGAATCACCCCGATCCAGCGGCCATCCATGCCGCAGGCGATCGTTGACGGCTTCAATGCGCTGTTCGGAGGCATCGTCGGGCATGAAGTCACGCCTGCCGACATGTATAATGTCATGTTCTACCTGCTGGCCCTGGCGGTGATTATCGTTATCGCCTTTGTGACCCGGCGTCTTGACGACTCGAAAATCGGCCGCGCCTGGACGGCAATCCGCGAAGACGAGACCGCAGCGATTGCCATGGGCATTCCGCTGGTCAGGATGAAACTGGCCGCCTTTGCCGTGGGAGCCTCTTTTGCCGGGGTCATGGGCGTCCTGCTGGCCGGAAGCCGTACCTTCATCAGTCCGGAATCATTCTCATTCATGCAGTCCATCGGCGTTCTGTCCATGGTGATTCTGGGCGGTTCGGGCAGTATCCCCGGCGTGATCCTGGGGGCTGCCACGGTCACCATTTTGAACCTTCAGGTGCTCCAGGGTCTATCCTTATATCTGAGTCAGCTTCGTCAGAGCGATGCGGTCATACCGATCATCAACTTTGCATGGGCTGATCTGTCCACGCAACTGGACCCGGCCAAATACCAGCGTCTGCTTTTCGGGTTGATTCTGATCCTGATGATGATATTCCGTCCGGAGGGTCTGATCCCGTCCCAGCGCCGCAAACGCGAGCTTGCTTCCGACAAAGCCGAGGACGAGGAATAAGACAGGAAGAATATGGCACTACTTGAAACAGTCAATATCGTAAAACGCTTCGGCGGCCTGATCGCAGTCAACAACGTCAACTTCAAACTGGACCCGGGCCGGATCGTCAGTATCATCGGACCGAACGGTGCCGGAAAGACAACTTTTTTCAACACCCTGACCGGTATCTACCGCCCTGATGAAGGTCAGATCACTTTTAACGGCAGACCGCTGAAAGGGCTGCGGCCCGACCAGATCGCCTCCCGCGGTATATCCCGCACTTTCCAGAATATCCGCCTTTTTGCAAATATGTCGGTCATCGAAAACATCCTGGTGGGAATGCATATCCACATGAAGCAAACGCCGATTGACACCCTCTTTCATCTGCCTTACTTCAAAAAAGAAGAAAAAGCATCGGAACAAAAAGCCGAAGAAATGATGACATACGTGGGGCTGAAAGGGGTCGGCAACGAACTTGCCAAGAACCTGCCCTATGGCGGTCAGCGCCGGCTGGAGATTGCCCGGGCTCTGGCCGCGGACCCGCTGATGCTGCTTCTGGACGAACCGGCCGCCGGCATGAACCCGCAGGAAACCGAGGACGTCACCCGTCTGTTTCGGCGTATCCGGGATGAAAAGGGCATCACGATCCTTCTGATCGAACACGATATGCGCGTGGTCATGAATATCTCGGAGCATATCTGTGTTATGGATTATGGCGAAAAAATCGCCGAAGGGACGCCGGCAGAAATCCGCTCCAACGCACGGGTCATCGAGGCTTATCTCGGGCGGGGTGCAGTTGCCGGACAGCATGAGGAGAAGATCGCATGAGCCTCTTATCCCTTCATGACATTCACAGCTTCTATGGCCATATCCATGCACTGAAAGGAATCTCGGTTGAAGTCAACGAAGGCGAGATCGTGACCTTGATCGGATCGAACGGTGCCGGCAAAAGCACCACGCTTCGCACGATCTCCGGCCTGATCCATCCCAAACCAGGGAAGATTCTGCTCGGCGACAAGGATATCTCCCATATGAAACCGCATGCCATTGTCCTGGCAGGCCTTGGTCATGTACCCGAGGGCAGGGGGATCTTTCCGAAACTGACCGTCAAGGAAAATCTGGAAATGGGTGCGTTCACCGTGGATGACCCCGAAGAGATCGAGCGCCGGATGGCTTACGGTTTTGAATTGTTTCCGCGTCTTAAGGAGCGGATCAGTCAGTATGGCGGCACCCTTTCCGGCGGCGAACAGCAGATGCTTGCTATCGCCCGCGGACTCATGATGAATCCGCGCATTCTGATGCTCGACGAGCCTTCCATGGGGCTGTCACCACTTCTGGTGGAGCTTATCTTTGATATCATCAAGTCCTTGAACGAGAAGGGCACTACCATCCTGCTGGTGGAACAGAATGCACTCATGGCACTTTCCATTGCGCACCGGGGTTATGTTATCCAGAACGGTGAGATTGTCGTCGGCGACACGGCAGCCAACCTGAAAAGCAATGAAATGGTACAAAAGGCCTATCTCGGAATTGATTGAGAATGCCGGCATATGCTGACAGGTATTTCAATTATGGTTTGTTTCTTCCCGATAATCCCGCTTTGTTGTCATGCTTTTCCCCAAATTTATCACTTGACCTGACTATCACTTCATGGTTCGGTAAGGCCGATGCTCGGTTCTGGATTTCTAAGGCTGTTTCACTTGTTCTTGAACCTGCCGGTTATGACTGTTTTCCTGTTCTGCGGCTTTCCTGGCCTGATCGAGAGGGGTCTTGATACTCCCGGTGACCTCCTTTGCCGTCTTATCCGTTATCTGTTCGACGGCGCTTTTTTCATTTTTCCCCGGTTCGTCGGAACAACCGGTCAGAAACGGAAAGCCAAAGAAGGCAATGGCCATAAAGATGCGGAGATATACAGTCATGGAATACCTCGGTGATAACATGGCGTGAATCATCCCATGGGATACGGGATGATATATTTTGTGTAGATACCACGATTCGTCTCTTCAGGGCAAGGCCGATGACTGACAATTCCCTTGCAGTGCGTCAAGAGTAGCTGGCATTCAGGCAAAAAGCGCTTTCAATAACCATCAAATGTCAGGATAAAAAGTTGACCCTTCCAAAGGCATTAATCAATGACTGGTCGATTCCGGAACGCGCGCCAACAACGCTTTTATGAACTGTTGGGAGAAATGCATGCAAACCCGATGTGAATACTCGGAACTGACTGTACCTGTCGATGGCTCGTACACGGCCATAGCAGTTGCATATGTAGTTGAGATTTCAAAGAAACTGGGGTTTGAAGAAGATCAACAAAAGAAGATCGGCTTGGCGGTAGAGCAAGTGGTAGCCAATGTGATCGAGCAAACTTTTGAACCCGGTGACAGGAAGACATTTGAAATCTCTTGTCAGCGCGTACCTGTGGGCCTTCAGATTATCATTAAAGAAAAGGGGATGCCTTTTGATCCATTACGTATCCCGTTGTTTCAGCCTCGGACGGAAACCCGGCAAGAGCCTCGGGAACAGCTCGGTATCCCTTTTCTGAGAGACCTTGTGGATGAGTTTTCGATTCATAATCTTGGACCTGGCGGACAAGAAATTCATCTTGTGAAGTATCTCAGGGATAAAAGTGTCGAAGATTACTTCCAGACTTGTGAACTGGAGCAATTCCAGCAGCCGTCCAAAATTCGGAAACGAATATCAGGAGCAGGCGAGTTTCACATTCACCTCATGAAGCCATCGGAGGCATTAGAGGTTTCGAGGTCGGCTTATAAAGCATATGGCTACACGTATTCCTACGAACACATTTATTATCCGGACCGAATTGTGGAGCTGAACGAGAGCGGGCAACTGATATCAGCAACTGCCGTAACGGCTGATGGAGAACTTGCGGGCCACTGTGCAATTTTTGGGTCAAACTCCGGGTCTCAAAGCGCAGAAATCGGCCAAGCGGTGGTAAAGCCTGAATTTCGTGGACAAGGATGCTTGCTTCGCCTTACGGAATTCCTCATAAACGAGGCGAAATCCCGCGGTCTGACCGGCCTGTATGTCCATGCCGTGACAAGTCACATCTTTTCGCAACGAGTTGCTGCGCGGCTTGACTTCACAGCGTGTGCGATATTACTGGGTTATGTGCCGGCAAGCATAACATTCAGGGGCATCAAGGAAGAGCTTGCCCAGCGTGAAACCTTCATCGTACAGTATAGGTATCTCGAAAAACCCGGCCCATTGAAGCTTTATGCGCCATTAAAGCATAAGGACTTTATTGCAAGGCTTTACGGTAATCTCGGTGTAACACCACAATTCGAGTCTTATGAGAAATTACCGGCTGCAGTTCTCCAATCGGAGTCAATTCTGAAAACCATGACCGCTGCCTCAATGCCTCCAGGTTATGCAACAATAGAGGTACTTCGATGTGGCGAAAACATCGGCTCGGAGGTAAAAAATGCTTTAAAAGAATTTTGCCTGAAACACTACGATGTTATCGCGTTGTATCTGGATCTCCGCGATCCGCTCACTTTTCACCTGGTTGCTGAATTTGAGGCACTCGGCTTTTTTTTTGGCGGGATACTTCCCGGTGCATCCGTCGGAGAAGCGTTGGTATTACAATACCTCAACAATGTTGCGATAGATTATGACTCAATAAGGCTACATACCGAATCAAGCCGAGAAATTCTGGCCTATGTAAAGCGTCAGGATCCGAATCGCGGATAGCTACGAAGAAAGAAGGTATTTAATTGCAAAATAAAGTCAATACGGTATAAATGAAATATTGTATGCCGTGCTGAATTGAGAAAAAAATGACGATTATGATCATTTGACAACTGGTTATCACGCAAAGGAGGCTTTATGACGAAACGGTTTTTGACAAGACTGGTAATGCCCTTGTTTATGGTTTTATCCGTAACACTGGCCCTTACCCCGGGAGATGTATGTGCGGATGTAAAGATCGGCTTTAATGCGCCGCTTACCGGTTTTGCGGCATCCGACGGCAAGTCTGCACTGGAAGGGGCCAAGCTGGCCGTGGCCCAGGCCAATGCCAGGGGCGGCATTGGCGGCGAGAAAATCGATCTGATCGTTTACGATGATCAGGCCGCCCCGAAAGAGGCGGTTCCCGTTGCCACCAAACTGGTGGAAAAAGACAAGGTAATCGGTGCGGTTTCCGGGTCTTATTCCGGGTCCACGCGCGCGGCGGCACCCATATTTCAAGCCGCCAGAATCCCTTATGTGGTCGCTTACGCCATCCATCCGGACATTACCCTTGCCGGTGATTACATGTTTCGGACCGCCACCATGGGCGAGGTTCAGGGAAGGGCCGGTGCCAAACTGGTCAGCGATATGGGCAAGAAGAAAGTCGTGCTGGTCACCATCAAGAATGACTTCGGCCAGGCCCTGACCGCCGGATTCAGGGAAGCCTATGCCAAATTCGGTCTTACCATCCTGAACGAGTATGAATATGGCCTTCCGGACCGCCAATTCGGTCCGCTGGTATCCAAAATCAAGGATGACAACCCCGAAGTCATCTATGCTTCCGGATATTATTTTACGGCCGGACCCCTTGTAAGCCAGCTTCGGGCCGGAGGCGTCACGGCGCCGATCATCGGCCAGGAAGGGTATGATTCCGAGAAATTCATCGAAATTGCCGGTCCGGCCGCGGAAGGGACCCTGGTAACGACATCCCTGGATCGTGACTCGGAATCGCCGCTCACCCAGGCGTTTTTGACCGAATTCCGGAAAGCTGCCGGATTCGGAGCCGATATGGTTGCCGCCTCGGCATATACCGCAACCAGTGTTTTAATCGAAGGTCTGAACAAATCCGGCGGAAAGGGCGGAGAAGTGTTGAAGGCCGCCATTGCCGGCGGCACATTCAACACGCCCATCGGAACCCTGTCTTTTAACGACCTGCATGAAGTCAAGAAGGACATTCAGGTGCAAATCGTCAAAGACAAAGCGTTTCACCGGTATGCGGTTATTTCGGACGCGGTGCTCCTGACCCCGCCATCCAAGAAATAATTTCCATGCTGATGTTTGAACTCATTGCGCAGGGACTGGTTCAGGGAAGTATCTATGCCCTGATTGCCCTGGGACTGACCCTGGTTTATGGACTGTTAAGAATTCTCCATGTGGCTCATGCGGCGGTTTTTACGCTCGGGGCCTATATCGGGTGCATCCTGGCGAACCATTTCGGGAGTCTGATACCGGCGATTCCCTGTGCGATGATCATCACCGGCCTGGTGGGCATGGCGCTGTTCCGGCTTTGCTACCAGCCGATTCTCTCCCAGCCCCCGTTCGTTCCCCTGATCGCCTCCATCGGACTTTATATTGCCGCTGAGGAAATATTCCGGATTGTCTTCGGGGCTTCGGGCCTGACGTATCGGGTACCGCCGCTGCAGGGCCAGGTTGTTCTTTTGGGAACGCTCCGGTTCAAACAGGCCGAGATTGCGGTGATGGCCGGGGCTGCCGTTATCATCGCAATGCTGGGTTATCTTCAGACCCGGACCCGGATGGGAATATCCAGCCAGGCAACGGTGTCCGACCCTGAAATGGCGGAATCCTTCGGCATTTCCCTTCAGAAAGTGCGGTATCTCATTTTTTTTGTCGGTTCTTCCCTGGCGGGACTGGCCGGGGTGATGGTATCGGTTCTGAACAATCTGGTGGAGCCGACCATGGGAAGCGTTCCATCTTACAAGTCTCTTGCCATCATCGTTCTGGGCGGGCTCGGTTCCGTCCGGGGAACCCTTCTGGCGTCCCTGGTTCTTGGCGTGATCGAGGCATTCGGTACGATTTACCTGGGCAGGATCCTGGATCGGAATGCCATTGCTTTTGCGTTTTTGATTCTGGTCCTGATGTTTCGGCCGCAGGGGCTGTTCGCGAGAAAGTGAGGTAAAGAGGATGGAATACGAAATCTCGCTGCTCACCACCATGGGAATCAGTGTGCTTTTTGCCTTGTCGCTGAATCTGATTACCGGTTTCTGTGGACAGATCAGCCTGGGTCACGCGGCATACCTGGGGATCGGGGCCTATTTTTCCGCGATGGCCGCCAAAAGCGGCATGCCGTACCTGTTGACCCTGCCGCTGTCGATGCTGCTTGCCGGTGCGTTCGGTCTTGTTATCGGATTAACCAGTCTTCGGGTACGGGCGGACTTTCTGGCCATTACGACCATGGGCGTGGGCTTCTTGTTTGTGGGCATTGTTCGCCAGCAGGAATTTCTGGGCGGGGAAATGGGCGTTTCGGGCATTCCGGATTCCGGACTTTCAAAGACGGCTTTCATGATCCTGACGATAGGGCTTTGCGCGGTCACGGCCTGGTTCAGCCGGTATCTGAAAAAATCATGGATGGGCAGGGTTTTCGGGGCCATTGCCGAGGATGAGGACACCACCCGTGTTCTGGGCATCGATGTTCCGCGATACAAACTGGCGGCATTTGCGATCGGCACGGCCCTGGCCGGACTGGCCGGTGCGCTTTACGCCCAGCATATCAAGTTTATCGGTCCGGACAGTTTCGGTTTTGTGGAATCGATCACCGTGTTATCCATGGTGGTTGTCGGAGGGATCGGTTCGGTCACGGGCGTGGTGATTTCCGCAGCCCTGCTCAGCGTTCTGCCGTCGTGGTTTCAGTTCATCGGCGACTATAAGCTCCTGGTTTACGGGGGCCTGTTGTTTCTCATGATGCGGTTCAGCCCGACGGGGATGGCCGGCGTTGCCCGGCGGCTGCGCACCGGCGCATAAGGGGGATATCGGGAGATGAATCCACTGCTCAGGGTGGCCGGCGTTACGGTGCGTTTCGGGGGTGTCACGGCCATAGACGATGTATCCTTTGAAGTGCATGCGGGGGAACTGCTCGGGCTGATCGGCCCGAACGGTGCGGGAAAAACCACGATGCTCCGTGCGATCACGGGCGTGGTGCGGGCGGACGCCGGCAAAATCACGCTGATGGGGGAGTCCCTTGATGCCTTGTCCATTGATTCCCGCATCCGTAAAGGGCTGGCGCTGTCGCAGCAGATCGTCAAACCATTCCGCGGGATTTCGGTTCTGGACAATGTGGTTCTGGCGGCGGGATTTGCCAAAACGCGCTCCCCGATGGGCGCGCTGCTCAACCTGTCTCAGGACGGGGAACGAAAAACCGCACAAGCCATGCTGGAACGTGTTGATATTGCAAGGTATGCGGATCAGAGCCCTGCCATTTTGCCGCTCGGGGTTTTAAAACGTCTGGAGATGGCCCGCGCCCTGGCGCAGAGCCCCAGGCTGCTCCTGCTGGACGAACCCCTGGCCGGCCTGAACTCCAAAGAAGCCGGCGCCCTGGCAGCCACCATATCGGATATCAACCAGAAGGGGCTGACCATCATCCTGATCGAGCACAACCTCGGGGAGATCCTTCGCGTCAGCCGGAGGCTGCTGGTTCTGGACAACGGACGCAGGATTGCCGACGGCGAACCGATGACGGTGATGAATGATCCCATTGTCAGGGCCGCTTATCTGGGCAGTGAACCTGCGCGCACGGAGACGCCGGATCATGTTCTCGATTGAAAACATCAGTTGCGGTTATGGCGCTTTTGTGGCGGTCAGGGGCGTTTCGCTGGACATTCTGCCGGGAACGATCACGGCACTTCTTGGCCCGAACGGCGCGGGGAAATCCTCCTTGCTGATGTGCATCGCGGGGCACGTATCCCTGCTGGAAGGCCGCATTGTCATGGATGGTCAGGACATCGGACATCTGCCGACCGCTGAACGGGTTCGCATGGGCCTGGCCGTCTGTCCGGAAGGCCGCCGCGTTTTCAAGGACCTGACCGTTGAGGACAACCTCAGGATCGGCGGAGTGATCCACCCGCAAAAGTGCTTCAGGAACGACCGGGACTATGTGCTGGCGCTTTTTCCCAGACTTTCCGAGCGGCTGAAGCTGCTGGCAGGGAACCTTTCCGGCGGAGA
>AMWB02009621.1_pt1 | contig 14892 bp, 12 predicted proteins | sample 200311 | NCBI WGS metagenome assembly AMWB02 (sample SAMN02737377, study PRJNA173069) | bioreactor metagenome | biome: anode biofilm in microbial fuel cells | place: USA: California | collected 2010-12-16 | reverse complement strand
GACGAAGAGGTGTTCCCCGCGCTGCAGGTGTATGTAACTCATATGTTTGGCGAAAAGTGACAGTTCGTCGACATTGAAGCTTGAAAAAATTGGCAGATTTATCAGAAACGATCTGGTTTCCTCTTCACTGTCGCTCATTTCTTTAGGTAATAACATATGTGTTTCTGCTTAACTAGAGTCTGTCCATCACTGGCAGTTCGTTTCTGGCGCTTTGTTGTTCTTGCAACGTACTTGTCGGAGATACGTGTGCATAGCAAGGCTCCGGCTGTAATTATATGTCTTCGGCTACATCTATCAAATGTCTTCGTTGGTTGCAGGATATCTTATCTCAGCAAAGATGATACCCTCGCATCCGTTTTCCTGGTATCAGCTGGCTTGAAGGGGTAGTCAGTCTATCGGTTGAGCCTTGGACATGGTCGGTCGCCTCCTTCGCCTGACATGTTTTCCCACCAGTTGAAGCATATCATATCAAAAGGAGAAAAAACAATAGTGTTTTCTAGCTGGTATCTCCTGTTGAATTAGAGTTGTATTTATTTCTTGGCAGGTTTGTCCGTATTGCGGGACGCTGTTTAGTACCTTCAAGGGGCTGTTCGCTTCTTCATGGACGAATTTTTTGGAAAAACCATAAGAAAATTAGTTTGAAGTCACTAAACAACAGAAAATATCAATATCGCTTTTCCTATAGGGATGATTTCGCTATGGTGAGCCTTGCTCGTATTGCGGTGAATGTACCAGATTACAAGAATAATACCAGGTTTCAGGTTCATGATGAGAAAAACAGGCGTAATCTTAGCCGTCCTGCTGGCGATCTCTGCTTGTCCCGCCTTTGCCGGTGAACCCTTTTGGGGCTCGGTTAAAAAAATTATTGATGGCGATTCGCTGCTGATTGTTTCCGGGAAAAGAACCATTGAGATTCGGCTTTACGGGATAGACAGCCCCGAATATAATCAGCCATTTGCCGGTAAAGCAAAAAAACTGGTAAAAAGAAAGGTTTTCGGCAAAAGAATACGGGTTCGTCCGGTATATTATGATTCTTACCAAAGGCTGGTAGCCGTCGTCGAATACAAGGACCGGACGTTGAACAGTGAACTGGTCAACGCCGGTCTCGCCTGGGTGTATCCACAGTATTGCCGTAAAAAATTCTGTCGTTCCTGGCAGCAGCTTGAGGATTCGGCAAGGGCGAACAGAAAAGGTTTGTGGAGTGCTGCTCGGCCAATTCCTCCGTGGCAGTGGCGGGAGCGACGGCGCCATTGAGCCTGGTCTTCTGAGCGTCGTCGGTAGCCGGGTCGTTGCCAGTTTTCGGCGTGGTGCCGCCGCTATTTCTTTTGATAGAAAATTGATCTCAGATGGCGTTTGGGCACGAACCTCGGGCAGATGCCGGTTAGAGATTCTGTAGAACCAATGATGAGATATCCATCATCGGCGAGGTTGTCAGCCAGTCTATTGAAAAGTTTTTTGCGATCCTCCAGGGTGAAGTAAATAGCCACGTTTCTACAAAAAATTATATCGAATTTGCCGAGACTTGTTAGAGGCTGCAGCAGATTGATTTTTTTGAAGTTGACCATCGCCCTGATTTCATCTTTGATTTTCCATGAATCGTTCAAAAGGGTGAAATATTTCTGCAGGAATTTATTATCCAGCCCGCGTTCGATTTCAAACCGATTGTATGTTCCGTAGCTGGCCTGAGCAATGGCGGCATCCGAGATATCGGTGCCCAGCAGGGTAAAGAGGTAATTGGATGAATCCCTCAGCAATTCTTTGATTACTATGGCAATTGAATAGAGTTCCTGCCCTGTTGATGAGGCGGCGCTCCAGATTTTGATCCTCGGTTTCAGGGCCGATTGGCTGAAGCGGGCGTCGATTACCTCCGGCAGGATCTTATGTTGCAGCAGTTCAAAGGGCCCCTTATCGCGAAAGAACAGTGTTTCATTCGTGGTGATCGCATCGATGATTTCTTTTTCAATATTTTTTGATGGTTCCTGCCTGGCTTTGTTGTGCAGCTCCTGGTAAGATTTGCAACCGTAAGCTTCGGCGATCGAGCTGAGGCGGGTTTCAAACAGATACGATTTGCTCTGATCAAGATATATTCCGGTAATTGCCTGAATGTATTGTGAGATGAGGGTCAGCTCTGTTGGTGCGATCTTGATCATCTTATTTGACACTCTTGATTATTTCGTCAGCGATTTTGCCGAGTGGAACAACAGTGTCAAGATAACCGAGCTCCGCTGGTGCCTTGGGCATCCCGTAAACGATGCAGGACGATTCGTCCTGGCCGATGGTGTATGCTCCTTTCTCTTTCAATACTCCCAGCCCGATGGTACCGTCGGAACCCATGCCGGTCATGATGACGGCAGTCGTTCGGCCGACATAGTAATCCGCGATGGACCGGAACAGATAATCGACGGAAGGTTTGCAGGAATTTTCGGGTGGATCGTCGGTAATTTTGATTTTTCTATGCAGTCCATCGGTGCTGGCAACCAATTTCATCTGTTTGCCGCCGGGGGCAATATAGACGATATTGGGCATAATGCTTTCCCCGTTTTCTGCTTCCTTGACATGCAGTTGACATTTTTTATCAAGACTTGCCGCAAGCGATTTGGTGAAAACCGGCGGCATGTGCTGGACGATCAGAACCGGTACGCCGAGATCGCCAGGGAGTCTCGGCAGCATCTGGTTCAAGGCGTTAGGGCCGCCGGTGGATATTCCGACGGTGACAATCTCCGACTTGCCCTTTCGCACAACTGCCGGTTTTACGGGCGAAGCGCTACGTGCAGGCAAGCGGCTTGGCACCGGCTTGATCGGCACAGCGGAAGGACCGATTCGACCTGAGCGCTGCAACAGCGAAGAGCCAAACCTGGACCGGGAAAAAGCCTTGAGTATTGGTTCGAGAGCTGCTCTGATTTCTCTCTTCCCTTCAAGCTGGTTTTTACTGTTCTGGGGTTTAAGGATAAAATCAAAGGCACCCAGCTCCAGAGCCCGCATGGTCATGTTACTGCCCTCATCGGTCAAGGTGGAAACCATGATAGCTCCGACTCCAAGGTTATTCTTTTGTATTTCCGCTAAAACCTCAATGCCGTTCATTTGCGGCATCTCAATATCTAGTGTCAGGATATCCGGTTTGAGGGTGGCAATTTTCGCTAGGGCTATTTTGCCGTTATGGGCAACACCCGCCAGTTCAACACCGGGTATTTCCTCGATAATGTCGGAAATTGCCTTGCGATAGACAATGGTATCGTCGACAACCAGAACACGCAGATTTTTTTGGCCGATCATTGTATCACTCAATCCTCTATGCTGAGAACTTTGTCAACATTCAGGATACCAATAAGATTACTGTCGGTTTTATAAACTCCATTGAAATAATCCCCCTGAATGCCCCGCATATTAGCCGGGGCCGATTCTTTTTTTTCCATGTCGGCAGAGACAACATCACTGATCTTTCGCACCAGCAGTCCGACATGACCGCCTGCTGAATTAACAATGATATTTCTTGGGTCCTGACTGATGTCGGTTTTTCCGAGTCCCAGTTTACGACCCAGATCAATAATGGTGACAATCTGGCCGCGTAGATTGAGTATGCCGACCACATAATCCGGGGCCTGAGGTACCTTGGTCATCTGCATGAGTTTGTTGATTTCCTGGATCTTCAGTATATCCATGCCGCACAGGGCATCGCCAATATAAAAAGTTGCCAGCTCGACAATTTTTTTGCTGGCCGTTGTTGCCTTCATCTCTGTCATATCAAATATCCTTGTCTCAGTGTGTTCTTTTTATGTAATCGTGCACGGATGCCATGAGCCGTTCTTTATCGAGCTTAATGTGATATTCGTCAATCCCGACCGCTTTGCCTTTGGCAATGTCCTCCGCCGAAGCGAGAGTGGTAAGGGCGATAATCGGCAATTTGGCGTATTGTTTATCACTGCGAATTTTCTGGGTCAGCTCAAAACCGTTCATGTTCGGCATCTCTATGTCGGTAACCAGCATGGAAATTTCATCCCCATGTTCCATTAATTTGGTCCAGCCTTCCACGCCATCCTCCGCCTCAATAACATTGTAGCCAACTTCGGTCATGTAGCCTTTCACCTGATTCCGGAAAAATTTTGAATCTTCGGCAATGAGGATAGTCGGGAGTTCTCCTTCCTCTGCGTCCAGGAGTTCCGGCTTTTTCTGTTCGGTGAACCATTGCGGGAAAAGGGTCTGCGTCATTTCAAAAACATTTACCAGCATTGTTGTTTGGTTGTCGATAATAATCGATCCCATTATGCCCGGTTGGCTCAGGGTCGTGCCGTCAATATCGGCACTCACTTCCAGTGCGTCGATAGGGCCTATGGCCAGCAGGCCGACCGAGCGTTTGGCAATGTTAAAGACGATCACCAGCAGGCTGTCATGATCGGCTAGCGGCTGCACCATGGCCAGATCATCGACGCAGATGAGGCTGAGACTGCCCCCCCGGTATTTCATCACTCTTTTGCCGCCGAGTTGTTCGATATCGGATCGTTTAATCTTTTCAATGCGTTCCACCTGATTGAGCGGAACGGCGAAATGTTCTTGCTCGGAACTTTTAAAGATAAGCAATGATTGTTTGTCTTTTATGGCCTTAATTGCGGCCTCGGCAGCTTTTTTTACTTCCGAGGCTCTATCGGAGCCGTCAACCGAAGTAAGGTGCGCCATCCGGGCCAGATTGCTGACATCGAGGATGAGCGCGATACGGCCATCACCCATAATCGTTGCCCCGGCGTACCCTTTGCACTGTTGCAGATGTCGGCCTAAAGGTTTGATAACGATTTCTTCCGAATCCTGCAGCCGGTCGACAATCAGGCCGTATTTCATCGAACCGGTGGACACCACGACAATGTTGAGGGCACTGGCAGCAGAGGATCTGCGGTCGATTATGGATCGAGGGTGCTCAAATTGCTTGTCCGCAACTTCTTTGGGTGAACCGTCCCGATTATGGAAGAGAGGGGAGTTTTTCCCACGTCGGTCAGAGACTTTTTCTCTTCTATCGGGAAGCATTTCGTCGGTAACCGGGTCGTAATATGTCCGCTCGATGCCTATGACGTCTGCCAGCCGGATGAGAGGGAGCAGAACTCCGCGCAACCGGACGACTTCGGCATCGCCGACTTTTTCGATCCGTTCCTTAACCTGGGCAGCAGGGATACGGAGCAACTCCTCAAGATTTACCTGGGGGATGGCATAACGTTCCCCGGCTGTCTCGATAATCTGACAAGGAATGATGGCTAAGGTCAGCGGCAGTTTAATCGAAATTGTCGTGCCGGAACCTTTTTCGGAGATAATATCGACATTGCCGCCGAGCTGGTCGAGATTGGTCTTGACCACATCCATGCCGACGCCGCGGCCTGAGACATCTGTTACTTCTTTGGCGGTTGAAAATCCAGGCAGAAAGATCAGATTGACTTTCTCCTTGTCGGACATAACCTGGGCCTGTTCGCTGGTGAGCAGTCCTTTATTAACGGCACTGGCGGCAAGTGCGTCACCATCGAGGCCTTTGCCGTCGTCGCTGATCTCAATGACGACCTGGCCCGCCTCATGATAGGCTTTGAGGATGACCAGGCCGGTTTCGGTCTTCCCCCGCTGTCTTCTTTCACTGGGCAACTCTATGCCATGATCGACTGAATTGCGCACGAGATGAGTCAGCGGGTCGTTTATCGCCTCAATGATAGTTTTATCCAGTTCAACATCTTTACCGACGATGGTAAGATCGATTGTCTTGCCCAGTTTTTTAGAGAGGTCCCTGACCACTCGGGGAAACTTGTTAAAGACGTTGCCGATCGGCTGCATACGGGTCAGCATAATAGCTTCCTGCAGCTCGGAAGTAATGAGGTCGATACGCTGACCTACCGCCTCGGCATTGCGCAGGTCGTCCGAGCCGATTGTCTGCAGCAGTTGGTTTCTGCTGAGGACCAGTTCTCCGGCTAGGTTCATCAGCGAATCGAGCAGACTGACGTGGACTCTAAGCGACGCTTCGGTTTTGGTTGGCGGTGCCTGGGCTGATTTTGTCGCCGTCGTCACAGAGGCAGGCACATCGACAGGCGGCACGGGCTGGATGACGGGGGGGCAACCGGATTTTCCGCATCCGTCGTCTCTTCGGCAAATGCGTCCTCATCCGCTGCGTCCTCTTCTGTGTCCAGGCAAAGCTCCGGTTCTTCCGCGGATGGTTCTTCAGGTTCTCCCTGCAGAACGGTTTGCGGTTGAGCCGGTGGTTGAGAAAAAGTTCCTTCGGCTATGGCATTGAGCGGAGTGAGGTGTGACGAAATATCAACTTCGTTGCTGTTTTGGACATCTTCAATCATGCTCTGCAGCGCATCCATGGCTATAAGCAGAACGTTGACTATTTCCGGAGTGGGGATAAGCTTTTTCGCCCGAATCATACCGAGGACGTTCTCCGCGGCATGGGAGAGGTCCTGGATTGTCGTCAGGCCCATGAAGCCCGCCCCGCCTTTTATTGAGTGGGCCGCCCTGAAGACTTTGTTCACCAGGTCTTCATCGATGTCTGCGCCAGCTTCCTCGACGGTCAGAAGGTCATTTTCAATATCCGCGAGATGTTCTAATGATTCTTCAATAAATCCCTGCAATATTTCGTCGTCTTCAATTTCCATATAGATACCTCGTGCATTTAGTGACTTAGAAATAGTTTTCTTGTGTTTATCTAAGATAATTATTTCGTGAAAGATCGTATACCCGTCAAGCGAGTACTAAAAAGAATTCCCGTCAAGCGAGTACAGAAATGAGTACCCGTCAAGCGAGTACTGGACTGAGTACCCGGCTTTCTTCCCGTTAGCCGGGAGGGAAGTGATAATATGATTGACTAGCTTAGGTTATACATAACCGCGTTGTAATGTACAGGTGGGGAGGTAAAAAAATGTTCAAAGGGAAAAGAAATTATCCCCAGGAAACACGGGAAGCAGGAAAATGTTTTTTTAACGGGAAGATACAGGCGGGGCGGCTGAAGGTTCGACAACAGGCTTGTCCGCCTGTTATCGAACCTGAACTCATCAGCCGGCACTTGGCTGAATATCAAGGAGTGTCAGTTCATAGGTGAGGTGGTGGCCGGCAAGGGGGTGGTTGTAGTCGACGGTAACCTCTGATCCTTCAACCGAGATTACTGTTGCCGGAACTTTTTCCTCCACGCCGTCCCGGTCAATTTTAAGGGAAAGAACCATGCCCGGTTTCGGTTGAAGGGCATCGATCATCTGCTGACTGTTAATAGTCTGCAACAGCTCTTTTTGTCTGGGGCCAAAACCTTCGTCGGGAGGAATGCGGATTTTACGAGTCTCGCCGACACGCATCTGCAACAGCGTTTCTTCAACGGTCGGCGGGAGATTGCTGTCACCGATTGTCGTCTGCAGTGGTTCCTGCCTGTCGATTGTGATAAAGACTTCACCATTGTCAAGTTTGCCGGTGAAGCTGATTGTTACCATGTCCTTTTGTTGCGGGTGGGTCATACTGGAGCTCCTTGTTGTGATAAATTTCTAACGAAAACGTTAAAATAATGATATCGTGAAAAAGTAAAATAATTCTAGTCGATGGCTGGGGAAAAACATGTTCTGCACCTTGAGCAAGTCCCGGGAGTACCAGGAAGAAGGGCGAGTTTTTTGTGACGCCAGCAAAATTTACCGAAAAATAACGTCATCTACTATAGGAAATGACCAACTTTATGCAAGTATATACGGTGAAAAGAGCAAAAACAGTTCGTGTAGCTTGACAAAGGCGGCGGAGCCGTCTAACTTAGTCATCTTTTTAGTACGATGAGGTCTTTTTAAAAATACCAACCAATCACCATGATATCGCTTAATTTTACCAAAACAAACGATGGACTTCTGCCGGCAATTGTCCAGGATTATCAAACCAACGAAGTTCTGATGCTTGCCTATATCAATCAGATGGCCTGGGAAAAAACCTTAGAGACCGGCAAGGCACACTATTGGAGTCGCTCGAGAAACCAATTGTGGCTGAAGGGCGAAACCTCCGGTCACGTGCAGCGAATCCATCAGATTCTGATCGATTGTGACGACGATACGGTTATCTATAAGGTTGAACAACTGGGCGGGGCTGCGTGTCATACCGGGCACAGGTCCTGTTTTTACCGGCGGCTTGAGAATGGCGACCTGGTTACTACAGCGGAAAAAGTGTTTGATCCGAAGGTTGTCTACGGAAAAAAATAAGAGGTGGTGGCGTCGTACAACTCCCAGGCGAAGGGCGGTCTTCCTATGTGGCGTTGTTTCCAGTATTACCTTTGATGGCCGTCTGGAAAGCGTTGTCCAGAGCCGTCTTGCAGCTGGATTTTTTTTTACGGGACCATTAGCGTTTTCTAACAAATAGAACGATTAAGTAGGTGCAGGAGATAGAGCATGGACCAGTTGAAGTTGGGCTTGCCGAAAGGCAGTCTGGAAAAAGCAACAATCGAACTTTTTGAAAAGGCTGGATGGCTTATTAAGCCGGCTGCCAGAAACTATTTTCCGGAAATTGACGATCCGGATCTGAATTGTTCCATTTGTCGGCCGCAGGAGATGTCTCGATACGTCGAAGACGGGCTGCTCGATGCAGGGATCACTGGTAAAGACTGGACCATGGAAAACAAGTCCGATATAGTCGTGGTCTGTGATCTGGTCTATTCCAAGGTGAGTCGGCGGCCGACCAGATGGGTTATCGCCGTAGCCGGCGATTCGGATATCAAGACCATTAAGGATCTCGAAGGCAAGAAAATTTCCACCGAGCTGGTCAATGTGACCAAACGTTTTTTTGCCGATAAGAACATCAATGTCAACATTGAATTTTCCTGGGGCGCAACCGAGGCGAAAGTGGTCGCCGGTCTTGCCGACGCCATTGTCGAGGTTACCGAAACGGAGAGTACTATCCGGGCACATGGCCTGCGGATTATCCATGAACTGATGCAGTCCAATACCCAGCTCATCGCCAATAAAAAAGCCTGGAACGATCCCTGGAAAAGGGAAAAAATAGAAAACATAGCGCTGATGCTTCAGGGGGCATTGAACGCTGCCCGGATTGTCGGCCTGAAGATGAACGTTGCCAGCGATAAGCTCGATGGTGTCGTCTCTATCCTGCCATCACTCAACGCTCCCACGGTTGCCAGCCTCTATAATCAAGACTGGTATTCAGTTGAAACTGTTGTCTCCGAAGACATCGTCCGGGATCTTATTCCCAAATTAAAAAAAGAGGGGGCGGAAGGAATTATCGAGTATGCCCTCAATAAGATCATTTCATAAGAATTACGATCTGCATCATGATGGTTCCCGTGCGCTGCATAGGAACCAGGGATGAAGTATTTTTGTGATCATCAAGGAGAATAATATGGATTTTTCTAAAATAGAGTTTCTCCTGAGCGTGCACAGCCTCAAGCAACTTCCCCCCCTTGAGCTGCCCGAAATCGCTTTTGCCGGCCGATCCAATGTCGGCAAATCCAGCCTTATCAATACCCTGACCGGCAGGAAGAAATTGGTTAAAGTCAGTGCCCGGCCGGGCAAAACCCAGGGGCTGAATTTTTTCAGGGTGGCTGATTATTTCTTTCTGGTGGATCTTCCCGGATATGGCTTTGCCAAGGTCCCGAAAGCGATGCAGGACGGGTGGCAGTCGCTGATTTCGACGTACCTGGAACAGCGAAAAACGCTGCGTTGTGTCGTTGTTATCATGGATATTCGCCATGAGCCAAAGAGTCAGGATACCCAACTGATCGAATGGCTGAAGCAAAATTCCATTCCATGTCTGCCGGTCTACACCAAAATCGATAAGGTTTCCGGCAGTATACGGGAAAAAAACGCCCGACTACTCGATGCCGGCCATACTCTGCACGCCGAAGAGCGTGTGCTCTTTTCCTCCAAGACCGGGCAGGGGCGTGATAAACTGGAAGCAGCCCTGACCCGGTTCCTCCTGACTCCTTAAGGTGAGATGCGGCAATTCCATTGTTCGGCAAGCTGCAGTGTCTCTATGAAAAAGACTCTGCGGCCTTGCAACATCAGCACTCCCGTGGGGTAGGGTGGGAGACACCTCCGGCAACCTTATTGCTCATACCACCCTGATTGTAGCATACTTCCATTCTTCATAGCATTCAGCCCGTCATTCATATTAAAGGCTGAGTCTGGTACTTTTGACCAGGTCCAGATCATCCACGGTAATGCCTCTTTCTCGTAAAGAGACACCAATGCCATAGTTCCCCTGTCAGGTAAAAATAGACTCAGGCAGCAAACTTATGTATGCTACCTGGTAAGTGTTCAGCGGAAAGTGCAGACGGCTCATGTTGTCCTGATGGATTGGTATGCCGTTTGTAAAAGAGGAACTGTTGCTTCGTGGCGGAGGAGCCACCCGTGACAAGGAGAAAAAATGCAGGAATTGTCTAAATCGCAAAAGGCGCGACACGCCATTCGAACTTTCAAAATACTCGCCGATTCCATATCTCTTCAGGGATCATATCGCCCATCCGGCCAGGTCGGTGAAAAACTTGCTGAAGCTTTAAAGCAGCTCAGTCCGGAAATTTATGGTTCCATGACGGATGGGCGAATTATTGAGCTCAAAGGTCTTGAATATGTGATCGACAGAATGCCTAAGGGTATTGAAAACTGCACCAGAATAATTCTCACCGCCCAGGAGGATTTCCAGGAGACGTCTTTTGCCAAAATTGTCCCTTTTAAACGACGAAGGGTCTCCTATGCCGTGTCCGACAAGGAGCTGTGCTTTGTTATCACAACCGGAAAAAGCGAAATCTACGACATCCTGACCCATATAACGTTTTTGAACATCGAGGCGCAGAAGATTTACCAGCAGGCCAGAAAAAGAGTCGACGGAATAAGCTCCGAATGGGCGGAACTGCAGAGAATAGTGGCCATCGATACAACTCTTGAAGATGAAGTGCTGGAACAGGCCATCTGGAATCTTTCGATCATCCTGGGCCGGACCTATAAAGAGACCAGAGACACCTATGATTATCTGGAAAAGAACAGACAGGAGAAGGATTCCAACAACGGTCTCTTTAAAATAGTCTACGGTATCGGGCAGCGGGTTATGGCCGAGCATCTTGAAGAAAAAAATGAGCTGACCGTTTATTTTACTCCTTCGCTCCACGAGATGATAGATAATCAGAAATATGCGTCGCTGTGGGCTGAGAAATTAAAGGATTCGTTATGCCGCCTGAACTGTCAGGACCGGCCAATCCATGTGGTAATTGCCAATATGCACTCAATGCGCAATCTGCTGTTCGGGCCGAAGGTCCTGGCAGAGGCAGGAGAAGTGATCCCGGACGACCTGTACGATATGGTGCGGGCGATTCGGGACCGTGGCATCGTCGTAGATGTCTTCACCAGGGAGCGGGGTTTTACCTATCAACAGGACAGTTCGGGATCCAATATAGACGTAAATATTATCGATCTCGCCGCAATCGAGGAGAAACATATTCATCCTGCCTTGAAAATGAATGTTCATTTGATCAAGGAGGCGCAACCTGTATTGCTGGTTATCGATTATGCTTTTGGTACCCAGGCCTTTGATGTCATGGATGAATTATTGCGGCCTTTTCGACGTAACGGCGATGAAGGGGCTTTATCCATCAAATCGATTTCCATAATGGGTAAGGCCGGGGTGTTACCGGGAAAAAAAGGCGATGTTATGCTTGCCACGGCCCATGTTATAGAGGGAACCGGCGACAACTATATTGTTAACAACGATCTCCAGGCCACGGATTTTCATGACAGTGTTCGTGTCTATACCGGACCGATGGTCACTGTGCTCGGCACATCGCTGCAAAACCGAGACGTACTCGAACGGTTTCATTCGTCCAGCTGGCGGGCGGTCGGCCTGGAAATGGAAGGCGGGCATTATCAGCGGGCGATAAGCGGGGCGATTATCCAGGGCTTTATTCCGGCTGATATGAAAACCCGTTATGCCTATTATGCATCGGATAACCCGATGGTTTCTGGGCAGACCCTGGCTTCCGGACCGATGGGCGATGAAGGGATCGTGTCTACCTACATGATTTCCAAGGTTATCCTGGAAAAGATCACCAATTATGATGATGCTGAAAAAAGCTGATCGCAAACTCCACGTACTGCTCAGTTTTTCTCCCTGGTTCCTGGCCACGGCCTGCACCTTGTTGCTGATTTTGCTGACTCTCTTTGCCGTAAGCAATTATCAGCGGGAAAAAGAGTTGATTGTCGACGCCCTGGCCCAGAAAGGGCTGACCCTGATGCGATTTATCAACAGTTCCGTGCGGGAGTCCATACGGAACAATCTGCGCTCCCGGGAGCAGTGGGATCACTGGCAGGATCATATGCAGGCCGCGCTGCAGCAGGCGGTTGAACAGCCCGGGGTTGAATTTGTTATGCTGATCGATTCGACGGGTAATATCCTGTCCGCTGCCGGGACAAATATGCCGGCAAAAGAGGTTAATGCCGGGGATATGGATTTTGTCGGGAGACTCGGCACCAACGGTTCAGACAGATTTGTGACGCGAATCGTTGAAAATGGCCGGGAAGAGACCACGAAATTTCAACTTGCCGCCTGGTATCTGCCGCCGAACATGGGGGGAGGGATGCATGGACCACCCGAGCGCGGCATGAGGAAAGAGCAGATGATGCGCCGTTTCAGTCAGCGACCCCATTTTGCCGCGTTTCAAGCAGAAATGGAAGGACTGCTCAGGTTGAAACCTGTCTATATCATCCAGTTGGATTACGAGCAGTTCAGCTCTCCACTTCGACGTCAGTTGCTGCAGATCATCATCCTGCTGGTCGTTATTCTCCTTGTCGGTCTTGGCGGAGCCTTGTCTTTTGTGACACTGAAGGGATTAAAAGGATCCCAACTGCGTCTCGGCAAGATGACAGCTTTTACCGATATCCTCATATCCTCTCTGCCGGTTGGCCTGATCGCCACTGACAGCAGCGGAATCATCCGGGTATGTAATGAGGCGGCGCAGGACCTTCTTGGTGTTGAGGGCCGACAGATCATCGACAGTATGCCGGAGGTCTGTCTGCCTCCTCAGCTGGCGCAGATGTTTTCCGGTACCAACATGGACGGGCAGACGGTGCGTCAGGCGGAAGTCGCGTTACATCCTGGATCGGCCATGAACCGGAATCTGCACCTCGCATCCGTAGTTGTCCTGGAAGCTGACCGGAGTTTTGCCGGAGAGGTCCTGCTCATACGGGACCTGACCGCGATGAAGCACCTGGAGAAAGAACTGCAGAGAAACGAACGGCTGGCGGCACTGGGTAAAATGGCCGCCGGTGTCGCCCATGAACTCCGTAATCCTCTAAGCTCCATCAAAGGGCTGGCCGTGGTTTTACAAGCCGGTTTTGCCGTGCCCAGCAAAGAGGCGGAGACTGCAGGTATTCTCGTCAAGGAGGTTGAACGGCTCAACCGCAGTATCGGTGAACTGCTCGATTATGCCAGGCCGGAGCAACTCAGGCTCGAGTCGGCGTCAATACCGGAGATCATCGGCAAAACCGTGTCGCTGGTAGAAGGGGATGCGCAGTCCTATGGCATTGTTATCAGACTCGAGACTGCCGAGGATCTGCCGCAGCTCCCGGTTGATATAGACAAGATGAACCAGGTTTTTTTAAATCTCCTGCTGAATGCGATTCAGGCAATGGAACAGGGCGGCGAGTTGACGGTGCGTACCGAACTGCGTGCGCAGACGATGGTAATTCTCGTCCGGGATACCGGGGTCGGCATACCGCCGGAAAACCTCAGCCGGATCTTTGACCCATATTTTACGACCAAAAACAATGGAACCGGACTGGGACTGGCCATGTCGTCGAAAATAATCGAGGAACACGGCGGGCGCCTGGAGGTCAGCAGTGTTGCCGGCGAATGGACTGAGGTCCGGGTTATTCTGCCGTTGATGGCGTCGTAACACCATGAAATGGTGGTTGCCGGGATCTCATGCGGCGCACGGGGACCAGCTGATACGCTCTATTTATACTGCATATTGTACAGCATTTCATATTCACCCTTCTGGGTGATAAGCGAATCATGCGTTCCCTGCTCGACTATCACGCCGTCTTTGATGACGATGATCCGGTCGGCATTTTTGATAGTCGACAGGCGATGGGCGATAACCAGGGTGGTCCGGTCCTTCATCAGGTTTTCCAGGGCCTTCTGAACCTCTCGCTCCGACTCGGTGTCCAGGGCAGAGGTCGCTTCGTCGAGTATCAGGATCGGTGCGTTTTTCAACAGGGCCCTGGCAATGGAGATGCGCTGCCGTTGCCCGCCCGACAGACGGGCCCCACCCTCGCCGATCATGGTGTCAAATCCATCAGGAAGGGTCTGGATAAAGTCGTAGGCATGGGCCGCCTTTGCCGCTTCATGGATCTGCTGTTCCTGTGCCTGCTGGTCGCCATAGGCGATGTTGTTGCGGACGGTGTCGTTGAAAAGGATGGTCTGCTGGGTGACCATGGCAATTTGATTTCTCAGCGATGCCATGGTGACATCTCGGATATCGATGCCGTCTATCCTGATACTTCCTTCTTTCAGATCGAGAAAACGGGGAATAAGGTTGGTAAGCGTCGTCTTGCCGCCGCCGCTCGGTCCGACGATGGCCAGGGCTTCGCCGGCGGGGACGGTGAGATCTATATGTGACAGCACCGGCGTCGTATCATCGTCGTAACAAAAGGTAATATTGCTGCATTCAATCCGGTTGGAAAAGGGCGGCAAGTCAATGGCATCTTTTTTATCCTGGATCTCCGGTTCAAAGTCGAGGATGGCAAACACCCGGGTCGCCGCGGCCAGTCCCTGCTGGATGGTCGAGTTGATTTTGGTGACCCCTTTGACCGGCTCGTAAGCGGCAATAAGAGCGGTCAGAAAGGCAAAGAATGTTCCCGGGGTCATGTCGCCGCCGATAACCTCTTTGCCGCCAAACCAGATAATAAGGGC
>AMWB02106413.1_pt1 | contig 14895 bp, 16 predicted proteins | sample 200311 | NCBI WGS metagenome assembly AMWB02 (sample SAMN02737377, study PRJNA173069) | bioreactor metagenome | biome: anode biofilm in microbial fuel cells | place: USA: California | collected 2010-12-16 | reverse complement strand
ATGGATCGTCGGCATCGGGGATTATCCGCAGCGGAAGTCAGGGATCTATCCGGCCGTTTTGTGGCACCGGGCTTCATCGATCCCCATGTTCACATTGAAAGTTCCATGGCCTGCGTATCCCAGTTTGCCCGCGCCGTTGTTCCGCACGGCACGACCACCGTCGTGGCCGACCCCCATGAGATCGCAAATGTTTTTGGAGCGATGGGTATTGAATACATGCTGAAATCCGCTGAAAATCAGCCCATGAACGTCTATTATGCCCTGTCTTCCTGTGTTCCGGCCACCCTCATGGAAACATCGGGCGCCAGGCTGGACGCAGTTGACCTGATCCCCCTGATGAGTCACCACAGAATTGTGGCCCTGGCCGAAATGATGAATTTTCCCGGTGTGATTCATGGAGATCCGGATGTTCTCTCCAAAATCAAGCTGGCCAGACAATACCGCAAACCCGTGGATGGCCACAGCCCCGGCTTATCCGGAAAAGGTCTGAATGCCTATATTGCCTCCGGCATATCCAGCGATCATGAATGTACCACCGCTGACGAAGCCCGTGAAAAACTGATGGCCGGCATGCATATTTTTGTCCGTCAGGGAACAGGCGCCCGGAACCTGCAGGATTTGTTGCCGGTTGTCACCCCGCGGACATTTCATCGCATGATGTGGTGCACGGATGACCGCGACCCCCATGATCTGTTGAGTGAAGGTCATATCGACGCCATCGTTCGGGAATCCATCGCCTCCGGTGTGGATCCGATCCAGGCCATTCAAATGGCAACCCTCAACCCGGCTGAATACTTCGGGCTTTATCACCTCGGTGCCATTGCTCCGGGCAGGCAGGCGGATCTGGTGGTGTTTTCCGATCTCAACGTCCCGGTGATCGGGCAGGTCTATTGCAAAGGCATAAGCGTTGCAGAAAACGGCACCATGTTACCCGACATCCCCGTTCCGGAAACGCTGGCTTTGCCGCGTTCCGTGAGAGTCACCCTTAAAACGCTTGATTTTTCCATTCCCCTGGCCGGAGACCGTATTCGGGTGATCGAAATCGTACCGAATCAGATCATCACAGGATCGGTGATCGCCGCCCCGACCGTTTTCCAGGATGCCGTGATCTCCGACCCCGACCGGGATCTTCTGAAAATCGCCGCCGTGGAGCGTCACAGCGGTTTGGGAAACATCGGAAAAGGATTCGTCCGGGGATTTGGCATCAAGCAGGGGGCCATCGCTTCCAGCGTTGCTCATGATTCCCACAACATCATCGTGGTGGGCACAACCGATGATGACATGAAAGCGGCGGTTAAAGCCGTTGTTCTGATGGGAGGCGGCCTGGCAGTCGTTTCCGGCGGCAAGCCCATTGCCAAGCTCTCCCTGCCCATCGCCGGCCTGATGTCCCCTGAACCGGTTCATATCATCCGGGATCATCTCGATCGCCTGCTGGCCAGTGCCCGGGAAATCGGCTCAACCCTTCAAAACCCGTTCATGACGCTTTCATTTTTATCCCTGCCGGTCATCCCCGAGCTGAAGATCACCGACATGGGACTGGTGGATGTCAGGCGGTTTCAAATCGTGCCTTTATTTGCGTGACGGGGGTAGCCGGGAACTAAAATCTGCAACCCATGTCTTGCCTACTGCAGGCTCAACTCGATCTGAAGGATAATGCCGCAGATCTCTATTAAAGCACCAAGGCTGTTCTGGAGGTTTCCCGTCACGGCTACCATGAAGTCCCTTTGCGGCAGGTAAGCAAAATAGGCATTGAAGCCGGAGATCCCACCCGTTTTTCCCGGCACGACATGCTCTCCGTATTTGAGCATCTCCAAGCAGTAACCAAAGGTCATTCCTGTGCCGTGTTGCTCAAATTGATGTCCGTTTTTCAAACGGGCGGAAGCGAGCATCGCTTCGATGCTCGCTTGCTTCAGAAATACACCCGGTTGCAAGGCTTTTTTCAATTTGATGATGTCCGAGGGAGTGGATAACACGCCCCCGCTGGCGTAAGGGGCCAATAAGCTTGCGTACTTGGCGTTCCGCACGCTTCCGGTGACCCCATCGAGTTCATAACCCATGACCCGGTTTGGCACAATAGCGTCGTTACTGCCCAGCCGGGTGTGAATCATGCCCAGGGGCTTTGTGACTCGTTCGGTGAGAAAGTCACCATACGCTACGCCGGATACCTTTTCGATTACGAGCCCCAATAAAATGCACCCTGAGTTACTGTATTGAGCACGCTGGCCCGGCTCGAAATCAAGCGGCAAGGACTCAAGCATCTTCACCACCTCCTGCGGACGCCAGTCCTTTTCCTGATTGGAGCTGAAGGGCTCAACGCTTAGGATCTCCTTGATCCCGGAGGTGTGCTGAAGCAAGTCTTGAAGTGAAATTTCCTCGCCTCCACGGAAGCCGGGAAAATATTTCGACAGCTTATCATCAACCCGCAGCTTACCTTCTTCTTGAAGTAGCAGAATGGACAAAGCCGTGAATGTTTTGGTCAACGAGCCAATCTCGAAGACCGAGTCCTTGGTAACGGGTATCTGGTGCTCCAGATTCGAGGTCCCGTAGGCCCTTTCAATCATCTTGCCGTCGGCCAAAGAAATACAGATCGACAAGCCCGGAATCCTCGCCTTTTCCTTAATCGGCTTCACAATGCCATCCACGACTTCAGGGGTAAGGGAGCCACTTTCAGATGCAAAAGCCAGGGTGGCCATCAGTCCAATGAGGGCTGCTCCCAAAATGATCCGAGCGGTTTTATACCATCGCGCCATCAAGTCCTCCTTGTTTTCCCAAAGTTTGCGACAAAACATCCGCACATCAGAAACGACATTGGAACGGCCAACATGGAACTGTGCGGCATGACTTTTTACGTCCGCACCAGTGACATGTTAACCGCCGATAATTTCATTCAGGCCTTCAATGATAAGGGAGATTTCTTCATCAGATGCAGTTGCGATTTTCTTGCCGATGCGTTTTATAGAAAGAGTGCGAATCTGGCTGATTTTGACCCAAGATTTTTTTGGAAGATTTTTTTCGTTTAGCTCCAGGGTCAGAGGAAAACCAGCCCGTTGAGCCTGGCTTGTCAATGCGACTGCAATAACCGTCCCTGATCTTTCATTAAAAACATTGTGACTTAAAACAAGAACAGGGCGTAATCCGCCCTGCTCACTTCCGATGATCGGATTTAAATCAGCCCAATAGATGTTACCCCTCAATATGCCGGCCATTCTTCCAACTCCGATGACAAACCTTCTTCCGCCATAGATTTTTCAAAATCAGGATCAAGCTTGGCGCATTCCTGAGAGAGACGTCTTTTTTCAAGCCGCGCTAGTTTTTCTGCAATAGCCTCTTGAATAGCCCGACTGCGATTTGGAAATAGCCTGGATTTAACCAGGATATCAAGCTGTTTTAGTGTGTTGTCATCAATTGTAATGGCAATTTTTGAAGCAGTCATTTTAATTACCTCTGGTATGATAATATGTCATACCAGCCTCATTTTCAAGAAATATCTCCTCATTCCTGAAGGAGATGATTTGTCTCAAATCGGACGCGGTTGGCCCCTTCCAAATATTCCGAAATGCGCCCAGTCGCATCGATAACGTGATGGAGATAGACTGAATCATCTCGTTCCATGTCGCTGGACAGGGAATCCGCCCCCTCTCGCCGTGGACCCGAAAATGCCGACCATCGAAACATCGTTGTCTCGACACATCTTGATGATGATGTCACATTCTGCTGTATTCATGTTATCTCCTTGTTGTGGTAATTCACATATCGTGCAACAAACGAGTGAGACGTCGGGTTCGCAAACGTGAAAATCACCGGTTCATCCGGTGTATTTTATTGTAGAAATTTGGTATGGTGTTCTCAAAATTCCCTTACCCGATTATGCGTTGTCTTTGAATCTAAGTTCGCCATTTTCCACAAACTCAAACATTGGCCCCCAAGCCACTTCCCAGTAGTAGCCATCAAGATCAGCGAAATATCCACTGAAACCGCCCCAGAATGTGTCTTGTGGTTCTTTCATGACACGAGCGCCAGCCGACCTTGCACGTTCTACAATGGCGATAACGTCGTTCTTGCTGTGTGCGTTGTGGGCAAGTGTTATTCCACTAAATTCACCGCGAGTGGCTGGGACCTCAGGCGATATATCTTTTGCCAGATTTTCAAGCGGATAAAGAGAAATCCAAGTTCCGGGAAGCTCAATGAAGGTGGCGCCATCATAGGAAGTTTTTGGAGGTGTGCCGAGTACAGCTTCATAGAACTTCGTCGCCTTGTTTAAATCGGCTACGCCAAGTGTTATCACGGTAAGTCTTGTAATCTTCATGAGTTCTCCATAATTTTATGAGGCGCATAACGTGAAAATCAACGGTTCACCCGGTGCAGTATATTGTTGAAATCTGTTATGGTGTCCCCAGAATTCCGAAAAAGCTGTTATTGCGCCACAAACCACATCAATTATCGGTTAATTACCAGCTATTTTAATGTGTTACCATGGACAGCCCCATCCAAATTTGCGCTTTTTACAAGACCGATGAAATCTTTTTCCCAGATTATCCTGATCTGTTGACCATTAGCAGCGAGTTTTTCAGCTTTTCTCTGTTTAGAACTTTTTTCATGTCCTGCGAGTTTTGTCACGTCTTGATCGCCAACAACCAGAATTGTCGTTCTCTTAGTCACACCCAGGTCTACTCGGCAACCGATATTTGCGGCAAGGTTTGCGGTTTCACTTCGGGAGATTACCAAATCTCCGGTAAATACGACAACCTCACCGAACAATTTCCCTTCCGGGTTTGCGTCGCGTTTCACATTCTTTTCTTTATCGAAAGTGAACCGGTTAGAACCTGTCTTGACTGGTTGTTCAAAATGAGTCGATTTATTGATAAGGCGTTTCCAGATTCTTTCTTCTATCGGTGATTCCTGCAATGCGGCGATCAACACGTATCCGGAGGCCTTGGCATCTTCTAACGCATCGTGGTGTTTGAATTCATATCCTATCTTGTTGCATACATTTTTCAATCCATAGCCTTTATAAGCAAGGTCATCCCAAACCATGCGAACGATCTGGGATGAATCCAACCAGGACAATTCAACCGAATTAAGGTTGTACTTAATAAATGCTCGGCAAATGGATACTCGGTCAAAATGTGTATGACAGACACATAAATTGTCATCGATAATTGTCAGAAGCTGTTCGGAAATTTCAGGAAACTTCGGGTGCCCTTTCACCGTGCATTGTTCTATTCCGTGGACACAAACGTTAGTTTCGGAAAAATAATCTTCAGGATCAACGAGTGTAGACCACTCATCAATGAGCTGTTTATCGGAAAACTTAGCAACTCCGATCTGACAGATTGAACCCAAGTCTGGATTTGCTGTCTCGACCGGTACTTGACCACTGATATTCCCACGGAAACCTAACCAGCATTGCCCGATCCTGATTTAACGTCTCAAAGCGGATCGCATCGATAAGAGATGCCATTGTCCAAAACACGTGCACTGAATCGTCCTTGAAAGAGCTACCATCTGACACCTTCTGCAAATTTCCTCATTTGCATATTTCTACGATATGCATCGCCGAACGCCTTGCCCAGCGTTTTCTCTGTATAATGTCCCGGGAATTCCTCAGTGATACGCCTATGCGCTCCCCTCGGAATTTTCCCATTTGCTCAGCGCGGCCCGAGCCGCAATCAATTTTTTGTATATCCTGGCTAGCTTGTCCGCATCTCCTTTCCGGGATGCTTTAAACAGGTCTCCCTCAAGTTCCGCAACTTCGAGGCGGATGTAATAGTCCAGCATTTCCTTGAGATGCGCCAGAACGATCTTGCCCGTCAGGACGGGGTGGTTATTGGTGACATTGGCATCCGGAAACTGCAACCCGTGCTCCAGTTCCACCTCCAGTCCCTGCTGAAACCACTCAACCGGAATCTGCAGTGCTTCAGACCCGACGGCTGCCTGAATAATCCTGGCTTCTTCGACCTGCACCTTTGTTTCGGTCAGTTGGGTCCAGTCCCGAATACCCAGCTCCTGACACGCGCGCAACACTTCTTCTTTTGAAATAAACTCTGCAATCGTCATAAATCCTCCTGATTCACCGTGATGATAATTGTTCATTTTGAAACCAGCTTCCCATGTGTAGCTACACAGAATTGCCGAAATTTGTCAAAGTATTTTGCATGAACTCCGATGGACATAAAATAAAGCTTGGCAAATCGTAAGCGATGTGAGATTATGACAAGTTATCATTTATATGTCCCTGTCACAGGGGGAGAAAAAACGATAACTGGTTTCTCACCGGGTTTCTTACCCAACGGTGGCCTTCACCGGCTCAGTCCCCCGTTCAGCAAAAATATCCTGCCGGATTGTTTGAGTGGCGCTGCATACCTGCAGGCTGTCCTCAGAAAGCGTACGTGTAACAATAATGAGTTTTACCCCTTTTAATCTTCACCCCAGTCTTATGCGAGGTGTTTCCGATCTTGGTTTCACCAGTCCCACCCCCATTCAGAAAGACGGCATTCCGCCGGCGATGGAAGGCCGTAATGTCATGGCTTGCGCAATGACGGGCAGCGGAAAAACCGCAGCCTTCGCACTTCCGATTCTGCAGCGCCTGATGGGCGCAAAACGTAGCGGCACTCGCGCGCTGGTCCTGGCTCCCACACGGGAACTTGCAGCCCAGATTGTCGAGGTTTTCAATGATCTGGCAAAACATACCCCGATCAAGGCCGCAGCCATTTACGGCGGGGTCGGAATGGAGCCCCAGGAACGTGCCCTTCGCCGCGGCGTTGATATCATCGTGGCCTGTCCGGGCCGCCTGCTCGATCACATGCAGTATCCCTACGCCAAATTTTCAGGACTCGAGGTCCTGGTGCTCGATGAGGCAGATCGCATGCTCGACATGGGCTTTTTGCCCGACATTCGCCGGATATTGAAACAACTGCCGGCTATTTCTCAGACCCTCTTTTTTTCGGCCACGTTGCCACAGGCGATTAATGACCTGTCCAAGCAGATGCTGAAGAACCCCGTGAATCTGAACGTTGAGCGTCCTTCCGCACCTGCCACGGGCGTTGCACAGGCGATTTTTCCGGTTCGACAGGATCTTAAATCCGCGTTGCTGCTGGAGCTGCTGCAGGGAGACGACATCCAGAATGCGTTGGTTTTCACGCGCACCAAACACCGGGCCAACCGCCTGGCCGATTTTCTGGACCGGCACGGCGTTGCCTGTGACCGCGTTCACGGCAACCGCAGCCAGGCCCAGCGCACCCAGGCCATGAACGACTTCAAACACGGCCGTTCCCGGGTCCTGGTCGCCACAGATGTTGCCGCGCGAGGCATCGATATCGAGGCTTTGTCCCATGTCGTCAATTTCGACGTCCCCAACATTCCCGATGATTACATCCATCGGGTCGGACGCACGGCACGGGCCGGCGCCACGGGCGAGGCCTTCACCTTCGTTTCTCCGGAAGAACAAGGCGAACTGCGGGCAATCGAGCGGGCCGTTTCAAAGCGCCTGCCGACACGCACCCTGTCCGGCTTCAATTATCAGGTAAAGGCCGCCGAGAGTCTTGAAATTCCGCTCGGCGAACGCATTGCGGCGATCCGCGCCCGAAAGGCCGAAGAACGGGCCAGGGCAAAGGCAAAAGCTGAACGTAACGCCCAGTCGCCGTCCAGCCGGTCGGCAGCCCGGCCCGGAAGTAGCGCCCGACCTGCATCTTCACCCGGTTCTTCACGGAGTGATGGACCCAGATGGCGGAATTCCGAAGGCAGCCATCCTCCGGCGCGTTCTTTTTCCCATGGAAGTCGGCAGAGACGTCCGCAATAGGATGAATTTATCCGCGTTGATGACTCTTGAGTGAGCAATGATGCGCCTTATGATTCGAATCCTTCTGACTGCTGCAGGATTATATCTGGCCTATGCGGGCCTGGTATTTTTCCTGCAGCGGTCCATGATCTTTCCCCGCAGTGTGATTCCGCCATTTAACGATCCGGTAAGGCCCCAGGGTGTTGAAGTCCTCTCGATTCCTACCGGGACGGAAACCGTCGAGGCATGGTTTATTCCAGCCGATCCGGCATTTTCAGGCCCCTGCCCCGCCGTCATTTTTGCTCACGGTAACGCCGAACTGATCGACTTCTGGCCGGAATATTTGAAACCGTTATCCAGAAACGGCATTCATCTGTTGCTTGTGGAATACCCAGGCTATGGCAGGTCCAAAGGGCGGCCTTCGGAAAAAAGCATCGGCCGCGCATTTAGCGCGGCATACGATCAACTGGTTGCCAGAAAAACGGTGGACCCCTGCAAAATCATTTTATTCGGCCGCTCCATCGGCGGAGGCGCCATCTGCGGCCTGGCAAAAGCGCGCCCCTCCGCAGGGCTGATCCTGCTGTCCACTTTTACGAGCATTCGGTCTTTTGCCCCGCACTATGGCCTTTTTCCTTTTATGATTCGTGATCCCATGGACAATATCGGCGTTTTAAAGGAATACCCCCGGCCGGTACTGATTTTTCACGGAAAGCAGGACGACCTGATTCCCTTTTCCCATGCAACGGCACTTGCCTCCGTTTCCCGAAACGCCCGGCTCATCGCCTATGACTGCGGCCACAACGACTGCCCGCCGGACTGGAGCGGTTTCTGGCAGGATGTGTTTGCTTTTCTGCGGGAACACGGTATGATAAACACGTCCGGAACACCGTTGAATTAGCGCCGTTTTATCTGGGATTCCACATGATCATTTTTGATGGCACTTACCGATGGAAAACGCCGATGACTCCCTCTTCGCGCGGTTTTCGAAAAAAATGGGAAATGTCCTGCGACCTGAAAGTCATTGATCTTTCACTGTCTCAGCCCGACGTCACCCATCTGAAACGCTATGTGGTTGTGGCCTCGGAAACAACACCCGGACCCATGAAAACAAGCGTTGCAAATACCATGGGAATGCGGATATTCCGGGATTTTCAATTGAACCGTCACAATGTCTTATGGATTGAAGGGCGTTTGAACCATTTGGAATCCCTGGAAGTCGCCCTCTTTTTTCCTGATCCCGAATCCGGAATGGAAACCCGCTATCGGATTTCCTGGCGCCCCATCCTTCCCAACGAACTTCTTTTGATCCGCACATTCCTGCCCGGAAGTTTCTTCGAGCCCCGAGAGGCCACAATCCATCCCATCAAAGGATAAACACAAGAAGATGAACGGATCGGGAACTCGTCGTCAGGCCATTTTTTTTCTGGTTTTGACGGCCATACTCTGGAGCAGCAGCGGCCTGCTGGTCAAAATCATTTCCTGGCAACCCCTGTCGATTCTGAGCGGCCGCAGCATCCTGTCCACCGCCGTGTTCTGGATTTTTCTGCAATTCCCTGTCCGGTTTCGCTGGTCACGACTCCAGATCGTGGGTGCTTTCGGCTATGTAGGTGCACAGCTTTTTTTTATCATGGCCACCAAACTGACAACCGCCGCCAACGCCATTTTTCTGCAGTATACGCTGCCGATTTATATTGTTCTGTTCGGGTACTGGTTCCTGGGTGAACGACCCCAGCGCGCGGATTGGATATCGCTGATTGTCATTTTCACCGGGCTTTTTCTCTTTTTTGGAGACGATCTGAGTTTCGACGGTTTTTCCGGAAATATTCTGGCGATCGTCAGCGGCATGGCCATGGCGGTTCTGATGCTCTGCATGCGGAAACAAAAAGACGGAACGCCTGCCAATACCATTTTACTGGGAAACATCATCGGCGCCATCATCGGATTGCCGTTTTTGATGCAGGAAAATTTTTCTTTGCCGAATATCGGCATTATTGCTTATCTTGGCATCTTTCAGATCGGACTGTCGTTTGTCCTGTATTCTATTGCGATCAAACAGGTGAAGGCCCTTGAATCCAGTCTCATTTTAACCCTAGAACCCATTTTGAATCCGCTCTGGGTGTTTCTGGTCATCGGCGAAACACCCGGAAAGCTGGCCCTGATCGGCGGCATGTTGGTAATCGGCGCGGTCACGGCCCGTGCAATCGTCAGCGCGCGGACGGGGGCTGCTTGAGATACAACATAGAGCAACAATTCAAGCTATAAATCCAGCAGGATTTTTATGCCGGAATTTTGGGCTGCCAGATAAAAGGCTTCCGCTGCCGCTTCTATCGGAAATCGCCGGGTAATCAGGCTTTCAAGGGGCATGCCGGAATACTTTGCCATCAGCGCCAGACCCTGTCGGAACTGGCCGCAGCGGGACCCCAGCACCGTGAGTTCATGAATGACTACAGGCGACAGGTTTAGCGCCGCGGAAACCGCTACAGTGGATTTCAGCACAATCGTACCGCGGGGCCGACACAAAGCCATAGCTGCCGCAAGACCGGACGCAGACCCGGTGGCCTCAACCACCACGTCAGCACCGCAACAGTGGCTGCCATCATGCGACATCTTGATACCGTTCCATGCGGCAAGTACCAGCTTTTCCGGATGATGGCCGACAAGAGTAACATCCGAGACCGCCGTTGACAGCACCCAGGCACAGAGGATACCCAGGCGGCCATCGCCCAGAATTACAACGCGTTCCGATCCGTTCAGAGGCAGTTGTTCCAGTATTTCACAGGCGGCTGAGAGCGGTTCGATAAACACTGCCCGATCATCGGGAATATTGTCTGGAATCTCAACCAAATTGTTTATCGGAAGGATGCAGCAATCGGCCATACAGCCATCCAACCGGTCAATGCCCAAGGTCGTCCGGTTGGGACAGTGTCTGCCAAGGCCGGCCTGACAAAAAGAGCACTGTCCGCAGGCCACATTGATCTCTCCGGCTGCCCGTTTGCCAATCCACCGGGCGTCCTCACAGGATTCGACCATCCCGACAAATTCGTGCCCCAGGACTCCTTTATAACCCAGATAGCCTTTAATCAACTCCAGATCGGTCCTGCAGATACCGGCTGTTTTTACCCGAATTCCGGCCCAACCCGGCGGAACCTGCGGGATCGGATAATCCGGCCGGAATCGAAGCTGTCCGTCCCATACGACTGCACGCATCATGCATTCCTTATGATTCCAAAACCGTTCCTGATGATCCAGGCATGCAAAGGCTGTCTCCTGAGCAGAAAATCATTCATAGTCGTAAATCTGCACACGGGACCAGAACGTTCCGAACTGTTTAAGGAATCCCTGATGAAGCGGATGGACCTGATAGGCGTCATGATCCTGGATTGTATCGAAGAGCACGGTCAGTGCAAAGGAATAGGTCTTATCGATGACGGGCCGGTCTCCGGTTTCAGCAGGAGCTCCGATATATAAACCCCGAGCGGTTTCGACGGCTTTGAGGGATTCGAGCCCTTCCCTGAATGCGGACCGCTTCGCATCAGAAAGATCTTCCTTGAGCCAGAAAAGAACAATGTGTGACAGCATAGAAACCTCCTTTATCGTAAAAATAGATTCACCCTTTTTGGAAAAGGGGAAGATGTCATAGCCTGCATCGTATCATAAGGATATCACCAGAACGCAGAATCCCGTGATTCCGATCAGGACAAGCCAGTCGGATCTGCCGGACTTTAACGTCAGGGGTCGACTGTTTTGCGGCGAATAGCATCTGGCCTCCAAGGCATCGGCCAGTTGATCCGCGGTTTCCAGGGTGCGGCAGAGCAGCGGCAGTGAAAATTTGACGGTCCGGTAAACCGGATTTTTTCGATTCTGGATGCACCGGCATTGCTGGGCCGCTGAAGTTTCCCTGGCCTGTTCCAGGATCACCGGCAGGAATCGCACCATCAGGCTCATCATGGTGGCGACCTGTTTTCCGGAAACTCCGGGAAAAGGCCGGCAGAACCACTCAACGGCCGTGCGGATACCGGAAGGACTGGTGGTGATCATCCATAAAATGCCCCAAAAAGCCAAAATGATCAGACGCCAGCATATGAGAAGCCCCTCAACAGCACTTTTCGGATCCATTGAAATCAATAGACCTGAAATACCGGAAAAAAGGGAAATGGTCAAAGCCCTGGACAAGAAAACGACCATCAGCAATAAGACAAGAAAACGCAGATGGCGGATGAGTAAGGATATGGAAAATCGAACGAATATCCAGAGCCCCAGGCACAGAATCGATAGGAAAGTCAGACCGGTTGCATCCGCCTTCAGAACGGCAATACTGATAATGGCCATACAGGCCATTTTGAAGCGGACATCCATATTTTGTAAACTTATCATCATGCAGCATTCATCTTTTTCACGGTAAACAGTCAGGGCCAGAGCATCACTGGCCGTTCCCTGGCACTAAAATTTCACTGGGATCGCGGGACACCCGCAATCCCAGTATTTTCATGACAAAAAACTTCCATCCGACAGGTACAGGGCGATTTGACGCCTGCGGATTCAACTTCGTGAATCACATTCTCAAACAAACCATCCTTGATGATCGATCCGTTTTTCATCAGGATCAACCGGTCGGCATGCCCCATAATCTTGTCCAGATCATGGGTGGAAAGAATGATGGTCTTACCTGCCCGGTGCAGGTGAACGATCCGGGAGATAACCTGGAGGATGCCGGGATAGTCCAGGTTGGCGAAGGGTTCATCCAGAACCAGTACCTCGGATTCCATGGCCAGAATGCCGGCAATGGCCAGGCGGCGTTTTTCTCCTCCGGAAAGCCTGTGGGGTTTTTGATCACTCAGATGTTCCAACCCGACCGCAGACAAGGCCGACGTCACCCGTCGGTTCACCTCGGCAGGACTCAGGCATAAGTTTTCCGGACCAAATGCCACATCATCATAAACCGTTTCGCCGACGATTTGGCTGTCAGCATCCTGAAAAACCAGACCCACCATCTGGCGCGCCCGCAAGATATCCGCGGATACCGAAATCCCATGTATTTTGACATCTCCGGAATCCGGCGTCAGGAGCCCGTTCAAGTGCCTGAAAAGCGTCGTTTTCCCGGAACCGTTATGTCCAGCGACTACGATGAATTCCCCTTTGGCAACCTTCAGGGAAATATCTTCAATTCCCTGGCTGCCGTCCGGAAACCGATGGTTGAGATGCGAAACCTCAATAATGGGTTTGGATAAAAGGAACATCAGCGGATGTATTCCTTTAAAACCCGGGCAAGAGGAACCGCAGCGGCAATTTTAAGCGCATCTCCCGGCAAAAACGGGTATAAACCTGCGGCCAGGGATTTTGACCAGGCCATGCCCGTCACCACCTTCAACCAGGGAACTCCACAAGTGTAGACGATCAGCGCGCCCATGATCATGGCCATTATGGAAAAAAGAGGCTTTTTCGGCAATTTTTCTGATAGCATTCCAATGACAAACACTGCCGGCAGATACCCCAGAAGATACCCGCCGGTCGGCCCTGCCAGCTTGGCGATCCCGCCGGTTCCGCCTGCAAAAACGGGAAGCCCCAGCGCGCCGGTCAGCAGATAAATGGCAACGCTCCATACCCCCCATCTGCTGCCCAGAAGGAGCCCCGCCAAAAACACGAATAAATTCTGAAGGGCAATGGGAACCGGTCCGATGGGTATGGCCAGAAACGCGCCTGCCGCCGTCAGTGATGCAAATAAAGACGCATAGACCATCATGCGAAGGTGATTTGTTGATTTCATGGGAATCTTTGCCGTCAATCTTCGTTCATGCAGTCGCCATAGAGCACTTTTTTGTGCGAACCTTCCGGCAGCTCCAGAATCAGCGCCCCGGTGGAATCGATATCCAGAGCCAGACCTGTGGACGTTTCCAGTGGTGTAATCACCGAAACGCGCCTACCCAGCGTGCAGGTCAATTCTTTCCATTCCGCGATGGTGTTCTCCAGGTTACCATCCGTCTCAAGATAAGATTGAAGCTCATCCAGGAACCTGGTCAGAAGTTCTTTTCGTGAAACCGGTTTCCCCAGAAGCTGAAGAAGAGAGCAGGCATTGGGCTCATACGACGACGGATCGTTATTGACATTTATACCGATGCCGACCGTGACAAATGAAACCATTTCCGCTTCGGCTTCCATTTCCGAGAGCATTCCCGACAGTTTTTTGCCGTCAATTAGAATATCATTCGGCCATTTGACGCCCGCATTCAGCCCGGTCAGACTCCGGAGCGTCCGGCAGAGCGCCAGAGAGGCCGCAAAATTGACCCGGAAACACCATTGCAGCGGAAGATTGGGTCGAAGAATCAGGGTGAAATAGAGTCCGCCGTCGCTTGAATACCAGGTCCGCCTCAGCCGGCCCCGTCCGCTGGTTTGCCGGCCCGCGATCACAACGCTGAAATGGGAAGCGCCTTTACGTGCCATTTCCCTGGCAATGTCCATGGTGGAGGAAACTTCAGGGAAATAATGGATCAAGCCTTCCCGCTTCGGAAATTCCCAGGGAAACGGCGTGTCCGGCGACTTCAAGAGCTGATACCCTTTCGGGGTTGCCGCAATTTCATATCCGCATTCCTGAAGCTTTTGAATGTGCTTCCACACCGATACCCTTGAGATCCCGAGCGCTGTGCTCAAGGTTTCTCCGGATACAATGTCCTGTGCGGACCGGAACAGACTGAGAATTTTGGATTTCATAGCGGCAATAGATTTTCGTTAGCCATAATTTTTGTTAGGTTAACGAAAAACGGAAGATCCGTCAACCCATTTATCTAACATCCTGGAATCGGAATGATTTCAACATCGAAAAAACGACTGTTACAGCGTCACCTGTTTTGCAGCACCGAGATAATGCGGCGTTGGGAGATATATCCTTACATAAACAGACACCTTGTTGGAATGCGTTACCAGGAACGACCGAAATTAATAGAAAGAGTCATGGATTCTGCGGAATGGTCAAGAAACGAATTTAGGGGTGTATCGTTTGCACTTGTTGCTCATTCTCAGTGTCAGCTCCTTTCTGGTTTAGGCTGACTTAAAGCTTATCACAAAGTCAATTATTTGGGGACCACCGTCTTTTGTTCGAGTAGCCGGGAGTCTTCCATGACTTA
>AMWB02068606.1_pt2 | contig 14912 bp, 15 predicted proteins | sample 200311 | NCBI WGS metagenome assembly AMWB02 (sample SAMN02737377, study PRJNA173069) | bioreactor metagenome | biome: anode biofilm in microbial fuel cells | place: USA: California | collected 2010-12-16 | reverse complement strand
AACATGCTGACCATGTTTGCCATGGTCCTGGCCATCGGTCTTCTGGTTGACGACGCCATCGTGGTGGTGGAGAACGTCGAGCGGATCATGGCCGAGGAAGGGCTCTCCCCCCGCGAAGCCACCGCCAAATCGATGGACGAGATCACCGGCGCCCTGATCGGCATCGGTCTCGTGCTTTCGGCGGTATTCGGTCCCATGGCCTTTTTCCCCGGCTCCACCGGGGTGATCTATCGTCAGTTTTCCATTACCGTCATTTCGTCGATGCTTCTGTCGGTGCTCGTGGCGCTGATCCTGACCCCCGTACTCTGCGCCACCTTGCTCAAAGCGATTCCCAAGGGACATGAACCCTCGGATGGCGCCGTCCGGTTCCTGCGGCCTTTTTTCCGCTGGTTTGACCGGACTTTTTTCCGGGCCAGGGATTTTTATGTGCGGCTGGTCGGCCACGTGTTGGCAAAAAAACTTCGCTACCTCTTTGTCTTTGTTCTGATTGTCGTGGCCATGGGATATCTGTTCCAGCGCATGCCCACATCCTATATTCCGGATGAGGATCAAGGCCTCCTCATGGTTCAGGCCATGCTCCCCTCCGGCTCGACGCTCGAGCAGACGGAAGCGGTCATGGCCAAAGTCACGGATCATTTTCTGACGAACGAGAAGGAGGGGGTGGATTCACTCATTACCGTCGCGGGCAGGAGTTTTGGCGGCGAGGGACAGAACGTGGCCCTGGGATTTGTCAAGCTCAGGGACTGGGAGCTTCGCCAGCGGCCCGACCTGAAAGTCAAGGCCATTGCCGGCCGCGCCATGGGGGCGTTTTCAGGAATAAAAGAAGCCATGGTCTTCGCTTTCCCGCCCCCTCCGGTCGTCGAACTGGGGATGGGTACCGGCTTCGACTTGCAGCTCGTGGACCGTGGAGGCCTGGGCCACGATAAACTCATGGAGGCGCGCAACCAACTCCTCGGCATGGCGGCCCAAGACTCCCGCCTGATCAGGGTCCGGCCCAACGGGATGAATGATGTGGCCGAATACCACATCGATGTTGACTGGGACAAGGCCGGCGCTCTGGGGATTCCCATCGACTCCATTCATAACACCATCTCGGCCGCCTTCGGCAGCGCCTATGTCAACGATTTTATCCAGGCCGGCCGGGTCAAAAAAGTATATGCCCAGGTGGAGTCGCCCTATCGCATGCTGCCGCACGATCTGGAAAAATTATATGTGCGCAACACCATCGGAAAGATGGTCCCCGTCTCCTCGTTCGCTGCGGGGCGCTGGGCGGCCGGCTCGCCGAAGCTCGAGCGGTTCAACGCCTTTCCGTCGATCAATATCTGGGGCGAACCGGCTCCAGGCCACTCCACCGGCGAGGCCATGGCCGCCATCGAGGAGATTGTCGCCAAACTGCCGACCGGAATCGCCGCCGACTGGACCGGACTTTCCTACCAGGAACGGCAGGGCGGTTCCATGGCCCCTCTGCTCTATGCTTTTTCGGTTTTCGCCATCTTTCTCTGCCTGGCGGCTCTTTACGAAAGCTGGCCCATCCCCATCGCCATCCTGCTGACCATGCCCCTTGGAGCCATCGGCGGCATTATCGCCACCAGCTTCGCCGGGATGCCCAACGATGTCTATTTTCAGATCGGCCTGTTGATCACCCTGGGGCTCACCACCAAAAACGCCATTCTGATCGTTCAATTTGCCAGGTCAAAGATCGATGAAGGCATGGGGTTGATCGAAGCGACACTTCAAGGCGCCAAACTGCGGCTCAGGCCGATCATCATGACATCGCTGGCCTTCGGGTGCGGGGTTCTGCCCCTCGCCCTGGCAACAGGAGCAGGATCGGGAGCGCAACGGGCAATCGGCATCGGCGTAGTCGGCGGCACGGTGACCTCGACCTTCCTGGTTACGTTGTTCGCGCCTCTCTTTTACGTCATGATCTATAAAGTGCTTGGCAAACATCGAAAAGAAGTGACCATGAGTTATCATGAAGAAAGCATCACGGCGGAGGGGAAAAAATGAACAGACGATTGGCAATTTTGCTGACCAGCATCGGCCTTATCGCCGGGGGGTGTTCCCTGGCCCCCGAATATCTGCGGCCGGAAGCGCCGATTCCGGCTGAGTGGCCACAGGGTGAGGCATACCAAACTATACCCGAATCGTCGATTGCCTTGGACCTTGACCGTCAGGAGTTTTTCACCGACGGAAAGCTGCAAAAAGTCATCGGCATCGCTCTTGAAAATAACCGGGAACTGCGGCTGGCGGCCCAGAACATGGAACGGGCACGGGCTCTCTATGGCGTGCAGCGGGCAGAGCTGTTTCCGGCGGTTCAGGCAACCGGCGAGGGAGGCAAGCAAGGCTTGTCATCCGATCTTATCAAAGCGGGGGATTCCCGCACGAGGGAACAGTACAGCCTCGATCTCGGGATTGCTTCCTGGGAGATCGATTTTTTCGGGCGGATCCGTAGTCTGAAGGATAAGGCCTTAGAAGAGTATCTGGCAACCGAGGAGGCCAGGCGGAGCGCCGAGATTGCCTTGGTGGCCGAGGTTGCCCGCGTGTATCTGACCCTTGCCGCGGACCGGGAAAATCTGCAACTGGCCCGGTCCACCCTGGAAACGCAGGAGGCGACTTACGGTCTGGTGCGAAAACAGTATGACGCAGGCCTCGCCAACGAACTGGATTTGCGGCGGGCACAGATCCCGGTGGAGACGGCCCGGGGAGACGTCGCTCTTTTCACGCAGTTGACGGCCCAGGACCAAAACGCCTTGAATCTCCTCGCCGGCATTCCGGTCCCTGACGAGCTGTTGCCGGTCGATCTCGAACGCGTCGCCCCCCCCGCGGAAATTTCCGCGGGCCTGTCCTCCGAGATCCTCCTGCGGAGACCTGACATCATGGCGGCGGAGCATCGGCTCAAGGGGGCGTATGCCTTTATCGGTGCGGCTCGGGCCGCCTTTTTCCCCCGGATTGCGCTGACTACCGCGGTGGGGACGGCCAGTGACGACCTCTCCGGTCTCTTCGGTTCCGGAACGGGCACCTGGAGTTTCACGCCGAGGGTCGTGGCGCCGATTTTCGACGCCCGTGTCTGGGCAGCGTTCAGGGTCAGCAAGTCCGATCGGGAGATTATACTGACCCAGTATGAACTCGCCATTCAGAACGCCTTCAGGGAAGTAGCCGATGCCCTTGCCGTGCAGGGGACGATAGACCGGCGGATCGCAGCCCAGCTCTCCTTGGTCACTGCGACCGCGGAAACATACCGCCTCGCCGACAAACGCTATACGGATGGCATTGACAGTTACCTCGGGGTCCTTGACGCGCAACGCTCGCACTTTGCCTCCCAGCAAGGGCTGGTGGCGTTGCGCCTGGCCAAACTTGCAAACCGGGTGCGACTTTACGCTGTATTGGGAGGCGAAGTATCGGGAAAAAATAGTTAACCTTATGTATCGGAGAATTCCTTGGAGACAGGAGGAAAGGATGGTCAACAATAAGTCGGTCACTGGTGGCAAAAAAGGTTTTGACAGGATAGACGTTAAAAAACTCCTTGCTTTTTTGCCGATTTGTAGTGACAGCACCATCTTGGACATGGCGGGCGACTTTGACGCCTATACCATTGCCATGGCATCCCTCTGCCCGCATGGCAAGGTCTTTGTTTTTTATCTAAGGGAGGAAGGCCTCGAACGTTTCATTGAGGAGATTTCGGATAGCGCCATCATTAACGTCATTCCCAATGTCGTCACTCCAGATTCGCTACCTCTGGGCAGCGGAACCATGGATATCTGCCTCTTGACCAAAGTTTTCCATGACTTGTTTCAAAAAAGCAGCGGCCATGAAGCGCTAGGCGAAATCAAGAGGGTTTTGAAGCCTGACGGGGTCCTGGCGGTGATAGAGTATAAAAAAATAACCGGATCTCCCGGCCCTCCCATCAAAATCCGAATCGCTCCGGGTGAGCTTGATGAGACACTCCGATTGGCTGGTTTTATCCCAGCGATAAAACAAGAGATCGAGATTGGACCATATCATTACCTGTCTCTTTATCGAAAAGGCGACAGGCAACACGAATGAAAGAATGAAAGAGGGAGTGTGTACCGCCCGTTTTTGTTCGTGTCCTTGTCAACCAAGTAAAGAAAAAAAGAGAGAAGGCGACAAAAAATGCAATCGAACTTTCCGGATAGTAAAGTCAAAATCCTTGAAGCCGCTATCCCCCTTTTTGCCGAAGCCGGCTTCAATGGCGTTTCCATGCGCAGCCTCGCCACCGGAGTCGGCCTGAACCCCGCAACCCTCTATCATCACTATCAGGACAAGTATACTCTCTACATGGCCGCCATGTCTTATGCGTTTGCCCGAAGGGCCGAGACATTATCGTCGGCCCTGTGCGCGGATGCCCCCCCCGAGCAACGGCTAAAGAAGTTTGCCGAGGCTTTTTGTCGGCTCATCCATGACGATCCGAATTTCAACAAATTGATCCAGCGGGAAATATTGGCGGAAGATAACAAGCGTCTGCAACTGCTGGCGGACCAGGTTTTTCACGAATTTTTCACCTCGCTCATCTCCCTTTGCGGTGAGCTCGCTCCAGACTTTGACCCGCATTTGCTGGCCATTTCAATAGTCGGCCTGATGGTTCATCACTACCAGATAACTCCCCTGCGGCGGCATCTGTTGGGCAGTTCGCCGGCCCATGACTCCCCGGAAGAGGTGGCTGCGCATGTGGTGCGTCTGCTGCTACGAGGGATCAAAAGTGGAGAATTGCAACTTGAATGATCGCATGAAGAAAAGAAGCAGAGAGATGCCGTTAAACCGGGCTATTTATTTTTTGGCCCGGAACATTCAGCATGTCGCGAATCGAATTCCCATGTCCTATGGCGTTACATGGGAACAATTGTATGTGCTGCAATGTTTGGCGGAGGGAAATATTGGGTATCCGCAATGGAAAATTTGCCGCCGAACCAAGAAGACACCGACGAATGTCGTCAGAATCCTGGATCGTCTTGAAGGGAAATTCCTGGTTTTAAGGCAGAGTAGTTCTCTAGACCGCAGGACGCATATTTAAGCACATGTCCATGAAGCCGGTGAAAAAAAAGACCCTCTCCTCACGAACGAACAGGTAATGATGAACAGGTCAAGCGAAAGCCTTCAATCAGACACCAAGCTGCGCATTATGGACGCGGCGGAACGCCTTTTCGCGCGCGACGGCTTCCATCGCACATCCATAAAGCAACTCGCTTCCGAGGCAAAGGTTAATCTGGCGGCGGTCAATTATCATTTTGGCTCCAAGATGACTTTGATCGAAAAGGTTGTTGAGCGGCGGTGGCGACCGATTAATCAACAGCGCATGGAGAGGCTTGCGACTATTCGGCGAAACGCCGCCCTGAAGGACCCCGGGCCCTTGGCCAGGGAATGCTTGCGCGCCTTTATCGAACCGGCTTTTACGTCTGACATGCTCGCGCGGGAAAAAAGTTGTTTTCTTGCCTTGGCAGCGCATGCCTTATCCGAGCCGGACGATACCATCAGAACCATTTTCATCAATCAGTTCAAAACGCCCTTCAAATTTCTGTCCGAGGTCTTGCATGACGCCCTTCCCGGCCTGCCGGATGATGAGCTGTTCTGGCGGCTCCATTTCGTCGTCGGCGCCATGACGCATTGCATGCGCCTGTGCAGCGCCGTTTTTCCGTCTTCCGAAATTTCCCCGCCGGGAAACGATCTCGGGACAGTAACGGATCTATTGCTGGATTTCATAACAAGCGGCATGTGCGCCCCTTGTCCCGGCGAGGAAAACCCATCGAGAACCCATGGAGGTCGTTGATGGGGGTAAGAAGAGAGCGATACCCATGACCTCGATTGATTGCGGTGGCGCCGACGTTGTGTTGGCCATGGCCGCGTCGCCTCTGAGCGCATTTCTTGGTGCGGCGTTCTGGGGTCTGCACATGGCGTTCACTCAAGGCCTACTTTCGAAACTTGTGGCCGAACAAGCGCCAGCCGACCTCTCCGTCGTCGGTGGCGATTGTTCGATGTCCATCGAGAAAAAAGACAGGAAAAAGGAGGAACAAAACATGTGCAGGATATTTATCATTTACTACAGTTTGCATGGGCATATTTTCAGAATGGCGGAAGCGGTCGCGGAAGGAGTGTCGCAGGTCGCCGGCTGCGAGGCGCTGGTCAGGAGGGTCTCGGAAACCCTTCCTGATGAAGTATTGGAGAAGATGGGCGCTTTGGAGATCCAGAAAAGGCAGGCCCATATCCCGGTGGCCACAGTGGATGACCTTGCGGTGGCCGATGCGATTATCTTTGGCACCCCGACCCGCTTCGGCAATATGTGCGGTCAAATGCGCCAATTTCTGGATGCCAGCGGTGGCATCTGACAGAAAGGCTCCTTGATCGGCAAGCCCGGCAGTGTGTTTACCAGTTCCGCCACCCAGCATGGCGGTCAGGAGACGACCATCCTCAGCTTTCATATTACGTTGTTGCATCATGGTATGGTGGTGGTCGGTCTCCCTTATGCTTACACAGGTCAAATGGGCATCGCCGAAATCAGCGGCGGATCGCCCTATGGCGCTTCGACTATCGCCGGCGACCAGGGAGAGAGGATGCCCAGCGACAACGAACTGAACGGCGCCCGTTTTCAGGGTGCTCACGTGGCGCGAATCGCTTTGAAACTCAAAGAAGGCGCTTGATGATCCATGATCGTTTAGGAATGAGGAATGGATGAAGATGTCATTGAACGTAAATTTTAAAAAGTGGGGTACGAGCGCGTTGCTCCTTGGCATGGCAACGGTAGCGGCCCTGTTGCTTTGGCGTCATTTCCAGGGTGACGGACTGGATGAGCGTATCGCAAGCAGCAACGGACGTATCGAAGCGGTGGAAATCGATATCGCCACGCCGAGGGCCGGGAAGGTCAAGGAGATTTTTGCGGAGGAAGGCGATTACGTCGAGATCGGGAAGGTGCTGGCCAAGATGGATACCGCCGTTCTGGAGGCGCAGCAGAGAGAGACGCTGGCCCGCTTGCGTCAGGCGGAAAACGCGGTGTTGATCGCCAACAGCCAGGTCGTACAGCGGCAAAGCGAGAAGAAAGCCGCGCAGGCGGTGGTCGCGCAGCGTGAGGCCGAGGTCGAGGTGACCCGGGTTCGGCTGGAGCGGTCGCGATCGCTGGTCGCCAGCAAGGCGGTTTCCCAACAGCAATTCGACAACGATCGAGCCGCTTTTCTCAGCGCCGAGGCCATGCTTCGTGCCGCCGAGGCTGATGTCGCAAGGACGGATGCGGCCATTGCCACGGCGAAATCCCAGGTGATCGGTGCGCAAGCCGATGTTGAAGCGGCCAGGGCGATGCTTGAGCGGATCCAGGCGGACCTCGAGGACAGTGTGCTGAAGGCGCCGCGGGAGGGACGGGTGCAATACCGGGTGGCCCAGCCCGGCGAGGTGCTGGCCTCCGGCGGCACTGTCCTGAACATGATAGACCTCACCGATGTCTACATGACCTTCTTCCTGCCGACAAAAACCGCTGGCCGGGTGGCGCTGGGGGCCGAGGTCCGCCTTGTACTCGATGCCGCCCCGCAATACGTCATCCCGGCCGCGATCTCATTCGTTGCCGACGTGGCCCAGTTCACCCCGAAAACGGTGGAAACATCGGAAGAACGCCTGAAGCTGATGTTCCGGGTCAAGGCGCGGATCGATCCGGCGCTGCTGCGTCAATATATGAGCCAGGTCAAGACTGGCCTGCCGGGAATGGCGTACGTGCGGCTGGATCCAGAAATGGCATGGCCGCCAGAGTTGCAGGTCAGGATGCCAGAATGAGCGAAAGCCGTTTCAATGCCGCTGAAAAAACGGTTGCAAGGCTTGATGATGTCAATTTGCGCTATGGGAAGGTGCGGGCGCTGGCCAACATCTGCCTTGATGTCCCGGCGGGTTGCATGGTCGGCCTTATCGGACCGGACGGGGTGGGCAAGTCCAGCCTGCTGGCGCTGATCGCGGGGGCGCGCAAGATTCAGGGTGGCCGGATCGAGGTGCTCGGTGTCGATATGGCCAACGCCGGTGATCGCCGACGCATTCTTCCGCGCATCGCGTTCATGCCTCAAGGCCTGGGAAAAAACCTTTATCCGACTCTGTCCGTTTTCGATAACATCGATTTCTTTGCCCGGCTTTTTGGCCAAGACCGGCTAGAGCGCCAAGGCCGAATCATGGAGTTGACCAGGGCCACGGGGCTGGCGCCCTTTATTGATCGCCCCGCCGGCAAGCTTTCGGGCGGCATGAAGCAGAAACTGGGCCTTTGTTGCGCGCTGATCCATGATCCGGATCTGCTGATTCTCGATGAGCCCACCACCGGGGTGGACCCGCTATCGAGGCGCCAGTTCTGGGAGCTGATCGGGCATATTCGCGCCACACGCCCCGGCATGTCGGTGCTGGTGGCCACCGCCTACATGGACGAAGCGTCAGGTTTCGATAGCCTGATAGCGATGGATGAGGGCCAGGTGCTTGCCGCCGGGCAGCCCGAGGAAATGCTCCGGCAAACCGGAACCGAGTCGCTGGAAGCGGCCTTTATCGCCCTGTTGCCGGAGGAGAAGCGGCGCAAGCATCGCAGGGTGGCCATTCCACCGCTCGAGGACGAAACCGACGGTGAAGTCGCCATCGAGGCCAAAGACCTTACCATGCGATTCGGCGCCTTTACAGCCGTGAACAAAGTGAGTTTTCGTATTCGGCGGGGCGAGATTTTCGGTTTTTTAGGATCCAACGGTTGCGGCAAAACCACCACCATGAAGATGCTCACGGGCCTCCTGCCACCCACCGGCGGGCAGGCATGGCTGTTCGGCCGGGAGGTGGACCCGCGCGACCTCGACACCCGTCGCCGGGTGGGCTACATGTCGCAATCCTTTTCTCTTTATTCCGAGTTGTCCGTTCGGCAAAATCTGCGGCTTCACGCCCGCCTGTTCGAGGTTCCCGCTGAAGAAATCGAACAACGCACCCAGGAAATCGCCGCTCGTTTTGGTCTGCTCGACGTGATGGGTAAATTGCCTGCTGCCTTACCGCTCGGAGTGCGCCAGCGTCTTTCGCTGGCGGTGGCCATGATTCACAAACCCGAGATGTTGATCCTGGACGAACCGACCTCCGGTGTGGATCCGATCATGCGTGATGCGTTCTGGGAATCTCTGGGGGAACTGTCGCGGCGCGACGGCGTGACAATCTTTATCTCCACCCATTTCATGAACGAGGCGGAACGCTGTGACCGCATATCCCTGATGCACGCCGGCCAGGTGCTGGCGGTGGGTACCCCTGATGACCTTGCCGCACAACACGGCGCGGAGAGCCTGGAAGATTCCTTTGTCGCCTATCTGGAGCGTGCCGCGAATAACAAGGGGGAGGAAAGGGTCGAGGAGATGGAAAATCAAACGGCTTCAACCGGATCTCGTGACAACGTTCATACTGGCAAGCCGCGACTCTTCGACCCCCGTCGCATGCTGAGCTATGCCCGGCGCGAAACATTGGAACTGATGCGCGACCCTATCCGGCTGACACTCGCCCTCCTTGGCAGCGTGATCCTGATGCTGGTGATGGGTTACGGTATCACCATGGACGTGGAGGACCTGACCGTCGCCGTCCTGGACCGGGACCAGACAGCCATCAGCCATGATTATGCCTTGAATATCGCCGGCTCGCGTTATTTCATCGAAAAAGAGCCCATCCGCGATTACCAGGATCTGGACCAGCGGATGCGTGCCGGTAAACTGGCACTGGCTGTAGAGATTCCTCCTGGATTTGGCAGGGACCTCGCCCGTGGCCGGCCGGTTTCAATAGGTGCCTGGATCGATGGCGCCATGCCGACGCGGGCGGAAACCATCCAGGGGTATGTACGTGGCATGCATGCCCAATGGCTTTCGCAAAAAGCTCGCGAAGCCGGTCACGGCCAGGCGCTGGCCGGACTGGTAAACGTCGAGACCCGTTTCCGCTACAACCCCGATGTAAAAAGCCTGGTGGCCATGGTGCCGGCGGTTATCCCGCTGCTGCTGATGCTCATTCCAGCCATGCTGGCTGCGCTCGCGGTGGTGCGCGAGAAAGAGCTCGGCTCCATCATCAATTTTTACGTCACGCCCACTACCAGCCTGGAGTTCCTGCTCGGTAAGCAAGCGCCCTATATTGCTCTCTCCCTGGCGAGTTTCCTGCTGCTCACACTGATGGCCGTGACCCTGTTTCGCGTGCCCTTCACGGGTAGCTTTGCCGCCCTCGCTGTCGGCGCACTGCTCTACGTGAGCGCTGCCACCGCCTTGGGGCTTTTGCTCTCCACCTTCATGCGCAGCCAGATCGCGGCGCTTTTTGCCACCGCCGTGCTAACCCTGCTGCCGGCAGCCGAATATTCCGGCATGCTCGACCCGGTGTCGTCACTGGAAGGCTCGGCAAAAGTCATCGGCCAGATCTACCCGACAACCCATTTCCTCACCATTGCCCGTGGCACCTTCTCCAAGGCACTGGGGTTCCCCGATCTCTGGAATGCTTTTTTGCCTCTTGTGATCGTCGTTCCCGTTCTAATCGGGCTTTCGGCCCTGTTGTTGAAAAAACAGGAGCGCTGAGTCATGCGTCTCAAACATGTACTGCATCTTGGCGTCAAGGAATTGTTCAGCTTGCTGCGCGACCCAACCATGCTGGTGTTGGTGATCTATGTATTCACCTTGTCGATCTACACCCGGGCCACGGCCATACCCGAGACGCTTCACAAGGCTCCTATCGCCGTCGTCGACGAGGACCGTTCACCCCTTTCCCAACGTATCACCGATGCTTTTTATCCACCTTATTTCCTGGCTCCGAAGGTCATCGACCAGGCCGAAATGGATGCGCGAATGGACGCCGGTCTCGATACCTTCGCGATCAATATTCCCCCTGAATTTCAGAGGGACGTCCTGGCCGGGCGGCAGCCGACGGTTCAACTCAATGTCGATGCCACCCGCATGAGCCAGGCTTTTACCGGCAGCGGTTACATCCAGACTATCCTCAATGAAGAAGTGAGCGCCTTTGTCCAACGCTACCGGACAATTCCCACATTGTCGGTGGATATTAACCTGCGGGCGCGATTCAACCCCGAGCTAAACAAATCCTGGTTCGCCACTGTCATGGGTGTCATCAATAACGTGACAATGCTGGCCATTGTTCTCACGGGTGCCGCCTTGATCCGCGAACGCGAACACGGCACCGTAGAGCACCTGCTCGTGATGCCCGTGACGCCGCTTGAAATCATGCTGAGCAAAGTCTGGTCCATGGGTCTGGTGGTGCTGACCGCATCGGCTTTGTCACTTGTTTTTGTGGTGAAAGGCTGGCTTGGTGTCCCACTCCAGGGTTCATTTACGCTGTTTCTGGTCGGTACCGCTCTGCATCTTTTTGCCACCACGGCCATGGGAATCTTTCTCGGCACCGTCGCCCGGTCCATGCCGCAGTTCGGCCTGCTGCTAATGCTGGTGCTGTTGCCGCTGCAGATGTTGTCCGGCGCCTCCACCCCGCGTGAGAGCATGCCGGAACTCGTCCAGTACATCATGCTGGCCGCGCCTAACACCCACTACGTTCAGATAGCGCAAGCCATCCTCTTCCGCGATGCAGGTTTTGAAGTCGTCTGGTCTCAGTTTGTCTTTCTCGTCCTGATAGGGGCAACCTTGTTTGGCTTTACGCTTGCGCGATTTCGCAAGACCATTGGGAGCATGGGATGAGCAGCGCCACAACACTTCCGATAGAGAACAGATCCCCCAGTTTTGCATGCCTGGCTGGCTTTGCGACTATCATTCTGATGGTCGGTTGCTTTTGTCCATCAGCCTCCGTTGCCGCCAATCAAAGCGCGGAAAAGGGAATATGGAGCTTTGTTCTTGAAAATGACCTCTTTGCCAATGCCGACGATCATTATACAAACGGCCTGAGGGTATCCTGGCTGTCCGGCAAGAACCAAACGCCGGAGTGGGCGTTGAACATGGCTGACCGGTTTCCATTGTTTCCCGCCGATAAGGCCGTGAGGATGAGTTTCTCGGTGGGCCAGAACATGTACACCCCAGAAGACATCACCCTGGAGAATCCACCACTTGATGATCGGCCTTATGCGGGATGGCTGTATACCTCCGTTGGCTTGGTCGCCGAAACCGGGCAGCGGCTCGATCAACTTGAATTAAGCGTGGGCGTGGTAGGCCCGGCCTCGCTTGCGGAACAGAGCCAGAAGCTCATCCACTCTTTTGTCGACTCCGATGACCCGCGAGGCTGGGACACCCAACTCAAGAACGAACCTGGGTTCATTCTGACCTATGCCCGTAGTTGGCGAGGCTTGATATCAAAGTCGCTTCTTGGTGTGCCCTTCGATCTGACCCCCCATGCCGGAGTAGCCCTGGGTAACGTGTTCACCACCGCCAATGCCGGTGTAACACTGCGCTATGGCGAAAACATGCCGAACGACTATGGTCCTCCCCGAATTCAACCCAGTTTGCCGGGTTCAGGCTTTTTTATCCCTCAGCACGGTTTCGGCTGGTACCTGTTTGCGGGAATTGAGGGCCGGGCCGTCGCCCGCAACATCTTTCTTGACGGCAACACCTTTCGCGACAGCCGTAGCGTGGACAAAGAACCGCTGGTAGGTGACCTCCAGTTCGGTATCGCTATTACCTGGCGGAACCTGCGTTTGGGCTATACCCATGTGCTCAGGACACGGGAGTTCAAAGGCCAGGGCGACCGCCGCGATGATTTCGGGGCGCTCAGCCTTTCACTACAACTTTGATAGTACACGTTACGCGTGGTGGATCAATTGGTTACTTCACTATCCTGCCTGGTCTTTTTGAAACCCGACAAATCACCTTTTTTTCCTTGCCTTTTTCGGCCTAATCCATAAGAATAAGGTCATTATTCCGGCTCATTTCACAATGAGATACCCCTTTTCAGGGTTTAGCTGAACACATTTTTCGTGTTCTTGAATTCCAGGTACCACAGCCTCACATTTATTGGTACGTCCAGGTTTAATCGTGGATGCGAACCTGCGCCGTCATATAATTTTTGCATGGCTGCCTCATCTTTTTCTTCTTTATTCCCTATGTTATCTTCGCCTTCGCTCCGGGTTTAATCACTTTTGTGAACCTCTAGGTCCGCCAGGCGAGATATTTTTTTCGGTAAATCCATCAACCCATCAATCGGGAGCGGAACAATCTATGCTCCCATCGGGGCGTTGTTGTTTTTCTCCCACTACAAACAGGAGGAAACAACAATGTCAGCAACACTCAAGGAAAAGATCGATCAGATCAACAAAAGATTACGGTCTTTCGGCAAGGAAGCGGTCCAGGAAATCAAAATGACGGGCAAGGACGGCAAGGTCATCGGCCAGATAAAATACGGCTACCGGCCCCAGTACGTATTCGATTCCGTCAACGAATTCATTGGACCTGAACACTGGAAGTATGAATTGACCAAGGAAGAGATCTTCGACACTCAGGCGGTGGCCGAAGTAAAACTCTTTCTCAAGGTCGACGGAGATTGGCTCTGCAAAGGTTCACAGAAAGGCCAGATGCAGATTGTCAAAGGCAATGTCGGCGATGCCCAGAAAGGCGCGATCACCGATGCCATTCAGAAATGCATGTCGCTTCTCTCCATCGGCAGCGATTCCTACAAGGGGTTGCTGAGCAAAATCTATCAGGCAAATCCCCCGAAAACCCAGTCCGGCAGCAAACAAGCGGACAAAAAAACAGCGGACCAGAGCAACAAACCTACGGCCATGCCCAAGATCGCCGGCGTCACCTTTGAAGATCGTCAAGGTGTCATCGTCGCCATTGGAGACAGGCTGTACGATAAGAAGGAACTGCTCAAGGCCGCCGGCTTTCAATGGGACAAGTCCGAAAAGACCTGGATGAGAAAAGCTGCGTAGCATGCAGAATTCCGTGTCACGCATGTGTCACGTGACTGTCACGTGACTATAACGTGACAGTATGCACCACCCATCAATTCATCATCCTTAATTCTGCATTCTTCATTGGTTCCCCCAGGAACCCAACCACCCGTAACCCAGAGGGAGTGATACCATTCCCCTGGCGGGAATCCGTGTATCCTCCCCGAATAATCAATTATGGAGGATACTCACATGTCAGACCAGTTAATGATCACCCTGAAGGCCGCTCTTCAGCAGTTGGCCATTCAGCAAACCGTGGAAACGCTCGGCGACCGTGCCACTTATCTCGGCGCATCCGATATCGCCGCCTGCCCACGCAAAACCATTCTTTCAAAAATCAATCCCCCTGAAGCCGATCTGGTGACCCTGCTTCGTTTCAGGCGCGGGCACATGGCTGAAGACATCGTGGCAGCAGCGTTTTCCGCCGCCGGCTTTACCAATTTCACCCGGCAGGTGGAAGTTCAGTACGCAGGAGATGTCCCGGTCACAGCCCACATCGACTTCGTCTTCACATCCGAAATCAGGAAGACCATGGCCGTTCTGGAAGTGAAATCTCCGGAGACCATCCCGGCACATCCATACGGCTCCTGGGAAACCCAGCTCTATTTGCAGATGGGACTGCTTGCCGCGGCCTATCCCGAGTACACCGTCGAAAAGGGCGCAATACTTGCGGTCAACTTCGTTGCGTCGGGCATGGCGCTGTTTAACGGCTACACGCCACAGGCAACTATTTTTGAAGGTTTGATCGACCGGGCATGCACCATCTGGAGCGATTATCGGAAGGTTATGACGGATGCGTCAACGGTACCGGCCATGGAGGTCAGCCCCTTGTGCGGTTATTGCCCCTTTGTGGCGGACTGTCCGAAATTCGAGGCCGAAGAGGTCCGGGAACTCACCGAAAGCGTCGAGATCCTCACCGAACTGCAACAACAGCAGAAGAACCTCGAAAAGGACATCGACATCCGCAAAAGGGATCTCCTGGCTGTCGAGCCCGGTCGGCCCCGCCAGGTATAGTCAGGGATTGCGGGTGACAACGCAATCCCTTTTTTTTTGTGGT
>AMWB02107520.1_pt1 | contig 14916 bp, 7 predicted proteins | sample 200311 | NCBI WGS metagenome assembly AMWB02 (sample SAMN02737377, study PRJNA173069) | bioreactor metagenome | biome: anode biofilm in microbial fuel cells | place: USA: California | collected 2010-12-16 | reverse complement strand
GGCGGCGGTGGCGGCGGCTTCAGTTTTGGCGGCGGATCCTCCGGTGGCGGCGGCGCCAGCGGCGGTTGGTGAAAACGGAGTATTGACGATGCCTACCCTGGTCGACAAATATTTCTCCGAGGCGGATCTGGATGCTATCCAGCAGGCCGTCATGACGGCAGAAAAGAAATCGAGCGGCGAACTGGCGATCAAACTCGCCTCGCAGTCGCGCCATTGGATGCTCGAACGACTGATTGTCGCCTCGTTACTTGCGCTGATCACTCTGGCGGTCTCGCTCTCGCTCACCCGTGAGTCCAACTGGGGCACCTATTACAACTTCACCCAGGGAGCACTCTGGTCACTGGTCGTCTTCCTGGCCGCCTATTTTGGACTCGGCAAGCTGCTCGGCTCGCCAAACCGTCGTCGCCGCGCGGTCTGGAACCATGCCATGCAGTTGTTCTATCAACTCAAGCCGACTCGCGGTAACACCGGTGTGCTGATCCTGGTCTCATGCGAGGAGGAACAGGCGGCTGTCATTGCCGATGTCGCGATCGCCTCCAAAGTGGCCAAGGATTACTGGGACACGCCGCACCGGCTGATCATGGATGGCCTGCGGAGCGGCAAGCATGCCGAAGGGATCGTCGCCGCCGTGAACGCCATCGGGCTTGAGCTGGAGCGCCACTTCCCGCACGCCGAGGATGATCACAACGAACTGCCGGATCGCCCGCAGATCATCTGAGCCCCCGTCGCCCGGTTTCCCGGTGCTTTGACGTTGCTGTTGACCGCCGTCCGGCGTAGTTTCCCCCCATGAAACCGCTGGCTGGACTTGTCTGCCTCTTTGTGATCCCTCTTTCGTGCGTGTCGGTTGCCGCCGCCGCACCGTATCTGGACCAACCGCGAACCGAGGCGCTCTGCAGCATCCAACAGCTCGTGTACCGCGACCGGTTCGCCGCCGCCGACTCCGCCTGCCGGACGTTCGTCGCACAGTACCCCGATGACCCCATCGGCTATTTCTTTCAGGCGGTTACCCTGATGGCTCACATGATCGACCGCGAGGATCCGGTTGCCCCCGCGCGTTACGACAGCCTGCTCGACCGCGCCGACTCCCTCGCACTCACTCGATTGGCCCACCCCGACAGCGATGCGCGCTCCTGGATGTATCTGATTCGGGGGCACATCAAGGCGTATCGCTCGATTTACGAATCACGGTTCGGCTCCTTCACCTCGGCCGTTCGACTCGGTCTGGGAGCCAAGGGGGAGTACCTGAACGGCCTGCGCGAGGATTCGACCAATCTCGACATCTACGCCGGACTCGGCTCCTATCATTACTGGAAATCGGCCAAAACCGGCTTCCTCCGATGGCTCGGCCTTTTCCGCAACGACAAGGAACGCGGCCTCACCGAGTTGTACCGCGCGGCCGACTCCTCGACCATTTCACGCGAGACCGCCCGCTCCGCCCTGATCTGGATTCGGATCGATCAGAAGCTGTATGATTCCGCCATCGCCATTTGCCGCGAAATGATCGCCCGGTACCCGGAAGGGAATTCGTTCCGATGGCCACTGGCCCAGGCGCTTTTCGAAACGCGTGATTACCCCGCCTCGCTCGCCACCTACGACACCCTGCGCAGCCACTTGGCCGCCGATCCGGGCAACTACTACAACCTGATTGCCTGCGACGCCGCCATCGTGCGGTGCCACGAACACCTTGGCCATTCCGATGCCGCGCGCACTGCCGCCGAGCGTCTGGCCGACTATGTCGATCAGATTCCGGACCGAACCCGCCGCCGCCTGAAAGGGGAGATCGGGTACCTTCGGCGCGTCGCCACCGGCAAGTGAGCCGACCCCGTACAGATCTAAATGAAAATGCTTTTCATTTACGCTCTTCATCACGGTCCAACTTGAATAATGTTATTCCCCTTGACGGGACGAGCCGTGAGGGTGGTCAGCAGACGCAGAACCTGCGCTGGGCCAGCGCTGAATCGCCGCCCATGGCACCGAGAAATGGGTTGCGAATAGCTTATAACTCGTTGTGGGGCTTAATGGAAACGACCAGAAATAAAAACCCCAGGCAGGTTGCTCGGCCTACCTGGGTGGACGATATTAGGTAATCCACAGAAAGAGTAACACTTTCCGATTGCAGGTTCAAGATAATCAATCCCTTGGGACTGTCAAGGGGAAAAAGCAGGATTTCCACAAAAAAGTTGATTTCCCTCCTCTCATTCCCAACCGCCCCCAAAAGACCCCAAAACCCAATCTGGCCGCCCCTAGTCCCCCCGCAATCTCTTCAATCGACCTCTATTGTAGACCAACTCAGTACATCTTTGAATCGTACATACATCAAGGCACAGTCCCCGCATGGTCCCTCGCTTTCCGCTCTCCGGAACGGGGGTAATGCCGGACCATGCTGTGGCCTTGCCCGGAGATGCACGACACCATGCCACCATTTGATAAAGGAGAACAGTTCGAATGCGTCGTACCCTTCTCGGCCTCATGCTCACCGTTATGATCGCGTCACAGTCGCCCGCATGTGATTCCTGTGCCAAGGGGCGCAAGGCGTTTCGGGCCACCACCCCCTCCCTCGTGGAGGGAATGGGACGCCATCATCATCCGGTGTCCACCACCAACAAGGAAGCGCAATGCTTCTTTGATCAGGGACTCACCTATTGCTTCGCCTTCAACCACGATGAAGCGGCTCGCTCCTTCCGCCACGCCGCCGAGCTGGACCCCAAACTGGCTATGGCCTACTGGGGCATCGCCTATTCCCTCGGATCCAACTACAACCTGCCGGTCGACTCCGCCCGCGAGCTCGAGGCGTACCAGAATATCCGGAAGGCGCTTGAGCTGAGCAAACATGCCTCGCCCGCCGAACGAGATTATATCAACGCCATGGCCGTGCGGTACACCGATGCCCCCAAGCCCGACTATGCGAAACTTGATTCCGCCTATGCCGACGCCGTGAAGAATCTGGTGCACACCTACCCGGATGACCTCGATGCCGCCGTGCTGTCCGCTGAGGCGGCCATGAATCTCCGCCCCTGGGCACTCTGGAACCTCGATGGCACCCCGGCGCCCGGGACGGACCATATCGTCGCCACCCTGGAGTCGGTCCTTCGGAGAAACCCCGATCACACCGGAGCCATTCACTTCTACATTCACGCCGTCGAGGCCTCGCCCCATCCCGAACGGGCGCTGGCCCCCGCCTATCGCCTCGGCGAATTGATCCCCGCGGCCGGCCATCTCGTCCACATGCCCGGACACGCCTTCATTCGCTCCGGCCTGTATGAAGAATCCATCAAGGCCAACTACGCCGCCGTCATGCTCGACTCCACCTACGTCGCAGCCGGCGGCGGCAGCGGCTTCTACTCACTGCTGTACTACCCGCACAACATCCATTTCCTCGCCGTGTCGTATGCCCTCGATGGTCAGGCCGAGAAAGCCCTGCACTATGCGGACATGCTCGACCAGGTGGCCGGCTCGACCTATGCACTGGACCCACATATCGAAGGCGTCGGACCAACCAAGTTGTATATTCTCACCAAATTCCGCAAATGGGACCAGATCCTGGCCGAACCGGCCCCGGACACCAACCTGAAAGTGATCACGGCGATCTGGCATTTCGCGCGCGGCATGGCGTACGCCTCGACGAATCAACTGAAGAAGGCCAAAGCGGAACTGGCGGCGCTCGATGCCACCCGTCAGCGGTTTCCCAAAGAGGCGCTGCTCGGCATGATCAATCCCGCCAACGAAGTCATCCCGATCCCACGTCTGCTGCTCGAAGCCAAAATTGCCGTGGCCGAGAAGCGCCCGGATGATGCTGTTCGCCTGCTCTATACCGCGTCGGAAATTCAGGATGGACTGGCGTATGACGAGCCGGAGGCCTGGTATATCGCCTCGCGCGAGACGCTGGGAGCGCTGCTCCTGTCGCTGGGTCGAACCGCCGAGGCCGAGGAAGTATTCCGCGCCGATCTGGCCCGTTATCCTATGAACGGACGGTCCCTCTTCGGTCTCTGCAAGGCGCTTGACGCGTCCGGCCGAACCTACGACGCCAAACTGGTGGCCGAGGATTTCGATCGCGTCTGGGCCCGCGCCGACACCGAACTGCGCATCGAGGACCTCTAGTCCAATAACCGCCGATGCGGGGCCGGATCTGGCCCCGCATCCCCCGTTTCTCCACCCCGCTCACCCTGCACCACTTCGCCGTCGCCACGGGCGGAACCTTCCCGTTCAGTGGATTTCCCCCTGTTTTGCCTGCTGCGCCATTGACACATCAGCGACCGGATGATACATTTTGACAAAAGGGTCGCTACACTAACTTTCGCCGCGAACACTCGGCACGTTCTGGGAGGAACGACCATGTCGCCGTGATCTCATCGCGCCGTCACCCGCCGACCGGATGCCGGCTTCAGTCTGACAATCACTCAGCTCAACTCATACCAGGAGGAGTAACATGAAACGCGCGCTCTTGCTCGGCGCCTGCTGTTTCGCGCTGTGCGGCCTCGCCGCAATTTTGTCTGCGACTACCACGCCGCAGTTCATGAACTATCAGGGCCGGCTCACCAACTCGCTCGGCTCGCCGATTGACCTCACCACCCCCATGACCTTCACGATCTACGCTGACTCCATCGGCGGTGTCCCCATCTGGACAGAAATTCAGGACACCGTGCTGGTTCGCAACGGTCTCTTCACCGTCCGCCTGGGTAAAGTCGTGCCCGTCAGCGACACGGTCTTCAAAAGCGACCGGCGCTGGTTGGAGATACGGGTCGGCACCGACGTGCCGCTTTCACCCCGCACGCCGTTCGTCTCGGTAGCCTACGCCTTCCGCTCAACGTACGCCGATAGCTGCACGTTCATCCCCACGACCGACACACTGTGGCGGCTCAGCGGTGGTAACATCTACCGGCAAACCGGCAACGTGGGCATTGGGACATCTAATCCGGCTTCGCTTTTGTGTTTGCAGGGCGCTTCTTCGCCGCCTGCCATCACATTCCAGGATGCATCTCACCCCTTAGGTGGATCGCAATCGATTACCGTCACTGGGGGAATAGACGGGGGTTTGGCAGTAAACGCTGATCCCGGTAATGCATTAGTCGTAAAGAGAGTCTCGGGCAATGTCGGCATCGGAACAACCAACCCTGGCCAGCAAGTCAGTGTGAACGGGATGATCGGAGTGTATCCGCAACCGTGGGTTCAGCCAGCCACTCGCGGGCTCTTTCTGTATCATGGTGGCACAGACGCAAACATTTATGCCTTCGACTACACCGCTGGGACACCTGATCCACTGGGGCTGGCGGGAAGAGACATCTCTCTGACGACTTATGATGCTGTCGGCAGTGCCTATCAGAGGTTGTTCATACACAACAATGGAAGTGTGGGGATTGGTACGGTGAGCCCCAATACCAAGCTCGACGTGTTCGGCCCTGTCGCGACACTCGGTGCAACCAACAATGCTATGCCCCGTCCTGCGGTGGGCAGTTCTCTGATCTCTGGCGAGGTCCACGCCTATTCGCAGAATGGATTCACCGCCGACGATGGGCTGCTCCGTCTGAGTGCCGGTGGCGGCACCAGCGGCGGCACAAAGTCCTTCATTGACATATCAGGTTTTTCGACGATACCAGATATGTACAATAACATAGTGCTCGGAACTTCTAACGTTGAGCGCGTTCGCATCGACTGGTCTGGAAACGTCGGCATCGGCACAACCAGTCCTTCCTGCAAGCTTGATGTAGTTGGACAAATCAAGGGTCAGACATCCACGGCAGGCACCAATACAATTGAGGGAAAGAACTACACCAACTATTCGGGTGTGGCCGGTTTCAACTATGGCAATGGACCGGGCGTTTATGGCTATTCCGTATCCTCGAACCGCGAGGATCCCGGGGTATTTGGTCACAACGTGGCAACTTCCGGTAATACGGCTGGTGTGTATGGACTATCCGAGTCAACTGCCGGCGCCGGTCTTTTCGGTTCAGTGGTCTCCGGCGGCTTTGGCGTATATGGCGTTGAACCGGCCGGCGGCAGCGGTTGGGCTGTGTACTCCGACGGCGACTGCAAAGTCACCGGCAAGATGAGCATTGGCGCGCCATCAGCCACGAATATCCTCACCATCGCACTCGGCGCACCGGCTGATCCGATAGCCGACGCTTGGACCGTGTATAGCTCCCGCCGCTGGAAAGAAAACATCTCGCCCATTCCCAACGCCCTCGACAAGGTCTCTCGGTTACGCGGCGTCTATTACGACTGGAAGGAGACCCACAAACACGATCTGGGCATGATCGCCGAAGAAGTGGGGGCGGTGCTCCCCGAGATCGTGCAGTTCGAAGAGAACGGCGTCGATGCCCAGTCGCTCGACTACGCCCGCCTCTCGGCAGTCCTCGTCGAGGCGGTCAAAGAACTGAAGAGCGAAAACGACGATCTCCGCAAACGCCTCGAACAACTCGAGCTGCGACTGACGCAGTACGGCGCCACCTCCGGCTCGACGAAGTAGGGGGGAAGACATGAAGCAAACCAAACTCCTCTTGCTCGCGGCCGTCCTCGCGATAATGGCAGCCGCGCCGTCGCACGGATTCGAGCCGGGCGCCAAGCCGGCGGCGACATCCGCCAAGGTCTCGACAATGGCGGATTCGACCAACTCCCGAGTCGCCCAGCCCGCACCGGCGGCCAAGGGAATCGACTCGGTCGCCATCACCCCGTGGGAAGTGATGTCCGATCTCGGGACCGAGGCGAGTTCCTCGCTCTATCGCCTCACCGGCACCGGCGGCCAGACCGCCACGGGTCTGTCGTTCGAGGGATGCCTGGCGGACTTCCACGGTTTCTGGCAGAACTTCGGCGACCCCTGCTGCCGAGGTCAACGCGGGAACGCCGACTGGGACCCGGATGATCTGGTGGATCTGTCGGACCTCACGACGATGGTCGACTGGCTGTTCTATGTCTGCTCGACGATCCTGTATTGCCGCGAGGAAGCCGACCTCGTGGTCGATGGCGTGATCGACATCAGCGACCTCTCGGCGCTGGTCGATTACCTGTTCGGCCTGTCGCAGGAACCGCTGCCGCTCTGCCCGTGACCGGTCGTTAGCAATGCCGCCGCCCCGTTTGTCATTCCCGTGAAAACGGGAATCCATCGGGAGGCAACGGCTGGATCCCCGCGTGCGCGGGGATGACAAACCCCAGCTTTGTAGGTCAAGACCCCCTTGGGGGTCTTGACACCAACGGGCCCCAATCGTCAAAATTCACAAACTGCTTTGACCTACTAACTTGACGCATTCGCCTTTTCAAACCCTGCCCGGGGTTTAGACTTGCCTGACCTTTTGTGCAATTTCCGAGTGATTTTCCCTCTGATAACCGAATGCTCGGCGTTAGTAGGGACTATACTGTCTTTCGAAACGGCCCCGGCGCGGACGATCGCCCGCCGCAACCCGCTCGAAAGCAAGGAGGTAAGCAGGCAGGCGGCACCCTCGCGGTTCCGCAATTCCTAAACCGAGTACGAATAGACGTCCGTGCACAATACCAATCAACCCAGGATCGCTGGGATTAAGGCAACGTGCGAGATTGCAGCGCAGGTGGCCCACCCGCTTGCGGGTGGGGTGCGATGCCGTCGGTGATGCTGTGCCGTCAGTCGTCGCGACTAACGGCGCACCTGTTAGGTGCGGCACACGGTGGATTCCCGCTTGCGCGGGAATGACAAGAAGAAAGCGGTCAGGTCACACGACGCCTGCGGCGTCGCAGGACCTGACCGAACAAACGGGGCGCGCGACGATCGAATCCGCTTAACTGCAGCCGCTGGTCGAGCCGCAGGTGTCGCACTTCAGGCAGGTGCCGTTGCGGACCATCGTGAACGATCCGCACTCGCGGCACATGTCACCCTCATACCCCCTTAAACGGGCGGTTCGGATTTGATGGAGACGGTATTCTCCTTCTTCGGCTCCGCCGCCGGCCGTGGCTGCGACGATAAGCTTATGCACCGCCTCCTGCCGTGCAGTTTTGTCAACTGCAGGCGGACGCTCCACCGATGTACCATGACCGTTGCCTCCATTGCTGTGGCCATTCCCCGAATCCTTCGGGGTCAAGCCCAGGTGGGCTGTATGTATATCATCTGCTTTCCTGCTGGCGGCCTGCGTCTCCACCGGCGCGTACGTGGGAGCCGGCTCCTCGCTTACGAACTCGGTCGACTCATCGGCCGGTATCCCGAGCGTATCGCTGCGCAGATCATCCTCGGTCACGTGGGCCAGGTCGGTCCGGCCGAGGTAGGTGATCGCCAGCTCGCGGAAGATGTAGTCGATGATCGAGGTGGAGCGCTTGATCGACTTGTTCCCGTCCACCATCCCGTTCGGCTCGAAGCGGGCGAACAGGAATGCCTCGACAAACTCCTCGAGCGGCACGCCGTGCTGCAACCCCAGCGAGATGGCGATAGCGAAGCAGTTCATGAGCGAGCGGAAGGCCGCACCCTCACGGTGCATGTCGAGGAAGATTTCGCCGAGCGTGCCATCGGAGTACTCACCCGTGCGGATGTAGATCTTGTGTCCCCCGACCACCGCTTTCTGGGTGTAGCCGCCGCGGCGATGCGGCAGTTTGCGGCGTTTCGCGATGTAGCGATACACCAGGCGCTCGGCCATCTTCTCGGCGGTCTGGCTGACGGTCATCGGCTCGCCGGCATCGATCCCCTCTTCATCGAGGAGAATCGAATTCAGCGGCTGGCTCAGCTTGGAGCCGTCGCGATAGAGCGCCACCGCCTTGTTCATGGTTTCCCAGGCGAGGCGATACGCTTTCTTCACATCGCTGATCGTCGCGTGCGCCGGCATGTTGATGGTCTTGGAGATGGCGCCGGAAACGAACGGCTGGGCGGCGGCCATCATTTTAATATGCGCTTCATACGGGATGAAGCGGGTCCCCTTGCGGCCGCACTTGTTGGCGCAGTCGAAGATCGGCAGATGCTTGTCCTGCAGATGCGGCGCCCCCTCTAAGGTCATGTTGCCGCAGCAGTACTCATTGGCCGCCTCGATCTGATCTTTGGTGAAGCCGATCTCGCGGAGCAAGTTGAAATCCCACCGCGCCACGACCTCATCGGCGAAGCCGAGGGTCTCGTGAATGAACTCCGCGCCGAGCGTGTACTTGTTGAAGGCGAAGGTGATGTCGAAGACGCTGTCCAGCGAGGCCTCGATCTTGTTCATCTCGTCATCGCCGAACCCCTTGGCCCGGAGCGATTCGTGGTTGATGAACGGCGCCTTGCGGAGGGTCCGCGAGCCGGTGGCGTAGGTGATAATGTCGTTGATCTGTTGTTCGTTGTATCCGAGTCTGGCCAGCGCGGTGGGGACCGAGTTGTTGATGATCTTGAAATAGCCGCCGCCGGCCAGTTTTTTGAACTTCACGAGCGCGAAATCCGGCTCGATGCCGGTGGTGTCGCAGTCCATCAGAAGCCCGATAGTGCCGGTGGGGGCGATGACCGTGGCCTGCGCGTTGCGGAAGCCGTACACTTCGCCCTGTTCCAGAGCGCGGTCCCAGACCTTGCGGGCCGATTGGACCAGGGTATCGGGAAGATAGTTGGGATTGATGCCGGAGGGCTTGATGGTCAGGTGTTCGTATTCGGCCTTGTCGGCGTTGTAGGCGGCGCGCCGGTGGTTGCGGATGACGCGCAGCATGTGGTCGCGGTTGCGATAGAAGGACGGGAACGCACCCTGTTCCTTGGCCATCTCGGCCGAGGTGACATAGGCGCCGCCGGTCAGAAGGGAACTGATGGCGCCGCAGAAGGCGTACGCCTGAGCGGAGTCATAGGGAATCCCCATCCGCATCAGCACCGTTCCGAGATTAGCGTAGCCGAGGCCGAGGGTTCGGAATTCATAGCTCTTCTGAGCGACCAGCCGCGAGGGGTAGGAAGCCATGAGGACCGAGATTTCCAGCACGATGGTCCAGAGCCGGATGGCGTGCAGGTACCCGTCGACATCGAAATTGCCGGCGTCATCGACGAACTTGGCGAGGTTGATCGAAGCCAGATTGCAGGCGGTGTCATCGAGGAACATGTACTCGGAGCAGGGATTGGAGGCGTTGATGCGGCCATCCTCGGGACAGGTGTGCCATTCGTTGATGGTTGTGTCGAACTGGACGCCGGGATCGGCGCAGGCCCAGGCGGAGTAGCAAATCTTCTCCCACAGCTCCTGCGATGAGACGCTCTTGACGGTCCGGTTGTCGGTCCGGGAGCGGAGTTCCCACTCGCGGTTGTCCTTGAGGCGATCGAAAAACGCGTTCGGAATCCGTACCGAGTTGTTGGAGTTCTGGCCGGAGACGGTAATGTAGGCTTCGGATTCCCAGTTGGTATCATACTCGGAGAAGTCGATCTTGGTGACCCCCTGCGAGGCGAGGTCGAGCACCTTCTGGATGTAGCCGGTCGGGACCGCCATGTGGCGGGCGTCCCGGAGCGCCTCTTTCAGCTTCGGATTCTTGGCCGGGTCGACCTCGAAGACGCTGTCGCCGTTGTGGCCGGAGACGCGCGCCGCCTCGAAAATCTGCTGCAGGTGCTGGCGAATGATCCTTGAGCCGGTGACCAATGAGGCCACTTTCTGTTCCTCGACCACTTTCCAGTTGATGAATTCGACGATATCCGGGTGATCCAGGTCGAGGCAGACCATCTTGGCCGCGCGGCGGGTCGTGCCGCCGGACTTGATCGCGCCGGCCGCCCGGTCGCCGATCTTGAGGAACGACATCAGGCCCGATGATGCCCCGCCGCCCGAGAGGCGCTCCCCGGCACCGCGCAGGTTGGAGAAGTTGGTGCCGGTGCCGGAGCCGTACTTGAAGAGGCGGGCCTCGCGCACCCACAGATCCATGATGCCGCCATCATTCACCAGGTCATCATTCACCGACTGAATGAAGCAGGCATGGGGCTGGGGATGTTCATAGGCACTGGTGGATTCGGTCAGCGTGTGCGTGATCGGGTCCACATAATAGTGACCCTGCGGTTTGCCGGTAATGCCATACGCCCAGTGCAGCCCGGTGTTGAACCACTGCGGGGAATTGGGGGCGGCCACCTGGGCCGCCAGCATGTAGCAGAGTTCATCCTGGAAGATCTGGGCATCTTTGGGGGAGTCGAAATAGCCATGCTTTTCGCCCCAATGCCGCCAGCATCCGGCGAGGCGATTGAACACCTGCCGGGCATCATGTTCGGCCCCCTGCTTCGGGTTGCCGGATTCATCGAGCAGCGGTTTGCCGGCGGCATCCTTCAGCGGAACGCCGGCTTTGCGGAAGTACTTCTGAGCCAGAATGTCGACAGCGACCTGGGACCAGAACTCGGGGACCTCGATGTTGTCCATTTTGAAGACGACGGAACCATCCGGGTTCCGGATCTCCGAGGTGCGCCGGGCGAACGGAATTCGTGTAAACGGCGACTCATCCTCGAATGTAAAACGACGGTCAATCTTCACGGCGCCCTCCATGTCGACCGCACCATCCAACCGATCAGGGCAGAAATATCCTTATAGAGGCCCTGGACCGAATGACGATTGGTCTGTATTGCGAACGTACTTTAGCTATTCCAAGAGCTGCCCCCCATCAATTGACCGGGGCAGCGCGACACCTACCCATTTTCAACAGGTGGCACAATATATTGGGGTTGGAATCGGACCAACCACAAAAAATGGTATATTTTTCGGAATTGCCGTATTCCGTTGTAAATGAATCGGGTAGGAGAAAGGGCAGGAATTACGGTACCTATCGCCGATCCGACAAAACGAACTCATCGACGAGTTGAGATAGGTAAGGAATTGGTTTGTAGAAGGTTACGGAGACGCTAATTCTTGATACTCGCCGTCGAAGTCCTTGTTGACAGTCGATCACATGCTAATCTACTATCCCACAAAATGTTACACCGATTCGAGCAATTAGTCCACAAGCAATCAACAGGGTTTGTGCACAACCGGGGGCGAATTCCCAGCCGCCACGGAGTCGAAATTTGGGCCCTTTGGATTGTCTGAACTGCGACTCGCACGCGCTCGCCGTGTGCGGATCCGGCGTGCGGCGCGTGGAGCCGAATCAGGAAATCGGGGGAACCAATCGGCCCGACCACTGTTGACAGCCCAAAGATAATATTAATGTAGCCATATAGTCCACGACCGAATATATTGGCGCGAAACGGGCACCCGAAGATGCGATTACCTGTCAGAGACTACTTTCAACTCACCAAACCCACGATCATGTTGCTGGTGTTGTTTACCGGCGCCGCCGCGCTCATCCTGGAGGGAAGTCTGGTGCGCGAACCGCTCCGGTTCGCATTGGTGCTGGTGGGGTTATATCTGACCGGCGGGTCGGCCAATGCGCTGAACCAGGTGTTCGAGCGGGATATCGATCGCAAGATGGCGCGCACCCGCAACCGCCGGCCGCTTCCCCTGGGACGGCTCGGCGTGCGCCAGGCGACGATCTTCTCGGTGGGGATCGGTGTGGCCGGCGTGCTCCTGTTCGGCTTGGTGTTCAACTGGCTGACGGCGCTGCTGTCGCTTGGGACGATCCTCTTTTACAGTCTCTTCTATACGCTTTGGCTGAAGCCGAATACGGCACAGAATATCGTCATTGGCGGGGCGGCCGGGGCGATGGCTCCGGTGGGGGCGTGGACAGCAGCCACCGGGGAGATGGCGCTCACTCCCTGGCTGATGTTCGCGGTCGTGTTCCTCTGGACGCCGCCGCATTTCTGGGCGCTGGCCTTGTTCTGCAAAGATGACTATCTGAAAGCGCAGTTGCCGATGATGCCGGTGGTGAAGGGGGATGAGTCCACGCTTCGCCAGATTCTGGCCTATTCGGTGGCGCTCCTGATCGTGTCGCTGGCGTTGTATACGGTAGGGGCCGGGTGGCTCTACTTGTCATCGGCGCTTCTTTTGGGGGGCTGGCTTCTCTGGAAAGCGGCCGTGGCCTGGCGCGAGCGGTCGATTCCGGCCATGCGCGCGCTGTTTGGCTATTCCATCGTGTACCTCTTCGCGCTGTTCACGATGCTGGTGGTGGATGCCCTGGTGTGAAAAAGAAGCGACCCGGAGAAAATAGAACGGGTCGGTCTATTAATTGCGAAAGTATTGTTGACAGGCGGGGCCGAATCCGATTAATTCGGTCCCATTGTGGTTTCGGGCAAGAGTGAACAATCGGATAGCAGTGTTGGTTTGCGGCACCGGGCGTTGCGTGTGCTGTTAACCGGGTTGTGAAAAAGATAACAAGCCACCATGGCGCAGATATTTCCCAAATGGAGTAACCAGCTCCCCACCCTGATGGCCGTGGGCGCAGCGTTAGTGGCGGTGTGCGGGCTGGGGTTCATCTGGTACTACGGCTCTCCCAATTACACCGATGTCGGGTATCGGCCGGCCCAGCCGGTCTGGTACAGCCACAAATTGCACGCCGGTGATCTGGGGATTGACTGTCGGTATTGCCATTCCTCGATCGAGCACTCCGCCAAGGCCAACATCCCGGCCACCAGCACCTGCATGAATTGCCACAAGCTGGTCCTGCCGGAGAGCGAGAAGCTCCTGATGGTTCGGGAGAGCTACGCCAGTGGCGTTCCGATCCCGTGGGTCAAAGTGCATAAGTTGCCGGACTACGCGTATTTCAACCATAGTGCGCACCTCAATGCGGGCGTAAGCTGTATCTCCTGTCACGGCAATGTGGCCGAAATGGAGATCGTGCAGCAGAAAGAACCGCTGAGCATGTCGTGGTGCCTGGACTGCCATCGTAATCCGGCTCCCAGTCTGCGGCCGGTGAATGAAGTGACCAATATGCACTGGGTGGCGCCGGCCGATCAGCCGTCGTTCGCCGCCCGAGTCATTTCCGAGAAGAAGATCCAACCTCCCACCGATTGTTCCGGGTGTCATCGATGAGCGCAGAAGGCATGAAAAACGACAAGCAATACTGGCGCAGTCTGGAGCAGGTGGCCGACACTCCGGAGTTCCGTGATTTTCTGCACCGCGAGTTCCCGCAGGGAGCTTCGGAAATGGACAACGCCTGGTCTCGACGGAGCTTCCTAACCCTGATGGGGGCCTCGATGGCGCTGGCCGGGCTGGCCGGGTGCCGTCGGCCGGTGGAGAAGGTGGTCCCATACGTGAAGCAGCCGGAAGAGGTGACGGTCGGTGTGCCGCAGTACTATGCGACGACGATGCCGTTCGGTCTGTCGGCGTATGGCCTGCTGGTCAAGACGAATGAAGGCCGCCCCACCAAGATCGAGGGGAACGCGGATCATCCATCGAGCGGCGGCGCCACCAATCTCTGGGGGCAGGCGGCGATTCTGGATTTGTATGATCCGGACCGCTCGCGCAACGTGCTGCGTGACGGGGCAGAGTCCAACTGGAATGACTTCGTGACTTTCTGGCGGGAGCGGTTCGCCTTTTTCCAGAAGAATCAGGGACAGGGGCTGGCGGTGCTGAGCGAATCATTCAATTCACCGACCCTGGCGCGCCTGAAAGCGGAGTTCCTCAGACAGTTCCCGCTGGCTACCTGGGGTGTTTACGAAGCGGTGAGTGATGAAACGATGTATAACGGCGTACGGGTCACCTCCGGGCAGATGCTGCAGCCGGTCTATCATATCGAGAAGGCGCAGGTAATCCTGGCGCTGGATTCCGACTTCCTCCAGACCGAGAGTGAATCTATTGCCGCCATGCGCGGATTTGCGGCCGGACGGAAGGTGCTGTCGCAAGCGGATCCGATGAACCGGCTCTATGTCGTGGAAAGCAATTTTAGTGTAACCGGCGGCATGGCGGATCACCGGCTTCGGCTGCAGGCGAAACGGATCGGCCAGTTCACGCAGGCCTTGGCGGCGGAACTGTCCGCTCTGGGAGTGCGCTCGGACGCCTTCCCGTCGAGTTACGCGGCCCCCTCGTGGCTGAATCGCAAGTGGGTTACCGAAGTCGCCAGGGATCTGATGCAGAATCGCGGCAAGTCGCTCGTGGTGGCGGGTCGCCGCCAGCCGGCCGCCGTACACGCACTGGT
>AMWB02158523.1_pt1 | contig 14921 bp, 17 predicted proteins | sample 200311 | NCBI WGS metagenome assembly AMWB02 (sample SAMN02737377, study PRJNA173069) | bioreactor metagenome | biome: anode biofilm in microbial fuel cells | place: USA: California | collected 2010-12-16 | reverse complement strand
GGAGCGGAGCGACGCGGCAGTCCAGAGGTTTTGACTCAGGAGCCGCCACTATTACCTGGATTGCTTCGCTCCACTCGCAATGACGGATGGGGGTAGATTGCCGCGAACCACTCGCAATGACGATATCCTTTCCTCACCTCTTGCTTTTCCCATCTTGCCTCCCCCATTCATTTTGCACCTTGCGACCTTCTATTCATGATAATAATGAATTAATTCAGCAACTGGAACTCTTTTTCAGGAATGCCGAGGCAATATCGGAAGTCGCGGACTTTGACTTTTCCACAATATCCACCTCAAAACCAAAGGCCGCGAACTCTTCGCGCAACGCCTTGAAATACGGCTCGAAAGTGAATTCCCGATTCGCCGCCAGCAAAGAAAAGTCCAGACCCTCCGAAAACCTGGGAAGACCATAAAATATACGCAGACAGGTGCCGCCATAAAAAGCGGCTTTGGCAACCCCCCCACGGTTCAGGCGGCAAGGGCGATTTGCTGCATCACCTCGCGCAAGGCATGGGTCACCTCCGCATCGGTATCGCGGCGGTAACGTTTCAAGCATCTGCTCAACCACCGTCGGGGTCATAAAGTCTCCAATGCCCTGGCCAGCACCCGCAAATGCCGCGACTTGTATCCCGCGGCAGCACAATCACCAGCAACCTGCCGATCCATCTCCCGCAGCATCTCCATATCCATCCGCAAATGCTCCAGCAGCCAAGTCAGCATGCCGGATACCGACATAAGGGGCAGCCGACGCGTCAGCATGATCAGATCGCACAGTGCCTTCTCGGGCGAAGCCAGCAAATACGATACTCCGCCCTCTCCCTGCTCCATTCGCACCCCAATCCCGTAAGCCGGAGGCGGCAAATGTGTATACGAGAATCGGCCCAGGCGCGTGGTCATTACCCGGCTGCGCTTCAAGGTCACCGAAGTAACATCGAACACCCCTTCGGGAATCAGGCCGTATCGGCTCAAGGCAAACTCCAGCGACACATAGGAAGGACCATACAGAATATTGGCCACCAGAGGCAACGGTATCGGCTCTGCCCGCTCCTCCGGGCCCAAGACATAAAGGCAACAGCACCCCCTTGGCCAGCCAGTCGGCTATTTTGTCGTTGGGACGGCGATAGCCCGCCAGCACCGACAACAAAACCTCGTGACCAAAAGGAACATTACCCAGATGACGAAGCAGTTTTTCCATTCCGTTTCTCTCAAAAAATGCATAATTAAACGGAAAATAACCGATTATATATTCATTTTCAAGCAGTAGATGTGGCCAGCCCGGCAAAGGCCTCGACATAGCGGGCGGCCAGTTCCCAGTAGCTCCACGGGGTATTCCAAAAACTGATAATTCAAGATCAAACCCCGGGGTTGCGACTTAACAACTTGGAAGCCTGACCCCATACTGCCGGCGCCCCCATTCCTTACTTACATCTTAAACCTGGGCGGTTCAGAAACGTTCCCGAGTGACTGCGCCACCTGTTCACATTCCGCGCAGACAATGCTGGTCAGATACGACCAGAACGCTTCATTCTCAATCGTTTCCGTCACGATGCGCACAGGCAGGAATCGTCTCATTTCTTGAATAAAATCATGACGTAACCCTGCATCCAGCTGTAATCGAGTCTTCCGTTCATTGAGCAAATCCAGAAATTCCGCCGTACTCCGATGACGATCCAGAATCTTTTTCGGGATCAAATCAAGCGGCAGATCAACACCTTGCTGCTTAAGCCAGACAATATCCCAAAGATCACGATTCTTCAGCCGGTTTGCCCGTAAGGCCAGGGCAACAAGTTTATCAGCCAGGATTTCTTCACGGCTTTGCGCCTGGATGATCAGGCTGGAGGTCCCCATTTCGACGCCATAATGGTTGCGCAACATCATCGGCCGCCGATCATGGCTGGGCAGGGTACAAATATCGATATTTATTCGTTGGGAAGGCAGCGACTTTTGTTCCGGCCTGGTGATAACGCTCATCTTCCAGGTATCAACGTTCCCCGTCTCTTTCTTCGGTTCACCCACCGTAACCTGCAAGCCATATTTCGCTTCCAGGCTGTCAACAAGAACAGCAGCCAAATCGCTCAGCGTCGCACGGTTGAAGTGCTTTCCCCCTGTAAAATCTAAGTCCTCACTCAACCGATGAGAGCCATAACAGGCCCGCAGGCAAGTCCCGCCGATAAAGGTCAGGGTGTCGAGAAGCCCGGCTGCACTCATTTCGCGAATGATATCGTGGTGGAGAAGTTCTTTCTCCACCACCGCACGCAGCGGCGCAAGCTCAGCCTTATTTTTCGTTGCCTGAAGGACAAGTTGATCAAACAAGTTCATTGGCTGCATTCCAATCGATTAAATCGGTACTCCGCTTGGTAGCCTGCATATCCTTTATTGCCAGGGCAACGGATGCACGCCACAAACGGCAACGTGAGTCGTAGATCAGGTGATCCGTCAAATTCTCCGGCTGCTTCTTGGTGTGAACAAACTCAATCCGACCGAATTCACCACAATTTACAATGTGACTGCGACCGGAAGACATCAAGGTGATCCAGTTCATAGGAATCTGAGAAATCACTCCGGCATCGCTGAGCGCCGTCTCAAGGCTGATATAATTAAACGCATCGGCCCGCAATCTCGCAGCCGCGTGAAAAAGCACCAATCCACCGGCATAATCAACCGACGGATACAGGTACACCCCGCGGCAGATACGCTTAAGCAAACCATCCCTTACCCCTCTGGATACCAGCGCTTTGAATCCACCCTGACTCTGTTCGGGCATTGCACCCTTCAGGTCGGCAAGGGAAAAGAGGTAATGTTCATCATCCGCAAGTTCAGCAAGAATCTTTGCCAGTTGCTTAATCGGCTGCATAGGCCACCACGGTCCACATAAGGTTACAGTTAATATAACTTTATGTATACCGAAAAAATCAGACTGTCAATGGTTGCATTGAGCAAAAGGAAAGCACCCCTCATTTTCAATGGGCGTTAAAAGGAGAACGCTAAGGGACAACGGGGTCAGGCTTCCAAGTTGTTAAGTTTCTCCTTGCATCGTTATTTGCAGAGACCTCATCTTTTCAGCAAGTACCGGGTCATCCTGAACACGATCCGACAAGCGGCGCACGGCTGAACTGATACTCCCCACATCCCGGTTCACCAGCTTGGCAATTGAAGAAAGGGTCACGCATCCTGATTCACGGGCCAGCCAGCCTGCCATCGCCCGGGCCTCCGATGCAGTTCTCTGCTGTGACTTGGCCTTTAAAATGCTCACATCAATATGATATGCCAGGCACACCTGGTCGATGATTTGTTGGGCGATCAAGCGAAGCGGCATCTCCCCTGAGCCGGAAAGACATCTGTCCATAAAGTTGTCGTCACCGAGAAGTCGCGAATCGACGCCGGCACCATGAAAATCGGGTCGGCGAACTTCACCCACTCCCTCAAGGACAAAAGCCATGTACGCTGCTTGCGCCTTGGTAACCGATTTTCCAAACTGGCCCAACATCCAATCGGTGGTCAACCAGGGGAGTGTTTCTTTTCCCAGGTAGGCGCGGTGGCCACTCCAGGAGTACTCCTCAGGATCTACAACCAGGCCTGCCCGCACCGGATTGAGGTGAATATAGCGAACCAATTCAAGAAGATAGCTCTCACCATCCACGAGGATGGCCTTGTAGCGCCCCTGAAAGAGATGGCCCGACCTTTGCTTCCGCCAGTTGATCCAGCGGGTATAGCGGAAGGAGAGATTGTGCATGGCGCGGGACAGGGGGATATCGCCAACTTGCAAGGCAAGGTGGATATGGTTACCCATAAGGCAAAAGGCGTGGATGCGGTATCCGAACCGGTGGCTCCCCTCTTGAAGAAGCAGGCAAAAACGATAGCGGTCAGCTTCGGTCAGGAATACGTCCTGGCCACCGTTTCCCCTGAAAATAACATGATAGATTCCACCAGGAAGATGGATGCGTGGTTTCCGTGCCATACGTTGGAATATATCTTTGCAGCTTCAACTTGTCAACTTGGAAGCCTGACCCCATACTGGTCCATACTGGTCTTCTCCCTGCTCAAACCACGTCCGGTCGTTGGTCTCCAATCGTCGAGACACAATAGAGTGGGAGGAATTGGAGTTTCTGGTCAGATAGTTTATTGCTCGTACCGCTATAAAGGACCAACCCTTGCGGGCAATTATGATATTTTTCAAGCATAAGGTGCAGACTTCGCAGACTCCCGCCTGCTCCCGATTTAACCTCTACCGGGTAAATATTTCCTTGCCGAACAACGAGAAAATCAACCTCAGCACTACTGCCACGGGCCTCTCGTGCCCAATAAAACAACTCTGAACTATGCCAGGCCAGTAGTTCCTGGGCGACAAATTGTTCCGCAAGTTTTCCCCGGTACATCGCCAGAAGATTTTCCTGCTGCAATTCCAGTTCAACCGGCACCTGACAGAGTCTCTGCATAAGCCCTATGTCGAGCATGGATGCCTTGAATTTCTTTGGGTTGGCTGTTGCGCCTAACGGCAAACCACTTGGGTCACAGGCCGGAATTTTATGAACGGCCTTCGCCTTGACCAGCAGATCAAACGCCTTACGATTCATCTGGCTTGAATGCCCATCATTCAAACGTGTATATTTTAATTGTTCTCCAATACTTTTTGCCACGTTCAAAAAAACTGCATCCAGGCAGATCGTATTGATATGAGGGGTGTATTTGGAAAAGTCATCGCGATACGAGTCCAGAATTTCTGATTGGACCTGAAAGGTTTCAACCATGGAACCGGTGTCACGATAGGTCTTGACACATTCAGGCATGCCGCCAACAAAGAAATAGATCCGTAATTCCCTGAGGATGATTTCCTGGATAGAACCTGCAACGTTGTCCGACTGCTCCAGAGTGTATTCGGCCATCTGCTCTTTGCCCATTGACAGCAGATATTCGTAGAATGTCATCGGATGCATGTGCAGATACTGCACGCGGCCGACAGGAATGGATATCTCGCCAAAGCCAAATTCCAGCAATGACCCGGCGGCAATAACATGAAGTTCCGGCATCTCTTCATGAAAGTAGCGTAATGCCATGAGGGCGCGCGGACAGGCCTGGATCTCATCAAAGAAAAGAAGCGTCTCACCGGGTATGATTCGACCAGTGGTCAATTCCAGATGCTTCAGTATCGACTGAGGCTCAAGATTCCCGGAGAAATGAGGGTGCAGATCGCGGCGTTTTTCCAGATCTATTTTGACAAAACTATGAAATTGCTTTGCCAGAACATTCTCGACAAGCCATGTTTTCCCAACCTGGCGAGCCCCACGAATTATCAGTGGTTTACGACGCGGCGAATCTTTCCAGCCTGCAATCTGTTTTTCAGCTAATCGTTGCATGCATGATTCTCCCTTGCTTCAGACGTGTTGGTACAGAGTGTATATCAAACTGCAACCAACTAACCCCAATGAACGGGACAAGTGCCTTTCGCAGCTTATTTTCTTACAAAAAAGTAACTATCCAGCAAAGGGCAAAAAAACTTGAAAAAACCCTGGACAGTTACGCAAAAAACAAGAAAATAAGCTACAAGGCACTAAACATTACACCTGTTCAACATAAAAAGTCAAGGGTGTTTCTATTATTCTAAAGTTAAAAGTCAAGGGTATTTGCTTTCTTGTTGCAGGCTGAATGAGAAATTGCGTCCCCTTTTCCGTTCTTTTTTTGTACTTTCATCAAATATCAACTTCGATAGGCGCCGCCGAGACCGTCAGCTCACCTTAGCCATCCCATGCGGCGCATTGGAACGAGGAAAGGGGCAACCAACGGCGGATAATGGATTACCGAATGCAAACCCCGTAGGGGCGACCCGGTGGGTCGCCCGCGTTCCCGGATGCGACGGGTTACATCCTTCCGCCCTTCGCCCCACCCCCGTCACTGCGAGGCGTGCAGCAATACTAATTCCGCCAGCTTTTGCCGATCATTCGAGGTGATCATAAAATTCTGCCCCTGCTCATCATCGAAACATGATACGATTATCTTGCCTATTCATATACAATTTGATACGATTAGCACATGCAAACAAATCATTGGATATGGCAACACCGCAACTGGCCTGCATTTTCGTATGATGCCAAGGTATTGCTCGCAGACATAGCCGCTGTTTCTCGACTGGCAGGCAGATTGGATATCATTTATCGCACACTGAACAACGAAGAACAGATGACCGTTCAGGAGCAGGTGCTGGCAGATGATGCCATGGAAACATCTGCCATCGAGGGAGAAGTCCTGCGCCGCAGTTCAGTTCGGGCATCAATCCGCAGGCGACTCGGTCTGCCCGGAGATTGCCCGGAATGGGACGCCCAGGCGGACGGCCTTGTCTCCGTGCTGCTTGATGCCCGAAGCAAGCAGCGCCGGCCATTAACTGAAGAAAGACTTTGCGGCTGGCATGCAGCCCTGTTTCCTGCCGGCTATTCAGGGCTGACAAAAATTCGGGTCGGTCGCTACCGTGGCGAAGAGGAAATGCAGATTGTCTCCGGCCCGTTCGGCAGGCAGACGGTTCATTACATCGCTCCACCACAAGAAATCCTGGCCAAAGAGATGAATCAATTTCTCTTCTGGGTCAACAGCAACAATGAACAGGAGCCCCTGATCAAGGCAGGAATCACGCACTTGTGGTTTATTATGATCCATCCTTTTGACGATGGTAACGGACGAATCGGCAGGGCCATTACCGATTACCAACTGGCGGAAAGTTATCCGGCAGTCATGCAGCTTGCCTCCTTCTCCAAGCATATCAGCATGGACAGAAAAGGGTATTATCGTATTCTGGAGGCTGCAGGCAAAGACGGACTGGATATAACCGGCTGGCTGCAATGGTTTCTGCAGACCTTGAAAGCCGCCATCCATGAATCAGAATGGGTCGTTGAAAGAGTTGCCCTGAAGGCTGATTTTTGGCAGCACCATACGAACACTTCCCTCAATGCAAGACAACACAAGGCAATCAACCGGCTGCTGGATGCCGGAGAAAGATTTGCAGGAGGCATGACAACCAGAAAATATGCAGGAATGACGAAATGCAGTAAAGTAACAGCCAGTCGAGACTTAAGTGATCTTGTCGAAAAACATATTCTGCAAAAATGTCCCGGAAAAGGAAGAAGCACAAGTTACGAACTTTGTCACATCGTAACTATTCAGCTCAAGGCCGGAAACGAACAAAAACAACCCAAACCGTAACTATCCGGCAGCGCCGTAGCTGCTAGGCAGAAGCCTGCGAGACTCCGACGCAGATGCGGTGCTGCTGGATAGTTACGTCACATCCAAGACGGGATCAAACAAGAAGGCATTCTGAGAATCAATGTTCCCTGGATTCGTTCAGTTACCCGCTCATCTGTTAAAACCTGATTTTTGAACCCCAAAATGCTGTTCTAAGGCCAAAATCTACCATGATTTCTAGTTATCACACTATAACTTCAACGAGTTGCCTCGGTCCGACCCCGCTCAACACAAAACAATCCCCCCACCGTCACTGCGAGGAGCAAAGCGACGCGGCAGTCCAGAAAGCACAATGGGGCACCACAGCCCAACACCTCCCTGAATTGCCGCGCTTAGCTCGTGTCTGTCCAGAAATAGGTCATTTCGTTCGAGATCAAGGACTGCGAAAAAAATAAGCGCAGGCATATATGCGATATTCCGAGCATTATTTTTTGAGCATGACGCCGAGATCGGGCGAAAGGGCCATTTCTGGACAGACACTAGCTCGCAATGACGTACCCTCACACCTCACCCTTTACTTGTCCCTTCCTCCATCACCGCCGCCACCACCCTGCACGTCTTCTCGATTTCTTCATCCGTCAAGGTGGGGTGGACTAAAAACATCAAACTGGTCTCCCCCAGAGCCCTGGCAACAGGCAAGCGTTTCGCCGGACGCCAGCCCATGCCGTCAAAGGCCTTTTCCAGGTAAACCTCGGAACATGATCCGGAAAAACAAGGTACACCACGGCTGTTGATCTCCGTCATGATACGGTCCCGATCCCATCCAGGGGCCAGGCATTCCGGGCGTAGAAAGACATAGCATTTATACCAGGCATGCTCGACATGACCAGGAACCTCAGGCACCCGCAGGGCGGCACAGGTTCGAGCGGCGTCCAGGATAGCCTCGGCGTTGCGCTGACGTCTCGCATGCCACTCTGGCATGCGGCGCAGTTGGATACGGCCGATCACCGCCTGCATCTCCAACATCCGCCAGTTGGTGCCGAAGGATTCATGCAGCCAGCGGAATCCGGGTGGATGTTTCCGCTCGTAGACTGCCGACCAGCTCTTGCCATGATCCTTGTAGGCCCACGCCTGCTCCCACCACTCCCGACGGTTGGTGGTGAGCATGCCACCCTCGCCCCCCGTGGTCATGATCTTGTCCTGGCAGAACGACCAAGCGCCAAAGTGGCCGATGGAACCCACCGGCCGCCCTTTATAGTGCGCCCCATGGGCCTGGGCGCAATCTTCGATAACATACAACCCCTTTTCCGCAGCCAAGACCATGATCGCGTCCATATCGCACGGCCAGCCGGCCAGATGCACGCAAATGATTGCCTTGGTGCGGGGAGTGAGCACGGCCCGGATCGTCTCGGCAGTAATATTCTGGGACTCCGCATCAATGTCAGCAAAAACCGGCACTGCCCCGGCTGTCACCACACAGGAAGCCGAGGCAAGAAAAGTGCGCGGCGTTACCACCACTTCATCCCCAACACCGACACCCAATACCTTAAGGGCCAGATCCAGAGCCACTGTACCGTTGGCGAGCGCCACGGCATACTCAGCCCCGCACCAGGCAGCGAATTCCGTCTCAAACTCCCGCCCTTCGTTACCTGTCCAGTAATTGACCTTATTGGAAAGCAGAACACGGCTGACGGCGTCGGCCTCTTCCTTGGTGAAGAAAGGCCAGGGGGAAAAGGGAGTGTTCAGCATACTCATTTCTCAACAACTTTTAATTGGTCGAGCCGGCACACCGACCACAGTCAAACCATCCGCCACATGATCAATCACCGCAGCACCCGCACCCACCATAACGCCGGCGCCAATGCGAATACCCTGGACAACCGAGCTGCCAATTCCAATCCAGCTGCCATCCCCTATCTGAACATCACCAGCCAGATGCACACCTGGGCAAATATGCACCCCATCCCCTAAAATACAATCGTGGTCGACCGTTGCCCCAGTATTCACGATACACCCCTTACCGATCAGACAATCAATGTTCACCACCGCACCCGCCACCACCAAGGAACCAATTCCAACAGACACTTCCAGACTGAGAATAGCCGATGGATGAACCACTGTCGTCACATCCAGGCCCGCTCCTTTTAAGCGATCCAGCCATTCCAATCGTGTCGCACTCTTGCCGATTGCCACAAAGACCTGGTCACCCGGCAGAACATTGGCCGCCAAATCCTCACCTCGTCCCACCACTGGCCAAGAACCACATACAGTCAGCTCCGGCCAGCGATCATCAAAAAACAACAACTCGCTCCAGGCGCCAACCGCACGGGCACAGTCACCCACCACCTTGCCATGACCGCTGGCCCCGAGAATCAGCAATCGCCTGTTCATGGCTAAACCCCCTCGACATCATTGCCGCGAAATTTTTGCATCGTTGCCTCGCCTTGCGCACTAATCCCTTCACGAACCAACACCTTTCTGATGGTCAGCCAGAGAATCTTGATATCCAGCCACAACGAACGATTGTCAACATACCAGACATCCAGCTTAAATCTTTCATCCCAGCTCAGGGTATTGCGACCATTCACCTGGGCCCAGCCGGTGATGCCAGGGCGAACCTCATGACGGCGAGCCTGCTCAGGGGAATAAAGTGGCAGATACTCCATCAGCAAGGGACGCGGGCCCACCAGGCTCATCTCTCCCTTGAGCACATTCCACAACTCCGGTAACTCATCCAGGCTGGCGGCTCGCAAGACGCTGCCGAACATAGTCATCCGCAGTTCATCGGGCAACAGGTTACCGTGCGTATCCATGGCATCACGCATGGTACGGAACTTCACCATCTCAAAAGATTTACCATAGAGTCCTGGGCGGAGCTGACGGAACAACACCGGCGTCCCGAGCTTCCAGCGAATCAATAGAGCTATCACGGCAACAACAGGCGAAAGAATCACCAGGCCGGCTAAGGATACCGTGCAATCAAAAAAACGTTTCAGCATCTATCGTTCAACAACACGGATGCGAGTTTTTCAGCCAACCGAGCATAGTCATGGTTTTCCAGGGCGTATTCTCGACCATTTTGCCCCAGCCGAGCACGCTCTTCAGGCGAAAGGGCCTTGAGTTGTAAAACCGCCTCGGCAATCGCCTGGGGATTTTCAGCGGGGATGCTTATACCGGCTTTGGCTTCATCGACAGGCAAATACCTACCTGATTCAATCGCATACAAAATTGGTTTTCCGGCATAAAAATAATCAAACAGTTTATTAGGTGAAACCCCAAACCTAAATAATGGATCTTTTGTTAAACCAATAAAACATACATCAAACTGTGCCAACATCGTTTGAATCTGCGTTTTCGCAATAGGGTCAACAAACACGACATTGTGCAGTGTCTGATCTTTTTTCATCAACCTTATTTTTTCTTTGCCGCCGCCAACAAGCACAAAGACCACATCCGCCTGGTCCTTTAAAATCGCGGCAGCCCCGATCAATGTATCCAGAGCATTGGCGACACCCAATGTGCCTGTATAACCAACTATAAATTTATCCTGCGGAATCTGCGCCCGCACAGCCTCAGGCAAAGGCACATGTAACGACACATCCGCCAGGGAAAAACCGTTGGGAACCCAAGCAAATTTGTCTCGATCCATGCCGCGTGCCACCATGTGGTCGACCGCATAAGGCAGGTTGGACAACACCACATCCGAATACCGGTAGGCTTTATCTTCAACCCATTGCATGATACGAATAATCGGATTATTCCGAGAATACCCCCCCAATTCCATCAAAGAAAGGGGCCAGATATCCCGCACCTCAAAGGCAAAACGCGCACCCATTTCTCGAGCCAAACGCTGGGCGGCCAAAAAAACAAAGGGGGCTGGCGAAGATGCCAAAATAACATCAGGCTTATCCGCAATGATTCGAGGCAACTTCAACAACCGCCAGGCAAATATAAACCAATTCAACACACGTTTTTTATCATGGGCATCATGGTATTCAGGCATCCGCACCCACACAAAATGAAAGCCTTCAGCCGCCTCCATTTTAAAGGCTGCATCCATGGTGGGCGGTTCGCGTAAAAGATGGGTAAAGGAGGCCGCAACCAGATACACCTTGTGCCCCTGCTTGGCCAATTCTTTCGCTAAATAATAATGCCTACCTCCCATACCGGTTTGCGGCGTGGAGGCGTACTGGTTGATGAGCCAGATAGTTTTCTGCCCGGCCATCACAAACCTCTTGCTGCCAGTGCTTCGACCACGCGACCTGCTGCTTGACCGCCGCCATACAACGCGCCATCGTCAACCATGTGCCGGCCGTAATGGCGTTTGGCGGCAGCAACAATCACCGTTTTATCCGCGCCGGCCAATTCATTGGCGCCGCTTTCCACCAACTCCACCCATTCGGTCTGATCACGCATGGTAACGCAGGCCTTGCCAAAGAAGAAGGCCTCCTTCTGTACCCCGCCACTGTCAGTGAGCACCAGGCCGCAATGGTTGAGCAGCCAGACCATTTCAAAATAGCCGACCGGGTCGATCACCTCAGCTAGAAGCGACAGTCCGGCCCGTTCCATGGCCCCCTTGGTTCGCGGATGCAAGGGCAGCACCACCGGCGCAACCTCACGGTGGATGATATTCAATGCCTCCACAATGGCAGCGAGCCTGTGTGGATCGTCGGTATTTTCCGCCCGGTGCAAGGTTGCCAGCACGAAACCTGCCCGCCCTTCCTGGCCGGTAGGCGGCATGGCCCGTTCGGCAAAGAACAACGCGGCATCCTGCATCACATCGCCAACCTTGAGCACGTGCACCTGCTTGTGGGCAAAACCTTCTTGCTTGAGATTAGCCACGGCAGCTTCGGTGGGGCAAAACAGCACATCGCTGATCTGATCGGTCAAAATCCGATTGATCTCCTCAGGCATCCGCATATTGAAGCTGCGCAGGCCCGCCTCCACATGGGCCACCGGCACATGCAGCTTGGCAGCGGCCAGGGCACCGGCCAGGGTGGAGTTGGTGTCGCCGTAAACCAAGACGCGATCAGGCCGCTCCTGCTGGATGACAGTCTCGATTTCCATAAGCATCCGGCCCGTCATGGCCCCGTGCGTGCCACCATGGATGTCGAGCAGATAGTTTGGACGCGGGATGGCCAACTGCTCGAAAAAAACCTCGGACATATTGGCATCAAAATGCTGGCCGGTATGGAGAATAACCTCCTCAAGCCCAGACTGGGCGGCGATTGCCCGTGAGACGACACTGGCCTTGATAAATTGCGGCCTGGCGCCGATGATGGTGAGGATACGTTGCATAATGACTCTTAGCTTTAAAAGGATTGGTAGAACCGGAGCAGTTTCTGCTCCTCAATGCCCCAGTTGTAGCGGGCCTGCACTGCTTTTTGTCCATTGCGTCCCATCTGTTCGGCTCGTTCCGGATTATTGACCAGAAAATCAATGGCCTCGGCAATCTGGGCCGGGTTCAATGGATCAACGCACAGGCCGCAATCATTGCCCTCGACAATCTCCCGCCATAATGGGAAATTCGAAGCGATCACCGGCACTCCGGCGCTCATGTATTCAAACATCTTAACCGGTAAGGCATCAAGATAGTTAGTTTGAGGATGCAGGGTTACCAATCCTGCCACGGAGCGCCGCAAGACGTTCCGCACCGCAGCGCGGTCGATAAAGCCAAGGGCATCAACTCGTTGCCAGCCAGGCAGGGCCTGTACCGCCTGCGCCAACCCATTTTCGCCAAAGCGCCCCCCCAATTTGAGACGCACATCAGATTGCACCTGCCCCAAAGCCTGCACGACCTCCATAATACCGCGAATCCTGGCAATACCACCTATGTAGGCAACCTGAAGATGCTTGGCTCGCCAGTCGATTTCCCCCTCAGCCAGCTCACCAAGCATGGGAAAATTATTGATATCAACAGTGTTGGGGTTGATAGCCAGGAATTTATCCCGAATAAAGGGCGTCGCCGCGACAATGGCGTCAAAACGGCGGCAGGCATAGCGCTCGAACAGAGAAAAAACGCCCGATAACATCCGTAATAATAACGGATTCAAATAAGGCTTCCCCAAAAGCTGCTTGGGCACATCCTCGTGGGAATCAAACACCACCTTTTTGCCCAGACGCTTCAACTTGAGGCCGACAGGGATCAGCTCGGGATCGTGGAAATGGTAAAGATCGGCATCAAGTTCAATGGCCCTCTTCAACACCCGCCGAGTAGTCTTGAAGATGCGATTCAGCCGGCCGGGCAGATGGCCGACATCGACAATCCGTACGTTGCCATTGGTATCATCCCCCTGGCCATCGGCCACCACCAGAATCACCTCATAACCATGGGCAGCGAGGCTGCGGCATTGTTTGATGAAGATCCGGGTGTCGTTGCGGGGATGGACGGTGGTGAGGTGGGCGACTATTGCGGTTTGCATTAACTAACCCTTACATACGGACCATTGCTTTATTATAAGAATACCTGGCTCTGGAATAAAAGCCTATCATCATACCAAAAAGCATATAGCTATAGTCTTTGGCAACAATTAGCGCCAAAATAGTAAACACTGCGAATACAAACATAACGCGCTCTTCTGTTGTTTTTGGTTTCATTCTGAGCACAACCATCACCAAACCCTTTGTGACCATTAAAATAGCAAAAACATATAGGCTAAACCCGAACAGACCAAGGTTAACCCAGGCCGAAAGTAGATTATGAGAATAAGAACCTACACCTCCAAAGTTCACATAACTACCATAATCACCGAGCAGAGGGTTGTTAGAAATTGTCTCAAGGGCGGCCAACGCATACTGAATCCTGGCCATCCCGCTTGTGGATGAACCGATATCAACTAATTGCAACATCCTATTGGATGGCAGTAATGCCAACAATATCTCTAGGTTGACAGCAAATACTATTGTGCCAGCAATTAACAACATTAGCACTACAAACATTCTTCTAACTGATCTGGTGCTCAAATATACAAGAAGAGATATATAGGAAACAAAAAACAAGACAAACTCTGTGCGTGCTCCATTAAAAAATAATGCTGCCGATGTCAGCAAAAATATAAGAAACGATTTTTTTTTGTTTTGCAGTATAGCCACAGACAATAACCCAACAACCGCTAGTGATCTAGCAAATCCCTGATAGGTGGCAACGTGTTCAGAATTAGCATCTTCAGCCTTAAGGTAGAAAATTCCATATGCACCTATATTATAGAAAACTATCAGTGCCATAACCCCTACGGATCCTACCACTAGTAACTTAAACAATTTTGAATCAAAGGATATTGTATTTGCTAAAAAGTAAGTTACAAGATTAAAGAGCAATCCACTTAGCGACCATTTAAGCATATCGACACTATAGTTGCTTGGAGTGCCTAACGAGTAATTTGTTAAAGATATAAATATCGTCAAAACAACAACACTAAAGAACACGTAATCTATAATAGTATAATTTGTTTTTCTTTTTTTATTTAAATAAACAAATCCTGCCGAAGTTAACGGAAATACTAACAATGCTACTATTCCGAAATATCCTCCAAGCAAGGCAGGAATAATCCCTAAGCCAATCATGCTTTGGTAAAAGAAGAACCCGGGAAACAGCAGCAGGAAAGCTATGTTTGCATTCCATATGAACATAGCTTTTAAGTTAACTGTATACATAGAGATAAGCATATAAAAAAAAATATCCTTTTGGGCGGTTCTTCTCGGTGTCCACTATGCCTGATCCCAAGGGCCTGTAAAGAATTTTGTGTAAATGGTTT
>AMWB02104869.1_pt1 | contig 14927 bp, 14 predicted proteins | sample 200311 | NCBI WGS metagenome assembly AMWB02 (sample SAMN02737377, study PRJNA173069) | bioreactor metagenome | biome: anode biofilm in microbial fuel cells | place: USA: California | collected 2010-12-16 | reverse complement strand
GTCCCCAGCCACATCAGCGGTTTACGGCGGCCCATCTTCACGCGCCAGTGGTCACTGATCGAACCGGATAGCGGCTGGATGAGCAGAGCGAGGATCAACCCGAAGAAGGTCAGCAAACCGAGCCAGGTATTCTTCTGAGTTTCCGGGACATACTTCAACAGGACAGCGGGCAGGATGGTGACATGAAGGCTGTTCCACATGAATGAAAGGCCGATCCAATAGGCGTTAATGATGAAAAGATGCCAGGCGTTGCTACGTTTCATTGATTCCTCCACTGCAAATGCTTAAAGATTCTCTTTCAAGAAGGAGAGCACCTGCTCAAGGTACTCATCGGGACGGGTGTCTTCGATGTTGCGATGCTTTGCCTCCGGCACAGACCAGAAGCGGGCACGTGTTCCAGCGAGTTGCATCAGTTTGTTGAGCTCCTCCGACGTGGTGTAATGGTCAAGACCACCATGGATAAACAGCACCGGTGTGCCAGGTAGATTCGCTGCCGCGCGGTGAAGGTCATTCCTGCTTAAATTTACACCCGTCAGAACAGAAGCGCCAACCAGAATCATACGAGCAAGAAGCCAGCCAAGGGCGGGCGGGATCTTCCTTAGGAGCAGGTCCTGGGTGATTGCGGTGACCAGGCGGGCAGGGGCTCCATCGGAGATTACTGCCTTTACGACCGGAGGATAAGGGGCGGCGAGAATAGCCGCGCGCCCGCCCATAGAAAAACCAAGCAAGCCAATACTTTGGTTGCCTTTTGCGCGGGCAAGGTTGATGGCGGCGTGCACATCACGTGACTCAAGCGCGCCTACGCTGGTGAGACGGCCGGAACTGCGCGCATGCGCGCGGAAATCGAACATCAACACGTTGAAGCCGGCTTTGTGCAAGGAAGGTGCGTAACGGATGTCGGGGTCCATGCTGCCGGCGTACCCATGCAGCAGGATGACGGTGCGGGTGGAGGCGGGAGAAGGAATCCACCAGCCGTACAACTGCAGGTGATCAGCGGTGAGGAAGCTGACATCTTCGTAAAAAAGATTAAATTCTGCCGGTGATCGGATCTCTTTTTGACCCTGGCGTTTTACCAGGGGGACCGCCAGCAACAGGCACAGCCCGAGGGTGAGTAATAAGATTGCTGCAGGAACCGCCAGCCAATCCACGGGCAATTAGCGGGGATAGGTGTTGAAAACCCGATCCCAGATGGGCGAGCTCACCCCAAAGCGCTTGTCAGGTGTTTTGTAATGATGCTGCATGTGGTAGCGTTTGATGTACTTGAGATAACCGCTGCGCATTGGAAAGTGGTGCGTGGCGTAATGGGTGAGGTCGTAAATGAGGTAACCGATAATGAAACCGGAGAAAAGCGGTCCAACCCACTGACCCGCGTTCAAGAGGACTGCAAATACGAGGTGGAAAAGTCCATAAAAAACTGCAGCGAGCGGAATGGAAACAACAGGGGGCATGACCAGGCGCGTCTTCATCTGCGGCTGCGCGTGATGGACACCGTGAAAGAGGAATACAATGCGTTCCGCGCGGGCACCCTTGACGGGCATGTGAAAAAGGAAACGATGGAGCGTGTATTCGGAAAGGGTCCACAAGAACAGGCCAAGCAGAAAACCAAGCGGGATATACGCTGCGAACGCGCCCGCTGGAACTTGGACAATGGAGCGGATGAGGAAAAAGAGCGCGACGGGGAGCCAGATGATGACCACGGCGATTGGACTGATGTGGGAGAAAAATTCGAGGAAATCAGATTTGAACAATCGGATGGGAACGTCACTATGATCGGTTGGTAAATGGGCCATGCAACACCTCCACTAATAATGGTCTTTATCTTTGATGATCAACCCGCAGGATTGACCTTAATTATATGTATATCCAGCTTTCCGGGGGTATATTCGAGTAATTGCTGCGCGGGGTCGTGCCGGTATCCGCCATCCGAAAGCCAGACTTTGATCCCTCGAGGGTAGTGCAAATTTGGTATGAAGAGGTGCGTTGAAGTGGCCGTACCATCTCCCGCATCTTTGAAGGAGTATTCAAATGCCGCTGTTTGGTAATCAAACTCCAGACGCAGGGGGATGCCCGCGGTGGCAAGCGGATACGGTCGGATGACTGCATTCAACGCTCTGCCACCGGAATTGAGATCGGTTGGATCCGTCTGCTGATCGCGGCTGAAGATGGAAAGATCCTCATCGTTCCAGCGATCGCCGCGTTGATTGATGTTATCGGATGTGTAGTCCCAGAGGGTGCAGTTCAACAGGTTGTCCTCGATGGCTTTCATGCTGCGGTCCATGGCGCGGGACTGAGCTGAGAAATTACCTTCGCGGTAAGCCTGTTTTCCATTCAGATCATAAGGGATGCCGATCTCGCCGACCAGCACCGGAACGCCGCCCATCTGCACTGCGCCTTCCTCCCGGAAGATGCCCAATTGCCGGGCGTAGGAGCGGCGGATGGCCTTTCTACCGAAGACCGGCTGCCGGCTGCGCATATCCGAACCAATGAAGGGAAAGAAGCGCTTGGTGATAAGGGTGATCCCATCGTACCAGTGCGGCGCGTAAACCACGCGATGGTCGGAGGCTTCAGGCCAGACAGGCGAAACGTCCTCCACCTCGTTTTCAACGAAGATCATGGTGCGCGGCGCGACGGTGTGGATGGCTTCAGCGTATTTGCGGCTGAAGGGGAGAAGGTAATCACGGGTGAACTCCACATCGCGGTCGCCTACGCAGGCGAAGTGGGCTGGCCGCAGCAATTCCGGCTTACCATCAGCGTCGTAGTCCCAGACACCGTTCTCGCGCCAGACACAGGTTCTGCCGGGCAGCCAGGCGGATGTGCGTTCTGCGTTGAGCAGCACATGTTTCTTGAGGGGGACCCCCAGTATGCCGAGGGGGAAGATGGGCACGCGCTGCGGAAAACCGGCGGCGAGCTGGATCGCCTGCCAGGGGGTGGGCATGGGTCCCATTTTGAGCGTATCGAGATCAGCGCGCAGATCCTTAACCCCGACGTAACCGCGCTGCGGCTCGTTGAAGACATCGTAACCGATCACGCAATCGAGGCCGCTCAGCCGCTCCGCGACAGCCTGCATGGAGCGCAGGAAATGAGATTGCAGGTAATCCTGGATGGGTAGTCCGTCCACACAGGTGGCAGGGGCGAAATCATTACCGGCGAAGAAGAGAGTGAACATGGTGGCAGCGGCAAGCCTGCTGGCGTTAGTCGGCCAGATCATACGCGGTAAGGGGTCACCGTGGGTCTGGTGGACGATGGCGGCTCCAGTGGGCGCAAATTTTGTCATGTCCAGGCCGGCTGCTTCGAGGGTCCAGCCGGGTGCACCATCCCCACCGGAAAAACGCGACCAGACATCCTGATGCGGATCGATGAAGACGAAGAAACCGTGCTCACCTGCCTTCTTCACCACGGAATAGAGATAGTCCAGGTAAGCCTGATCATGATTACCGGGTCCGGCATGTTCGATGGCCTCCCATGTGACCAGGAAGCGCAGGGTGTTGAAGCCCCAGGAGCGCAAGCGGGAGTAGTGTTCGTCGGCTTCCTCCAGAGGGAAAGGCCGCCCGACAAATGAAACAGAATGGTGATCGAAGAAACCGTCGGCGCGGTAAGTGGAACCATCCGGAATAACGGGTACTTTGCTGCTGCCGCCAAGGTTGACACCACGCAGCATAAGCACACGGCCTTGGGCGTCAATGATCTCTCCATGGTCAATTCCCGGCATGATGACAGCTCCAATCAAAAGAGTGAATAAAATCTTTTGTTGATAATTTTATATGAAGTTGGTTGAAAAAGGGCAGGCTGCCGCCTGCCCAGTAAGTTGAAGATGGATCAATTAATCGCGCGGCGGGTAACCGGTGATGCTGCGGATCTCGTCGTAAAGCGGTTTAAGGCGACTATACATCTTCAGGTAGACGCGGTTGTACAGATCGTCGTAGATGCACTGATTCTCTTTGATCGGTTCGAAGGTCTGCCCTTTGCGGGTCATTTCCTTCACTGCAGTGGGGAAATCAGGATGCAGCTTCAAACCAACCGCCAGGTCGATGGCAGCCCCCAGACCGCTGGTCTCGTAAACATGTGGATTGATCGCCGGCAGTCCGAAGATATCCGCGGTAAGCTGCATGGCGGCTTTGCTTTGACTGCCGCCGCCGCTGACCCTGATCTCGGTGATGGGAACATGGGTGTGCTTGCTGGTGCGCTCCGCGCCTTCACGCAGCCCGTAGGCAAGGCCCTCGAGGATGGATCGATAGAGATGTGAGCGGGTATGTACATCCCCAAAGCCGATGACGGCACCCTTGGCTTCGGGACCGGGAATCTTGAGGCCCGGCGACCAGTAGGGCTGCAAGGTTAAACCGAGCGAGCCCGGCGGAACTATGTTGACGAGATCATCGAACAATTCCTCGGTCGGAACACCGCGCTGTTGGGCAAGGCGCTCCTCATTCATGCCGAACTCGCGCTTGAACCAGGAGACCATCCAGAATCCGCGGTAGATCTGGATCTCAAGGGAGTACCAACCGGGAACGGCGGAGGGATACGGGGGGATGAGGGGGATCACCTCGACATACTTTTCGAGCGTGGTGTTAATGGTGGCGGTCGTGCCGTAGGAAAGACAGGGAATATTCGGCTCGATGCAGCCGGCACCGATCACTTCGCATGCTTTATCCGCGGCGGCGGCGATGAGGGGCAATCCCTCAGGAATACCGGTGGCGGCAGCGGCTTGGGCGGTGATGACGCCGATCTGATCGGCGGGTTTGACCAGTTCGGGCAGCATATCCTGCTGCACAGGCACAGCCTGCCATTTCCAATCTGATTTGCCGCTCCATTCCTGCTTTTTATAATCGAACGGGATGTAGGCCACGGTGCAACCGACCGAATCCGCGAAGCGTCCGGTTAGACGTTGGGTGAGATGACCGGAGAGGAGGAGGTACTTGTATGTCTTGTTCCAGATCTCAGGCTGGTAACGCTGAAGCCAGTTGCATTCCGCCTCAGCCTGCAGGTAGGCGACAGTCTCTTTCATACCGGCGACCGCGAAGAGCATCCCCCACAAGCCGCCAACGGGTTTGACGCCGGGTGTGCGGCGCTGGTCAAGCCAGTGGATGGCGGGGCGGAGGGGTTTGCCTTCCTTATCCACGTTGATGAGCGTGGAACGCTGGGTGGTGAGCGCGACGCCGGCGATATTCTGTTTCTCCACACCGGGCTGCGCGAGCACCTGTTGGCAGGCCTGACACAAGGCGTTCCAGAATACCTCCGGGTCCTGTTCAGCAAGGCCGGGGGCGGTTGAGTAATACGGTTCGATCTCCACGCGGGCTTTGGCGACCATGTTACCTTGCAGGTCAAAAACAAGGGCGCGTGTGGATTGCGTACCCACATCTATTGCCAGCAAATGTTCTCCACTCATGCTATTCCTCCAGGTCTTTGCTCCAACGGAATTCCTGCTGTTCCGGCGACATGTCCAGTCCAAGGGTTCCGCCAGGATTCATAATATTGCGCGGGTCGAAATGGTTCTTCAGTGCACGAATCACATCCATTTGGGGGGTGCCGATCTGACCCTCCAGCCAGGGTGAGGTCTGCTTGCCGACACCGTGATGATGACTGAGGGCAGCACCGCTTTGCTGGATGGCGGATAAGATTCCGTACTGGAAATCAAGGTACTCTTTAATTGTAGCGATTTTTCCGATAAAGATGAAATAGAGGTTGCCGCCCTGGGGGTAGGCGTGGGAGATGTGGGTCATGCAGACAGTATTGGGACGGCTCTTTACAAACCCTCGAACTTTGGCGTGTACTTCTTTCATCTGTGACCAGGTTACCGCGCATTCGAGTGTGTCGATGAGAATGCCGAAATCCTCCAGGTCTTCGCGCATGTAGGGGTCGCGGAAACGACCTTTCTCCCAGTTTGACACAACAGGAGCAAAGCTGATGTTGAATGCGCCGTGCTTGCGGCAGATCTGGCGGATCTTGCGGTTAACATTTAGCGCGTATCCCCGCTCTCCGTCAGTCAGCCCGAGGAGAAGGCATTTCTGCATCGGCTGGTAACCGGTGAGCTTGAGGAATGTGTCAGCCGGTGTGCCCTCGATGTGATATAGCTTCATCGCCACGTCGGTTTCCTCCGGATCGGAGAGGCGGAAGACTGAAGGAAAACCGCATTCGCATTGCATGATCTCACGGCAGGCTTCGACAGCATCGTCCCAGTTCTTAAACATGTAGCTGTAGCGGCGGCGGTTGCCCGGCATCCAGCGGAAAACCTTTAGTGTGACGTTCACCAGCACACCAAAACTGCCCTCGCTGCCCATCATGATCTGGTCAAAATCAGGACCGTTGGCGCTGCGGGGGTGGGGGCAGGTGGTGAACAAGCCGCGCGGGGTTGCATACTTCTGTGCAATGACGATGTCTTCGATCTTGCCGTAGTAGGTGGAATTCTGCCCGGCACCGCGTGTGACCACCCAGCCGCCCACGCTGGAATATTCAAAGGATTGCGGGAAATGCCCGCAGGTGTAGCTGCGTTGAGCACCGAGACGTTCAGGGGCGTGATTGAGCAATTCCTCCAGCTGCGGACCGGTCATGCCGGCTTCCACGGTGATGGTTTGATCCGTCTCGTTAAAGGCGACCACCCGATTCATGTGGCGGCTCATGTCCAATGAGATACCACCCTTGACCGCTTCCTTGCCGCGAGTCACCGTGGAGCCCGCACCGTGAATGTAAACCGGGATGGCGTTCTGATCGCAATAGGCGACGATGTGCTGGATCTCTTCTGCGGAACGCGGCGCGAGGACGAGATCGGGCAGGTTTTCCACGATGCGGTTTCTCAAGCGCAGCGCGTCGATCATACCGTAGCCGTACGAGCATTTGATGCGGGTGTATGTATCAGTGCTAACGTTTTCCTCCCCGCAGAGCGCACTCAACGTCTGGACGTGCTGAGAGGCGAGCATGACCGGTACATCCACATCCACCGGATCGAGGCCAAGATCGAGCGGTTGTTTGAACTGTTCCTCGGTCAGATCAAAGGTGTCCATGACCAGGCGGACCAGGCCGCTGTTGGGGTGTTTGAAGCCCGCCGGGTCACCCCATTTGAATAGAGAGCGGTAAGTACCCGGGGGAGTGGGTTCAGAATACCAGTTGGGAACTACCTTCTTTTTCTCAGCCATTCATTCCTCCTAACTCAACATCCGGCTGGTGCCGGGCTGTATGCCTTTTGATAGATCTCCAAATACCTGGCGACCTCCGCTTGCCAGCGTTGGGCGTCCCAATCGAGTTCTGAACGCACAATATCTCCAATCCTGTCCAGATCAGCGCGGGCTGCGTCGGGCAGGAGCATGCCCAGGCGGATCCGGCGCAGCAGCAGGTCATCCAGATGTTCCACGGCACCGGTGCGGGCTGCCCAGCGGAGCTCGGACCATGGATTGGTCAGATTGTGGATGGGTTCGTTCTCATCCACGCCAGCGGCTGCCAGCAATGCGGCGGTTTCATGCCCATATCTACCGATGAGGTAACTGTAGGTTTCTTCCGGCAATTCAATTGACGCTCGTTCACGGGGGTGGGGGTCGAAATACTTTTTCCTGGCGGAAAGATCGGCAGGATGTGGCAGGCGAGGTGCTGCCATTTGTAACGCCTGTTCCGTCATTATGCGGAAGGTGGTGTACTTGCCGCCCGTGATGGTGATGAGACCGTGTTCCTGCCAGACCACATGCGCGCGGGATTCCTTTGATGGATCAGCCTGTCCGGTGTTGATAATGGGGCGCAGTCCGGAGAAAGTGGATACTACATCGGATTGAGCTAATTCGAGAGAGGGGAAGGTATAATTGGCGGCTTCGAGGATGTAATTGATCTCAGCTGCTGTGCAAAAAGGTTCACAATCTGCCAAAGGGAAGGTGTGGTCCAGGTCGGTAGTACCGATGAGCGAAACGCCTTCCCAGGGGATGGCGAACATGGCGCGGTGATCCCGCGGGTGCATGAGTGAGACAGCCCGCTGGAGGGGAAGACGCTCGCGTGAGAATACCAGGTGGGAACCGCGTAGTTTGCGTATGCGAGCGGGCGCACCAACCTCAGCGCGCAGTTCATCGCTCCAGGGTCCGGTGGCGTTGATCACCACCCGCGCGGTGACCTCTTTTTCTCCCAACCCGGACGGAGACCGGTCAAACAGGACTGCACCGCAGACTTCACCCTGTGCATTCTTGAGCAGCTGCGAGGCTCGGGTGTAGTTAAGGGCGGTGCCGCCCCCGGCAACCGCCTCGCGAATGAGGCGGAAAACCAGGCGAGCATCGTCCATGGCAGCATCGAAATACAGGTAACCACTGCCGAGATGACCGGAGCGCAATTCCGGGCAGCAGTTGAGGATCTGGTCGCGCGAAAGTTTGGAGTGTTGCCACTTGGGGGCGAGCAGATCATAGATCACAACACCGATTCCGTACTGGCGGGCGATGTGGAGATCATCCGGACAGGGCATAATGAATCCCAGAGGGGTGACCAGGTGGCGGGCTTCCTTGAGCAGCCACTCACGCTCCCGCACCGATTCACGGGTGACTTTGAACTGCTTGTTGCGCAGATAGCGAAAACCGCCGTGGATCAACTTTGAGGACTTACTGGAAGTTCCGGATGCGAAGTCAGCTGCTTCAACCAGTAGCGCGCGGTAGCCCTCTTGCACGGCGCGGCGGAGGATGCCGGCAGCAGTGATGCCGCCTCCAATGATGAGAATGTCCCATTGCGGAGCAAGATCATGCCACACCTGCTCCCGCCAACCTTTATGCCACATTGTTCACCTCCTGATCTTGATCATTTTCCTGCTGCAGCGCAGCTTGCTTCCAGATAGCGATACTCTCACGCATGACGCTGCGGGTTACCTCCTCAGCCATGAAGGCATCATTGGAAAGGGCGGCGGAGAGAAGTTTTTTATAAAAAGAGCGCGAATGATCGCGCGCGCGGGTATCTGTAAAGTAGACCAGTCCCATGGACTGATAGAGCGGGGTAAAACCGTTGAAGATGAGGGTGAAAACAGGATTACCGGAAAGGATCGTCAGGCGGTAATGGAGGTTATGATCGACACGGGTGAAATCCACGCTGGTATCCGGCACCTGCTGCAACGATTCGAGGAGGCGGATCACATCAGCCGGCGAGTTCTGGATAGCGCAACGGGTGTACTCAGGTGCCAACAGGAGACGAATATGCAGCAGGTTGGCGACAAAATCAGGGGTTGATAGCTGTTGATTGCGGGAGATGGCGGAGAGGATGAGCAGGTTGCCTTCACGCCAGTAATCCCGTACGCGGGTGGATTTTCCATGGCGGATCTCGAGCCAGCCATCACGCGAGAGGCGCTGGAGGGCTTCACGAAGCGTGGGGCGGGTTACACCGAGCATTTCTGCCAGGTCGCGTTCAGGGGGAAGGGTGGAATTGATGGGGAAGGACCCGTTGAGGATCGCTTCTACGAGGCGGGATTCAGCGTACTCAGCCGGTTTTTGCGGGGTGGACCATTCGTTCATTGGAAGATCCTATAAAAACTAGACTATTGGTAATATGAGAGGTAAGAGGTCTGACCAGTTAATACTATTGTAACAAGAAAAATATTAAAATCAAGTGGTTTTTGAAAAACTATCCACAGATATATACGCAATCTACCGAAGATATTGGGGTATTTTTACGGTCAACCCCTGTATTTTCCGGTCTTGGTGCTGCGTCTGAAACCCTCTATAATTAAAAGAGGGCATTTCCCCGCAGCTTGCTGCGAAAAAAGTTAGTAGTTTTTACCTCACCCCAAACCCCTCTCCATCCACGGGATGGAGAGGGGCAGGGAAGAGGCCGGAGACAAAGAGTGGAAAAATTGACTCATCGTTCGTATATAGTAAGGATTCATGCGTAGAGACCGAAACAGAACTGTCCTATGGATTGCTAGGTTTTTGATCGCGGCAGTGACCGTGATGAACATACAGGCGGCTTTTCAATTCATGCTGCGCCCACAGGATTTCGCGCCGGGTTTTGAGATGACAGGTGCAGCGGGTGAGGCAATGCTGCAGGGAATGGGATTGTTGTTCCTGATGTGGAACATCCCCTATGTTTTCGCAGCCGTACAACCCGTTCGGAATTTCGTTTCCCTCATTGAGGCGGTGATCATGCAATGCATCGGGGTATGCGGGGAAACACTGCTCCTGCTGGGGCTGCCCGGAGAGCACCCCGTGCTGGAAGCAAGCGTCAGGCGATTTATACTTTTTGACGGAGCGGGTCTGGTTGTTCTGTTCGTGACCCTGGTATTGATCATTACCATGCGCAGAAGCAGGGTGCCGCGACCTGACGGAGCAGGTTCTATTTAAAAATCTCTTGCACGACCGGGTTGATCATCTCCCAGTTGGGGATGAGCACCTGGGCTCCTTCATCCGTCACCCAGGGGGTAACCCAGTTGCGGTCAAGCGTGTTGGTTTCAAATCCAAACACAGCCGAGAAAGCCAATCCGTAAAAGATGCGCGGCCAGGCGTAAAAGGGGATGTTGCTATCCATGGCCTGCAGCGTGGTGGTGATGACTGCCGGGATACGAACCCAACGCGCAGGATTGAGCATGTACTTGACTACCGATTCAATAAAGATCTGCCCGTGTTTTTGGCGGGAAAAATCATCACTACCGCTGCGGTCGCGGACGAAAGCCAGCGCGGTTGTTCCGTCCATGTGCTGCACACCGGCTTCAAACATGGGGGTGGCTTCTTTAACATGGATGGTAACCCCACCCATGGCGTCGACGATCTCGACGATGCCGTCAAACTTGACACGCAGGACATAGGGGACATCGATGCCAAAATTGGCTTCCACCACACCCGCGGCGGCTTTAAGACCGGTACCGGGTTCGTAAAGTTCGGCGAAGTAATGGGCTGTGTTGATGCGATTCTCGCCGACCCCGGGGATGTTGACCCATAGGTCGCGGGGGATGGAGAAGAGGCTCAATTGCGGCAGGAATGGGGGGAGGGTAGCGAGGATCATGGTGTCGCTGCGCCCGGCGTTCGATCCTTCGGGAACGCGGTCGATACCGATGGCGAGCACGGTGGTACGCATGGGAGTAAAGAACAAGAATAGCACCAGCAGGATGATGATGCCGTTGCGCACCGGGTGAGACTTGCGCCGGGTTTTTATGGGCAGTGCATGGTGCTCCGCATGAGGTGAAATACGAGGTTGTTGAGAAAAATTATGTGACATTTTTTGATTCTACCCTGACCGTGAGGAATTGTCATCCTCTAGAAAAATGCCTGGAAGGCGACAAAAAAGAGCCGGAACTCGCGCTCCGGCTTCAAATGGTCGGTAAAGCGGGAATTATATAAAGACGATTTGCGCGCCTTCGGTCATATCCATGAAATCGCTGGCGGTGACGATGTCGATGACACCATCGATGAAGTCTTCTTTTTTGAGATCGAACATATCAACTGACATCTTGCAGGCGTAAAGTTTTGCGCCGCCATCCACCATCATTTCAAGATACTCACGCACCGGCGGAACCTTGAGGCCTTTCATCTTCTTTTTCATCAACCAGCTGGCAAAAGCAGTCATGCCGGGGATGATGCCAAAGATCTGCGGGATACCGATGTAACCCGGAATGCCCATCATGTTCATTTTCATGCTGGTGTTGGCGATGGGAGGAATTTCAAGGTGATCGACGCGGGCTTTGTTGATCATATCCATGCCCCAGAAGGTGAAGAATAAGGTCACTTCAATACCGTTGCCGAGGGCAGCCCAACCCATCACGAGGGCAGGGTAAACCATATCGAGGTTGCCTTTGGAGCAGATAAATGCGATCTTGCGGGGTTCGTCAGACATTTTTTATCCTTTAGTTAGTTGGGATGACGAGATTAGACACAGCCTTCAGGTTTGCCGAGGCCTGAAATCCTCGCGACCTTCTTGGCAGGACCTTTGGGGAAGAGGGCGAAGACTTCCTTGGTGCTGACACCGGAGCCAGTCGTGATCGTGCGGAGGGTGGGCACCGCACCGGTGGATTCGGCGTTGGCGCGGCAGAAATCGATGACTTTCCAATGCATTTCGGTCAATTCGGAAATTCCTTCCTCTTTGGCGATCTCGGCCGCGATCTCTTTAGTCCATTCGGCGGGGTTGGTCATGAAACCTTCTTCATTGACCTGAATGTCTTTTCCTGCAATATTTTTCGTGGGCATGTGTTTTCTCCTTTATTCGAGTTCTGTAGTTTTTTTATTTTCCGGCTGGTTAGATTGAACCAATCGGCCAGCAATTGCCTGGGATTAGATGGATACCTGCTTTTTTCCGGCAGCCGAGTACTCCGGCGGCAGCGGGAAGGGGATCCCGCGCAGCATGATATTCCAGTAGATCCATTTGAAGGATAACTTTCCAATGTAATTGAGCCAACTCTCCTTTAGCAGGGGGAAGGGACCAACCACGGGGAAGGGATAAAGACCGGTGAGTGGTTCGGTATCGTAGCTGAAGTCGATGAGCAGGCTTTTGTTGAAACCTGAGACGATGTGGCAGGTGGAGTGACCGTCAAATTTGGCGGTCAGCGGTTTGCCTTCAAGGGCTGACATAATGTTCTCGATCAGCGTTTCAGCGGCATAATGCACGACTGAGCCGGCTTTGGAAGCGGGCAGATTGGCGGCGTCGCCGATGACCCAGACGTTTTCGTATTTATCCGAGCGCAGGGTTTCCTTGTTTGTCGGGATAAAGTAGAGATCATCGCCCATGCCTGAACGCTTGATGACGTCAGAGCCCATGTTGGTGGGAATGGTGATGAGCAAGTCATATTCAAATTCGCGACCGTCATATCCGCGGATGATATTTGCGGCAGCGTCGACTTCCATCACATCAAATTCGGCTTCGGTGCGAATGCCCTTTTTCTCCATCACATCGCCCAGCATTTTTGACGAAATAGGTTTGGTGAAAGCCCCGGTGAGGGGTGTGGTGAAGAGGAGGTCAACCTTGTTACGAATGCCGCGCTGGGTGAAGTAATAATCGGCAAGAAACAGGAACTCAAGCGGGGCGACCGGGCACTTGATGGGCATTTCCTTGATGTTCAGGACGACGCGGCCGCCGTTGAAATTTTTCAGGAAATCCTTGAGCGCCATCGCGCCATCAAATGTGTAGTAATCGAAGATATTCTTGCGCCAGCCATCCAGCATACCGTCGATCTCTTCCGGATGGATGTCAGTACCGGTGGCGATGAGCAGCTGGTCATAATGAATGACCTGGTTGTTTTTGGTGAGGGTGACCTGGCTGGCTTCCGGCTCGATCAGTTCGATGTCGGAGAGGATGAACTCCACACCGTTCGGCACGAACTTTTTCTTGGGTTGATACACAGCTTCAGGCTTATAGTAACCAAAGGGAATGAACAGGAAACCGGGCTGGTAATAGTGCGCCTCGTCCTTGTCCACGAGGATGATCTTCCATTCCTTTGGATCAAGCCGTTTGAGGAGCTTGTTGGCCATCATGGTTCCGCCGGTGCCGGCTCCGAGGATCAGAAAAGTCTTCATAAACATCATTCTCCGTTTTCTTTTATGGGGTGATCTTCTGGTTTACCTGCCTAGCCAGAAGAACCTGTTCGCGCAACTGGTCGGCCAAGATCGATCTTAGAATGTCAAGCGCATCGATAATGCGAGGATCGCTCAAACGATAACTGACGGATTGTCCCTGGCGATCGGCGTGAACGATGCCGTGGTCGCGCAGAATCTTGAGGTGACGGGAAATGGTGGGTTGAGGGAGTTCAAGCGAAGCGGCAATATCATTGACGCAGCGCGGTCCTTCTGACAAATTGTAGAGGATCAGAATGCGGTTGGGGTCAGCCAAACCACTGCAAACCTGGGCGTGCAATTTTACAACTTCCTCGCGCAAGCTGTCACTCATTTTAATCTCCCACACCAAACCATTTATATGTATATGCGTTTATTGACATATATTATACTCCACGTTTGAAATTTGGGAAGAGTAATAATGTTTAGAAATAAGTCAAATTTCAAGAAATATTTGGTTGTAGCACAGGGATGAGAGAGTAGTGGGCAGAAGGGTGGACTTGCCCAAGGGTGAAAGCCACACCGCGGATTTCCAACCAGTGGATACTATGGGGAATGAATCCCTTGCGTTAACGATTTACGCGGTGATCTTTTTTCTTCCAATAACCGGGAACGATCCTCCAATTGGCACCGAGATCGAAATCGTATTGGGTGGGTTTGTAATTGATGTCGCCGGAGTTTGTATAACAGGTTAGTTCGCTAAAGAAGATTTGACCGCGCAAGTCATACAGGTCAACCCGGACGTAATCGAAATCTTCCGCCAGTTTTTCAGCCAGGTGAAGCATTTCGGGCAGGTTGGCAGGCCGTGGCAAGGGCGGACCCATGGGATAGCTGGCTTCAGTATTGATAAAATTCCAATTCTCATCGAAATTGGATTGTTTGAGATCGTTATACCTACCCACGATCACCACAATACGCTTGCATTTCCCATGAAAAACATGAAATTTGATCTCCCTGGGGACATTGTTGTCATCATCCAACAGCAACGGTTCAACCTGGATCATCGGTTTGAGACTCTGGTAAGCCCATTCGTGCCGGTAAAAACCGTATGTGTCAGACAACCATTCTTTGCAGGTGGCGATAATTGCATCCTGGTCAATCTCACGCTTGTCCCTGACGATGATGATCCTGCCTGATGCGTGGCTTGGTTTGACCACAAACTGGCGCGGTAATCTGTCAAACGGGATCGCCGCGGGGTCTTTCCCGTAGAACAACAGCGGGATCAGGATCTCGTTAGCTTTTTGCGCACCAAGTTTTTCCCGTAAATAATCGCGGACCAGGTATTTATCCGTCACCCTGGGGTAGAGGGGATTTCTGTCGTAAATTTTTCGCCAGACGATCTTTTCGTTGAATGAGCGCGGATTTTTTAGATCGAGCGGATAACCGTGATTGGAATAGAATAGCTTTCGCTCGTTTGGAGAATTGCGTAATCTTTGCGTCACCGAGTAGGCT
>AMWB02097152.1_pt1 | contig 14944 bp, 17 predicted proteins | sample 200311 | NCBI WGS metagenome assembly AMWB02 (sample SAMN02737377, study PRJNA173069) | bioreactor metagenome | biome: anode biofilm in microbial fuel cells | place: USA: California | collected 2010-12-16 | reverse complement strand
ATACGAAAACTTAAATTTTACATTGTACTAGCCAGATCGACAACAATTCGTTTGTCCTTCAGATCCGGGTGGGTGACAAAATCAGACTCCGCCATTTCCCCTATCATCTCCTGCAGGGAATGAATCCCCGGTTTCCGGGGCTCAATGAAATGTTTCATATTGGACAAGGACTGTTCCACCAGGGAGGTCAGATTATTTCTCGCCATTTTCATGAAATGAAGATACCGCTGCAGAATTGATTCATTGTCAACGGGAAGGTTGTCCAACAGAAGAAAAACGGAAAGAAGATTCTTCATGTCATGGATAAAAATATGGGTTTGCTCGAACTCCCGGGCAAGAACCTCATTGTCGAGGCGAATGCGACGGCTGAAAATTTTCATCAGGGCCAGCAGGGAATCCGGGTTACGACCCAGATATTTTTTAAAAAGGGAAAACGGAACCTTGAGCAGCAGACTTTTATCACACACCTTGACCGTTGCCGAACGGAGTTCCGCATCGATTGCCGACATCATTCCCACATAATCAACCGGGTGCAGCTCACAGATGAGTCTTTTTACCTTATAGACGGCAAGCCGGCCTTGCAGCAGGATAAAAAAATCTTCGGCATGCCCGCCCTCGCTCACCAGCACCGCCCCGGGATCAAGGGAAACCTCCTCACATTCACCAAGAAATCCTTCCAGTTCTTGCCTTGACAAGGAAACAAACAGCTCCTCGTCCTGCAAGGATTTCATTCTCTCCTCAATGGTCATGAACATGTTTTGTCATCCCGGCAAAAGTCCATCATGGATAGTTTATTCATTTTCCCCATCCGGGCGGAAGATAGCCGCCCGACACCGGCGGCAATTGTTTCACCGCTGCAATTTAAACGACGGACACGTGCCATTTCGGCTCATCCTCACGATGAAATGATATTTTACTATACCGTATGAAAGAACCCTGAAACAAGCAGAAGTGATGGAGAAAACAAATAGACCCAGAATCGCGTAAAGTCAAATACGGCGTGACCGGATTCATATCTCCGTTGCCGGATGGGAAATTCAGAAAACAAGACGGTTCGAAAAAAACGGAGGGAAGAAAGGAAAGGGAGGAATTTGCGGAATGCACGGAAATAAGCCCTCGGAAAGGGATTCTCTTTGCAAGCCGGACAACGAGATGAAAAAAATACAGATGTTATTGTCAAATGGTCGGGACGAGAGGATTCGAACCTCCGACCCTAGCGTCCCGAACGCTATGCTCTACCAGACTGAGCCACGTCCCGACCCAATAACAGAAGAAAACGCGGAGAAACCTGACTCAATTCCTCCGCGTTTTCCTTAATACGGGCTGCTTTATGTAAAGAAAAAATTCGAATAAAAATACGGCTGCAAACAGTCGACAGTGAATTGGCAGCTGCCTATACGAGCAGTTTCTTACTTAACAGCATCAGCAAGCTTGCTTCCGGCTTTGAAACGGGCGACTTTTCTTGAGGGAATCTTAATGGCTGCACCGGTCTGGGGATTGCGCCCCTGTCTGGCTGCCCGCTCTGACACAGAGAAGGTACCAAAACCAACCAGTGTCACTTTATCGCCTTTTGCCATGGCGTCGGTAACCGCATCAAGAAATGCCGTTAAAGATTTCTCTGCTGCGGCTTTGCTGATCCCTGCAGCAGAAGCCATGCTGTCAACCAATTCACTCTTATTCATAATCCTTCCTCCTCATGAATACTTAATAGATGAATCAACACAAACGTTAGTGCCGATTTAACCAAACACTATTAGATTGTCAAACAAAAAAAGAACCGCTGTACCGCAAAAAATAAAGAACTGCACTCCCCAGATGCAACTCATATCAACAAATAATGTACTCGCTCACTCAGAAAGATCAAGAAAAACTTTGGCATATTTGAGTTTTGCCAGAATTTTCAAAAAATCATGCCGCAAAGGGGATTGGGCAAGACGCGATCTATCTCCTTGAGAAACTGTAACAAAGGCGGTTTTCCCATCCAGCCTCACCCGGCAGCCACGAAACCCTTTTTCCCCAAGAAATGCCTCAGCTTCTTCCACTGCCCGCAAAATTTCAGGCGTCAAGGCAACCCCGCCGACAATCCTGGTGGCAAGACAGGATTCAGACGGAAGATCCCAACTTGTCAGCGACATTTCCCTGCTGATACGGCGAATCTCATCCTTGACCAGGCCGGCCTCCACCAGAGGCATGCGGACACCGAGCTCCTTGATGGCCCGCAGGCCCGGACGATCCCGGGAAAGGTCGTCAACATTGGTTCCGTCCAGCAGAACCGATGTTTCGGGCAACAGAGAAAGGAACCGGGAATAAACTCTCTTTTTACAGAGGTAACAACGATCCGGTCCGTTTCGAACAAAATCGGGCCAGGAAAGCGGCTCGCAATCGACAATGCGCAGCGCCACGCCGAACCGGCGGCACTGCCCGCCGACGCGCTCTTCCACTGCTGCCTTCTGCAGCAATGATCGGGCAAAAAAGGCGGTAACGGTCACACCGTGCACCTCGGTCGCCGCCTTGAGCAGCAAGGTACTGTCAACACCGCCGGAAAAAGCGACGGCAACCTGATCGTGCCGCCCGAGCCAATCAAGAAGATGATTATATTTTTCTCTTTCCGAAGTCAAGGTCAATGGCAAAAAACGTCGGCCTGTTCAGAGCGAAAAACTACTTGGACGGCAAAGTCTGCACCGGTTCCTGCAGGAGAAAACTTCCCTTTTCAATCCAATTCTTCAACGTCATGGCGATTTCCCGGGCACGAACAACACTGGAAAGGGGCGCGGTGGGGATATCCTTGCCGTTCACCTCGATGGTTCCGCTTTTCAGCTGGGCGTATGTCACTTCCCCATAGTTTCTGGCAACTCCGTGGGGGTAATCGTTCGAATAATCCACCACCTGGGTCACCAGGTCACTGTCGGAAACGCCGGTATACAGAGCCATCTCCTCATTGAGTATCGGAATCGGAATGCCGATTCCCACCGCCATGGTCACGCCGTAGCCCTGCATGCTGATGCCCTTGAGCCAGCGGGAATTCATCTGTTTCATGTCCCCGTAAACCATTATCGTTCCCGACGGCCGGCAGGGGGTGCCGTTGTCAAGGCGCAGGGCGGCCGGATTATGCTGCGTGCCGTGCCAGCCGACATAGCCGACGCCGCCGCCCAGAAAAATCCGTGTCCCCATGCCGATGGTTTTATAGTAGGGATCATTGAGCAGGGGGCTCAACTCGCCGGCGCTGCAGTAGTTGGCATTCTTGCCGAACGGCCGCAGGGTGCCCATGTAGGTATATATCGTCTTATTGGAAAGATTGACCGCGCAATTGTAATTCTGATAGCAATTGCGGGGATTCATCAGCATGGCATAGGGAAGATCCTGCAAAGTGACCTCTTTTTCCACGCTCTTGTTCGGATAACAGTCCGTGCCGTAGCCGATTGCCTTGAGAAAAACCTTTTTACCGGCCACAAGATCCTCCAGCACATGCCCTCCCCCGTAACGGAATTCACCGGGGAAAACCTTGTTCAGGGGATCGTCTTCAGGGAGCTCGGCCGCACCAAGATACACGTCAACCGCCGCGAGCCCGGCATAGGCGGGCACACCGTTGAACCACACCTTCTGCGCCTTGATGGTCGGCTTGGAATGACCGAAATTAATGAACGCACCGGAAGAGCACATGGGAGAAAACGTTCCCGTGGTTACCACATCAACTTTTTTTGCAGCACCCTCAGGCCCATGCTCCTTGACAATGGCAACCATTTCTTCGGCGGTTACCACCACCGCCTCACCGGCCTTGATTCGCGCGTTAATTTCTTCGTACGTTTTCTGGACTTTAAATTTTCCCATCTGTTTTCTACCTGATGCAGTCAATCAATAAAAAAAAGTTTCCCTCGAAGCCCATCACTCCATGACGGAAACAACCTTATGCCCCGCCTTTTCCAACGATTCGACAATGGGCGCCGGATCACATCGTTCCAGCCGGAAATAATGAACCTTTCTTCTGGCGGCATGACTTTCTATGGCGACACTGATGATTTCTCCCCCCATTTCATTGATGATCCGGGTGACGTCCTCAAGTCCGCCCTTCTTATCCACCACCACATCAATGCGGGTTGACGCCTTGAAAAGGCCCAGCACCTCGATAAAGGCGGAAAGAAGATCGGAAGCGGTAATAATGCCGACCAGTTTTTTTTTGTCAAGAACAGGGAGACCACCGATCTTGTAATCATGAATGAGGCGCGCTGCCGTTTCAATACTGGCATTGGCATTGACGGTTATGGGATTAAGCACCATCACCTGATGCACGGGAATCTTTTCCACCATGGACAGAAAGGAAAACTGACGCAGATCGCTTTCCGTAACAAAGCCGACAAGCTGTTCATCCTCGACAACCGGCAAATGACGAATGGAGTGCTTCTTCATCAAATCGGATGCCTCTTGCAGAAGCGCCGTCCGGTGGATGGTCTTCGGATTGGTCTTCATCCAGTTCTTTATTTTCATAGTCCCGTCATCCTCATTGGTCAGCCCGCCTTTCTGCCTTTTTTCCCGTCACACAGGCAGCACCTCCATTTAAAAAATGTTTTTAACCCTAGAGCACTTTTCACATTTTTTCAAGTTAGAAGAATCCGCCGGCCCTTTTTTCGCTTTCAATCTCCTCGAATTTGCTTTATTAGTGATCTTTCCGAATCTTATCCAGACCATATTCCACCAAAAAACACCAACAATTATTCAAAAAAGCGTATCATGCCCACCAATAATCAAGCACCCATAATCAATGTTCGCAACCGGATCGACGCCATCGATGATACCATCCTGGAATTACTCAAGGAACGGCTGAAATGCGCCCGGGAAATCGGGCTACTGAAATCCAAGGAAAACAGGGCCAAATGGGACCCCCTGCGGGAACGACAGATTTATGATCGCCTGACCAGGGACAACAACAGTGAGTTCCCGCAGGAGGCACTTTTCAGCATCTTCCACGAAATCATCACCACCTGCCGCCTCTCGCAGAAACCGGTGGAAGTGGCATTTCTCGGCCCGGAGGCGACTTTTTCCCATCTGGCGGCGGTCAAATATTTCGGCCACTCAGCCGAATACCGGCCGATCGAGACCATTGAGGACACCTTTTACGAGGTGGAGCGGGGTCGGGTGCAATACGGCATTGTACCGGTGGAAAACTCCATTGAGGGATCGGTTACATCCTCCCTGGACGCCTTCATGAAATGCAAAGTCAAAATCTGCGGCGAAGAATATCTCGATATCACCCATCACCTGGTCAACCATTCCGGCGACATGAAGGATATCAAGCTGATTGCTTCCCATTCCCAACCCCTGGCCCAATGCCGCCAATGGCTGAGAAAACAACTGCCCAACGTGCCGACCCAAGCCGTTTTCAGCACCGCCCTGGCGGCCCAGATGGCGGCCGAGGACCATGGCATTGCCGCCATTGCCAGCTCGCTTGCCATCAAGAAATACCAGTTGCAGGTGGTGGTCAAGGGCATCGAGGACTACCGGGGCAACACCACCCGTTTTGTCCTGATCGGCAAGGAATCGCCCTCCAAAAGCGGCCGGGACAAAACATCCCTTCTGCTCGGACTCCTTGACCGACCGGGCGCCTTGAACGACACCCTGGCCATCCTGGCCAGACGCAACATCAACCTGACCAGAATCGAATCACGGCCGGTAAAGGGCGAGCCGGGCAAATATCTCTTTTTCATCGACATGCTCGGTCACTACATGGACGGCGTTATCGCCGAGGCCTGTGAAAGACTGCAGGAAAGCTGTTCCTATTTCGAGTGGCTGGGCTCCTACCCCCAGGCCCGGCAAGCAGCTTCAACCGCCAATCCGTGACATCCTGCCCTGACAGCCGGCCTGTTCCGAGTCAAGCAGGGTGTGGCTCCTCGGCTTATTCAAGATGGTATGAACCAGGGCCTGCCTGATATCTTCATCGCTGCCTCCGCCCCGCAAAATAGCCTTGATGTCGGTTTCCCGATCGGACAGGAGACATGACCGCAGCCTGCCTTCCGAGGTCAGGCGCAGACGATTGCATTTTTCGCAGAACTTGTGGCTGATGGGACTGATAAATCCAACCGTCCCCTTCGGCGTTTCACCCTCCGCCCCGTATATCTTGGTAAAACGATAGATACGGGCAGGTCCGTCCATGTGATGCGAATAGGCCTCTTCCATTTCACCCAGCACGCTGATTCGCTGCCTGATTTCATCCGAGGAAACATATTTTTCCTTGCCCCAGATGGTTGATTCGCCGATGGGCATGAATTCGATAAAGCGGACCTGCAGATCCCGCTCCAGGGCAAGCCCGGCAAAATCAAGAAGTTCATCGTCATTGACACCGCGCAGAACCACCATATTCAGCTTGACCGGCGAGAAGCCAAGCGATTGCACCCATTCAATCCCCTCCCACACCTGATCAAAAAGGTCACGGCCGGTTATCCGGGCAAAGCGTTCTTTTTTCAAGGTGTCGAGGCTGATATTCAATTTCCTGATGCCTGCGGCAAAGAGGGCTTCCCCATAGGTTTTCAGCATGACGCCATTTGTTGTCAGCCGGATATCCTGCAAATCGGGTATCGCCGCCAGTCGGTCGATAAAGGAGATGACGTTTTTCCGCACCAGCGGCTCGCCGCCGGTGAGACGCACCTTGCGAATGCCGAGTCCCACCGCAAGGGAAATCACCCGCAGCAGTTCTTCGTAACTCAGCAGTTCGCCGCAGGCCAGTTTTTCATCGATTTCCCTTGGGGTGCAGTAAACACACCGCAGGTTACACTGGTCGGTGAGGGAAACCCGCAGATAGGAAATCGACCGGGCGAACAAATCAACAAGACGACCGTTCGCAGGGGCAACCACGGAGGGTTTTTCTTGTTTCTCATGCACTATTTCAGGAGTATTTTTTGTCATAATATGTCACTATGCATATCGGCATCACCCTCTCGCAAACAAAAACAAAATACATTCAAGCATATCAACTTACCAAATACCACTGCTTTTTTCATGATTATCTTGGGCATAGAAAGTTCATGTGACGAAACAGCCGCGGCGATCATGGAAAACGATGAGCGCCTGCTGGCCAATGTCGTCAGTTCACAGATCGAGCTTCATCGCAAATACGGCGGCGTTGTGCCGGAACTTGCGTCGCGCCGGCATCTGGAGGATATCTATCCGGTGGTTGACGAGGCGCTGCATCAGGCCGGACTCACCCTGGACCGGATTGACGGGCTGGCCGTCACCCAGGGGCCCGGACTGATCGGTTCGCTTCTGGTCGGACTCTCGTTTGCCAAGGCCCTGTCCATGGTGAAGAAAATACCCTATGTCGGGGTGGATCATATGGAGGGCCATCTTTTTTCCGTCTTTTTAGGCCGGGAAAAACCGAGCTTCCCCTTTCTTGCCCTTATCGCCTCCGGCGGCCATTCCTCCCTTTTCCATGTCACCGATCGTTTCCGCTTCAACCTGGTCGGCAGAACACGGGATGACGCGGCCGGTGAAGCATTTGACAAGGTGGCGAAAATCCTCGGGCTTCCCTATCCCGGCGGGCCGATCATTTCCTCCCTCGCGGCAAAAGGCGATCCGAAGGCCATTGCCTTTCCGCGCGCCTGGCTCGCCCCGGACAGCCTTGATTTCAGCTTCAGCGGCATCAAAACGTCTGTCGCCAATTACGTCAAACAAAATACGCGATTAACGGGTGAAGGCGGCCTTGCCCAAGGCAATGAAAAGGAGATTGCCGATATATGCGCTTCTTTCCAGGAAGCCGTCATTGACGTTTTAACCGGCAAAACCATCAGTGCCGCCGGCCGGTTTGGGGTCAGCAACATCGTCCTGGCCGGCGGGGTGGCGTCCAACCCGCGATTACGCGAGGTTCTGTTCGAAGAGGGACAAAAAAACGGCTTCCGGGTTTTCATGCCGCCCCGGGAGTTCTGCACCGACAATGCCGCCATGATCGCCCTGGCCGGATTTCATCGCTTTCAGCAATCCGCGGTGACCACCTATGAAATGGATGTTTATTCCCGCAGCCCGTTTACCGTCCCCCGATGAAACGTTTTATCCGTTACTACTACCTGAAATTTCTCCGACTGCAGGGCGACCCCAGGGAAATCGCCCGCGGTGTGGCAGTGGGCGTTTTCATCGGCATCACGCCGACCATCCCGCTGCACACCATCCTCATCCTCTTCTTTGCCGTTTTTCTCCGGGCAAGCAAGCTGGCCGGCATCCTGGCAAGCTGCGTGGTGAGCAACCCCCTGACCTTTTTTCTTCAATATTACTTATCCTGGCGCATCGGCACCGCCCTTTTACCCTACGAACTTTCCTGGCAGCGCATTCACGAACTCATGGCCGTCATTTCCGGCCATACGGGTTTCCGGGAAACCTTGACCGAGATCAGCAAAATGGGCTGGGATGCGGTGATCGTCATGGTTGGCGGCGGGGCAATCCTCGCTTTTCCCTTCAGCCTTGCCGGTTATTTTCTTTCACTTTATTTTTACCAATCCCTGCGCAAAAGAAAAGAACGGTTGCGCGCGGAAAGAATGGCCTTTTATGAGTATCCAAACGATCAAACAGATTCTGAAAAATGAAAAACTTGCCCCTTCAAAAAAGCTGGGGCAGAATTTTCTTGTCCACCGGCAAACAGCGGAAAGAATAGTCGACCTTTCCGGCGTAACCGGTGAGGACACCGTTGTCGAGCTCGGCGTGGGCCTGGGCTCCCTGACCGGCCCGCTGGCGCAAAAGGCCCGCCATGTCATCGGCCTGGAAATCGATTCGGGAATTATCGAATGGCAACAAACGGAAGGGAACCTGGCGGATAACGTCACCTTGATCCATCAGGACCTGCTCAAGGCGGATTTCACCGAACTGGCCGCCCAGTGCGGCGGGCGGCTGAAAATAGTCGCCAATCTCCCCTACTCCATCTCCAATCCGCTTCTTTTCAAACTGCTCGACAACCGCCGCTCCATGGCCTGGGCAGTGCTGATGCTGCAAAAAGAGGTGGCCCTGCGCCTTATTGCCTCGCCGGGGACTAAAGAATACGGCATCATTTCGGTTTTCATGGCAGGCGCGGCCCAGGTGCGGCGATTGCTCGATGTGGGTCCGGGCCAGTTTCATCCCCGGCCCAAGGTGGATTCGGTTGTGGTCAAAATCACCTTTGATCCGCCGCCGCAACGGGTTCTGTCCCTGCCCCCCCATGATGAAAAACTTCTCCGCAGAATAGTCAAAAGCGCCTTTCAGCAGCGCCGGAAAACCCTGCTCAATGCCCTTTCCGCCTCCCCCCTGCCCGGACAAAACAAACAAACCATCCAGCTTGCCTTGAACCGAGCCGGAATCGACCCGGCAATCAGGGCCGAAAAGCTTACCATTGAACAGTATGTGACCCTGACCCACGAGATGGGAAACAACTGATCACCAAGGGAAACCACGATGCGGAACTTTGTCCTCCACAACCAAACAAAAATCCTCTTCGGCGCCGGCAATCTGACGGAAATCGGCAAGGAAACCGCTGCTTTCGGCAGAAAAGCGCTGCTGGTCTACGGGCAGGGCAGCATCAAAAAAACCGGTGTCTTTGACCGAATCACCGCCTTCCTGGGCGAAGCCGGCCTCGAGGTCATCGAACATGGCGGCGTGCAATCGAATCCCCTGCTTTCCCATGTCCGGGCAGGAATCGCCACGGCCCGCGACAACCACATCGAGGTCATCGTCGCGGCCGGAGGCGGCAGCGTGATTGACAGCGCCAAGGCCATCTCCGCCGGTGCCCTTGCCGAACATGACGTCTGGCAGTTTTTCAGGGCAAAAAAAAGCATCAGGCAAACCCTGCCGCTCACCTGCGTCCTTACCCTGGCCGCGGCGGGATCGGAGATGAACGGCGGCATGGTGATCACCAATGACGCGACCAGGCAGAAATTCGGCGTGGGCAACCGCCTGCTCAACCCCAGGGTCTCCATTCTTGATCCCACCCTCACCTTCACCGTGCCGGCCGACTACACCGCATATGGGGCCATAGACGCCGTCGCTCATATTCTCGAATTCTACTTTACCACCAGGGACCCCTCCACACCGGTCCAGGACCGGTTCATGGAAGGTCTGGTGATCACCATCATGGAGAGCTGCGATAAGGTGCTCAAAAAACCCGATGACTACCAGGGCCGGGCCGATCTCATGTGGAGTGCCACCCTGGCCCTCAACGGCTGGACCGCCGCCGGACTCGGCATGGTCGGTTTTCCCATGCATATGATCGAGCACTCCCTGAGCGCCCTTTACAACATCCCCCACGGTGCCGGCCTTTCCATCGTCATGCCGGCCTGGATGCGCCATCAGGCCCGACGGCATCCGAAGAAATTCGTCCAGTTCGGCCAACGTGTTTTCGGCCTCACCGGCGCTGAGCGCTCCGTGGCTGATCAGGGTATCGCCCTGCTCAAACAATGGTTTATGCGCATCTCAAGCCCCACGTCGCTTATCGAGGCGGGCATCGACACCGCGGATATTCCGCTCATTGCCGAAAACGCCATTGATCTGGCCGGCATATGGCGGCTCAAGGAGTACAACAAGGACATTATCGTGGAAATTCTCTCCGACTGCGCTTAAAAAAATCATTTGTTCCCTTTCTTTTTTTGTTTTTTTTTTGTAAAGACAATTTCTGGTTTCAATTAAAAAATCCTTCATTCAAAAACTGTTCTTCAAGGAATTTCCTTTTCGACTCGATAAGGAAATTGAGGAGAGCAGCAACAAAACGGCAATGGAACTCCCGGCGGAAACAGCAACCGGTAACCCCATCCAACTGATCCCGCAACGGAATTATCCACAAAAGCGGTCACCACCTGAACGCTGACAGGAATTACAGGAACACAGATTTACCATGGCAGACACAAAAACTAGCAAATCAGAGCCCATCAAGCATCACGACGACGAATTCCTCTACGAACAGGCGGTATTGCGGATGCGTCGGGAAATTGCCAAGGGAAAGACATTTTCTCAGGCATGTGAGGTACTGAAAGACATTGAAGAAAATCTTCGGCCGATTATCCAGGAAGATCTATTGAAGATTATTATTGCGGAACAACATTTCGGACAGGGTCGGGGAATCGACGATGTCGCTCTCTTTCTTGACCTGCCGTATGATACCGTGGAAGCATCCCGGACAAAAATCATCTCCGAATTCGACGAAATGTTTTCCGGCCAGCTCAGCAACAGCGGCAGCAAGTTGACACACTAGCAGTTACCCCGACCAGCAGGCGTCGAGGTCCAACCATTCATCCCCGCCTGATTCTTCACATGCGTTCCATGGATGCAATCGTTGTTTTTCAACAGGCAGGATCAGGCGAGGCAAAAATAAAGGGGATCCGCCAATACGGATCAAACCTCGTCATCACCCGCGTTTTCGACCTCCCCGCCGGGCTGCCTGAATTCATTGATGATCCGGCACCGTTTTTCCCCGACGATTTCCAGGCGGATCTGGCAATCAGCTTTCTCGCGCATCCCGATCTGCTTGACTATCTCGCCGATCGATGCCTGGAGAAACAAATCCCCCTTATCGCTTCGGGCAAAAAAAACAGCAAGGCCATTACCCCGGTCACCTGCTGCTCCCTGGGGCGCTTGCCCGGCCTGGGCCGTTACGGCGAGATCTTCGGCATTCCAGAATACGAAGTGACCCTGCGGGACAACAAAATAGTTGCGTTACAGGTGGTGCGGGGAGCGTCATGCGGAGCAAGCTGGGAGGTCACCAAAAAAATTATCGGTTTGACCGTGGACGAGGCGCGCGAATGCTTTGCCCGGGAGATCCAGTACCTTTGCCCCACCGACCCGAGCAACTTTGATCCGGTCAGCGGCAAAAGCGCCCTGCATATTGCCGGCAACGTCCATGTGAAAGCCTTGGAGAAAGCCCTGCACAAGGCGTGAAAATAAGTTTTCCCCCTTTACTGCTCCACCCTGTTCATCAATGTCCTGTGCACATAGTGAATGACCGCTTCCTTTTCCTTTTCGTTTCCGGCAAAAGGGGGCATGAAAGCAAGCTCTTTTCCCATGGCGGGTATGGTTGACCTCAGATCTGCCACGGTGAGTGGCGCGGCAAGATTCTTGATGTCATTCAAAGGACCACCGATGGAGTGGCATGAGATACAAAGGAGATTGAAAACCTCTTCCCCCTGCCGGCTGATGCCGGCTCCACTGATTTCCCGCTGATCGAGCCATTTGGCCGCCTGCAGAACACCCGTTTGTCGAACCTTTTCAACGTCGGCTTTCCGTATGGAGGTTGAATACATGTAATCGTAAATAATATACGGTCTTCTTCCCCCTTCACGGATAAACTCAAAGGTGCCGATATACATCAGACCGACAAGCAGCATCACCCCGGCAAGCAATCTGCTCACTCCGGACGGCAGCTTGATGCCCATGACAAGTCCCCCCAGAATGAGCAGCGGTGAGAAAACAACAAAGGAAGACAGAAAGGGTTTCAGGGCCGGCATTCCCTGGAAAACCAATTCCTCCACCTGTGGAGGCAGTGCGGCGCGGTACCACCAGGCTGCGCCGATAAAAAAGATGAAGGGCACCAGAAGCCAAATGGCGCTGAACTTCAGCATGGAGTCTCGCAAGTCTTTTTTCTTTAAGGCGGAAGCGGTGACAAACCCGAAGAGGCCTGCAATAATCACCGCCAGAAATGTACGAAAAAAGAGAGCCGGCCAGAAAGTTGGATTAAAAAAGGCTCCCCAGAAATTGCCGGTCTGCGGCCAGTTGCCCGGCGTCAGCATGAAATCGATAATCCCGTTGATGACAAACAGCGACATCCATGCGGCACCGAAGTAAATCCAGCCGATAAGAAGATGAGTGCGGGAGTCCAGCTTGTCAAAAGTGTAATAATAGATAAAAAGCGATACGATTTCAGTGACGAAAAAGAGCCATTCAACCCCCCAGGCAAAGACAAAGGTGTGGATCAATACCGATGTTGCGGCAGGATTCAATACGGAAATGGTAAACCAGATGCCCACCCCTGTCAGACTGCCGAGCACCATGGTCAGCAACAGAAAAAATTTTGTGTGTTTTTTCACATAATCGATGACTTCCCTGCTGTTTTCCCGAACACCTTTATATTCCGTCAAAACGAGAAAAAGCCCCCCGCCCACGGCAAAATGGGCAATATAAACATGAATTATCGCCATGACGGCAATAAGCAAGCCGCCACCCGCGAAATCGAGTTGCCAGATGGGATAATTCATGGGTTCACCTCCTTTGACTTGCAGGCAACGTGCAGCAACCAACGGACCAGAAACCCTACCCCGACAAAGAAAACAATGAAAAGAACAAATGGTGAATATTGAGGGGTAACCGGCAGATCAGACAGGGACAGGAACGGCTTCAAATAGGAAATTCGCACAAGGTCACGGGCAACGACCATAAGAAAAACGGTGAGCAAGGTCCAGATGGCAGCGGGAATAACTCGATAGGTCATGGCCTTAACAAGTGACACAGCGGCTGACGCAATCGAACCGTAGAGCACGACGGCAAACAGCATCCCGACAAAAGTGGAGGCGTCATGGGTGGAGGGTGGCAGGGTTCCGAGAAACCAGAAACCGATTCCGAAATTCACGCCGGTTGCAATGCTGAACCATCGACATCCCTGCTTGACCCATTGAACGGCTTCCGCATCACCTCTCTTTTTTTTATAATCATACAACACGGCCACGGCCAGGCTGCCGACCGCGATACCGGAAACGACGAAATGGAGATAGCGCGGAAAAAGCGTTGCGTCATCATAGTTCACCAACCAACCGTTCCGGTTGGCGAAATAATGACTCCAACTCTCCGGCATCTGCATCAAGCTGATATTATTTGTGAAAAAAAACGAAATAACGAGAAGCAGCAGGAATGCGAATCCGATCACAAAGGTGCGCAGATGGGCAAGCGCATCAAAGCGCAGATGAAAAACATAGGCGGCATAATAGGTGACAATGAGCAGACCGACGATTGCCATCCAGTATGAAGCCATAAGAACCGTGCTGGTATAAAAAAACTGGCCGTAAAGTGTCTGCAGAAAAAGCAGTGGAGCAACGCCGAAATTGATGGTAAATGCCAGCACAAACGGGAGCTTTTCCCCAATCTTTTTACTCAGGATATGCGCCCCCTCTTTCCGGGTGAAGGAAGAAACAAAGGCGACGTAGCCCGAACCGAGCAATACATTCATAGCTACAAGATGAAGAAAAGTGGTCACTGTCAGAAAGAGCTGAAGCCAGAGCCAGTGAACCGGCAGCGCATCAGGAGCCGGCACCAGTGAAACAGGGTCCATCGCATTCCTCCTCCGGGGTTTGAAAGATCCGATCTTTGCGTCCCCATTTTTTCATTTTGTGCTTATCACTTACCGAATTATATCCGCATAAAGATGTCGAAGAAATGGATTTACAGGTTTCACCAGCCGCCCCGCCGATCCACCCTTCTTTAATTATTTTATTGAAAAGACATCAAGCCTGTCAATCTAAAAGGCTAAACCATTCCACATTACCCGGCGGCAATATAACGTATTCCCTGACAACACGTTTATACGGCTGAAGTGACGGCGGGCCTGTACGGTTCTTTTCTTCTCTTTCGCTTTTCCAAAACAAAAGGGGTTTAAAAAAAATACCTGGCAAGAAAGCGCAAGAAGGGTTTATCTTAAAAATGCGGATAATAGCGTGTCATCACACTTTATTTTCAGAAAGAATAGGCCGAGGTTTCCGGATGGAAAGAAAAATTCTGGTTGCTGTGGAAGAATCCATATACAGCCATAATGCAGTACGCTATTTGTGCAGGCTTTTCGGCGATGTGAAAGATGTGCGTTTTGATCTTTTATCCCTGGTCTCCTGTACCGGCATGACAGCAGGCAAGGAGTGGCTGGAGCAGGATGAACTGCTCAATGTGCTGCGCCCTGAAAGTCGGGACAAATACAGACAAGCTGAAAGTGTGACCAGAAAAGAGGGTGTAAAATAGTTTGTGTAAATGGCTA
>AMWB02054458.1_pt1 | contig 14944 bp, 8 predicted proteins | sample 200311 | NCBI WGS metagenome assembly AMWB02 (sample SAMN02737377, study PRJNA173069) | bioreactor metagenome | biome: anode biofilm in microbial fuel cells | place: USA: California | collected 2010-12-16 | reverse complement strand
TCATTATCTCTTCCCCCCTCCCCCCCCGCTCTTGCAGTCAATTAATTTAATTTCAACGGCTATTTAACAGCGTTTTGCCCAGTTGTATGCACTCCTGTACCCGGAAACCGATTTTTAAACTTTTAAACATGATTTACGTTTTGTTTGAACGGTTGTCAACTTGAAAGCTCCCGAATTGACAAGCTCTAAGATCAGTCCAATTCCATTCTCATACGACTGTGCCCGGCGTTGAATTTTATCGTCAGGACAGTAGGCTTTACGAAAAAAATCGCGAACGGATTTCAGAATACGAGTTGGACTTGTGTGTGGGATATCTGTATATTGAATTAATACAATTGAATAGAAATTATCAATCCGGTGTGAACCCTGCAAAGGAACATAAGCCAAATGATTCTGTTAGTCAGCCTTGTGGTCATTGCTGCAATCATTTTTTTATCCGGCCCCCGGATCCGTATTGATCAGACCATATTCCCCAAAAATCTTCCTTTGAATTTGGATGATTATTTAGTCCTTCAGGAAAAGAGGTTTTCAGATATTATTCCCGGCACCCGGAAAACCTTGATATGGGCGGGTATACCCAATGAGCGGACTGAATTCAGTGTGGTCTATATCCACGGGTTTTCAGCCACGCGCAAAGAAACAGCCCCTTTAAGCGACCTTGTGGCAAAAACCTTGGGTGCGAATCTGTTTTATACACGCCTTACCGGACATGGCCGGACCGGTCGGGCACTGGCCCATGCCAGTGTGAATGACTGGCTCAATGATGTGGTTGAAGCCTACGAGATCGGTCAACGCCTGGGAAGAAAGGTGGTCATGATCGGCTGCTCCACCGGGGCCGCTTCCCTTGCCTGGCTGGCCCACCGGGCCGTAACCGCGGGTGGCATGGACGCTCTTTATACCTGCATTTTTTTATCGCCCAATTTCAGGCCGAAAAACAGCTTCTCATCCATGCTTGCCTGGCCCTGGGGAGGGCAGATTGCCGGGGTTGTCATTGGAAAAGAAAGGGTTGTATTACCGGAAAATCAAGGACATGAACAGTATTGGAGTACCCGGTATCCTGTGACCGCCCTTTTGCCCATGATGGGTATGGTCAAACTTCTCAGGGGGCTGGATCTGTCCAAAATTTGTGTGCCCTGCCTTGTGATCTATTCTCCCCAGGACCAGAGTATTCATACCCCCTCCCTGGAACATGCCTTTAATCAAATGGGCTGCCTCAGAAAGCGGCTTGTCCCCTTTACCGGTTCCGCGGACCCGGGGCAGCATATCCTGGCCGGCGATATTTTTTCCCCCGGAACAACCGAAGAACTGGCGGATATGATCGTTTCTTTCGTGCTGGAAAGTGATTCAAGGTTTGCTGTTTAAAATTTTTCCAAAGCCGTTGGCCGGGGTGGGCGTCTGCCGTTAAAGAAATCACAGGCTTTGTAATATTGAAGGTCCTTGAGCCAGCAAGCTCCGTACTCTGGGTCTTTGGCCATTCTGGCTGCAAGGTGCCATGGTGCGCAAAAGGCTTCCATTAATGGGCCGCCAAGTTCTGTGGGGTCCCTGAAACATTCCCAGTCACAGGCCAGGCAGTATCCTGTAGGATTAATGGCTTTAATGTTTAAGTCCGGAAACGCGCCTAAATTGTCAGCGCCCCTGTACCCGCATGGGTAGGTGTTTCCGTCGGTGCAGTTGACATAGAAGAAATCAATGCCGCCTCGGCAGCCGTATGGTGTGTCTGTTTTTTCGCCTGAATAGACCTTGTGGAGGGTGTGCAGGCCCGCAAGGGGTGAAAAAATTCTTATTTGGGACCTGAATCGGGGGATGGTATCTGAAAGCGCTTTGAATAACAGTGCTTTTTCCGTACCCGTAAAACAGACCACCCGGTCGGCAGACGCTGCTGCATAGACAGCATTCAGGTCACCTTTATCTTCGCTGTCCGCCATGCTCATGGGGTAGCAGGCATTGGCAATGGTGAATCCCATGTTGATCACCTTGCGATAGAAGTCGGCAAATCCCTGGGCAAAGGCCTGGTAAAAGGGGGATGATTCCGGGGCGTAAAGGTCTTTTCCGGTCGGCGATGCAATGTTCCGGGTGAGTTGGGACACATTGCGGTTCAGGCCCAGATTCACGGAAGGGAAAATTCCTGCATGATGAAAAAAGGGTAATGCTTTTTCCATACCCCGGACAACGCCGTTAAACCCGCGCATTTGCTCATGGATGTGCGGGATGGATGAATCCAGGCTTATCCAGAAGTTGCGCAATGGGGTCTCTGCAAGTTCATCGGCAATGGCCTTTACCTTGTCTTTGAAGCCCGGGTTTTCATGGTCGGCAAAAAAGAATCCGTTGCTACCTGTGCGAATATAGGGAATCCCTGCTTTTCCGGCGTGCCGGATAAGTTCGGGCAGATCCTTGCGCAGCAGCATGGGTTCCCCGCCGGTAAACGAAATGGCCTGGAATCCCTTTTCCCCTGCCGCATCAATGATTTTTTTGAGCTGATCATTGGAGAGCCGGGTTCTGTCAAATGTACTGGTTTTGCGCATGCCGCACTGGGGGCAGGTGGCATTGCACCGGTCCGTAATCTGAATAACAAGCTGGCCGGGCATCCTGCCTTTGAGGATCAGTGCGGCGGTTTTCAGTCCTGAATGGATATGGGCCATGATCATACCGCTTTTAAGAATTTTTCCATGGATACCGGGGTCTCCATCTCTTTGTAAAACTCCCAGGACTGTATAAATGCATTTTCAAAGGAGCGGTTTTCCATGTATTCCCTGGCCCGCCGGGACATTTGAGGGCACAACCCGGGGGTGATCACAAATTCCTGCATGGCAGATAAAAGGGCTGTGCTATCATCGCTTTTAACGATAATGCCGGTCTTACGGTCCAGCATATTTTCGCAGGGGCCGCCCAGGTCCGACACGATCACGGGCAGGCCCGAAGCCTGGGCTTCAAGCACCACATTGCCAAAAGTGTCTGTGGTGGAGGGAAATACAAAGATATCTGCCGAAGCATACACCCGGCATAAGGGCTCACCGGAAAGGTAGCCTGTGAAGGTCACGGGATAATTTTTGAGCATACCTTTCATTTCATCGGCATAAGGACCGTCTCCCACAACAGTGAGATGCACCTTGTCATTGGTCGCATAAAGCGTTTTGAACGCATCCACCAGAAGCGGCAGATTCTTTTCCCTGGACACCCGGCCCACATAAAGAAATTTCAAGGCATCCTCATTGACCCCGAAATTGGAAGTCAGGATATTGCACCGCTTTGACGGATGAAAAACTTCCGTGTTGATGCCCCGGGGCATGATGCGGATTTTTTCGGCCTTGATGCCCCGTTCGGTAAGCTCGTCAAAGGAGTTCTGACTGGAAACATAGATCTGGTCCATCTGGTCGTAATACCAGATCATGAATTTCCAGGTCAGGCCTTCGATAAAATCATCCCCGGTCAGATATTGGGCATATTGGGGAAACTGGGTATGATAGGTTGAGCTCAAGGGCAGTTTCAGGATTTTTGAAATGGCCAGGGCTGCCAAACCAATGGGGCCGGGTGTGGCGGAGTGGATATGGGTAAATCCCTGCTGGTAGCAATAATCAAGCATCTCCAGGAATGGTGGGTAATACATTTTTTGTTCCGTATATTCCGGGATCTCATAAACGCCCATGGGGGTAAAATTTTTTACCCCGTTTCCTGTTCTTCCTGTTTGGGCATCACAGGTAATGATGGTCAGGTGTTTGTCGTTTTTCAATGCGGCCTGGACCTGCTGTTGAAGGGTCTGGGCCACACCGTTGACATCGTAAAAGGTGTCGGTAAAATGCCCAAGCTTCACCCTGGATTTAGGGGCCTGTATCCCGTTTTTGTATCCGGCAAACCGGTTAAGGACCGCCGCATTTATTTCATTGTCCTTGGCAAAGTGGACAAAAGCCAAAAAGTAGGGTGCTAAAAGAGAGTAGAGCCCGCCCACAGAGCCGATGGTCTGGAATATATTGAACAGGTTGGCCCCGGAGGCCTGTCCTAGAAGATGGTCGCCTGTATGGGACAAAACCTTGTTTGAGAGCTGGTTGACAAAATCGAACCATAATTTTTCCCTGTGCTGTTCCTGTTTTTCCAGGGAGGAGCCACGGCGTATTTTGTTTGACTGTATCCTGGCGATATTCATCAGGTCCGGGTTTTCCGCAAACAGACGCTCGGTCTCCCTTCTGATCAGATCTTTTATGGAAACGAATTGGGTTGTTTCCTGGCGGTTTTTACGTTTGCTGAAGAAGGTGTAAAGCTTTGATATAAGTCCGTCATCTACATTGGATACCGGCATCAGGGACTGGTCAAGAAATTTGAGCAGCTGGTCCTTGCCTGTGTGGCGCCCGAGGTTAAACCGGCTGCTGTAAAATTGGTAGGCAATGCCGTACAGGTTGTGGGCCATGGTCTGGGGCGTGGACGGATCGGATACGGCCCGGGATTTGCCGTTAAGGATGCCGGCCATGAAATCGTCAAGATTCGTTGCATTATCCACAGCCGTGCAGGTTCTGGCGATATTTAACCCGGAGTGATCATCGGATCCGCCGGTGAGGTTTTTTTTCCATGGTGTATCGAACAGCGGCTGGTAATCATAAATGTTTGACAGTCGTTCAATGTCCATGGGGGTGAGCTGCTTAAGCACCTGGGAAACAATTTGATTTTGTTTGTCGTTTCTTGCACCGTTGAGCTCAAAGTTTTTAAACAGTAGAAGCATCTGTTCAAAATGGTTGATGGTCAGCCGGTCATTGACGGCGTAGAGGGGATGGGCAATAATATTAAGAATGTTCTCAGCATTGAGGTAGGCCACCAGATCAAAGATATTCTTCCGAATTTTCTGGATTTCATTATGATGGGCTTCGGTAATGTTTTGGGCCAATACATGCACCTTGCAACCATCTTCGGGAAAATAAGCGGTGATCTCCTCTGAGATATATGTGTCCGGCAGATGGGCAATTTCAAGTGCCCCTTCAATGGTGTTATGGTCGGAGATCGTGACAAGGGACATGCCCTTTGCCTTGGCGGTGTTATACACCAGCATAGGTTCCGTGAAACTTTCAGGACAACTGATTTTCTGCAGGATCCACTGGGAAGGGCGCTTGGAAAACTTGGAGTGCACATGAAGATCTATTTTCATCATTTCCTATCCTTATTAAAGAGATGAACATCCTGTTTGTCCTATAACTTACCTAAATTTTGTTACATCCCTGTGAAGACAGGATTAGAAAAATGTGAAAAAATGTCCCGCATTTTTCTTAAAAAAAGCGGGACAATAAGATTAAAAGCGTGTTAGGAGGGGCGTGCCACAAGGACAGGAATCTTTGATTCATGGATAACACCTTGGGCTGTGCTGCCTAAAAGGATATCATCAATACCCTGATCTCCGTGGGTGCTCATGATGATCAAATCAAAATTTCCCTGGGTCGCCGCTTTGGTAATTTCTTCCACAGGATCACCTGTTTTGACAATTATGCGGTCCTTTGATAAGGGACAGGCTGAGATTTCCCGGATCACCTTTTCCGACGTGGTTCGGATGCGTTCTTCAAGAATTTTTTCAGCATTTTTAACCGCCTCCCGGTTGAACGCCTCCTGTTTTTCAGGGTCCTTTATGGTAACACCGGCACCTGCCGAATATTCTGCTAAAAGATCCGGGACCACGTGGATGGCCCACACCTTTGCGTTGAATTTGTTACCGATGGTACAGGCATAGCGGGCCGCATATTTTGCCGCAGGCGTGATGTCCGTGGCAAAAAGGATTTTTTTAATGTCTGCGACCATGGAAACTTCGGGTTCATCCGGGGCCTCAGAGACAGGCTTTGCCACTTTTTCAGGCGCTGTTTTTGAAGGCTCTTCGTCGTCCAAAGGCGCCGGTCCAAATATTTTATCCGTCAGTTTAACATACCAGGCCGCAGATTGGACCTGAACGATATATGCTACAGCCACTACCAGGGCCGCCGAGGCGCCTTGTTTGCCGAATGCGTTTATGGCAATGGCCAGGGCAATGGAGAGGTTGCGCATGACTGAGCCGTAAACAAGTGCAATGGCATCACCCCTGGGCAGAAACCGTTTGCCCACAAAGCTGCTGAAGATGAAGTTGAATCCGTAAATGATCACCAAAGGGAGAAGGATGTAGGCAAGCATGCTGGGGTCTGCGGCAATGGTCCGGGCCTTAAGCGCCATGGCAATGAACACGATGCCCACGACGCCGAGGGTGGAGAGCGGCGGAAATTTGGGTGCCACCAATGTCTTGAATCTCTTTTCCCCGTGTTTTTTTACCAGGGACCGGCGGGTCAGGTAACCGGCTGCCATGGGAATGAAGACAATGACCATGATCTGTTTAAAAATAGCTGCCATGTCAATTTCAATGCTTGTGCCCATGAGCATGCGGACATATAAAGGAGTGGCAATGGAGCCCAGGGTCAGACCGATAACCGTCATTTTTACGGCAGCCGCCAGGTTGCCCTTGGCAAATCCGGTCCAGGAGATGGTCATGCCCGAAGTGGGTACCAGCCCTGCCAGAAGCAGACCTAGGGCCATGTAGGGTTGGTCTTTAAAAAAGATCAAACCTACACCATAGGCCAGGAAAGGGACTACGCCAAAGTTGATCGCCTGGGTAAGCACCTGGGCCTTCACATCTCCGCCTTCAAATACTTTCTGGATATTCAGGGTCACCATCATGGGGTAGACCATCAAAAAGGTGAAGGGAATAATCAGGGATTTTAAAAAAGCGGCATCCATAAAAATGCCGAATATGAACCCGGCCAGCATCATTGCCGGAATCGCCAGGCTCAAATTTTTACTGATTTTCTGCAGCAGTTTCCACATAATTAAATTATCCTTTTGTATTAAAGGTTAAATGAATAACGTTTCGAAATATAATACAACCAAAAATCATACCAACTGCTTAATATGAAAATAAAATTCAATTAGTATGTTGATTTTATAATGTATCTTTTTTTGTTATTTCACAAATAAATACTAAAAATGAGAATATGCGTTACATTTGTAACGTATAAGGTTGCGCAGTAACGATACGCTGCGTTAACGTAAAAGCAACAAACACTGAGTCAGAATGCTTTCCCGCTGCGTGAAGGAGTTCAGTCGGTTGGATTAAACATTGACGACAATTCACTTACGATAGAGACTTGGCATGCCTTTTACAGGTTTGAATTTATGCCTCATATTCATCAAACTTTCCGCATTTCCTATAGCGAAAAAGTTATTTGGTGAAATTGATTTGTACAGTTTGTTTACAACTTTTTCGCTTGTTTGATTATCAAAATAGATCATTACATTTCGACACAACACAAGATCAAAATCCGTTTGTTTCATTATGTCCGAAATTAAATTGAATTTTTTAAAGGTTATCTGTTGCTGTATTTTTTTTTTGATTTTTACATGATCTTTGTATTTGCCGACGCCTTTCTGGAAGAATTTATGTAAGATCGGTTTGGGCACGTTCTTGATTTTATCATTTTTATAGATTCCCCTGGCCGCAACTTCCAAAACAGAATGGGAGATATCTGTAGCAAGAATGGTGTATGACAGCCCCAAGTTTTCTAATTGAACTGCGATGGTATACGGTTCGTCCCCTGTAGAACAGGCTGCGCACCATATCTTAAACTGTTTTTTAGCTTTTTGGGGATTTCGATTGAAATGATCGACAATATACTCAATACTTTCATTTTCCCTAAAGAAAAACGAATGATTGGTTGTCACCGTATCAATGAATTCAATAACTTCACGTTCGTTTGATTTTAAATGAGATAAGTATTCATGAATATTCATTTTGGTCAGTCGCATTCTTTTTGCAACCTTGGATTTTAATAACTCCAGCTTTCCCTCGTGCAAATTGATACCACAGATCTGGTACACAAGGGTTTTGAGTTCAATAAATTCATTTGATGTAAAGGTGACCGAATCCATTTTTATTAGATTTCCTTCCAAGGTTTAATTAAGCAAACAATTTTTGCAAAACAGAGCATGTTCGATCAGCAATCTTTAAAATATCTTCAACATAATCAACCGCGCCAATCTGCTTGGCCTCTTTGGGCATCCCATACACAACACTGGACGCCTCATCCTGGGCAATCGTTACGGCCCCTGCTTTTTTCATCTCAAGCAAACCTTCGGCCCCATCTTTTCCCATACCGGTCAAAAGGATACCCAATGCATTTGCGCCGGCATACCTTGCAACGGATCGAAACAGGATATCAACCGCCGGCCTCTGATAATGAACAAGTGGGCCGGTTTTAACCTCCACGTAATATCGGGCCCCGCTTCTTTTTAAAAGCATGTGATAATTACCTGGGGCGATAAGGACATCTCCGTTTGTTACCGTATCTCCGTTCCGGGCTTCTTTGACCTTCACCTGACACAGTTCATTTAAGCGTTCTGCAAACGAGGTGGTAAATTGGGCCGGCATATGTTGCACCACGACCATACCGGGAGAATTTTGCGGCATTGAGGTCAATACTTTTTTAATCGCTTCGGTTCCACCAGTGGATGCCCCAATAGCAATGATCTTATTTGTAGTTTCTGCCAATGACAGGGGTGTTTTACCCATAGATGCCCTTGATTGGTTATCCCCGCCTCGTTTTTTTAATTCCGCACCATGAACTGCCCGGATCTTTTCTGCAAGCTGCACACTCATATCACCGACAGAATAAGCCGAATTGGGTTTGGAAATTACCTCCAATGCACCAATTGACAAGGCTTCCATGGCAAGCTTACTGCCTTTTTTTGTCAAAGAACTGACAATGATCACCGGAAGTGGATAATACTTCATCAACTTTTTTAAGAAGGTGATACCGTCCATGCGGGGCATCTCGATGTCAAGCGTGAGAACATCAGGTTTTAACTTTACAATTTTATCCCGGGCTACGTAGGGATCTGGTGCCGTATCAATAACAGTTATTCCTTTTTGTCTATTTAACTGCTCTTTGAATACTTTTCTCACAACTGCAGAATCATCCACCACCAGCACCTTGATATCGTTAGCCATTAAAAATCCTCATCCATAATTAATATATATTTACAATCAGATCTCCAATGGCCTTTGAGCAACAATGGAAAAAATGCCGTCTACATCTAAAATCAGCCCCACTTTTCCGTCAGCCAGAATCGCACCGCCGGCTATACCTTGAATATCGTTCATACTGTGGCCCAGACTTTTGATCACGTACTCGTCTTTACCCAGAAGCTCATCTATCAAGATTGCTCTTTTTTCCTCTTTTGATTCAACCACCACAACCAAACACGCGTCTATGGATTTTTTGTTGTTACTGGTCCCGTAAATCTCATTCAATCGTATTAGAGGGATTAGATTGCCACGGTCTTTGACCATTTCACCTTTGCCTTTTACAGTAAAATACTCGCCCTGCCGTGGTTTGAAAGCTTTCTGAATAGCAATGGTGGGGATGACATATCTTTGATCATCCACTCCGATCAGCATACCATCAATGATCGCAAGAGTCAGCGGCAGGCTGATAATGAATTTAGTACCCTTTCCTTTTTTCGACGCAATGTTAAGATGACCGCGAAATTTTTCAATACCATCTTTAACCACATCCATGCCCACCCCGCGACCGGATATGTCTGTTATCTCTTTTGCCGTGGAGAATCCCGGCTGCATGATCAGATCAAAAACCTGGGTATCGGTCATTTGCTCATCGCCTTTAATCAGTCCGGTTGATTTGGCTTTTTCCAATATCTTATCTTTGTCCAGGCCTTTGCCGTCATCTTCAATCTCAATGATAATATTCCCGCCTTTATGATAGGCGCAAAGATGTATATTGCCCTGGGCAGGCTTGCCTGTTTTTGATCGTTCAGATGTTGCTTCAATTCCATGGTCGCAGGCATTCCTGATCATATGCACCATAGGTTCATAAAGGGCATCTACGACATTCCTGTCAATCTCAGTATCTTCCCCGGTCATGGATAAATGGATCTCTTTACCGGATTTTCGGGAAAGATCACGGACCAGGCGGATCATCTTCATAAATGTTGCCTGAATCGGGATCATACGCATGGACATGGCGATATTCTGCATATGGTTTACGATCTGTCCCAATTGGGAAACAGTCTTACTAACAATGACATCCTCTTTAGTCTGCTGTCGGAGCATGGATTGCGCAATAACAAGTTCTCCGGCATAATCCACGAGATCATCCAGTTTCTGGGTGCTGACCCTTACTTGCACATCCATTTTCTTTTTAACGCAAGACTGCTCCATCAAGGCTGAGGCAACCTGTTTAGGTTTCACCTTTTTTTCTTCAACCAGAATCTCCCCGAGTTTTTTTACCGAATTTTTATTTTGAAATTCAAGTGCCTGATCAAGGTCGGATTGACTTAGCTCTTTTTTACGGACAAGGATTTCCCCCAAAGGCTCTTTTTCTCCTTTGGTAAGCGATATCTGAAGTTGCTTGAGCCGGCTACTTAAAGAGTCAACATCAATATCATCATCCGACTCTCTGTAGCCTGTCTGAATACCCTGCTTTACCTTGTCCAGAAGCGCCTTAAGGGTGTCTACAGACGCCAGAATGATATCTGTGACCGTATGGCTGATGATAAAATCACCACTTCGGGCACTGTCCAGCAAATTTTCGGTTGCGTGGGCAAGCTTGTTAATTTTAGTCAGGGATAAAAATCCGGCAACCCCTTTTATTGTATGGAACGGCCGGAATATGTCATTGATGATATCCGTATTCACTGGATCATGTTCCAGTTCAATCAAGGATATCTCAATGGTATCCAGATTTTCTTGCGCCTCTGAAATAAAATCAGTAAGGATTTCCATGTCATCATCGGAAATTTTTTCAGGTGCGTTTTGAATGTTATCATTGGCGTCTTTTTTTTCGACCTGCGCTGTTTCTTCTTTAACATCTCCTGACAAATTTTCTTCCAGCATCTCAAGTATATCTGCATAATCAAATGTAAATGGTTCACCTTTTTTTAAATAACACAATATGGATTTCAACAGGGCAACGCCCTCTTCAACCGGTTTTGTATCATCAAGGTTTTTAAGGATCATCTTCTCTACATAGTTTTTGCAGCATTTTGAAATGTCATAAAAAGTTGTAGGATCAATGCCTTTAGAAATATTGATCAGATCATCAAGGTTGTTGAGCATTAGTCCCAGGTCAGGGATTTCACCTGGGCAAAAACCGGCAATCAGTATAGATAGTTCGTTTAGCTTTACCGATAGCTCGCTGTATTCGTCAATTGATATTATGGTTTCATAAGGCATGTTTTTGTCCGGATTTTAAATTTTATTTTTAGGATAATCCCTAAGCAACGCTTTGGCTTTCATCTAATACCCTTCGGATTTCCAGTGCCATATCAGATATCACAACAGGTTTCATAAGGAGTCCTTTTACCCCCATGGTCTCTATTGTAGCTTTGCTGATTCTTTCACTGAAGCCGGTAAGTATGATGATAGGGATATCCGGGTTAACGGCCAACAACTCTTTTGCCAATTGATCTCCGGTCATGTTGGGCATGGTCATGTCTGTGATAACCAGATCAAATGTGTCGGCTTTTGCCTTGAACACTTCCAGAGCTTCAATACTTGCCGTACGGGATGTTACGTGATAGCCAAGCCGTTCAAGTATGGTTTTCTCCATCTGAACAATCGGGTGTTCGTCATCAACCAAAAGAATATGTTCATTTCCCATCGGGTTGATTTTTATCTTTTTTTTGGTTGGGATTTCAATCGATGTTTCCATCAAAGGAAGATAAACATTAAAAGTCGTTCCTTGTCCAACTTCACTGTACACTTTTATTTCACCGCCATACGCATGGATAATTCCGTGAACAACAGAGAGGCCTAATCCGGTACCTTTACCTTTCTCCTTGGTGGTAAAGTACGGATCAAAGATTCTGTTTTTGATGTCAGGGCCAATCCCTTTACCTGTATCGGAAACGGTGAGCATCACGTATCGGCCGGGTTTAAGTGAAAAGGCCGGGATATCTTCCTGACCGAATTCTTTTTCACAAAGCTTTAATGATATTTCTCCATGGTCCGGCGCGATGGCATGATACGCATTGGTCATCAGGTTCATGGCGACCTGGTGCAGTTTTGTCGGGTCTGCCATTATATAACCGCATTGGAAATTGATCTCCTGATGGATTTTTATATTACTCGGGATGGTTGACCGGCACAGTTTCAACACCTCTCTAATAATAGTTTGAAAGCGAACCGGCATGCTTTTCTCTTCTGATTGACGGCTGAAAGAAAGAATTTGGTTGACAAGCTCGCTAGCCCTTCGGGCTGCTGTTAGAATCTCCCTGGCATTTTTATATTCAGTGCTCTCTTTATAAAAATCTTCCATCATCATTTGTGAAAACCCGATAATCGGAAAAAGGATATTGTTAAAATCATGGGCAATACCGCCGGCCAGAGAACCAATGGCTTCCATTTTCTGGGCTTGCTGAATCTGCTTTGCCATTTTTTTCCGTTCGCTGATATCCCGTAAAATAGCATTTGTTCCCTGTGGACGGCCCAGATCGTTCCGGCTCAGGAACATTGAGATCTCCACCCATATCCGTCGGCCATCGGCAGTCAGCCTTTCGGACTCATAACCGGTTAATTCACCGGTTTCATGCACATAACGCATCTTTCTTTCCTGTTCTGCCAAACGGTCTTCAGGGCAAAAGCGTGTGATGGACGACCCCAGGGCATCTTCTGCCTTACAACCAAACATTCTTTCGGCGCTGGGGTTGAACACCGTGATCCTGCCATTCAGGTCAAAAGCCATCACCGCATCAACAGAGGCCGCTAATACGCCAGCGTATTGACTTTCAACGGTTTTACGGTGATTTTCTTTTTCAATGACCCATAGAGCAAAGGCAATGTCGCCTGCCACTTCCTTTATGAGGTCGTGTTCTTCGGGGAGGTGGCCAAACTCGATGGGGCAGGAGAGACTGAGCCAGCCAAAGTTCCTGTCAGCGTGATTCAGTGCCACACAAAGCCCGGCCCGGCCGGCATAGAGAGCACTCAACGGACAGCCTTTGCAATATTCTGACGGGTTTTCTTTTACCTGAATATTGCCGGACGCGTGGACCGCTTTGGCACAGGCCGGTATATCCCCGGTGAGCAGGAATTCGGCCATGGGGGTAAACCCGCCGTTAAACCCCGCATGATAAAATGGTCTCTTTGGCCGCCCGTCCACTGTCAGCGCGATCCATGCGTTATAAAAGCTGCGGGTTTCCACCAGCAGACGGCAGGCTTCATTCAGAAGGCGATTCGGATTCTTTTCTCCGACAATGAGCTGGTTGACGTTACGGATGGCTGCCAACGCACGGTTCTGGTGGTCGAGGCGCTCTTGCAGTTTCACCCGGCTGCGGTTGACGCGATCCATGACGACCCCAACAAGCAAGGCCGCTGTTACGTAAAAGGATCGAAAAAACAGCTCTTTGGGGCTTGCCCCATGCACTGCAAGCCCCCAGAAAGTTTGTCCCTCAATAGGGGAAAAAAAGTAATCCGTAAGAATATCCAGTATCCACAAAACCAGGCCGAACAGCATGGCAGTGATATATATGACCATGGTATCGGCCTGGGCCCGTCGTGACGACAGGCCGAAAAAACGCCGGACAGGCCCCAGGCTGAAGATGACATAGGCGACCATCAGAAAAAGATAGGCTGTCACCGTCTGTTTAATGCCCACCGTATAGAGCCAGGCCGGACTCACGTGGTCCTGTACCAGCAAGGGATCCCAGGGCGGTGGATTCAAAGAGACCAGCCATGGAAATAGCATCATAAAGCCCAGTTCACTAATAATACGGAACGGAATCTCCACGGCAAACGCGGTCATATACCAGGGAGAGCTGCCGGAGCGACGGTCGGCCCACCAGCCGTGCCAGACAATCCATAAGGTGAAGACCGGCACCGAGTAAAGGATCCCCCAGCCGTCCCCGTACCAGAGCCACCACATGGTTTGGCATCCGCCGGCCAGGGCGCAAAGCAGTCCGTAGCGCCAGCCCCAGGCCAAGGCAATGAGCAGGGGAAAGAATACTCCCAACAGAATGCTGATTTTAAAATCGCCGGTTTTTAAAAATTCAATGTCCAGAAAATTAACGCCGAATCCGATCAATCCGAATACAAGCGCCACGGTCACCTGGTAGGACCGCTTTCCAGGAAATTTAAGCCCGGGAATCTGATGCCAAAAATCGTTTCTATCTCTATCATTGACCATTACACATTGTCCGAAGGCGGGGAGTAAGTATTTTATTTTACCATGAAGATCATGAAGCGCATGAAGAATATACAGGAAAATCAATCGTCATGTCCGTCATGTCCGTCATGCGCGTCATGGTTCTAATCTGTACACACTGGACGGGCAGGATGGAAAATTATCCATCCTGCCGAGGTTATTTAACTGATTTAAAAATCAGTAAAATCATCATCGTCATCCAGCGGAATCACCTGGTTCGGCCTGAGCTCTCGGGATGATGCCTGGGCCGGCACTTGTCTTTTCGGTCCAGCAATGGTTTTGATTTGCGTCCGTCCGGCTATGGATTCGTTGTGGCTGCCGCTGCCCTTGACTATGAGTACCAGGTCCCTCACATACTCCTTGAGTTGTTCGGCCTGAGCGCTCATTTCTTCTGATGCTGAAGCCGATTCTTCTGCATTGGCGGCATTCTGCTGTACTACCTGATCCATTTCCGTGATCGCTAAATTGACTTGTTCAATGCCGTTGGCCTGCTCATTGGACGCTTCGGATATCTCGGTCACGATCTCCCCGACTTTAGCAGAGCTTTGGGCCACTTTTGAAAAGGCCTCATGGGTGGTGGAGACCAGTTCGGATCCATGATTGACCTTTTTTACGGTGTCTTCAATTAATGCTGCCGTGTTTTTGGCTGCTTCCGCCGCTCTCATGGCAAGATTTCTGACCTCATCGGCTACCACGGCAAATCCGGCGCCGGCTTCACCGGCACGGGCCGCTTCCACAGC
>AMWB02049508.1_pt1 | contig 14950 bp, 10 predicted proteins | sample 200311 | NCBI WGS metagenome assembly AMWB02 (sample SAMN02737377, study PRJNA173069) | bioreactor metagenome | biome: anode biofilm in microbial fuel cells | place: USA: California | collected 2010-12-16 | reverse complement strand
TATTATTTCTCTGATGATCTGAGTAAAAAAGAGCTTGGAAATCTTAAGAGAGTTTTTGGGAAAGAAGCATTTAGTGAAAGTAAAAAACAACAAACCTCTTCAAGCAAAACCGGATTTTTTTTGAAAACTGGTGCTTTAGGTGTTGTTGTATTATTGTTAATAGGTGGAGTTGCTTTTTATCTATCGGATGATATCGAGGTTTCTGATATTCCAAACACAATAAACTCATTGTTAGGTAAAAATCAAACGATGAGTAGTAACGATACGATCATAGGTAATGCTTCTACGATAAACACCACTTTGCTGTCTAACGAAACTATAAATGATAATAGCGATACTGACAATATTATTGATTTCGCAAATGTAACTTCTGGCCCTGCCCCATTGACCGTTCAATTCAGCGATCAAACTGAAAATGCGACTGGTTGGCTATGGGATTTTGGTGATAATGGAACTACCAATACCAGTTCAAATCCAAAATATACATATGAAAGACCTGGAGAGTATAATGTGTCTTTGACGGTGTTTATTGGCAATACTTCAAATAGTGTAATGAAAATGGCCTATATAAGAGTTGATGAATACAAGGATGAAAACAACACAGAAGATATTTTAAAAGGTTAGTCTTGATATAGTAAAGTCCCTGCAGAAATTCTATTTTAATTAACTACCCTGCCTAAAGCGAATATCAAATCTAAATATCAATAAGAGTGTTTGAAAAACATTTTTCATTTCATCTCTTGAAAATAGATGATTGGACAGACCCTAATTTTCTATTAAAAATCGGCTGCCTTTAAGATTATGCCACCTACAAGCATAATTATCCACCAGTTTCCAACTTTTTCAACTATCCCTTCTAAACCGAATAATAGAATCTTAACAGCTTGTTCAAATATAAACAATAAGCCTTCTAATGGTTCCTGAAAAATTAGTTTTAGCAATTCCGGATCTTCAATCATTAAATATAATAGACGTATTTCCCTTTCAGAGATCTCAACATTTAGTACTGGAAGTATAAACGAGGCAGCACCAAATAAAACTCCCCAAGAGATCAAGATCCCACCAAAAGTCTTAGATGACATATTTGATCACTCCCTCAAAACTGATTAATCATTGTAAAGTCATTTAATTTTCTCATATTCACTAAAGAATACTTCAATATTTGAATTTTTTGTTTTGATTTATCTTAAAATCTATATATATCCACAAGAATATATGGTATTTTATTGATTACTTTGTTCAATTATAGTATAGTATTTATGAGACCTCCTTTTTTCTAACAAAGACTTTAGATAACTGATTATTATGTGTTAATGTTTTGCTAAAACTTAGAACAAAATAGAAAGAATTAAATTCAATCTACTCAAACTGTCTACAAGCTGTAATAAGGTGGTAACTGGATGACAGAATATGATGACTTAATGAATTCTAATGTAGCATTTTTGAGAAAAGCAAATGGCTCAGCATATGGAAACAACTTCCAATCATGTCTGAAACCCATTACGATTGTGGTATCTCTGCTATTATTGACAAGCATGTTCTCCAACTTGGTTGCTGTTATAGATGGAACTCAAGACTCAATTTTAACAGACTCTTCAGGTTCAGCCGGTGTTCCTGACACTCTCAAAACTCTGCTGATAATCGGTACTGCAACATTCATTGGTGGCTGTGCAGAACAAGCCGCAAAAGTGCAGGAAGATGCAGTTGGACAGGAGCCTGATCCATATGGTACCAAAATTTACGAACAATTAGAAAAACAGATGGCTGAAACTCCTGATAGCACAAATAATGTCTCATATCCAGCGGTTGTGACTCCTATAGACCAGCTTGGCGATGGATATGACGATGGGCTAATGGATACAACGGGGAGTAGGAGTCCTTCAGGTCATGCTGTGTATTTTTTCAATGAGGAAGCTTCGAGAATAAGAGCTATCCAGTTGTATAGCTGCAGATACGATGAGATCGATCAGGGCATGACCGTGGAGCTTTGGGATGAGGATCTGAAAACTATCTATTCGAAGAGTTATGACTATGAAGACCACTTCCAGTACAGTTATCCCCAAGATGCTGAAGCCAAGTTAGACTGGGTCACCATTACGACACCGGATGTTCAAGCAAACGGAGGATTTTATGTTGTACTGTTCACTAATTCTTTCCAGCCTTCGTGGGCTGCATCTTCTGCTGAAGAAATAATCGATGAAGAATCCTCTGCTGAAGAGACATATGTTGAAGAAAGCAATGATGAAGAAACGTCCAGAAGAGGACCCCCCGAAGGATTCAGACCAAAAGATGGTATTCCTGAAGGCGGGATTCTGATTGGATTAGACACAAGCAGTAATTCAGGAAACTCTTATGTTGCGAACCAAAATCCAAACAGTTTGTCAAAATATAAAGCAAACTGGATGATCAGAGTACTTTATGAGTAAACTCCTGCTGGCATTCTGTAGCATGTAATTAGAAGTCTGGCTGATGTCACAAGTGGATTAGATTTCTCTTGTGACAGGCAGATCAGGTTTCATCTTTATGTATTCAAAACACCGTAAGCAGGGTGTTAAGCCATAGTATTCACTTTTTGGATATTTTGTTCAACCATGTTTTAAATAATAGGGATTAATATCAAAGACTTTCACTTTGGATTCCGTTCTATAGTTGTTGTACTTTGTAGAGAGGACAGTTCTTAAAAAGGAATGTTAAAATCCTCACTTTGAGGACATGACCATCAGAAATAAAAAAGAAAAAGGAAGTGTAGGTATTATCAACTCTTCCTATACAGCATAATAACGCCAATAACCAAAATCAGAATTAATCCAATTGAGTAAAAGTTACTTGTTAAATCTATTTTTTTCAAGTCACTTGGCACTTGTGGATTAATTTCTTCAATCATACTATCAACCGTTGACTGTACGTCCTTGTAAATAGTACTAGCAGACTCCTCATCGTTACTGTAATCACCTTCAATACTAGTGTTTATGCTTTCGTTGGTGTCACTATAAAGGAGTGATTCCGGGTTTAGTGTTTCATCACTGCTTATCGAATCCGGTTCTCTTGTTTCATCAATTATCCCATCATCATTCATATCAATCTGCATTACATATTCGTTTGTGTCATCACTAACTTGTAATGTAGCAACGGTGTTTTCAGTGAGAGGAACATTTGTATACGATAATTCTGTTACATCATTTTCATCCTGCTTTTCTAAAGTAAAGTTGAAATGCTGATTTCTAGGGTCATTTTGCTCTTCTTCTGAGAAATTAGCACGTATCTGGAATTCATACTTTTCTTCCATATCATACAGAATTATTGTTTCAGGTATGTGAAACTTGATGTCTTCACTCAAATCAATATCATATCCTTCATAATGGAATGAATCTGGAACTTCATATTCAAACTCTCCATTGTTCAGACCAGTGTGCATTCCTTGAGAATCATAGACATGTAGATTTGCCGGACAACCAAGCGTGCTAGTCCATCTTTTTTTACCTGCTGTTTCAACATCTGTTATAGATTGGATTTCTCCTCTTTCAAAATTAATTAGTGAATAACCATGATTAAATTCTTTATCACCATGTTCGGCATCTTTTGTGAGACTCCGGGTCTGGATAAAGTAGGGAGCATTGTAATTGGGTCCAAAGTCCAATAATGTTGGAAGTAAATCTATTAAACTGCCTTCACTATCATATACATACGAATAGTGTGTGTGACCTGTAAGAACTGCCAGTACATTATTATTTCTACAATATTCTACAAATCTCTCTCTATTATTTGCTATACAGTGGTTGTTTCCAAAATCTGTGACTATGTTATCAATCACAGGATTTTCAGAATCCTCTTCCTCATTATCTGGTTCGTCTGTAACAACTGGGTGGTGCATGAAAATGATTTTTGGTATATCAGAATCTAATGACTCTAAGTAATCCATCTGATCACTTGTCAATCCAGTACTCTCTGGTGTTCCAGTTGGACTACTACAATTGAAATCCTGCCCTGAATCCAGTCCTATGAAATAATAACCCCCTTTATCAATGTAGTAATCTCCATTTGTTCCTAACATTTCTTTTACTCTTTCATCCGGGTACCATGGTGCAATCAAATCGTTATATTTGTCTAAGTTATTACTTTGAGGGAACGGATTCGAAGCTCCCTCTGAATTAATTGGGACTCTTCGATCATGATTACCAGGAGTACACAGTACTTTATCATTTGGACCACTAATAGTATTTGATTGTAAAATAATTTGATTGTTGATTATTGTTATGAAATCATTAAAATAATTTTCGTGACCGTATTCAACTAAATCTCCAGTTGCTATAATTAGATTAGGTTTTAATTCTTGTACTTCTTGCATTGCATCACTAAAGTACTGGCGTTTTAACTTTATTTCTGCATCTGCATTTTTCTGAATAAGATTATATGTAGTACGTGATGGTGCAATTCCTAACAACTTTAAATCCTTAGCAGTCAATACATATCCCATGTGCACATCAGTAATATGCACTACAGTCAAATCTTCATAAACGGCAACAGATTTAATATAGTTTCCCGTCACTGAATTCACTCCTTCAACTACAGTAACCTGCCTGTCAGAAGGTGTATTCCATCCTCCTACCTCTCCAAATTCGACAGTATATATACCTGTTTCAACTTCAATTTCTTCATCGCTTTCATGCCATTCTGATTCTGTTGATAACTTCCATTTTGCATTAGAAGCGATTTCAGAAGGTGTGATAGATACTTCTAATAAAGCATAGTTTTCAACGGGATTTGTCTCTGACACATCCATAGCAACACGGAAACCATACAACTCATTTGCACCATATGCATATGCAAAACCTCTGGAAGCTGAACGGCAGTAATCCTGAACGATTGAACCACCACGAATCACCCGGCCACCTGAATTGCCATCCTCTATCCATGCACTACCATCTGTTGGAGCACCCTCATAACTCTGATGTTCCCAGTCCTGACAAAATTCAAAGATATTGCCATACATCAAATAAGTTCGTTGCTTTTACTGTGATTACTGTCGATCCTGTTTTCATAATTGAAGCTGGATTCGCACTTATCCCTACATTAGCAGTTGCTACTGAAGTAGGTACTAAAAACATCACAACGATGACAACAGCAATTAATATCATGAAATAATTAGTTCTCATATTTAAACCACCAAAAGAGGTGGTAAAATTGATTGAATATAAACATTTCTATTTTGTTTTATATTTTTACTCAATTTAGTTTTGAACATTCAAATTTCCTAATATAGGCATTTTTAAATTTAATTCAGATTTAAAATATTCAAAATGATTTGATATTTTTAAACACTTTTAAATATTAGGTGATAAAATCTTTTTTAAAACGAATTATAAATAAAGACTCGATTATTCTCTATACTCTACGTATCGGGTGGCAATAATGGAAATCAAATTAGACAAATCGGTTTACTTTGGGATGGTATTGCTTATAGTAATAATGCTATCAGGAACCAGTTCAGCTGAAATAATCACTGTAGAGCAAGTAGGTAGTTTTGGCAGTGATCGAGAAATTGGAGATGCCGAGGTAGTTGGAAATTATGCCTATGTTCTGCAGCTTGGTAATCTTGTCACATTAAGTGTAACTGATCCAACAAATCCAGTAGAAGTAAATAGCATAACTCCACCACCAAATACAGGCTTTGATAGTATTACTTCTTCTGATAATTATGTCTATGTAACTGCTTCTGATTATTCAACAGGTACGACTCTTATGATCTATGATATTACTAATCCTGCGACACCAAAACTTGTAGGCCAATATAATGAGCAGGATGAAATAAGAATTATTGAAGTATCTGATAATTATGCATATTTACTGAACCATGAAGAAAATTATTTTATTCTGGATGTAAGTAATCCTGCAGACCCAAAACTAGTAGGACAGTACGCTCTTAATGATTATATTACAAGTCTTGATGTATCTGACCAATATCTATATTTAACAGCTTCAGTTGATTACGAAACTGGCTATCTCAAAGTTATCGATATCAGTGACCCCAAATCACCAATAATAGTCGGACAATACTCCAGAAGTTATTACATTCATGATGTTGCTGTGTCCGGTCAATATGCATATTTGGCCAATGACAAAAATGGTCTAATAATTCTAGATATCAGTGATCCAACGCTACCGCAACTTGTAGGAAAGTGTAGTGAACCTGGTAGTAATATAGATCAAGTTATTGTATCAGGTGAATACGCCTATGTACTATTTGACCTCAATCCGATTGAATCCGATACCTATTGTCTTGGCATTGTGAATATTAGTGATCCGAAAGCACCACAGTTTGCAGATAGAAGTGATGGTTATAGCGGTCACTCTTTCTTTTCTTCACTTGACGGCTGTGGTATCGGTGATGTATCTGGCAATTATATATATATGGTTCCAGAATATGGTGGCCTTGCTATTCTTCGCATGAGCACAGATCCGGGTACTGAATCTCCTGCCCCGTCCCCCTCTCCTTCAATATCCAGCGTTGACATCGAACCTGTTGCAGGTGTTAATGAAGGTGATATTGCCACAATCGACGTCTCTGTGATAAACAATGGAGGACTATCGAACGAAGGTTATATTTCAGTATCCTTCCCAAACAACGAAGAAGTTATAGAAGTGTCTGGCACTGGTAACGGATATAACAAACTGTTCCCGATTGGCAGCACATTATATGGTAGAACAGGTACAATGACCGCAGTTAATCCTGTGGCAGGACTTTCTGAGTCCAGTTGGGCAGCTGGTCAGACAGAAAGTCTGACCATAAAGGTCAAACCAAATACAGGATCTTCAAAGATCGATTTTCAGGTACGTGCTTCATTGAAAGATGCAAGCGGTAATAACGTGCGTACTCCCGCTTCATCGGCGAATACAGATCAGCAGGGATGGTACGTTGATGTATATTCTATTAATGTGTATTCAATTGCAGATGTAACACCGCCTGCATCTGTACAGAACCTTCAGCAAAGTGAGGTAGAACAAACCCGGATCAGATGGACATGGACAAATCCATCAGATGCTGACTTCAGCCATGTGATGGTGTACATTGATGGTGCATTCATGACCACCACATCTGAAACCTACTATGAGTTAACCGGACTGACCGAAGGGACCACGCATACCATAGGCCTCCAGACCGCTGATACAACAGGTAACATCAATCCTGAAATAGTTGGAGATGACGCAACTACATCAGCCACACTTCCTGAGATCACCAGTGTTTCAGGAAAGGATATCACTTCCAGTTCAATTACACTGGAATGGACAGCATCCAGTGATACCACCAGAGTGCAAATATTCAGGGATAATGCACTTATCACAGATGTAAGCGGATCAACATCTTATGTTGACAGCAACCTGGAAAGTGACAAGACTTATAGCTATACTCTTGTCCCCTACAACAATGCAGGACTGGAGGGTACTGCGGTAACTATTGACCTTAGAACATCCTCTTCCGGCCGCAGTGGAAGTGGGGGAGGAGGTAGTGGAAGCGGCTCAAGCAGTGAGAGCAATAGTGGTGGCGGAGGAGGCGGTGGTGCCGGCTCCGTTGAGGACTATGCAAATGTTGCTGTGAAAGATGTTGATCGTCAATACCTGACTATGGATTCCAATGCAATATATGAGTTTACACAAGAAGGAAACCCCATCCAGTCAGTCAGCTTCTATTCCCTTAAGAACTCGGGTGAGATAACATCCACTATAGAGGTTCTCAATGGAAGGTCAAAACTGGTTACAAGTGATCCAGATGATTATGTGTATAAATATGCAAACATCTGGGTAGGTAAAGCAGGCTTTGCCACAGAATCGAACATCCAGGATGCAAAGATTAAATTTAAGGTTGATGATGCCTGGCTTCAGACAATGGAATTGAGCACCGAAGACGTAAAACTGCAGGTATACAGTGAAAATGCATGGCAGATACTACCTACTACCCTGGAAAGCACCACATCGGAGGATGTAATTTTCGAAGCTCAGACAACAGCCTTCGGACCATTTGCAATCACCGCTGAAAAGACATATCCTTCTCCTGAAACTAATATCAAAGGTACGGAGACATACACCTCTGGTTCAGAAGATACAGGTATAACTGGATCGCATGCAACTGAACCAGGAAACAGTGGTACGGAAGAAACTACGGCAGAAAAGACCAGCATATGGACATTTGTTAAAGTATTTGTCCTGATAGGAATTGTCGCTGTTGGGTACATGTACATGAAGAAGGATTGACATTGGTTTGTACATTATGTAAAAGGTGGAGCAAATGAAATCTAGTTCATATAACCGTGTTTGGATTGGCATAATAGTTCTTTTGTTATTGCTTGGAGGCGTAAGTACAGTAAATGGAGCTGAAACAAAGACCTATACTAACTCCATCGGTATGGAGTTCGTATACATCCCAGCAGGTGATTTCCAGATGGGGTCTCCTGAAGATGAAGATGGAAGGTTGGAATGTGAAAGCCCCATGCACGAAGTCTCCATTGGTCAAGATTACTACCTAGGCACGTATGAGGTGACCCAGGAACAATGGGTTAAGGTTATGGGAACTAATCCTTCTTACTTCAAGGGAGATCAAAATCCTGTTGAAATGGTTTCACCTCCTGCTGTACAAAAATTTATTCAAAAACTAAATGAAATGGAGGATACTGACAAATACCGTCTGCCATCAGAGGCCGAGTGGGAGTATGCCTGCCGGGCAGGGACGACAACAAGATATTCATTTGGGGATGATGACTCTGATTTAAGCTATTATGCGTGGTATCTTGGTAATTCAGAATATATAACTCATCCAGTGGGCCAGAAGGAACCTAATCCCTGGGGCCTGTATGACATGTATGGCAATATCTTTGAATTTTGTCAGGACTGGGAACATCAGAGTTATGAGGGTGCTCCAACAGATGGTAGTGCATGGATAGAGGATGGCAATTCAGGTGGCCGGGTGATTCGTGGTGGTTCAATCGTTCAGGATTACTGCCGTTCAGCTTCCAGAGGTTTTGCATATGCATATGGTGCAAATGAGTTGTATGGTTTCCGTCTCTTGAAGGAAGTATAATCACTTCCTTCTGTCAAATTTTGGAATTGCAAGCTAAAGGCTATGCAAATATCTGAGACATTGAAACATGCTTTAATTTGCTCGATAGAAATGTTATCTTGGATGATTAATCTCTATTACAGTGGGTAAAATTCCCCTGCACATATGTACAGGGGATCACAAAGAGTAATTTCAATCTCTTTTCAAGTAATTGTATCCTACCGCAACAATTCCTATAAGAACGAAAGCTTTAATGAATGTCCCCATATATCCCGTTTCAGGTTCATCTGGTGGAATAGGGTCATCAGGTCCTGGTGGGGATGGAAGTATTTTTTCTTCGGCCGTGATCGCAAATGGCCCGAAAATTGTAGTCTTAGCCTCAAAAACTAAATATTCCCCGTTATTAGTTTCCAAAGTAGTCGATAGTTCCTGCCACGCATCTCCGCTATACACTTGCAGTTTAACTTCTTCAGAATTAAAGCCCATTGCCTCTAGCCATGCATTATCAACCTTAAAATTAATCTTAGCATTTTGGATGTTAGAGTCCGTATCAAAGCCTTCTTCGCCTACCCAGACGTTGATATATTTATATACAAAACCAGTCGGATCGCTGGTTACTCTTTTTGACCTGCCGTTGAGTACTTCTACTGTGGCAGTTATTTGACCCGAGTTCTGGAGAGAGTCGAAACTCACTGACTGGATATCGTTACCTTCGCGACTGAACTCATATAATGCATTGGAATTCTGTGTAAGGTATTCACGAGCAACATCTTTGACTGCAACATTTGCTGAATCTTCTGGAGTGACACTAGGGTCAGGAATTGTCGGCGGGGTGGGATCCCTCACGTCTCCACTGGAAGATGTTTTAAGGTTAACATTTACTGCATTGCCTTTGAGTCCATTGCTATTGTAAGGGACCAGTTTATAATTATAAGAAGTGCCACTATCAAGGCCACTGTCAACATAAGATGTTGATCCACTTACATCTCCAATGAATACAGTATCCCTGAATATTTCCACTCTGGTAGTATCGCTGGACGCTTTCCAGACAAGTGTAATTGAACTGGCAATAGTATCCTCCCCTTTAACATTGGTAATCTCAGGAAGTGTAGTTGAAGTAGTTGCCTCATCGTTAACTATGTCTGAATTAATGTTGCCGGTAGTATCTACGGTCTGGAGAGCTATAGTATGCGTGGAACCTTCGGTCAGGCCGGTCAATTCATAATAGTTATTAGAAGTAGTGGAGACAAATGCCCCATCAATATACACCATCACATGGCTGAAGTCAGCATCTGATGGATTTACCCATGTCCACCTGATCCAGGTGGAACCGGATTCATCCAGTTTAAGTTTTGTCACATACGCTGGTGGTGTTAGGTCTACACTTGAAAGCACGTCAATAGAATTGGATTCAACGTACCATCCCTGTTGGTCCGTATATGCAGAAGAAGATGGAGTACGTATATCATCACCACTTCCATCTTTTAATGTAGCTCTTACGTAAAATTCTATCTTCGAAGATCCAGCATTTGGTTTGACCTTTATGGTCAGCCTTTCAGTTTGATCACTTTCCCAGCCGGATTCATAAAGCCCTGCAACCGGATTAATGGAAGCCATTGAACCCTTTTTACCATGTACTGTACTTCCTATCGGGAACAGTTTATTGTATTCGTTACCTGTGCCGGAAACATCTGTAACTTCTTCATTGTCGGGAAAGGATACTACAATATAACCTTCATTAGAAGGTCCACCCTCGTTTATCACTGATACTGTTATTGTAGCAGTATCTCCGTCATAAACTGCTTCAGAGTCAACGTTGTCGATCACCGGAGAAGGTGCTTCTGTTACTTCCTCAATAACATCTATTGAATGTTCATCAACATACCATCCTTCCTGATCCATATCTCCTGAAGAAGCTGGCACACGCACGACACTCCCACTACTATCCCTCAAAGCAGCTCTTACATAGAACTGTAATTTTGAAGAACCTAGATTTGGTTTCACCCTTATGGTTAAACTTTCAGTTTGATCGGTTTCCCAATTTGAATCAGAAAGTCCTGCAACCGGATCTACAGAGGTTATGGTACCTTTTTGACTATGAAGTGAACTTCCTATTGGAAAAAATCTGTTGTATACGTTGCCAGTTCCAGATACTTCGATAACATCTTCATTGTTAGGAAAAGATACTGAAATATAACCCTCGTTAGATAGACCACCATTGTTTGTCACTGATACTACTATTGTAGCAGTTTCACCTTCATATATTACGTTAGCTGGTTCAATGACAACACTGCTTATTTCAGGTAAAGGTGGTGTTGTTCCCTGTAATTCTTCCCCGTTAAGGACAGCAGAATCAGCTGAACCTATCCCTGCAATAATTATCACTACAAGTAATACAATCCCTATGTAAACTAATCCGTTTAAACGAATTTGCATTTCTTCCACCAGCTACACAAACCATAGAGAACTTTGAGCCATCTTATTTTTGGGTAATTCAGAAAACATTTAGTTGGTTACTATTTAAATTTGTCCAAAAGTGCAGTGGAAAGTTAATATATTTATTCACTATGTCTTCTTAACTAAATGAATTTGTGACATGAAGAGTAGAGCAAAGAAAATTTCTCTTTCTTTTGCAACTATAGAAAAACTATAAACGTTCTCGCAAGCTTGTAGTTTCCGAGCATGTAAAATCCCTGCTCTATAGCCTTGAGCATTATTAGCATCATGTTCGTAGAAGATTCAGGAAATAGAGTGCATCACACTCATTTCCTGATATCTTGCCGTTATTCTGTTTCTCTATTATCTCTTTGCAGGTCTCTATAACTGCACGCTCTGTTGGGGAAAACAGTTGAATCAGTTCAGGGTCCAAAGCAGCTAGTTTTTGAATGAGCGGATTGGATACTATTTCCATATTCATCCCTCCTGGAAGTACAAATCCTGTCATACGACACGGCAGTTGCCCGTTTTAGAATCAAATGCATAAGACATCATCTTCTTTGAATTATTGATTTTGAACAAATAATTATAATTGAGCATAACTTCTTATAAGCGTTTCCATAAAAAGCCATATTTGACCTTTTATAGACAAATAAAGTTCAAAATATAATTGATTTCTTAAATTATGCCTTTAACATATTGCAGTTTTATGATCATGCCTTAGAGTTGATCCAATTTCCAAATAATTATATACAGCACGTCTATTAGAAAAAAATGTGTTTGAAAAGTATGATATGCCATGGTCTTTGCTAAAAAGTGACCTTTCTGCTTGCGGTATCCAAGTTTTAATGATTGGTTTACGCATTTATATGTTATGACTTACAGGTATATAAGGGACATTATTAAAGAAAAAAACTTGAATTTAAACAGCATGCTGGCTAAGTGTGCCTTGGAGAAGTTCGGTAAACCATGGACAGCTATTGTTGAATAGGTAGGGGGAGTGAATATTAACTGTAGTAGGAACGTATTATTGCTCGGTGCAGGATTTACTAAAAACTTTGGTGGCTTGTTGGCAAGTGAAATGTGGGCGGAGATCTTTAATCATGAAAAAGTCCAAGCACAAGCAAGGATTAGGCAAAAGATGTTGGAAGATTTCGACTATGAATCGATATATAATTCCGTGCTATACGATAATTCATTCACAGAAGACGAAAAAACCGCTATAAGAGATGCAACGAAATCAGCATATGAGCATATTGATAACATTCTTATGCGGGAATTTATACATCACGATGGCCACCCTCCATGGACTAATACTGTAAATACCTTACTTCTCAATTTCGGCAATACAAATGACAACAGTTTCATCTTTACATTAAACCAAGACATTTTTATTGAAAGATTTTATACAAATCCACCTGACTCTTCTAATCGATATTATAAGGCAAAGCTATCCATCCCCGGAATTGATAAAAAGCCGGAATGGTTCATGAACAAATATGCTTACAGACGAAGTAAACCTGTGTTACAGGTGGATGAAAATGCTTACATATACTACAAACTAAAAGAAGAGGACTATTATACGCTGCCCACCGAAGAAATGCTAAAAAACAGAAAAGGTAGTTTATTGGATGAGGGGAGTTATTTTTTAATAAAACTTCATGGATCGCATAATTGGAATAGCTCAGATGGTTCAAGTGCAATGGTCGTTGGAAGGGGGAAAACTGAAAAGATCCAGAAAGAACCTCTCTTGACATATTACTTTGATATTTTTAGAGAAGTACTTTCACAGGAACAACGTCGTTTACTCATAATAGGCTACGGTTTTGGTGATGAACATATTAACCATGAGATATCCAATGCTGTAAACAATCACGGACTTAAAGTCTATATTGTTTCGCCTGAGACGCCAAAGGATCTGAAACATAAGTTATGCAAAAGCCTAGAAAAATCAGAAGATACAAGGACCATCTGGAATGGTGTTTCAGGTTACTTCCAATGCGTAGAGGATGTATTATTAAAAGCTGTTTCTGAAAACCAAGTCATGAATGAACATTTTTATGAGATTTTCTTTGGGTCTAATGACTTGTAATGAGTTATCTTGATATATGCTTTACAACAGTCTACCAAAATGCACCAATAAGGCACACAAAACGCTAACATTTCTAGCTCCGTGTGCTTCGTCCCAAGCCCATGGTGAAGATATCAGCCCATGGTTAAGGGTTAGTACCCCTCAAATCGTCCAGAGGCTCCAAATGGCAAGCTCTGAACCCTCTATTTTACTTAAGTATTGAAGTTATATACTTAAGTATTATCTTTACTTAAGTGAATCCATAAACTACTTAAGTACTCATCTACTTAAGTAAATCTGGTTATTACTCAAGTAAGGAGAGAGCAAAAACATGGCAAGTCCTAAAAACACTAAGGCAATAATCGTTAAGCAGGAAACATACGACAGATTACTGGCATTGAGGGACGACCAACGCATAACGAATAAAAAAGCATCATTCGATGACGTTATAACGGGAGCACTTGATGGTATGGTACAGGTTGCCGGAGAATGCTATTTTCCACACGGTAAAGCACATGACATTGATACAGCCTGTGTCTACTACCTGTCACGTACAGGATGTACAGGATGCGGAAACGAGACGTTTGCCCGCAATTCATTTGAGAAGGCAATGGAGAGATACGATATTCGACCACGTTTCAAGTACGTTAATCTTTCCGTCGAGGATGACCCATATCTCCAGCTTTTCCACAGCGTCCCATACATCATACTGGATACAAAATTCGGCACGTATGGGAGCAGGCACTTCAATAATATTGCCCTAATGTGGGGCCATGCCCTAGATGCACATTTAAATACTTTTTCTGGGTCAAGTGCTATCATGGTCGCTGAAATGCTGAATACGGCGAATCTCGAAGAATAGGTGGCCAGTTTAGCGCCGTTTTAGAGCCCTCACATGACCATAGCCATAAGTTCCTCAAGGGCCGATCGTGCCATACGCGCGAACTGAGGGACATAAGAGGTACTCAGAAGAGTCAAAAGTGCCCTAGATCAGTCTCGAAATACATCCCTGCCCTTTCTTATGGACATGTGCTTTGTTTCCCTTCGTTATCCATTGCTTCGCACATGCATACGCTTCTCTTTTCCGCGTGAAATATCTACAAAGTGATATGTTCTGCCACCTTTCTCACGTTTCATGCAATCTCTTCTGGTTCCTACTCGTCTTTCAGATTACCTATGAATGTGCCTCTACATACCAATAACGCATCAGAGTGTAGCGTAATATGACATCACATTCTACAGTATACTACCCATGTAAGCAGCCATATAAAGCGCGAGAGCTTGAACACTAAAGTGACTTACAATGTAACTTTTTGTATCAATAAATCCAGTTCTCATGGCTGACAGGTAACCTGTTCAACCTATCCCTGTAGAACTGCCATTTAGGCATGAAC
>AMWB02011192.1_pt2 | contig 14965 bp, 12 predicted proteins | sample 200311 | NCBI WGS metagenome assembly AMWB02 (sample SAMN02737377, study PRJNA173069) | bioreactor metagenome | biome: anode biofilm in microbial fuel cells | place: USA: California | collected 2010-12-16 | reverse complement strand
CGGTTAATATCCTCTTGTCTGATGGCATGCCGCCGGTTAATTCTATCCATCATCTGATCCTGTGTCATTTGTTGATACAACTCACGAACTACCATTTCTTTGACATCTCTTGCTGAAAGTAAGGGCATTTCCTCAAATAACTCAAGCTTCTCCTTCAGGATGAATGATGAAACTAAAAAGTTCAAAGCAATCTGGTGCTGCCAGGCCAACCATTTTCTTGTCTGGTACTGATCCAGTCCAAGGATATGTTTGGATTCTTTTATGCTGTGCTCTATAAAATACCTCTCAGCTTGCATGTATGCCAAACCTTCCGGTTCATACTGATCCAGATTTGCATTTGTAAATGAATACTTTATGTCAACAGTTTCTTTGCCTGATGTCGTTTTGCGTATCACTAGCAGCCGCTGTTCTGTCTGATCTGTGCTTTTATCCCAAATATAGACTTTAGCAAAATGATATTCACCACGAAGAACACCTTTGGTTGTGTTGCGAACATTCAATATTTGCCAGTCTTCATCTTTTAATGTGGAAAGATATGCATTCACCTTAATGGCAGGTAATGATGCCCTGAGCCTTTTGGGCTTTGGTCCTTTCAATCCTTTCTTTTCCGGAAGAACTAACTCAGGTCTCTCCAAGTATATTTCAGTATCAGAATGAATATCCAGCATATATACAGAACCCAAATTCTCTATTAATCTTGCAAAGGATGCATCGTTACCATAATAACCATCCGCAGTTACAAAATCGAATACGATACCCTGTCCTTTTTGATGACTAACGATCTCAGCCGCTAATTCAAGTTTGCTTCTAAATACCATTTCTTCCTTAGGGATGCCTGCCTCCTGGCAGCGCTCAGCATCATCGCACCAATCCTTTGGTAAGTATAATCTCGCATCAATCATCGAGGCAAAATCACCATTGCTCAGGCAGGCAAAAACTGCAACCTGACTATTAGATATCTTTCCCACATTGCCGCAGTATTGATGACCTACTCCAACACTCTTGTCTCCTTTCTTTACCCAACCGCTTTCGTCTATTATCAGTCCGGTCATCTTTCTTTTTGGCAAAATAGAACTGACACTTCCCGCTACCTTGTCAATCAGTTCACGTGCATCCCACTTCGATTCCGTAATAAAATGCTGCATCTGATAATAGTCTACTCCAGTATCTTCGCTTATCCTTTCGATATTACGCATCTCACTCCTTAAGATCCCTTCTGTGTACTTGCTCGCCTTATCAAAAAATCGCTTTGTCCTGTTACGAAAAACACTCTCATAATCAGCAATATGACATCTCATCCTCTTTAGAGACGAGGCCAGTGTTTTTCCATAATCTTTACTTTTTTTAACTTGTACTAAACATTTTTGGTGCCGAAAGGCTTGTTTTTCGATGACTTGAATATAGCGAAACTATTTGAATTTCATGTAACTTACAAGCTGTTTTTTTAATCTGTCAAAGTAGAAATAAGGTACGCTGTGGATCTGAGCTACATGCCTGACTTCGCCTATGACTTTTACGGATTCAACGGTTTCGGATCAGTTTACAACAGTGCATGGACAGATGACGAACTGGATAACAACAGCCTGTCTCCAGATTACCGCAGCCGCCTGTTTTATGCTATGAAACGCCACCTCTTCAGGTTCAAGAACGACTTTATCGGTAAATTCGGCGATAACAACTGGAACTGGAATGCAGGACTCAGCATCCAGCAGTTCAAACCGGATGTGCTTGATGTGGACAAATTCAACAAGGGCAAAGACCCTGAAGATCCAAAGTTCCTGCCTGATGTGACAACCCTCTATGAGTACTACACCGGCGCAGGGATTATCTCTGCGGAGGAGGCTGACGGCGGATGGATTACCGGTATCAAGGGAGGTATATCATATGATACTCGCGACCAGCGTGCATGCCCGATGAGTGGTATCTGGGCAGAGACCGGGATTGAAGTAGTACCGGAATTCCTCGGTGCCGAATCCTCGTTCGGCAAGCTTTACCTCACCTGGAGACAGTATTTCACCCTTAAGGAGGATGATCTGAACTTTGCCTACAGGCTCGGTTATCAGCAAACACTGTTCGGCAACGTGCCCTTCTACTACCAGGGACAGATAATTGTATCAGAACTCCGGGGCGCCAGTTCTGAAGGCCTCGGCGGAAGCAAAACCATCAGAGGTTTGCTGAGAAACAGGGTTATCGGTGACGGGATTGCATACGGCAACGCAGAACTGCGCTGGAAGATGGTCCGGTTTAAATTCATCAACCAGAACTGGTACCTCGGAACCAATTATTTCCTTGATGCAGGTATTGTTACTGATCCGATAGACGTCGACAGAAATGCTTTCCAGAGTTTTCTGAACGATATAGAGCCGGGTGAATCCATCAGCGATTTTCTCACTGACGGGAAGGACAAGCTTCACATGGCTGCCGGCCTCGGCCTCAAGATAGCAATGAATGAAAACTTCATCATCTCGGCTGACATAGGGAAAGCGCTCAAGGAGCAGGACGGGGGGATGGAGTTCTATATCGGGCTCAACTACCTGTTTTAGTCGTCTGAGGGTCTGAGAGTCTGAGGGTCTGAGGGGCTGAGGGACTGAGGGGCTGAGGGGCTGAAGGTCTGAGGGTCTGAGGGTCTGAGAGTCTGAGGGTCTGAGGGTCTGAAGGTCTGAAGGTCTGAGGGTTAGTAAAATATAGTTTTTTTCGACTTTCAGACTTTCAGACTTTTCGACTTTCAGACTATAACTTACCCAGCCACATCCCGAGGGCAACACCAATATAGTTGCCGAGGATCCAGCCTATCATACCGGTTGCAAGCCCGGTAAGGATGACATCCTTGTTTTTCAGGGCGGCTGCCACCATTGGCACAAACGGCGGTGAATAAACAAACCCGGTGGTGGTTATAAGGTAATCGTCAGCATTGATTCTGAAAATCCATGAAAGAAACAGGTGCAGTAAGAGTGAACCGAAATATGCATATGTGACAAAACCGAGCAGGCTTAGGTATTTGGCCTGAAAGATTATACTGAGATCACATCTTGTGGCTATGACAATTGAAAAAGCCACGATGAAATACATGCCAAGCTGGAATGTCTTCCTTATATTCCTTACCGGCCTGATGAAAGAGGCAGCCACACCAAGGGTTGTTATTGTAAGTATCACCGAGATGGCCATCGGGACATCCGGCAGAAGCATACTTATCCCCACACCTATACCAAGTATCACGATCGCCAACCCAATCGCGGCAAGCAACGGCAATACAATCTCTTTTTTGAAGATCCCGGAGTAATCGTCAAAATCCTCAGCTATCTTCCTGTTCATCATCTCGATGTCAGTGCTATCCCCGTCAGCAGCGGCAGGAGCCTTGAAGGGCGGAAGGAACAACCTGAAGAAGGCAGGCCCGGCAGTAATGAAGAACATGATAACAATGGCTCCTACTATCATGTCGTAGGTATTTGTCATGATAAATGCATTAGGATCAACCTTCAGCGCCAGGGCGATGGAGGCAAGGTTAACTGAACCTCCGGTATATAACCCGATCAGCATCCCTCCTATCTTATCGGCATCATCAATACTGTTTCTGAAAATAAGATAGCCCGTCGCCACAATTACCATAACAGATACCAGGGCCAGCAGCATCGACAGAAATCCCTTACCGGAAAACCTCAGCCATCGCCTCACATTCAATGAAAAGAGTATCAGCGGAATGGCAAGCAGCACCAGTGCACTCTGCATGCTGTCCTGCACTACTGCAATGCTGTTGTACCTGAAATCACTGTGGCTGATGGTTCCCGCAGCAACCATCTCAACAGCCTCTGTCTTTGGGATATAGGGGCGATCCTGACCTATTGTGACCTCGCGGTAGGCATCACTGGCACGCGGCATCAGCCCCACGTTGGCAATAATAATCCCGGTGGCATAGGCCAGCACTATTGCACCCACCTTTTTAAAGAACGGGTATCTGTTAGTGAGCCAGATAAGAAATACGGGAAACACAAGACAGAACAGGGCCAGCAGTATCAGGCTAAACATAGCGGTTAATTTTAGGTAACCAAAAATAAACAAAGCGCCCTGCCTGCAAGGCAGAGCGCCGCAAAATATGTATTTATACTTCCGGACGGTAGGTATTTCTACTTATCGGGGCAATCCCTGAAGCTCTTGTTGTACTGCTCTATCGCCCTTTCGCTCATACCCATGCTCGAGAATCCCCCGTCATTGAATATGTTCTGCATTGTGACTTTCCTGGTCAGGTCGGAGAAGAGCGTGATGCAAACATCCGCGCAGTCGGCAGCATCGGCGTTGCCAAGAGGTGACATCCTGTCGGAGAAATCAACCAGCGAATCAAATCCCGAAATACCTGCCCCGGCAGTAGTTGCGGTGGGCGACTGTGATATTGTATTGACCCTCACATGCCGGTCCTTGCCATAGATATAGCCGAAGCTCCTGGCAATGGACTCCAGCAGCGCCTTCGCGTCACCCATATCGTTATATCCTGCCAGGGTACGCTGAGCGGCCACGTAGGTAAGCGCAAGCACGGATCCCCACTCCTTTATGGCATCCATCCTGTAGGCAGTCTGCAATATCCGGTGAAAGCTGAGAGCTGATATGTCAAAGGTCTTGAGCATATTCTCGTAGCTACTCTCGGCATAGGGTATTCCTTTCCGGACGTTTGGTGACATCCCGATGGAGTGCAGCACAAAATCAATCTTCCCGTTAAATATCTCAATTGCCCTCTTGAAAAGAACCTCCAGGTCCTTCATGCTGGTAGCATCGGCAGATATAACCTCGCTTCCGGTCTTCTCAGCCAGTTCGCCGATGGTGCCCATCCGTATTGCTACCGGGGCGTTTGTAAGAACCAGCCGTGCGCCTTGGGCATGAGCCTTTTCCGCCACATGCCAGGCAATGGACTTGTCGTTGAGAGCTCCGAAAACTATACCCTTTTTACCCTCGAGTAGATTTGTGATCATGATTCTATTGTTTCAGTTTTATGTAACTAAATGCTCAGTTGTCCTTCAGCAGTTCACGGGCATTGCGTATGGCAGCCTCGGTAATTGTGCTCCCGCTGAGCAGCCTGGCTACTTCCTTTACCCTTTCCTCGTCAGTTAACAATCTGACACGGGTAATTGTTGAGTGGTCACCCTCCTCCTTGTAAACATGATAATGCATACCTCCCTGTGAGGCAACCTGCGGAAGATGCGTGATATTGATCACCTGCATGCTCTTTCCCATTCCGGCAAGAATGGAGCCTACCATCGATGCAACCTCTCCTGACACACCGGAATCGATCTCATCAAAGATTATCGCCGGCAGTCCGGAACTGTCAGCCAGCACTGATTTCAGACAGAGCATCACCCTCGACAGCTCTCCGCCTGAAGCACACCGCGAGAGCTCCTCCGGTTCAACCTGCCTGTTTGCACTGAAAAGGAAATCTACTGCATCAACTCCTGAAGGGCCCGGTGATTCAAGCGTTTTTACACGCACAGCGAAACGGGCATACGGCATCCCCAGCTTCCTGAGCCGCGACTCGATCTGACCGGCCAGCGGCGATGCTGACCGTCTCCTTGCCTCTGAGAGCCGTCCGGCCTTCTCCTTCACAACAGCGAAGGCTGCCTCACTCTTCTGCCTGAGATATCCGATCCGTTCATCAACATCCGAGGTGGATGTCACTGCCTCTTCAACCCGGGCCTGCACGGCCAGCAGCTCGTCAATATCCCTGCAGCGGTGCTTCTGCATCAGCGAATAAATAGCATCCAGCCTCTGTGAAACCTGATCAAGTCTCTGCGGGTCGGTCGTAGCCCTTTCGTTGAGCTTCTCCGCCTCATAGGAGATGTCATTCAGTTCAATGAGCTGCCCTTCAAGTCTCTTCTCCAGCCCTGCGGCCTCCGGCAGCCAGCCGGCTATGCGTGCAAGGCTCAGCCTCGCCGTACGAAGCAGCGACAGTGCATTGACCTCTTCCCCGCCCAGGGCCGCCGTCACCGCAGCAAGCGCCTCCTTGATCTCCGATGCATTGTTCAGCATCTCCTGCTCCTGCTCCAGGGCCTCCTGTTCGCCCTGCACAAGACTGAGAGCACGGAACTCCTCCAACTGATGAGAATAATAGTCATGATCTGCCTTCGCCCTTCCAAGGTCAAGTGCTGCAGCATCATACTCCTTCTTCGCTTCATTATACCTGCCCCAGGCCTGCGAGTATTCCCTGGAAAGACCTGTCATACCCGCAAATGCATCTATAACACGCATACGGAAGGTACTGTTTCCCAGCAGCAGTGTCTCATGCTGTGAGTGCACGTCTATCAGCCTGCTGCCCAGCTCCTTCAGCACGGCAAGATTGACGGGAGTGTCATTCAGGAAAGCCCTCGACTTACCCGACGGAGTGATCTCCCGGCGCAATATGGCCTCATCATCATAATCGACCCCGTTTTGTTCAAACAGCGCCTGCAGGTCATAACCACTGATGTTGAACTCAGCCTCTACAATGCATTTTTCAGCAGAACTAAGCAGAACCGATGTGTCCGCCCTCTCGCCAAGCACAAGACCAAGAGCCCCCAGAAGAATGGATTTGCCGGCGCCAGTCTCGCCGGTAATTATTGTAAACCCTTCACCAAAGCCCATGTCCAGCTCTTTGATGATGGCATAGTTCCTTACTGTCAGTCTGCGGAGCATGTGAGGTCAGTTGTCAGGTGGAGGCGAGTATCTTCTGATACTTGGTTTCATTTGCAGGGTCAATCTCATTCAGAATCTGGACAACCCTGTTCTTCTCTTCGGGGAATCCCTGTGAAAAGATATTCACTATCTCGTCTGCCTTGGCATCAATGATGACTGTCATATAGTACATGAACGGATCAGGCCTGCGGCGGTAAACCTCCTGCAGCCTTCTGAGGCTCTCATAGATCTCAGTCCGGGCCTGTGTCATGTCTGACTCCATCCGGTCGAGACCCCTGAGATGATAGAGATAGATAAACTGCCTGACACCAGAATATTCCGTATCAAGGATATTCTTCACCAGCCAGTAGCGGTTCCTGTTCCTCGAGCCGTCGTACGGCTTCCAACCCTGTTCCGGTGCGTTCTGGGCATTTGTAACTATCTTTTCGGCAATCTGAAAATAGGGTGTTCCGCCTCCCTGTGAATAGGTGTCAAAATCCATCCCTATCAGCATGTAGGCATAATAGGCGAGTACCGAGACAAGATTGCTGGTATGGCTGTTTGGATTGAACTCAAGGGGCTGGAACTCAACATACCTGAACTGGAAATTATTGTCGACAAAGTTGAGTACGGTCGATTCATAGGTGGTGTTGAATACCGGCCGGCTGAGCTGCACCTGTATGGTTCCGCGAAACTCGTCGGCGGATAACTGCTCGTCGAGGTTGATCAGCAGGTTGCACTCAATCCGCTCTGCAAAGCTGAAGACATTGTCTGTCCAGACCATGCTGTTCATAAACTCATAGATGTCACGCTGCATGCTCTGGAATATCTCACGGTTGGAACCCTGTATCTTCTGCGCAGAAACCTGAACATTGCAGTACAGCTCCTGTGCTCCGGCCGTACCGGTGGCCAGTACCATAAGTACTGCCGCCATGAAGAGTCTGATTCCGGACAGTTTTTTCATAGACGATCAGCGTGTAAGTCCGATGATTTTCTTCAGTATATCCGAAGCAACCTCGTCCTTGGTTTTCAACTCAAATTTATCAATATTATTGTTACTGTCAATGATGGTGACCCGGTTGGTCTGATGGCCGAAACCGGCGCCTTCATCGCGCAATGAGTTGAGAATAATCATATCAAGGTTTTTCCTCCGCAGCTTGCCCATGGCGTTTTCAACCTCGTTGTCCGTCTCAAGGGCAAAGCCGGCAAGAAACTGCCCCTTCTCCTTGATTTGTCCCAGTGTGGCTGCAATATCTTCGGTAGGCTTAAGCCTGATGACCATGTCACCCTCACCCCGCTTGATCTTGGTATCCTTTGTCACTTCCGGGGTGAAATCGGCAACCGCTGCTGCGAGTATGGCTATATCGCATTCGCGAAATGCCTCCAGTGACGCCTCTTTCATCTCTGCCGCCGTCCTGACCGGGACGGTGACAACATTCTTTTCTGAGGGCATGATGTTTACAGGACCCAGCACGAGGGTCACAACGGCGCCAAGCCTTGCAGCCTCGTCGGCAAGGGCAATGCCCATTCGTCCGGAAGAATAGTTGGTTATGTAACGAACCGGGTCAATCGGTTCAACCGTCGGACCGGCGTTGACGAAGACCCTTCTGCCCAGAAGCGGCAGTTCAGTTATTTTTTTTTTTGAAAGGAACTCACTGAGCTCCCTCACTATTGCCTCCGGCTCAGCCATACGGCCCTTGCCCTCCAGCCCGCTGGCAAGCTCACCGGTGTCAGGCTCTATAATATGACAGCCAAAGGATTTCAGCTTTTCAATATTACCGGCAGTGGCCGGATGTGCCAGCATGTCAAGGTCCATAGCGGGGGCGAGGAAGACCGGGCACCGGGCTGAGAGCCAGGTCGTCAGCAACAGGTTATCGGCTATACCTGAGGCCATCTTTCCCATGGTATTGGCAGTGGCAGGGGCAATAAGGAACAGGTCAGCCCACAGACCCAGTTCGATGTGGCTGTTCCATCGCCCGTCCTCAGGATCAAAAAAATCTACAAAAATGGGATTCTTTGATAGCGTGGCCAGGGTGAGGGGGGTTATGAACTCCTTTGCCAGGGGTGTCATTATCACTTTGACCTCTGCCCCCTCTTTAACAAGCAACCGGATGATAACAGCGGCCTTGTAGGCTGCTATACCCCCGGTGACTCCAAGCAGTATTTTCCTGCCTTTCAGCATGTTGTGCTATTACTTCTTCGGCTTCTGCTCCTTATCAGGATTGCGATAGTAGATCTTGCCTTCTTCGAACTCGGCAAGAGCTATGAGAGTGGGCTTCGGAAGCCTTTCATAGAACTTGGAAATTTCAATCTGTTCCCTGTTCTCGAACACCTCCTCCAGGTTGTCATTGAACGATGCAAACTCCTCAAGTTTGGAGTTAAGTTCCTGCTTCATCTCAACACTGATCTGGTTTGCCCGCCTGCTGACAATGATGACGCTCTCGTAGATGTTCTGAGTCTCAGCGTCAAACTTGTCAACGTCCCTTGTGATTGTTGTGTAGGAAGCTGCTGTTTTCTTGTAATCCATATTGTTGCTGATAATTCAATTATTTACAGTCTGTTGCACGGTTGTATCCACCTTAAGGAACTTCGCCGTGTTTTCGAAGATCCTTGCTACATCCCTGGAGAACCTGCTCTGCGGGAACTCCTCGATGAAAGAATAATATTCGTCCAGTGCAGTCTGGAAACGTTCTACCTTTTTGTCCGGAATACTGTTCCCGGCAAGCAGGTAAAGTGCGTCAAGCTTGAGGAACATCAGCTCCTCGCGGTATTTTGTATCAGGGTACTCCTTCAGGCTGTTTGCAAGTGAAACCGTTGCCGCCCTGTACTCCTTCAGGTCATAGTAAAGCCTGGCACTAAGGTATGATTTTTCCACCAGTTTCTCCTGGAGCTCCAGTATCCTTGCCTTGCAGTCATCGGTCCTGGTGCTGGCAGGATATCTCTGCATGAAAATGGTGAAGCTTTCGATAGCCTTTTTTGTATTGGTCTGGTCAAGTTCAGGCCTTGGGCTCATGTAATAGTCGCACAGAGCTGAAAGATAATGGGCTTCTTCGGCGTTGTTGCTCATCGGGTAGGTATCTGCGAAGGTCTGGTAATAGCTGCCTGCCATCATATAGTCGCGCACCTTTAAATGAGCCTGGGCATTGATCCAGTTAAGCTGCTCGGCATCATCAGTGGCCCGGAACCTTGGAAGTATCTGGGAGAGAAGCTCTATCGACTTCATGTACTTGCCATCGTCATAATACTCAAAGACCTTCTCCTTTTTAAGCTCGTAATCGGTGCTCTTGAGAAGCTTTTCATACTCACCGCATGATGAGACGGTGAGGGCAAGCAGCAGAAATGTTATCGGTCTGATTCTCATACCCTGAAATGTTGCGCAAAATTACTCATTTTTTTGATTAAACGGTTCAAGATGACACAAAAGTGCTCAATTCACGGACACGGAGAAGTTAAGGCAGTGTTAAAAGAGGAACAAATAGGTATAAATAGGTACTTTGGCTGAGTAATGTTTTTAATAATTTTGCGGGCAATAATCAAAACTGAAACAGACGTGGATATTTTCGACAAAATCAAAAAGAACCGTGGTGCGCTTGGCCAGTACCAGGAACAGGCTGATGGCTATTTCATGTTTCCCAAGCTTGAAGGAGAATTGGGTCCCCGAATGAAATTCATGGGCAGGGAAGTACTCAACTGGAGTCTCAACAACTACCTGGGACTCGGAAACCATCCCGAGATCCGCAAGGTTGACGCCGAAGCTGCTGCACAGTACGGTCTGGCATACCCGATGGGCGCCAGGATGATGTCAGGCCATACGACCATGCATGAAAAATTCGAGCAGATGGCTGCCGAATTCGTCGGAAAGGAATCCGCGTACCTGCTCAACTACGGCTACCAGGGCATGGTATCAACAATTGACTGTCTCGCCGGGAGACATGATGTGATAGTGTACGACTCCGAGTCGCACGCCTGTATCATGGACGGCCTGAGGATGGTACTATCCAAGAGGTTCGTTTATGCTCACAATGACATGGAGAGCTTCGAGAAGCAGCTGGAGCATGCACAGAAGGTTGTTGAGGAGACCGGCGGTGGCATACTGGTAATCACCGAGGGGGTGTTCGGCATGGCCGGTGACCTCGGAGCACTCGACAAGATTGTCGATTTCAAAAAGAAATTCAACTTCCGCCTCCTGGTTGACGATGCGCACGGTATTGGCACCATGGGCAAAACAGGAGCCGGCACCGGGGAACACTTCGGCGTACAGGATCAGATTGACGTCTACTTCACCACCTTCGCGAAGAGCTTCGCGGGAATCGGCGGATTCGTGGCAGGCGACAAGGAAGTAATCAGCTACCTGAGATTCAACCTCCGCTCACAGATCTATGCCAAGTCACTGCCAATGGCAATGACAATCGGCGCCATCAAGCGCCTCGAGATGATTAAGACTCATCCCGAGCTTCGTGAGAAGCTGTGGGAAAACGCCAATGCGCTTCAGAAGGGCTTCCGTGAAGCAGGATTCGATCTTGGCAAAACTGAGTCGCCCGTAACCCCCGTCTTCTTCAAGAGTGGCCTCGCACAGACGACACAGCTCATCAAGGATCTGAGGAAAAACTACGGGATATTCTGCTCGGTAGTGATTTACCCCGTGGTCCCGAGAGGCGTCATCATGCTGAGGATCATCCCGACGGCAGCCCATACAATGGAGGATGTAAACTACACCCTTAAGGCATTCAAGAAGGTCAAGCAGAAGCTGGAAAGCAACGCTTATCCGAATGAGATGGCCGACTTCAGTAATTAGAAGCCAGCACTGATCATGACCTATACCTGTCCCGCTACCGGACAGTACTTTCGCAGGGGGGCTCACTGGCCCCCCTGCTGATCATAGTCGTTTATCGTAAGGAACGAATACTGGTATTCCATCGGCAGTATCCTGGCATACTCATCCACACTGCACTCTTCCATAAAGGCGTTTATAATACGGCGCCCGAGCGGGATGAGCTCCGGGGCAAGGAATCCTGAGAGTTCCCTTCTGAAGAACTCCCGGAGTATTGCAGCCCCTGCATCGTAGCCCTCCTCACCAACTTCAGCCTGCCGGTATACCTTCAGAAACCTTGTGGGCACAGGTGATCCTTCTATTGTAAGGTAGTTCAGCTCGTAACCAAGGAGCGGGCAGCGGGCCGGCCGTAACTGGTCTGCCCTCAGCTTGGCATTGCCGCGCCTGGTGAGATACTCCCTCATAAGCAGCTGGGGCTTGAATCCTACCTTCCATGCACCTATGTGCTGGTTCGGAGTCAGCGTATACCGTACCCTGGGTGTGTTGACGATCTGTTCCAGCAGCAGGTTGGCATGCCTCACCTTCTTCCCTGTGGCAAAAGGCCAGTAAGAACCTGCTCCCTCACTCTCAAGGTCACCGGTGCCGGTGATACTGGGGTTTGCATAGCCGCGAGGGCTTACCAGCCGCCACAGCCACGCCAGCGCCGGGGGCAGAATGTGGAACATCCCGGCGATACCGTATGTTGGATTATCCGCCGTGCATGGCGGCATCCTAACCCCGAAGTTCCGGACGTCAACCGTGACCGGTTTGTTTATGACTCCCGGCACGATCCTGCGGGGAAGTACAACCCTGGGATTGGGGCACCGTTTGCCGGGTGAATCCTCCTTGTGATTCCAGATCAGAGCTGTGCCGTCCGGCCTGGTATCAATATTAAGGAAGAGAAGCGGTTCTGCAGGATTGATTGTTATCTTCTCAAGGAATGGATCATCTCCGTAACCTGTGACACCGTCAACTCGTATGAACCACGCATTCTCCGCATCTGCCACCGTGAGCTTGCCGTTGTTCTGCTGGTAGGAAGGGTGACACAATGCCATATCGTCAGTGGCCGGATGGAATGAGCAGAAGAGCGGTATCGAAATTACCCGCTTCTCACCCGTGATAATATTCTGACCTATCAGGATCTGTCCGTTGGGCTCGCGCACAAGATTCTGAATCATTTCGCTCTTGCCTCCGCCACTGGCACCCTCATGCATGAAGGTTGTCACATTGTCATAGGGACTCACTGCCTGCACCGTGGAGCAATGGGTGGTCAGCCATCCCTCCTCCTCCCCCTTGTCAAGCAGTACGCTGTAAAAGCCCTTCTTGGCGCTTGGCCCCGGATACAGGTTGTACGCGAACATCTCATGCAGCCCTTCACACCTGTTGTGCACCACCACCTGCCTCCCCCCGAAATGGGTGTGACGGAATGGCGGAGCGACATACACAACAGACTCCACCCTGAACCCATCAGGCAACTGATCAAGGGGAATGATCCGCTGCAACAGGGAGAGGCCAAAGGCGAAGAATGACGCATTGAGCGGCGTGATTACAATTCCACCAGCTCCTATGGGCCAGTTGCCGGCAAAACAGAGAAAAATCCCCAGATCCTGCCCCTCAAGCCATCCGAGGGTCTCACTTCGAAGCTGCGCGAACGGATAACCGTACACCTCCTCAAACCTCCTCTTGTCGGTCGGTTTCGAATCCCCGATGAGCATTGTCTCGGGATCACGCCTCCTCATGTACGGCTCCGTATAGTTTGCCGACAGACCGTTGGTGACCCTGTGAAGCGTCACCTCTGTCACCTCACCCCTGCCGGGAATATCATACCTGACCTCGTAGCTCAGTTTATCCTTCCCCGGAATAGATGACTCCAGTATCTCCGCAGAGGAATTGAAGAACAGATTGCGCGGTGTGCCTCCGGCCAGACGGACAACCTCCCCGGGCAGTATGATGCCATGTTCGTTTAACATGGTAATTGCTTCAGATGCAGTCATTTGCCAAAAAAGAAGTTTAAGTTTATTTTATTAATCAATTCTCCCGTTTAGTAAAGAGTTTTTTACATCAGGCGGGGTAAAAATAACACTATTGAAGTTGCTGTCTCTGATAATACAGAGGATTATATCAACACATTATCAAAAAAATTGAAATGACCTGTAATGTTTTTGGCCGGCATTCGTCATTGAATCAGTAATCACAAAAACAACGGACAGTCATGAAAAGAATGCTATTAACAATTGCCGTGGTAATCATCGCCTCAGCGGTATCGGGACAGAGAACTTCACTGGATGATTTTTTCAGCCGGTACAGCGACAGGGATGGCTACACTTCGGTGGTCATCAGCGGTGACCTGCTGAAATTCCTGGGCGAGAGCGAAAACAGCGACAGGGATGGAAATGCGATCAGCAAGATTACCTCCATAAGGCTGGTTGTCAGGGAGAAAGATAATTCATCCTCCGGCGAAAGCCTGGTTTCGGAGATTCGGGGCATCATCAGACGGAGCAGGTATGATGAGCTCATGTCTGTAAAGGACGACGGTGCCGACATCCGTTTCATGGCCCGTATGGAAATGGATATGGTCCGCGAACTGCTGCTGGTAATTGACGGTAAAGACGAAGCTGTAATTCAGGTTGAAGGCAACCTCACCCGCGATGAAGCTTCGGAGCTCTTTACCAGCAATGGTGAAGGTCTTGCCATTCTTGAGGGTTTGGAGATCGGGGGTAAATGATAACTTTGGGGAAGAGTTCAGAAAAACATGACCCCCGAAGAGTTCAGGATGAAGGTACTGCCGGAGGGGCGAAGGCTGTATGCCCTCGCCTTCCGGTTCCTGAACAACCGGGAAGAGGCTGAAGATGCAGTACAGGAGGTTATGATGAAGTTGTGGGCGGAAAGAAGCGAAAAAAGGAACTATGCCAGCCTCTCTGCATGGTGCACAACAGTCACGCGCAACTGCTGCATCGATATGCTGAGAAGAAGGAAGCGCTGGAGGCTCGAACCGCTTAAAGATACAGTAGCAGCTGACGCACTCTTAAGAGGAAACACAGGAGTTGAGGAGAGGCGCGAAGCTGCAGGTCTTGTCGCAGAGATTGTCAGCCGGATGAAAGAACCGGGCAGAAGCGCAGTAATAATGCGTGACCTCGAGGGTTACTCCTACGAGGAGACCGCTGAAGCGCTCAATTCAAATGTCACCGCTATAAGGACAGTTATCTCGAGGGCAAGAAAACAGATAAGAGAGGAGATGGAAAAGATATACCGATATGGAACAGGAGAAGATAAGAGAGCTGCTCGACCGTTACTTTAACGGAGAGACTGACGAAGAGGAGGAACTCCTGCTGATGGAGTGCCTCAGGGATCCGGCAATGCCGGAATCCATCAGGGAAGAGTACGGCTACCTTGCTGATCTGACCGTGCCGGTGCCTGAGCCCTCTGACGGATTTACTGCCAGGCTCGAAAACGTCATGCACCGGGAAGCCAGGTTGAAACCTGCAGTCCGCCTGCTGCGCCTTCTTGCCGGTACGGCTGCCACGG
>AMWB02017443.1_pt1 | contig 15006 bp, 10 predicted proteins | sample 200311 | NCBI WGS metagenome assembly AMWB02 (sample SAMN02737377, study PRJNA173069) | bioreactor metagenome | biome: anode biofilm in microbial fuel cells | place: USA: California | collected 2010-12-16 | reverse complement strand
CGTTCATTACAAAATTCCCGGCGTTCATGCATCTGGTTCATAGTTCCTTTTTTAGCATTGTAAATTTATGAGTCCATAAACCATCAATATTTATAAAAAAAGAGGAATTATGAAAACAATTACCCGAATTATATTCATATTGTTTGCTTTCGGGAATTTCCCGCCATCAATCACCGCGCAGCCTTATATGAGGCTCGATGCTTCTTTTTACAGCCAGGCGCTGAATGAAGTGAGAAAAGTGGATATCTACCTTCCGGTGGATTACTATGTAAACCCTGAGCAGCAATATGCAGCGGTTTATTGCCTGCATGGCGCCGGGGGAAACCAGAATTCACATGCTTCTGAGGCTATGCTGTATTATCAACTCCACAATCAGGATACCAGCATCAGTTCACCGGCTGCACTGTATATATGCCCCGATGGCTCCTCAGGGCCTTACCTGGGCGGTTGTTATATCAATTCGGAACTTTACGGTAACCACGAAGATTACATCATGCAGGATCTGATCGGTTTTATCGAATCTGATTTCCGTGTGGTGCCACATAAAAATTTCAGGTTTATAACCGGTATGTCGATGGGAGGATTTGGATCCGCACGCCTGAGCGTCAAGTACCCGGATATGTTCAGAGGATGTATGCCTGACGTGGGCTTCCTCTCTCTCCCGGATGTTCTTCTGGAGGCATGGAGGTCACTTGTCTATGAAGAAAATGATTCCTTTAAGCCGGAATATAATGCGGGTATCAATACCCAGTTGTATTTCACCATGTGCGGGGCTTTATCTCCCGACACAACCAATGAACCTTACCCGGTGCAGTTTATATTTGATACCCTGGGCAACTGGGTGGATTCGGTGCTCGACAGGTGGTACGAGGAAGATTGCAGCCGAAAAGTCCGTTTCCTCCCGGAAGAAAACGAACTCTCCTGGTTCCTGATGTGCGGGACCAATGATTATATGCAGACCCTGCCCACCTATGAGATTTTCACCGACAGCCTTGATGCATATGGAATCGGTTATGATACCTATTACTTTAACGGAGGGCATGACTGGAATGGGTTGGCTTACACGGCAGCCCTGCACTGGATGGATTCGATCATCAACCTTTCATACCAGACGATGGGCATTGAGATAGTAAGCCAGGCCGACGGAAAGCTGGCAATTTATCCCAACCCGGTGCAATCGACAGCAAACATTATTTATGAGCTCGACCAGCCCGGAACTGTCGAACTGATCATTTTCAACCAGCTCGGGCAGGCGGTGATTTCATTGAACCAGGGCAGACAGCCTGTGGGCAGTCAGGAGGTCAGGGTTGATATGTCGGGGTTGCCTAAAGGGGTGTATTATTGTCGATTGTCGATTGCCGATGGTCGATGGTCGATGTGCAGGAAAATTGTGAAGAATTAAAACGACCACCCTCAGGGTATCCGTTTTCGGGCACCCTGAGGGTATCCGTATTCGGACACTGTTAGGATTCTTGGAACTTCATTCTTGATTTTGTTTGGAATTTGGAACTTGGAATTTGCTTGGTCCGCCAAATGGTATATGGTGCTTAGAATTTGGAATTTACCTGGAATTTGGAATTTAAACACAGCTCGTTATGAAAAAAAACATTACCCTTCTCATTATCCTGGCCAGCGCTGCCCTGGGGGCTATCGGCCAGAGGCCCGTCATGGAGCTGACCTTTACCGCGGTGAACAATGTTACGCATGTCCAGCTCGACAGCATTAAAATCATGAACCGCACCCAGGGATGCGATACGGTGCTGTACTGGCCGGATACGGTGCTGTCGTTTAATTATGTGGGAATTTCCGAGGTCTCAAACGATGATAAAAGCCTCCGGGTATTCCAGAATTATCCTAACCCGGTGACCGACCACACTACCATCTCGATGTACGTCCCTCAAAAAGACAATGTGAGTATCCTGATCACAGACAACCTGGGACGGATCATCCTTACATCGGAAAAGGTGCTGGACCAGGGGACCCATTCGTTCCGGTTCACTCCGGGGGGCGGCAGCCTGTATTTCTTTACCGCCCGGTGGAGGGGGAACTGCAGCAGCATCAAGGTCCTGCAGGCAGGAAGCAGCAAAGGTGAAAGAACTGCAATTGAATATGCCGGATGCGAATCATTTTTGCCACAGTTAAAAGCTTTGCAGATCACTCAGGATTTCTTTTTCTCCCCGGACGATGAGCTGCTTTACATCGGTTATGCTGACACGCTCCAGTCCGGTATCCTGGACTACCCCGAAGAAAGCACCACCTACACTTTCCAGTTTGCCACCAACATCCCCTGCCCGGGAATGCCCAAGGTGAATTACGAAGGGCAGGTGTATAATACGATTCAAATTTTCAGCCAGTGCTGGCTGAAAGAAAACCTGAACGTGGGAACTATGGTTTCGGGGTATGGCAATATGACAGATAATGGCATTATCGAGAAATACTGCCTCAACGAAGAACCTGACAGCTGCACCAAATACGGTGGCCTGTATCAGTGGGACGAAATGATGCAATACGGTTCACAGCCGGGTACCCAGGGCATCTGCCCATGGGGCTGGCACCTGCCCACCGACGAGGAATGGAAGGTGCTGGAAGGCGCGGTGGACAGTCAGTATAAGATTGGTGATCCGGTATGGGATATACCTGATTGGCGTGGTTATGATGCCGGGACGAACCTGAGGACCACCAGCGGATGGGTCAGATGGGTTGAAAATGGCAACGGAACCGACCTATTCGGCTTCTCAGGTCTGCCCGGTAGCTGCCGCGATTGCGGTGGTGGCTTCGGCCTTGCTGGCCTCAACGGCTTCTGGTGGACGTCGGCGGAGTACAGTTACTACTACGGTGCTTGGGGCCGTATCCTCTGTCATGACTGCCTGGAAATAGGCCGGTACGACAACCTCTCCAAGTACTACGGTTTCAGTGTTCGTTGTCTTCGTGGTCAAGTCGACATACCTGTCCCTACAATTGAATTTACCTTCACAGCAGTGAACAACGCCAGTTATATTAAGCTTGATACAATCAAGGTCATCAATCGGACCCGGAATGTAGAAACCCTGTTGTATTGGCCAGATACAATCTTGGTTGCATCTGTTGATCTGGAATTCATCCTGGGCGACGAACTTCTTTATATCGGTTATGCTGACACGCTCCAATCGGGTATTCTGGATTCCCCGCAAGATAGCCATACCTACACTTTCCAGTTCGCCTCCAACATTCCCTGCCCGGGAACACCGACTGTTGAATACGAAGGACAGGTGTACAACACCATCCAAATCTTCAGCCAGTGCTGGTTGAAAGAAAACCTGAACGTGGGCGCTATGGTCCAAAATTCAGAATTAATGTCTGATAATGGCATCGTGGAAAAGTACTGTTATTGCAACGAACAGGATAGTTGCATCAAGTATGGCGGTCTCTACCAATGGTTTGAGATGATGCAATACAATTCTCTGCAGGGCGCGCAGGGTATTTGCCCGCCGGGATGGCATGTGCCCACTGATGAGGAGTGGAAGATGCTGGAAGGGGCAGCGGACAGCCACTTTGGGATTGGCTCCAATACCTGGGAGGGATGGGGATATCGAGGTTATGATGTCGGGACGAACCTAAAGACCACCAGCGGTTGGTATGCAAATGGAAATGGTACCGACTTGTTCGGCTTTTCCAGTCTGCCCGGTGGCTACCGTTTCAGTAGTGGTAATATGGACGGCATTGGCGTCGACGGTTTCTGGTGGACGTCCACCTATAGTTATTACTATAGCTGTGCATGGTACCGTCAATTCTATTACGACAGCCCGGAAGTAAATCGGGATGACAGCCACTTTGGCTACGATGTAAATTCCGGTTTCAGCGTTCGCTGCCTTCGGGATGATTAACGGTGATTTCAATGTCCAACTGTCCAATTGTCCAACTGTCCAACTCGATTTCTTAATGTTTCTTGATTTTTTCATGCAATATGCTTAATTTTAGTCTGATAATTCCGAAGAAGATGCTCCGCACGCTCATCATTGACGATGAACAGCCCGTGAGGGAATCGCTGCTGGAACTGCTGCATGCCAACTGCCCCAACGTGAAGGTGGTCGGGCAGGCAGGCAGCGTGAAAAGCGGCGTGGAAGCCGTGTTTGAGCACCACCCGGACCTGATCCTGCTGGATATCAAGATGGGCGACGGCACCGGGTTCGACCTCCTGGAACAGATCGAACCGGCAGAATGCAAGGTCATCTTCATCACCGCTTATAACGAATACGCGATCAAAGCCATTAAGTTCAGCGCGCTCGATTACCTGCTCAAGCCGGTCGACTCGGCAGAGCTGACCGAGGCCGTCAACCGCGCCGACAACCTGGTGTTGAAAGAGCTGAAAACCCAGTACGAAACCCTGGTGCATAACCTGAATACCGACGACCGGGCCAAAAAAAAGATCATCCTTAAAACCCTGGACAATGTCTACCTGGTTAAAGTTTCGGATATTTTATACTGCGAATCGGACGGAAGATATGTTTCAATCTATCTTCAATTTGGGGAGAAGATCCTGGTGTCCAATTCATTGAAATTTTACCAGGACATCCTGTCCGAACTGGGATTTTACCGTATCCATAAATCGTTTTTAATAAACCTGGAACATATCATCCGCTTCGAAAAATCCGAAGGCGGTTACATCATCCTGACCAACAACCTTAAGGTACCCGTTGCATCAAGGAAAAGAGAGGAGCTGATGGATCTGTTTGACAGGATAACGGAGTAGGCGTTACGGGTTACGGGGTGCGAGTAACGGGTGATGGTATACGGGGTACGGGATAAATGAAACGGGATATGTTGTATTTGATATATATAAGTTGCAGCTTGTAGCTTGCGGCTTGCAGCTTGAGGCTACCAATCATGAACAGACTGACACTTATACTAACCTTCGCACTGATTATCATTGCTTTCAGCACACATTCCCAGGTTTTCAACAACCTTGACTGGTATAATAATGACAGCCTTGTAAAAGTACTGCAAGCGCAGGAGGGGACGGAGCGGGTGAACACGATGAACCGCCTGGCCTCTTCTTTATCTTATGAAGATTTTGACCAGAGCATGGCGTATGCCCGTAAAGCTTTTTCGCTTGCCGAAAAACTGGGTTATGCTGAAGGAATGGCCAATGCAGTGCGCAACTTCGGGCATGTTTATTATTATGACGGAAACTATCCTGAGGCACTGAACCACTACTGGGATGCCCTGCACCGGTTCGAAGCGCGGAATGATTTAAGGATGGTGGCCCTGGCGTATAAAGACCTGGCCATGACCCACCTTTATGGAAGCAATTATGATAAAGCATTGGAATTAGCGGAAGAATCCATTCGCGTTTTCAAGTTAAAAGATAAGGAGGGAACACCCATTGGAACTGTTCTTGATACGATGAGAATACGCTCAGGGCAGGGACTTTTGTTCAGAAATACAGGCAGATCTGATCTTGCTTTAAAGATCTATTTAAAATATCTTAACATGGGTGAAGAATACCGGTTCGAGATCACCGACATGTTGGTCCACCACGGCCTGGTAGCGTTTTGTTACCAGGAAACAGGCAAATACGATAGCGCTTTGATTTATTTTCGAAGAACTCTTGAATTTCCAACTGTCAATAAAAGCATCCCGACCATGGGTCATGAAAATATGCGCAGGATGGGTGCGATCTATCACCTGAAAAACAATCGCGATTCCGCAATCCTTTACCTGGCGTCCGCCTGGCAGTGGCTGTCGGCAGAAGGATTCCTCATGCAGGCCAACATGGCGGCCAGGGAACTGGGGGAAATATACCAGGAAATGAAGGATTACAAATCTGCCGAAAGTTTTTACCGGTCTGCTGAATCCTTATTGGATGAAATGCTTCGGCATCATTCGATTTACCGCTATGATTCCCTGAAATATGTTGTTTCGTGGGGAGCCGAACTGTATTACCCATTTTCTAAAAATCATATTAAACGAAATATTTATAACCAGGCAATCCTGACTTATAACCGGATATACCGATTTTACCAGGAACGGTCCTTGATGGATTCGGCATTTCAATATCTGCAAAAATATTCATCCGTGAAAGATACTCTTGTCAACCTGACGAGAAAAAAGGAACTCATTGAGATCCAGACAAAATTTGAAACGGAAGCAAAAGAAAGGCAAATCGATTACTTGAAAAACGAAAACCTGGTGAAAGAGCTACAGATAAGGCAGAATAAATGGTTTATCTTCAGCCTGGCCGGCCTGGTCATCCTGGTCCTTTTAATTGCCTTGATCCTGGTCAGGCAAAACAAACTGAAGCATAACCAGCAAACCTTATTGCTGCAACAGAAATTGCTCAGAACCCAGATGAATCCGCATTTTCTGTTTAATTCCCTCACCAGTATTCAGAACTTCATTATTAAGGAAAAACCGGGCCTGGCCAGCGATTACCTGTCGCGTTTCTCCAGGCTGGTCCGCCAGATCCTCGACAATTCCATGCAGGATTCCGTTCCGTTGGAGCAGGAACTGGAAGCCATTGAGAATTACCTTTCGCTGCAAAAGGTGCGTTACCGTGAACTTTTTGATTATCAAATTGATGTGGATGAAACGATCGATGTGGAAGCGGTCCATGTCCCGCCCATGCTGGCCCAGCCGTTTATTGAGAATTCCATCGAGCACGGATTTAAAAACAAAGGGACTAAAGGGCACCTCAGCATCAGATTTATATCCCAGGATTCAACAATAAGGCTTGAAATTGAGGATGATGGCATCGGTCGGGAGAAAGCAAGGCAGATCCGGCAGCAATCCAGCAGTCATCATAATTCCCTTTCCACCAACATTACTCTAGAGCGCCTCACCGCCCTGAACAGGAAATCCAGGAACAAAATCTCTATGAAAATCGAAGATTTAGCTGACATTTCAGGTAATCCTTCAGGTACCAGGGTGACGGTGGAGATCCCGGTATAATTGGTTCCAAGGTTCCAGGGTCCCAAATTTCTAATTTCCAATTTCTAATTTCGTTGTCCAACTGCCAACTGTCCAACTGTCCAACTTTTTCCTACCTTTGCGCCCTTATTATGAAATACCTCATCACGATCGCCCTGATCCTTATCATCCTTTACCTCATTGGAAACATGGACTGGGGATCGGGTGAAAAGAAAACGAAAAAGAACAAACCAAAACAATCAGACATGGCAAAAATGCGCTATGCAAAATGGATCGGCGGTGGCCTGGGTTGGGCTTTCGGCGGACCGATTGGCGGAATACTGGGATTTATTTTCGGCTCTATGGTCGACGGGATGCAATCCGGTAAATTTGAATACAAACCTACTCAGTCAGGCGATTTCAGTGTCAGTATGCTGGTCTTATCAGCTGCGGTGATGCGCGCCGACGGAAAAGTGATGAAATCAGAGCTGGATTATGTCCGCCAGTTTTTTATGCGCCAGTTTGGGGCTGAGATTGCAAACAACCGCATCCAGATGCTCCAGGAAATCCTCAAACAGGAATTCAACCTGGCGGAAGTGTGCCAGCAGATCGGGCAGTATATGGATTACCCGGCCAGGCTGCAGCTTCTTCATTACCTGTTCGGTATCTGCGCGGTTGATAACCATTACAATCCGAAAGAGGTTGAAATGGTTGGCACGATTTCAGGTTATTTGGGCATTGACCGAAATGACTTTGAATCCATCCGGGCTATGTTTGTAAAAGATATTGACAGCGCTTACAAGATCCTGGAAATTAGCCCCGATGCCACCGACGAAGAAGTGAAGGCCGCTTACCGCAAAATGGCCGTGAAGTACCACCCCGATAAAGTCGAGCACCTCGGTCCCGATATCCGAAAATCCGCCGAAGAAAAATTCCAGCAGCTACAGGCGGCGTATGATGAGATTAAAAAACGCAGAGGAATCAAGTGAGTTCAAAGTTCACTAATCATAAAAGCTCCAGCTCATCCCGAACTTGAACGTTGCGGCCTGTAACGGGTAATGCGGCACCATGTAATACCGGCTTTCACTCCATAACGAATTCAGATGCTGGTATTTGACAAAAATCCTGAACCTTTTGATCATAAGATTGATGAACACATCGATATAAGCGTAATTCCCGATCTTCTTTTCGTCCTGCAGGTAAAACATCCGCAATGCCGGCATATAAGCGCTGGCATAATAGGCGGTGTTGTAAAAAACATCCACGCCAGGCTGCAATACGGCCGCATTTTTAAACAATGACAGGGTAGGGTAAACTGAAACCCGGGCCATGAAATCGGGCAACCGGATCAGTTCTTTATTCGAATTCATCGTATAAACCAGTTGCGCATCAATTCCCCATACTTTCCACCTGAATTCATCTGATAATGAAGCCCGGATCAGGTTTATACTCCCTTTGTGTTGTGCCGGATGGGCTTCACGGTCCAGGTAAACATAATCGCTGATGAACTGGTATTCCACTTTCCCGGTCAGGTTGCGGTACCTGAGGGAAAAATCGGCCAGCTGTATGATCTGGTTGCTGAAAGAAGTATCCCAGCGAAAATAATTGGAGTTGAAATGAGTGAAATAATACCCGGCCTGCTGGCTTGTGGTCAGGAAACTGAAATTAATGTCGCCGGTACGTCCTTTTTTATCTTTATACGTCTGGCTGGCTGATCCCTTCAACTCAAAACCGGCGCTGTTGAATCCGCCCAGGGTCATCTTGCCCGACAGATCGACCACCAGGCTGCGGTATGGCCTGACCCTGACCGATGCTTCGGGGATCCAGCTGTTGAATTTTTCCTCCGAAACAGAATCTGAAATGGTTGATCGTTTATTGGCGATTGAAAAAATGATCAGCAGGTACTTCTTCTCCGGTTGATCATCCATTCTCAGGTTTGACCATGAGAACCGGTTATCAAATGACTGGATCCTGAGTGAGTCATAGGTTTCATTGGAATCGATCACCGGGCCATAAGGTTTGTAAAAATCGACCAGTGGTTCATCGTCGCTGTATATCTGGGTTTGACGCGTAAAATTGAAGGTATATTCGACACGTCCCGCGTGAAAGGTCGAAGGCTTCATTTTTACCGAGTCAATGATCTCGGGCTTGCCGGATAAATAAAAATAGGTGTTGGCCTGGAAACCGGATTCCTTGACCATGTTTTGCGCGGTAGTCAGGTTAGCCTCAAACAACCGGGAATCGGTTTCAATTTCTTGTTCAAAAATAGTATCATTGACTATTCCTCCGCTTTCGAGGGAGATGAATTTATTGTGACGATAATTGATGATAGCGCCATAGCGAAGGTTTTTCGTATAATACTGCCCGGTAAGCACCACACTGTTATTGTCGGATTTATTATTGACAAAAACACCGGGTGAATTGATCAGGAAATAGTCGACCCCGAGCGTAACAGTCCTTTTTATGGTCTGACTATGGATGACCCGAAAGGATTGTTCTTTTTTGGAGCCATTGTCATACTGCAGATAAGTGACAGGCAGCAATGTTCTGTAGTACCTCGTATTTTCGTTGGTAAAGGTGTAGGTATCATATGTTTGCATGCCTGTATAGAATGCATCGGAAAGTTCAGGCTGAAAGAGAAGGTTTTTATAAGGTAATCCGATATTTGAGAGGCTCGCACTCATTCTTCCAAACTGGTCGAGTGGATTGTACCGCTGGAACCCTGTTAGCTTCGTGCTGCTGATCTGATGAAAATCACCCATTGCCAGGCTATCCGTCCGGTTATAAAAATAAACCACCGACGTTGTATCATGAAGGTGCAGCAGGGAGTCGAGTTTATCCGCGAAAATCGGGCCGGGCAGCATGAACAATAGCAGCAAAGAAATGGGGAAGAGGGGAAGAGGGGAAGTAAGTTTTAAAATATTCTTGATCATTATGATGCTGCTGAAAAATCAAACGCTCCGGGAACAGTTTTATTTTTCAAAAATACTCAAAACAATCAAATATCTCCCGATTGGTATTGAAATCAAAGGGCTATATCAAAAGTCCACACGATCACATTGACAACCTATTGCAGCTTTGAAGACAACATTTATTAATGACGCTCATACAATCTGGAGGCCTTTTGGGACGGTAGAACAGAATTGAATTTATTTATCCAATGGAGAACGTCAGGCGTTAATGTATAATTTTCAACAACCTCATTCTTTTTAACAACAATACAAGTAGGATACCCATGTCCAAAATCGTAATTTGTCATAATACCCATAAAATCATATTTTATATTGTTTGCGTATATTGATGGGAGCAAAAGTCCTTTTTCGGCAGGATTGCAGATTATCATCATATAATCTTTGGCCTCTAAAAGCTTATCGATAAATATGGAAAATGTCAATTGCTCACATCCTGAACATCCAGAACAAGGGATGATGATGAACATCCTTTCCTCAATAGAATCCTTGATATTAAATGTCTCTTCCAAATATTGGATGAACAAATTTTGTTGAGCAGTCTCAGCTTTTTCTTTATTATTCTCCGAACAGCAGACATTAAATAAGAGCATTAAAAACAAAGGGATTTTTTTTAGTGTAGACATGGCTGAAATTTATAAACTTGAATTTCATTTGAGTCGTCGTTGCCTGTTGGTTTTAGCATAAGTGCTTGGTCTGAAATGACCAGGCGTTTCCAAAAATTATTTCCTGGCATCAACACTTCCTTTATTAATTGCAGGTTCTCGTCTAATACCATGACAGACCAGGGTCTGGTATTAAAATCAATGATTTTTCCGTTTTCACCAAACTTTCCTAAATTGTGAAGCACAATTCTAAGATATTGATTGTTATACCTATCATACAATAATTCACTATATTGAGCATTATAGTTATAGGCATCCATAATAGAAGATAAATCGTTCGTGAAGTTCTTTCCTATAGGTTTAAACTTATCAATAAAATGACTTTTACATCTGGTTGCTTTTATGAATTGACCACTTTCACTAAAAACATAAATGTCATGACTAATGGGGAAAGAGAACACCAACTCCCCTTTATTATTAATTACACGTGAGTACTCCCATTGTTGATTACCATAAAAAAATCCCTGTTGATATTCATCAGGCAGTTCGCCAATTTGATGTCCAGAATTACATTGTAAATCAAGAACCATTTCTATGGGTACGCCTGATCCAATATAAGCTCCGGGTTTAAATTTGTATGAAGCCTGGAAATACAGCTTATTCTGAATAAATGTCATGGGGTGTGCATATCTGGAGTCAATGTAGAAATAGGCTGCTATATTTTTCTTAACCAATTTATTGATATTCCATTGCTGGTATATTTCTCCGTCTGCCTTCATAAGTAGAATAAACATCTCACTTTTATTTAATATTGAGCAGATAAAGACGGAATCCTTGTTAAGATAAAGATGATCCCTATATACGAAGTCTCCTAAGTTGTCAAGGTTAATTTCAAATTCTACCACTCTTGAATTAGAATTAATTAAAATTATCTTATTATCCTTCTTAAAAGTCAGAAGATCTTCTTTCATGCGTTGATCAAAATGATACTGATAAAAATTTATTCCGGAAAGAACATCATAATTCATATCCAGCGAGTCAATAATTGTAAAATTATCAACGAAGTCGTTGCATTTATTTTCACATCCACACGCTAACATCAGCATTATTAAGCCGGTGATTATTAATCTCATATTTTTTACGATTGAAAGGAAATGCAATATTATAGTGCATTCTTATAATATTGCATAAACCAATTTACTACAAATCACCATAGTTAGGTGGGGCACCGGTTCCAACAACATAGAGCTGGTAAATATAAATCTCCCGATTATTTACAGAATCATAAACAGCGTGCTTTCTGACTGAGGTAATTCCATGTTGCAGATCTGATAAAATAGGACCCCTTGCTTGATCTTCAAGCTCAGGTATGATCATTTCAACTTCTTCGGAGAATTCGGTGAAAAATTCTTCCGTATTTTCATGATTTATATATTCATCTAAGATGCCCACGACCGTGAGATAATCCTCATAATCGTCAATAGTGGGAAAATCATAAATTAGCACTTCAGCAAAACAATCCCATCCTAAATATGGACACGAGGCATTTGGACACGGGTAAGGTGAGTTCGGGTCCGGATCGCCACAGACAAATTCATTAATTGGAGGTAATGCTTGTTGTTTTAAGGTAGTATTTTGGGAAGAATGAACGTTATCCATTGTCACCACTGCCTTATCACAAGACAATCCTACAAATAAGATAAGTGTCAAGATACATGAAAACCAAATTACTTTTTTCATTTTTTGAAAGATTTTCTTATTAATAAATCAAAGATTTCACAGGTGATATAATTTTATAAAAGGTCGTGAAATATTTAAGGAGGAAACAGATGTTTTAATAGGGTGAGCTCAAGCTCTCTCTCTCTCTCTCTCTCTCTCTAGAAAGATAAGGATTGCCGTTGTGATGACCGGTTAGTTTCATTCCGGCAAGTATAAGGAAAGATTTTCCGAAATCTATAGCAGAAAACCACTAGAAAAATAATTAGCAGAAAACCACGATCATATTACTTGTAATGGTATCCCCCTGATTAAACCATCGATTCCTGCAACTCAATCCAACGTTCAGATTTAACATCAATCTCCTTAATGATCTCCCCAAGCCGATTGGATATGCTCACCAGGCTTTCAGATGATAAGGTGACGTCATTAAATGCCGCTTCGATTTCCGCCTTCTCCTTCTCCAGCATTTCAAGCTCATTTTCTAATTGCTCAAGCTCTTTCCGCTCTTTATACGTAAGTCCCGGTTTTTTCTCCCGCTGCGGCTTATCATTTACCTGTTCTTTTTCTTTTTGAATGGCTTTATGCTTCCGTTCCTGCTTTTCAGCCCATTCTTTCCATTGCGAATAATTTCCCGGATAGTCTTTAACCTTTGCATTTCCTTCAAAAACAAACAGATGATCAACGATCTTATCCAGGAAAAAACGATCATGGGTTACCACTATTACGCATCCGTTGAAATTCACCAGGTATTCTTCAAGAATATTTAAGGTAAGGATATCCAGATCATTGGTTGGTTCATCAAGGATGAGAAAATTCGGATGCTGCATTAAAACGGTCACCAGGTAAAGCCTGCGCTTTTCCCCACCACTTAATTTGTAAACGAATTGATTATGTGTAGGATAGGGAAAGAGGAAATAATTCAGGAATGCTGCGGCCGACATCCATTCCCCGTTGCCGGTCTTCACTTCGTCGGCAACCCGGCGGACCACATCGATCACCCGGTCTTCGTCTTTAAAAAATAGCCCTTCCTGCCGGTAATAGCCGAATTTAACCGTTTCGCCTGGTTCCACGCGCCCTTTCTGCGGTTTGAGGTTCCCCGACAGCAAGTCCAGGAACGTAGTTTTCCCGGTACCATTCTTGCCGATTATACCGACTTTTTCGTTTTTCTTAAAGATATGGCCAAAATGATCCACCACCGGTACTTCCGGCCAGGAGAATGAAATATCTTTCACTTCCAGGATCTTATGGCCAAGCCGTTCGCCCTGGATATTGATTCTGACCCGATCCTCGGTGAATTTCTGCGTCGCTTTATCTTTTATATCGTAGAAACTGTCAATCCGGGCTTTGGCCTTGGTCGTTCTCGCCTTTGGCATGCGGTTCATCCATTCCTGCTCGGTGCGCAGGATATTGCGAGCTTTTTCAACTTCTTTGTTCTGTATATCGACCCGTTCGGCCTGGTGTTCCAGGAAATAGGAATAATTGCCTTTATAGCGATATAGAGATCCTGTTTCCAGTTCGATGATCTCCGTGCAGACCCGGTCGAGGAAATAGCGGTCGTGCGTGACCATAAGCAGGGTAGAGGAGGAGCGGGAAAAATATTCCTCCAGCCATTCGATCATTTCCACATCGAGGTGGTTAGTCGGCTCATCAAGGATCAGGAATTCCGGCTCAGTAATTAGCGTCTTGGCAAGAGCGACACGTTTTCGTTGTCCTCCTGAGAGTTCACCGATCTTTTGATCCAGGTTATTAATTTTAAAGGTAGAGAGGATTTGCTTGATGCGGGTTTCATATTCCCATCCGTTGCATGCGTCCATTTCAATAATGGCTTGATGGATTGCATGTTCGTTATGGGCTTCAAGCGCTTGTTCGTAATAAAGGATAGCCTTTTGAACGGCATTGGCCGTTTCATACACTTCTTCAAACACTGTATTCTGGTCATGCAAGGCAGGATCCTGTGAAAGGTATCCGTACGAAATATCCGGGAGGATAATGGCGCTGCCCTCATCAGCGCTTTCAATGCCGGCTATTGTATTCAGGATGCTCGTCTTCCCCGTTCCGTTCCGTGCGATCAACGCCACTTTTTGTCCTTCAGCAATCGTGAAGGAGATATTTTTGAACAGCACTTTTTCGCCATAAACACGGCTGAGGTTCGTGACTTCGAGGAATGTCCGCACGCTGGTAGAATTTTAAAAGTTGTCTGCAAAAAAAAACCCCGGTTTTTGACCGGGGTTTTTAATAAATTTTGGCAACGACATACTCTCCCACAACGAATGCAGTACCATCTGCGCTGGCGGGCTTAACGACTCTGTTCGGAATGGGAAGAGGTGGACCCCGCCGCAATAGTCACCAAAAAATCTTGATCCGCCTCTGGCGGAATAAATTTTTTAAGACATGTAGCGAAAGAAAATACAGTTTTGCATGGAATATCTTGTCATTTAGCAGAAAGCTACGGGCAATTAGTACTGCTCGACTTTGCCATTACTGGCTTTACATCTGCAGCCTATCAACGTCATGGTCTATGACGACCCTTAAAGGAAACCTCATCTTGGGCTGAGTTTCGCGCTTAGATGCTTTCAGCGCTTATCTCATCCGAACATAGCTACTCTGCGATGCAGCTGGCGCCACAACAGATACACTAGAGGTTCGTCCAACCCGGTCCTCTCGTACTAGGGTCAGGTGCCCTCAAGTTTCCAACGCCCACAACAGATAGGGACCGAACTGTCTCGCGACGTTCTGAACCCAGCTCACGTGCCACTTTAATCGGCGAACAGCCGAACCCTTGGGACCTTCTCCAGCCCCAGGATGTGACGAGCCGACATCGAGGTGCC
>AMWB02061241.1_pt1 | contig 15013 bp, 15 predicted proteins | sample 200311 | NCBI WGS metagenome assembly AMWB02 (sample SAMN02737377, study PRJNA173069) | bioreactor metagenome | biome: anode biofilm in microbial fuel cells | place: USA: California | collected 2010-12-16 | reverse complement strand
CAAAGCAGCCTGAGCCGATTAAGGAGGAGCCGGTTTTATCCCCGTCCCCTCCGGTTACGCCGGAGATTTTGCCCGAAGACAGGGTTTGCTCCGGAGCGGTAATACTCAAAGCCCTGGATTCTTTAATTGGCGGGACGCAAGAAATCAATGCTTTGATCAGCCGGGCCACTGAAGGCAACCCGCAGGATACTCAGCTGCTTACTGAAGCCTTGATCTTTAAATCGATCTTCACCAAAGATATTTTTTCTACGCTCGGGGATTTAGTGGGGGTGCAATACTCCCCGGAAAAAATAAATAGTTATTATGCCCAAATCAAGCAAATTACCGATATTGGGACGGACGTGGCTAGAATTATTACCAACCTGTTCACGGAGGCTAAAGGCATAAAACTGCATTTTGCCGACGGGAGCATGATCCATCTGGATGGGCAGCTTTATTCTACCTGGCCAGGTACCCGCTTTCCTTACGATTTTTCCAATACGGTTAATGATCTTAAATCTAATCTCAACCGGCATTGCGTTAAGGGAGAACCTTTGGTTTTATTCTCTCCTCCCGGGTACGATATCTTTCCCAAAGATTTTTTCAGTTTATTGTTAAATGTTGGTTTCCGTAAAATTTACCCCGATAGCATTATTTTATTCGGCCACCAGTCCGAGGACCTAGAAACAATCGCTTTAGATTCCTCGTTTACCTGCTCATTGGTCTTTGGCCTCTGGCCCTGGCAGTTTACCAGCAGCCGCAAAGTCAAGAAGATAGGAGATTTTTATCTAAAGTACATTAAAGAAATCGATCGTGATCTTTATTTAGGGGAGATAGAGATCGAGCTGTTTCGGGCATCTTTGAATCAAAGTATTACCCTTAAGGGCTGTGCCGTAAAAACCGATCTTAAAGAAAAAATCCGGCTGGTGATCTTAAATACTGACCAACAGCAATTGGCTTTAGAGGAGTTGGCAGGTATCTATTTAAGCCGTTGGCCGAATTTTGAAGAATCTTTTCAGGATTTTTCACGTAAAATCGAGCTGTTTACTTATTCTAGTGCCGAGCAGAAGGTCTTTCCGCGGGATAGTTTTGGCCTGGATACGGCCGGCATCACCAAAGAGCTGTCCGAGATCTTTGCTACCTATATTAAGATGCTGGATACTTACCTGCGCTGGCATTTCCTGCCGGCAGAGTATCAAGAAAAAGATTTTTCTTCTACCAGCGATTATTTTTACAAGATCCCGGTTAAGCTTGTTGGCAGCGCCAAGAAGCTTAAGGCGAGGACCTTGGTTAGCCAGGAATACCAGTTCTTGAAAGACCTAGAGTATCTTAATTGTCGCTTAAATGAGCGTAAGATCAACGCCGCAGCCGGTAAAATATTTTGGTTTGAAAGCGCTTTCAAATAGCGATTAATTAATCTTGATTGTTAGATTTTGTGGTGGTATATTTAAATAGAGCTAGTGTCAATAAAATCAATAATAATCATTTTTAGCAGGTGGATGGCTATTAAAAAATGCATTATTATAGAAAAATGATTTTAAAAATCAGACGCGGCCAGAGCACATTAGAGTATGTGGTTATTTTGGCGGTAGTCATCGGTGCGATTGTCGCCGGGGGCGTAGCATTTAGGTCCAGTTTAGCCAGTGCTTATAGCGCAGTATATTCCAGCAATCAATAAAAAGCTGGCGGTTTAAACTGACTAATCGACGGAGCGGCTAATGGGATTTTGCAGGTTGCTGGCAAGGGCAAAAAAAGGACAGAGTTTCATTGAGTATACCCTGCTGATTCTTATTATTGCCGCGGCGATGACGGCAATGACCGTTTACATCACCCGGTCAATGAACGCACGAATCGAAGAGGATGGTGGATAGGGCGAAAAATGAGGAAGAGGGGATCAGTTTTGGACAGAAAGGGGCAGGGGTTTGTAACGTACGCGATATTGATCATTATCGTGTCAGCATCGGTAGTGGCGATGACCGCCTATATCTATCGGGCGACCAACGCGCGGCTCAGCCAGGAGCATGAAGAGCTAGATTATTACAAGGCGGAAAGATAACGTCGGAGGGAGGGAAAGATGAGAAAGTTAAGAAAGGGGCAGAGCACATTGGAATATGTGATTATCTTGGCGGCGGTAGTCGGAGCGATTATCGCAGTCGGAGTACTGCTTAAGCCAAGAATCCAGAATTCCTATGATAACCTGGGTAGTAAAGTCGAAGATAAGGTCGATGAGGTTACTTTTTAAGGAGGTGAACTAATGTTAAGGAGACTACAGAAAGGGCAAAGTACTGCAGAATATGCGATTGTTATCGGGCTGGTCATCGCGGCAGCCGTAGCGATGCAGGTCTATGTAAAAAGAAGCATTCAGGGCAAGATGAAGGACGCGGCAGACTATAACGATCCGGCTGCTGTCGGGATCGGTATTGGCAGCACCGGCCAGTATGAACCGGATTATGCCAGTACGGAAAATATGGTTTCTACCCGTGATGCTACTGAGGTAGCGACGACGGAAAAAGGCGGGCAGATCACCAGAGAGATCGAAGGACAGGATATTAGTTCCAGGACCGGAACGACTAGAATTGCGGCGGTCAAGTAAGCTTTATTGGCAAAACTTGATGGGGTGTTCTTTAAAATAAAATTGGGAGGTGAATATGTTAGGCGTAAGGACAAAAGGGCAGACCACCCTTGAGGTTGTTATTCTGATTGGTTTTGTCGTGGCAGCGTTGATCGCCATGGGTGTGTATATGAAAAGAGGTATCCAGGGCCGTTTAAGGGATTCGACGGATCAGGTCGGAGAGCAGTATTCTGCCGGCAATACCACGGGTGAGTATACGACTACGATCGGAATGACGCAGACGGAAAATATGACCAGCGGCGGGGCGACGACGACGGTAATTTCCAGGAACCAGCAAACCAAGACCGGAAATGAAACGATCGCCAGTTGGGAAGGCACAGGCGGAATTTAATGAAAAAAGGTCAGTCAACCGCTGAGTTTGTGTTTTTAGTAGGAGTGGTGGCCGCGGGTCTTATTGCCATGTTGGTTTATATCGGCCGCGGCCACCAGGGAAATTTACGCTCACAGGCCGAACAGTTAGGGGCCCAGCAGTATGAGCCGGGCAACACGACGGTCAGCAACCGGGATACTAAAGGCGTAACCAAGACTGAAGCTATGATCAGCGCTACCGTGGTCAAGCATTCTGAGAATCCGCAAGGAGAGGAGAATGCTGCGGCAAATGCCGCATATGCCGGTGTTGAAGAAGCCATGTCCCGTTTGTATGAAAAGATGGATCAAATCGATAGGATTTTCCAAACGGAAGGCATGGCTAAGGCCGCAGACGTTGCTGGCGGCGGGACTTGGATGTGGGCGCCTTCGGGGCAGCTCCAGACTCTTTTAGACGAGTATTATGCTATTCAGGAAGAAATCAATGCTTTTTACGCAGCAGCAGCTAATGCTAAAATGCCTCCTCGTAAGAAAAATCAATCTTCCAGCGGATCCGAGAGCATGGAGAGGGGCAGGATTGTAACAGATAAGCATATAAATGAAACTTTAGGCAATCTCTAAAAATGTTATTTTCTAAAAGAGGGCAAAACCTGGTAGATTTAGCCCTGGTAATCGGGGTGGTGGGGCTGGTATTGTTGGGGATGGAAGTTTATATTAAACGCAGTGTTCAGGGCAAAGTAAAAGACGTAACCGATTATATCATATCCGGCGGCCAGTCCGCCGGAGATGCGGTAGATCAAACCACGCACCTGACGGTAAATTCGAACATGACGGCTAAAGAATTCCAGGGCGGGGGGCGCAGTTACGTCGGGGATGAACATTCTGTGTATGATTATGATATACCGTGGCATGGAAACTAGGATTAATGGTTAACGCAATTTTGTCAGGAGCAGAAGAAATGCTGCATAGACAAAAAGGCCAGGCCATCGTGGAGATGGCGATTTTGGGATCCTTGCTAATTTTGGCTTTTTCGATCGCAATCATCACAAGCGAAAGCTATAACCGCCGGCAGTCTTATATGCAACAGACCTTCCGCGCTACTTTGTATAAAGCCGACGATGCTAATGAAAGCGGCGGGGTATCCGCCACGGATTTTCGCAGGATGCCTAACATAATTACTCCTATGGAAATAGGTAACTTCCAGAGTTTTTCAAGCGGTAATAATTTGATTTGGGCAGACGGCAGAGATTATACCAAAGAAGCCAAGCAGTATTTTTTACATCGGCGTTCAGCATACCAAGAAATACCGATCTCTTATTCTCCGGTAGCCCCAAATTCTGTTTCCACCAGCGTTTCAAGCTATGCAACTAATTTATCTTCCGACAGCTCTTATAACAAGAATGAAACCGGACAATCTATCGGTACAAGCAAAACTCTCAACGCCAGCGATAGCGCGGGTGGGACGGTGACCGTCGGAGACCAGGATGTAACGACGGGGGGTTTATTGAGTAACGGAGGCTTATATTACGACGGCGGATTTAGCCGCAGCACGGCAAACACCAGGAATCAATAGCGATGAGCAAAAAAGGCCAAGCCATACTGGAATTTTGTTTAATGTTTATTGTCGCTGCAGCTTTGATCTTAGGGTTTTTGGGTTTATGGAAATGGTCGAAGGATAATATTATATTTCGCCAGGCAGCATATGATGGTACACGGGTCACGGCCGGGAAAAAAGCATCTCCGGGTTCCCCGGAACCCGACGGCACGGTTTATACGGCTCCCTCGCCGCCTGAACCATATTATCTTCATCAGTAAATAGGGAGGTAGCAGTTTGATCTGGTTTAGACAGAAGAAAAAAATATATAGAAGCAAACATCGCTCCTCCGGTCAGGTTTGGGTTATCTTGTTGCTGGGTATTGTTGGCTTGCTGGTAGCGGTGAAAGTTGCCCGGGATACCGGGGAGACCAATATCGCCATTACCTGTGCCGACAATGCCGCGGATACCGGGTCATTAACTGCGGCTTCCTGTATGGCCGCGGCCTTTAACCGCACCGTTTACCGGAATTGGAGGACTAACAGCCGGGAACAGGCGGTAGGATTAGGGCATGGCGGCATACATATGGGCCATCCACCGTTTAGGGTTACCGGGTATCATGAATACTATTATTATAAAGAAATGCGGCTTTATTTTGAACTGATGCGCCTGAGGTATTTACCATTCCGGACGAAGTCAAACGAGTATCTGGATGAAGCGGCAGAATATATTGATTCCGCGATCACTAAAATTGAAGACGCAGAAGCTATAATCGCAGGGCTTCCGCCACTTGAATGTATTGTGGGCTCGATGGGGCCGGCTTGTGGTGTTTTATGGATGCAGCTGGTTACCGAGGTTAAGCCCTTACTGGAATCTGCGGCAGACGATATAAATAAAGCGGCGCATTACATTGGTGGGTTTAATGTGCTGGCTGCTTATAAAGGAAACGGCACAGGCTGTGAAGAGGAAAGAACTGTAGGTCCACCAGACCCACCAGACCCTTGCGAAAACTTATTGATCTGTAGCAAGCGAAATGTTTGCCAGTTTACGGCCGGGGATCCCGTATCCCAAGGGCTTACCTACTGGTTCAGGGAGAATCAGGCTGGGCATGTCTGCCAGGCCTTTGGTTATTTAAAGCAGGCCCGCAGAGAAGCCTTAAAGACCGCCCAGCAGATGTCGATCCAAAACAGCTGTTATACGGATAAGCTCTCCGATAGCCAGCGGGATGATTTCAATTTCTGGATGGGCGGAGGATCCGGAGAAGCCGGGGGGTGGGAATCTACCCCTGGTGGAGGAGCCGAAGGAGACGGCGGATTTAACCCTTGCGGCGATGCTCATATTTCTTTTACCCCTCCCGGAGGCGGTTGTAGTATTGATGTAACTTTAGAGATACCCACGATCCAGGAATATACCATGCGTACTACGGCCTGGGGGTTTCCTGCTGATCCGACGGGCAGCCGGACCCGTAAATCTCTGGATATTGAGTGTACTGGTTGTGATGATGAAATCAGTATTGTGGCGGAAGAGTTTATGAAAGACCCGTTTGATTACAAGGTATCGAAACGCATAGTCGATGACCTATTATATGAGGTTGAGCCATATATCAGGGCTTTGGCTGTTCGCTGCGACACAATTTATCAATTAACTATCCAGGGAGCATCTTGTTGTTGTTGTACCTGCGGCGGGGTGGATTTATGCGGCAGCTGCGAGAATTGCGGGGAGTGTTGTGATGAAGGGCCGCCGGATCCGGTAACCGGTTTAACGGAATGCTTAAAGGAAGAGCATGCCATCTGTGATTATGAAACGCCTTATATTGAAGCCGAAAGGCAGCGACAGTGTTTAATCACGAATATAAATTGTTTTCTGCCGCAATTTACTAAGATCCTGGACGGCCCGCGGCCGCTGGCTTCGATCGCCGTATTAAAAGACTGGAATAATAGAATTTGGACTTATGTTTGGAATACCCCAGGGACCAAAGAAGCGACCGATTGTATGTCTGTGACCTGCGCAGAGGCGAACCCGGCTAACGTGCATTGGCCGGGCATGATGGTGACAAATATTCATGATGTTACGCTTTCCGATGAGAGTTGGCAAACTGACTGTTTGGCGGTTTCAAGCTGCGGTGCCAGCAGGCATAGTAAGTCTAAGTTCTGCGGCCGAGGATGGCCTTGCGGCGGTAAAGGTGATTTATTAGGCGCCTTCCGGGATAGATATGAATCGGAAATTACGGTAGCCGATTAACCATTCTTTTTTAAAATCCCAAAACAATCTTTATTTCCAATACTACGCATCCGGCTATTGCGCCGTTTAAATTTTTTTATCGACGGTATTTACCCCGCCAAAGTAGTTTCATTCTGCCGTGTTTTTAAAATCCGGATAAAAAAAAGTGGTTTTTTTCCGTAAATCTGGTATCTTAGATTTATAGGGAAACCCTAGTTATCTTGAAACGATTATTTACAAAGGATTTAAAATATGCGCAGGAGAAAAATGTATTTTACTGCCCAGTCTACCGTTGAATATCTGGCGGCTATTCTGATAATTGTCGGCATATTGATTGTGGCCGGTGTTTATTATCAGCGCAGCCTGCAAGGTAAGTATCGGCAAAGTGTCGATACCCTCGGCGGCGGCGAGCAGTTTTAGCAGCCTCCAGCATTTGAGGCTAATTTTTTTTCACTTGATCAAGCCCGGCTTTAATCTGGCCGGATACAGTGATAGCTTGATATCATAACATTAAGCCGGGCTTATGGTTAGCAATTTATAAATTTCTGCTCGGCTAATCAATAGAGAAAAACATGGTTATTTTACTTAACATTTTAATATTATGTTCGATCATCCTGCTCTCTATCAGTGCGCTGCCTTGGGTGGTGCAAAAACTGCAATCCTGGCAGCAGAAGAAAGAAGAGGTGATGGGTAAAGAGCTGGACAAGATGTTTTACGATAAAAACCCTAAAAACATCGTCATGCTTTATTTTATCCTGCCGTTGGCGTTTGGCGCTACGGGGCTTTTGGTGCTGAACTCGCCGCCGTTAATGATCTTAGGCGCTTTAGCCGGCGTGGTTATACCCAATATCATTTTAAAATTGCGTTATCAGGCCAGGATCCGTAAATTCAGCGACCAGCTGTTGGATTCGATCAATATGCTTTCCAGCTGTATTAAAGGAGGGTTGAGCCTCTTGCAGGGTATCGAGGTTTTAGTCGAAGAAATGCCGGCCCCGATGAGCCAGGAATTAGGGCTGGTGGTCAGGGAGAACCGGATGGGGATCCCGCTAGAAGAATGTTTAAAAAGGCTGGCGAAAAGGATGGAAATTGAGGAATTAGGGCTGGTGGTCAATGCGCTTTTGGTGGCCCGGGAAACCGGAGGCGAGCTGCCAAAAGTCTTTAGCCGCTTGACGGTAACAATCAGAGATAACCGCAAGTTAAAAGAAAACATCAAAACCCTGACCCTGCAAGGAAGGATGCAGGGTGTGATCATGTCTTTCTTGCCGATCGCCTTCGTCGCCTGGGTAGTTTCGGTCAATAAGCATCATTTTGATATTATGTTTGAGAGTGATATTGGCCGGACCCTGTTGATTATCGCGGTGATCCTGCAGGCAGGCGGCATGATTTTGATCAAGATATTTAGTACGATCAACATATAGCTGACATGGAAATATTCATTTTTTTAATGATTATCGGTTCGATCGGGCTAGTGGTATGGGGGCTGGTTTTTTCCCAGACGAGTTCACTTTCCCGCGTCTCGCAGGCTGACTCGGATGTTAAATTTAGAAAGCCGGGCTATGATTTTGCCAAGCTTTTTCCGACGGGAGGGTTTTTGAGTAAAAGCGGAATTTTCGCTAATCTCAAAAAAAACCTGGATGCGGCGCATATCAATATGACCCCCGGGGCTTATTTCAACCTGAAGATACTTTTTTGTATCATATTGGAAATACTGGTAGTTACGATTAGCGGTCAGATTAACCCCTTCGTCTTTATCTTTGTTTTATTGTTCAGCTGGGTCGTTCCGGATTTTTATGTTAAACGTAAGGTGACTAAGCGTAAGAATGCGATTGCCCGCCGCCTGCCGGAAACCGTGGATTTGCTTGGGCTATGTATCGAAGCCGGCCTTGATTTTGTCAATGCTGTCAAATGGGTAATTGAAAGGACCCCGCACACCGCGATGACTGAAGAACTGGCTTTGGTGGTAGAAGAGATAAAATGGGGCAAGCCGCGTATCCAAGCGCTCAAGGATATGTCCCGGCGCTTAGAGATCCCTGAAATGACCTCTTTCGTGCAGACGATCATTCAGGCAGAGCGTATGGGGACCCCGGTGGCCGAAGCCTTTACTATACTTTCTGAGGATGCCCGGGCGCAAAGATTTCACCGCGGAGAAAGAATTGCCCTGCAGGCGCCGATTAAGATCCTGGTGCCGCTGATTTTCTTTATTATGCCGGTAATCGGGATTATCGTAGGCGGGCCGATCCTGCTTCAGTTTATGCAGGGAGGTTTAACCGGCTTAGGGCAATAAAACAAATTTTTTAGATCGTGGGGCGCTTCTCTAGCAAAGAGAAGCGCCTTTTTTTTGCGTAGACAAGCGGGTGTTTCTTATCGTTTAAGCCACCCGGCGATTAGACAATGGGGACGTTTCTGGTTGTGCGGGGACAGAAACGTCCCCATTTTAATTTAATATCGAGCTTATTTTAAGGCCTAGTTTTGGGGTGTTTAGGGTAGTTTACTGTATAGTCTTGAGCGGTCACAAAGTTCGAATAGGCTAATCTTCTAGTCTCACTAGTTAAACCAAGTCCATCAAAAGCCGGATTAGTGGTGATCAAAATATCCTCTTTTCCTCCGACGTAATGCTGGTAGCTGCTGAATGGGTAATTGCCCGGGTCAGAGATGATTCCTGCCCGGACCGGGTTAAGCTCAATGTACTTGCCGCATTGCAAGGTTTGGCTGTCAGAGCGGATAATAATGCTTTTAAACCTACCTTGCCAGAGATGGCCGCAATAGTCATATTGTTTGATGTAGTGACGATAATAAGCCAAGCTTAGTTGTTTCATGAAGCGGGAGATATTCCCAGCCGGTTTTAGCCAAACAATCAGGTGAAAATGGTTGTTCATAATACAATAGTGCAATATGTCGACCTGGTTATTGGTTTTAAATCTATACAATAGGCAATAAAGCCGCTGTTTGTCATAAGGACTATCTAAAACAGCTAAGCGATTATTGCCCCGGCACATGATATGCATAGGGGTTTCAGTAGTGGTAATTCTGGCAGCTCTAGGCATGATTTCTTTAATCTCCTGGTATTATAGACGCCTAAATTAACCAAATCTAACTAAATATTTTTGGGGACGTTTCTGGTCGTGCGGTAGCAGAAACGTCCCCATGCTAGAGGCGTATTTTTGTCCATTCTGTAAGCACAACCGGATAATTGTCCATTCTGAATTTGTCCAAACTAGATCAATATATCGAAGTCACCAACTCAATTATTAACCAGTTTAATTCAGTTAATCCTGGCGTGTATGTGTTGGTAGGTTAAGACCTGAGTCATGATATTAGCCAGGCATCCTGGCGCAATATTACCAGAAAAACAGGGAGAAAATTTGCCATAAACGGAGCGATTTTTCCTGAAAGATCAGCCTATTTTTTGGCCGGTTCGGACAAAAGAAAACGTTACCAAAATAACCACTTTTTTCACTTGACAGCGACGGGAATGGGTGTTATATTTGAGTGTAACTTGACAAGACGAAAAAGGTAAACTTAGAGTAATCTAAGGACACAAAGCCACGGGTCCTTAAGTCAAAAATACATCCCAAGGATAGCCGGGTTGCCAGTACCGACGAGAGTTGGCAAAGACAACTCGTTTTTAAATCGCACTTGCTAAAAGATTTTAAAAAGATTTTAGTAATCAACTTGGTGAAGCTCATGGGAAGCAACATCAAAAAGATTAGGAAAAGTTTTGGGGTAAGGGGAAGATTTTATTTTTTATTTAATACTATTAGGTAAAAAATGAACATCAACCAACCGCAAACTGAAAGTCAGATAGGGCAACCAAAAAAGGAGTTCAAGTCAGGTTTCAAGACTTGGATCCGGGTGGTTGCCTTTATTGTTATCGCGGTATTCCTGCCTGAACAGGTAGCCCAGGCAGTTGAATATGACTGGCGGGTGCTTTGGAATAAGCCGGCGGTTGGCAGCATGATCCCCGGCTATCTAAAAGATATTAGCTCGGTTGATACAGCCTTAGCTATCCGCAGCATATTGAAAGATATCGCCAATAAGCCGGTAAATGCGATCAAGGTTTCGTCCAATCTGACTATTAATCTTGACAAGCCATTGAAAATGTCCAATCAGAGGATTGAAGAGATCACTGAATGGTTAAAAGGCAAGCCCTGCGGTTCTAAAGCTCTTTTTGATTATTTAAGCTATGCAGGCGCCAAGGCTGCCGAAGGCGACATTGCCATTATCGCGCTAACCGCGGATATCTTGAGCAACATCGTTAAGCCGGAAGGACAGCCTGAAGTCATCAAGAATTCCCTGTATGCCCTTTCCCAGTCAGCCAAGTTTTTCGGGGCGGACCTGTATCCGGTTCAGGTTGAGGATAATGCTCAGCTTGAAAAGATTGTCCCGTTCATTGCCCACTTAAATCCCGAACATTATGTCTTGGTAAACCGGATTACCGCGGATAAAATTTATTATGTTCAAAATCACACAGAAGAGTTCCTGCCCAAGGATACATTCCTGGGCAAATTTAGCGGCTATGCCTTGGCGGCTATTTTGCCGGCCGGGGTCAGAGTATTAACCGAAGCTGAAAGCAAAAAGATCTTAGGCGCCTCAGTAGATGACGGCAATTTTGGCGGTAGCTATTATTATACTCCGACCTATGTCGCGCCGCCGGCTAACTCTACGGTTTATTATAATAATCCAAGTTACAATAACCGTTATACCTCCGGTTCGAAATTTGCGTTAAAGAATGATGGAGGTTCAAGAACACGTACTCCTACTCCGTCTTGGGAAAATCCCAGAAGCCGGGGTTATAATCGGAATAATGGAACGGTTACTACTCAACCACAGCCTTACCGTAATGCTACTTGGGCGGATGCCGCTGCCTATAAACAGGCGCACCCGGAATGGAACCCGTATCCTAGCTCGACTCCGTCTTGGCAGGATCCCAGAAGCCGGGGCTACAATGCGAATTATTCAACCAGCGGGGGGATGTGTATGGTGTCAGATTCTTCGACAAACTCTTCCCAAATTAGTTATAGTCCACTATCATCATCATCTCCTTTTCAGCTTTTTGGTCCCCCAGCTCCGGCATCGATTTACTATGATGATGTCAACCAAGTGTGCACAGTACCAAATTCCTCCCAAGCTAATTCTAGTCAAGTGCCTGTGATGAGTTTGCAGACATATGGTCCTCCAGCACCGGCAAGTACACAATACGCTATTCCTACGGGAATCACGGTATTGCAATTGAGCGGTCCGATTACCGGCACGACTGATAGTTGTTATGTAGGCGCCACGGATCAAACCCATAATGTTAGTTTTCAACAAAGTTTGCCTCAGGCCATATGCCAATCTTACTTGGGTATGGTTGTGCCTAGCACCGATTTTAGGGTGCAGGTGAGTACTTCCGGAGAAGTTACTAAGCAAGAAGTCTGGAATCCCGCAACACATACGTGGGTATCTTCCTCGAGTGCTATGCAGTCAATAGGGAGTCAGACTCCGGCAGGCTTTGCTTCAACTGTAAATATTACCAGCCTGAATACTACTAACACAAGAGGATCCGGATACGGATTTGGTGGGCTGCCGGTAGTATTTACCGCTATTGCTGAGAATGGGACCTCCAGAACAATGCCCAATATATTCCTTCTTGTCCCTCAAGCTACTAGCACTGGCAGTGTAGTGAGTCTTAGCGTAGATTCGCTTTTGATACCCGGGCAATTTACTGTTTCTCGCCCGCAAGTAGGCCCGGCAGTGATCAGCGATTTGTCATCGTTTGGACACACTATTCTCATTAATCAAGTTAATCAGAGCGCGATGATGCAGGCGGCTCACGATATAAATACCCGCGTTTCCACTGGGCCTGCGGCTACTTGGTCATTTGCTTCTTCTTCCGTTTCTCCATTTAGCACGGGAGCATTTATTTCCATTATGGCCACCCAGGGTCTTACGTCCACTGTATATGCGATTAATACCGATCAATTTCAACAAGTGGTCGCGCCACTGACTGGGTTTGCCAATCTGAATCCAATGGCTGCAGGCACTTTCCTCGATATCGCAAACAGGGTTTCTATTACAGATGCCGATATGAATAAATGGAAATATGGCGGCCTAGAGGATATGCCGCTTTATACGGCGTCTATCGGCGATACCGCGTTAGGATTAGTTTCCCCAAGAGGAGAATTAGGTTTTACTGACATCGGTGGTTTAAGCCCGTATTTCCGGGGTCTGGAGTTTAAGGATAGCACCGGTCACACGGCCAGTGTCGATTTCGCCGTCGGCTTACCCCTTGCATCTCGCTTCATTTTGGTACCTGCCGGTACTTATACTTCTCCAATCGTGCAGTTCCATGTCGGGGTACGTTCAAGCGAGATAACCGGTTTTTATAAAGACCCGGGCCAGAGCCTTGGACCTGGTCCTCAGAACATGTTTTCAAGCTGGAGCACATCGGGTCAATTAACTACTCTCGGTGGAGTTGGGGACTACTCTTGGACGATTACTAATACTGATCTTCCCGGGGTTGATAATATCCGTTCCTGGTCAGGCTTCGTTGATATAGTCGCGCCAGGCTTCGGTGTGCATCTATCTAATATTTCTAATAATGGGATTACGCGGATTGGTGGTCCGACAATGACGTCTCCAGATGTGGAATTATCCTTAAATATGCAGAATGTCAATTTAGCGCCTAATCTAACAGCAAATAATGTCAATCCTTTTAATACAGATTTTCTACTTTCGAAGACTGCAGGTATTGTGGCTACTCCGACAGGCTCCTATATTACAAGCTACGGTGCAGATAGTTATATCGCGGTGGCAGAGCTTACAAACATTAAATATACTAGCCTACTTTCTAATCTGGATAGCTTGAATTTTGATCTATATTTAAATCCGGCGGTTGCAGGTATTAATACCGTGATAGATTTTGACCGGGGATGGCATAAAGTTTCATTGCAACAAATAGGTGATTTGAATATGTACCAGCCTAATTACTGGGATCTGTTTGAGACCAGCGCCGTAAATCTTAACCAAAGCACTCTTGAACATGAGTACACTTCTGGGGCTAGCACGACGGTAGTTAACCTGACTCCCAGCATTACTTTTACTTCAGCTGTTACTGATTTGGGCGTAAGGAATATCGGTTTTAAGTTTAAGGATCCCTCCGGTTTCTTACAGTTGCACGCTGCACCATTATTAGCTCAGCCCTCTGAAGTAGGCGGGGCGGCCAGTAATATGCCAGTTTTAGAGAGTGGTACCCGAGTCGAGATCACTCCAACCTATAGTATTTCTACCCCTGCTTATATAAGTGGTGCTGTAATTGGTCTTCCAGTACAGCTGACTTCAGATATTTCTCAAAAGGGACTTGCGGCTGGTTTATCTTTTGGTGAAGGCACACGTTTCTGGAGTCCGGTAGTTGAAAATGTACCGCAGATGGGAAGTTTTCAGGTGAACCAGGGCGTACTTAATCCAGTGAGAGATTTAAACGATTTATTGCTTGATCAAGGAGTTAAACTGGGTGAAACGTACTACTTGAATTTATTCGGGAATAGGGTTACCGGAGGAGAAGTTTCTCTCCGTCCATTACCTGAAGCTTTAAACCCCACTACAGGATTTTATCAGTTTGAAAATGTTGGATATGATTCCGGATTTAATTCAGCAATAGACCCTACCGCTTGGCATTCTGAAATTACATCTAATTCAGGCTTAGGTTTTGGGGTCCTTTTCCAGGCCTCTGGCAATAAGGCTAACCCGATCGAGGTCATGTCTATTAGCTTTAGTTCACCGGCTACCCTGACTACTTCTCAAACTTTAGGCGGCAGTGCTAGTTATACAACCCCTGGCTATTTAACCACTTTAGCTAATCCCGGGGCAGTCGGAGGAGTGGCATTTACTGACCAAGCTGTAGGTGCTGAGAATTTTAGGGTTTATGATACGCAGGTATTTTTTAAAACTAGCGAAAGGTTTGTAGCTTTTCCCGGGACCGTCGACCAGGCAGGGGTTTCTAATAACTCAACTACTTTTGAGACTCCAGCTCAGAGGATCACCGCTGTTTCTTCCCTGTCGCCTTTTGCTACTTTAGTAGATGCCACAATCACTAATCCTGCATATTTAGGAATCGTTGCTGATCCGGTAAATACGCTTTTAAAAATATCCTCACCTAGCATAGATTACTCTCCATTATATCGCAATGCTACTTGGTCAACCGGTGCCGGGTTTACTGGAGAGCGGCTTACGACAACTATTTTTACTAATAATAATAATTACCTTTTTGACAAGGGTTTACAAATAGCTCTTTCCGGAAATATTGCGAGAACAGGAATCGAGATAGATAAGAGCGGTACTGTGGTTACCCCGGGAGCAGGTGT